>Ga0268246_10000087_pt1 | contig 89989 bp, 69 predicted proteins | sample AgamicOrSfe_FD_200242 | JGI IMG/M metagenome (GOLD analysis project Ga0268246, IMG submission 200242) | Agave microbial communities from Guanajuato, Mexico - Or.Sf.e (v2) (version 2) | ecosystem: Host-associated > Plants > Phyllosphere > Phylloplane/Leaf | place: Guanajuato, Mexico | collected... | reverse complement strand
AGCAAGGAAGGCGATTAAGACAGATGCTACCAGACTGTGTGCCATCCCTCTCGATTTATGAGGTAAGGTGCATTGAAGGTTTGCGGCCCTGCCAAGAAGTGATCGCTGCCATTCTCGGTAGGCGCTCCCGCCCCCAGGCTTAGCGCCCTGCCGCCTGCAATTGATTGTTGCGGACCTGAAGGTCACTCTGAACTTCGGCGACCTCACATGCGACACAACCTTTATCGCTGGGTCACACAGTCTCACCAGCGCAACGTCGACAATACCATTCTTTCGCTACTATACCCTCCGTCGATTTGACGCCATATACCGTCGTCGCCCGTCGGACCTTCGCCGTTGATCAGATAACTGGGCGACTGCATCTCCAACCGTCGCAAACGTCAATCCAAAACACTCACTTCACTTGCATAATCGATACCCTCCGGTCAACACACTTTTGCGACTCTATATCACGGATTGAATCGCAAATCGAATTGACGACTACGGATCCGCTAGAGCAGACGAATGGTTGCAATAAGCATCTAGCCGGACGACTTCCATATTCGAGGCGCAGCTGGCCTCCTTTCTCGACAATAAGCTTGACAATACACAATGCGCCATTCAGCAAGGCTCGAGGCGAAAGGCGTGCCGAATCTGTCGGCCGCCAACGAGACCACCGACGATGTTCATACCCCTCCACTCATTTCACCTCCGGGCACAAAGACACCTCCAACCGATCCAGCCAAGCGGTCTGAAAGAGCAGAACAGAAGTCGAAGCAATTACACCATGCTCGGTCAGGATCATTAGACGTTGGAGCAGTAAGCGACATGCTGCAACAGGAAGCTTCACGGAGACAGAGGGAGGTCACGCCAGGCGAGAGTCCAAAGAGGAAGAGGCCAAGGATATACGGAGACAGGTTCGTTCGCTGGTGGGCTGAATATGGTTTGAGAGCCACGATACTGATGCGTAACACGCAGATTCATACCATCGCGATCTGGTCAAGATCTCCACGCAAGCTATACCCTCCTACATGAAGATGGTTCACCCGCCACTCCTTCTCGGTCGCATAAGAAAGCGCTGCCTAACGAGCTGCATGCTCAGAAGAGTGAGTGATTATCGTGCTGCGCGATGAAGCAGTATACTAACGATCGTCAGCCGAAGAAGCGAATCGGACATATTCCCAGGTCTTGCGCTCGGAAATGTTCAGCAATGAGATCCCACAATCCATCAGTGATATGCCGGAGAGCGGCCTAGGAAGATCAAAGACCCCGCCCACGAACATACCCGGTTTCGGTCTCCCAAACCTCACACCTTCGACTCCTCATAAGAACCTCTTCAACTATTCATCACCCGCTCATCTTACACCATCCTTAACTCCACGATCGCATTCTCGGTCAGAACGTGGACCCAACATCAATGCTCGATCAGAAATTTACTCTCTTTCACCGGTCAAGTACTCGTCTCAGAAAATGCTGCTCTCCCCAAGGAAGACGCCGCGAGCGGTGAGTAAAGTCCCATTCAAGGTGCTGGATGCGCCGGAGCTGGCAGATGATTTCTACCTGAATTTGGTGGATTGGGGAAGCTCGGGCGTCTTGGCTGTAGGACTGGGAGATAGTGTCTACCTTTGGAACAGCGAGAGCGGTAAAGTCGATCTTCTGACTAAGATTGATGGAGAGCAGGTGACCAGTGTCAGCTGGATCCAGAGGGTAAGATGATCAGAAGGACGATATTCGCATCCAATGCTGACCATATTCAGGGCTCACATCTGGCTGTTGGCACGTCGAGAGGATTAGTCACTATCTGGGACACGATCGCAAAACGACGACTTAGAACGTTGACGGGCCACAGCGCAAGGGTCTCGTCGATGTCATGGAACCAGCACATTCTCTCCACCGGAAGCCGAGACCGAACTATTCTTCACCGCGACGTACGATCGCCTACGCAGTATCTGCGCAAACTCGTTGGCCACAAGCAAGAAGTCTGTGGCTTGCGATGGAACTCTGATACTAATCAACTTGCGTCTGGCGGAAACGACAATAAGATCTTTGTTTGGGACGGAATGGACGAGTCCTGGTTGTATCGATGGGGCGAATCGGAAGGCGGTCACAAAGCAGCTGTCAAGGCCGTCGCATGGTCACCGCATCAACGAGGACTGCTAGCGACTGGAGGAGGTACCGCCGACAGGTGCATCAAGTTCTGGAACACAGTATCTTCGAACCAAAACGCCGCGAACTCGGCGCTGGTCAGCGGTGCATACGCTGCGAGCAATTCGGACAGCATGAACCTCAGCGCTCTGAATGCTCCAACATCTCTATCCGAACCGCCGCAGTCTCCTCTTCCACTCAATCCAAACTTGATCAGGAGCCACGACACTGGCAGTCAAGTGTGTAACCTCACATTCAGCACACTGACATCTGAGCTGGTGTCGACGCACGGATATTCTCAGAATGCCATCAACATCTGGAAATACCCTTCGATGACACAGGTCGTGTCTCTGACTGGCCACACGTACCGTGTGCTCTATCTCAGCATGAGTCCAACCGGCGATACTATAGTGACAGGAGCTGGTGACGAGACTCTGCGGTTCTGGGACGTATTTGGTGGTAAAGCGAAAGAGAAGCGGGAGTCCAGTCGCAGTCTCATTAAGGAATGGGGCACTATTCGCTGATTCAGTTGGGACTAATGAGTACGTTCCGGTTGGTCTTCACGACTGTAACGACAGATAGATGCAGCTATTGCAGAAACCATATCATATATCTGAAGCACTGCGAGAGTCGCTTTCGTAGTCACTGTCACGTTTGTTGGAAGTCAGCACGTGTTACTCATCTGTTATGACGATGCTGAAGCAGGCTACCAGCGGCAGGATAGACTTCGGCCGCATTGTGTACGGCGGTAGTGCATCGCGCGGAGTGTCGGAGGCTCCCGGCTCAGTAGCCGGGGATGAAATAGTTGTACGTTAGCTATGCTGGCTATCTTCATGCTTCAGCAAGCTCAGCTGCCGAAGTCTGGCGTTAACAGCGTAACCAACAGCTTAGTCCATATTCTGACACAACTCCGCGCGAATGCGTCATTATGCGGAAAGCAATCGTCAAACGCTTGAACGCTTGATCGAGCTTCACGAGCAAAACCGGATTGACAATGGCCAAGCACGGGCATTCACCGGTGCTCGAGAGGCTATACCGACAAAAGAACATCTGCATCTGTAGTATTGCTGATTCCTTTCTCCTACTTCATTCTGTCACGCGAGGCATCACTTCAATCGTTCCTCCCAACATCCCCGTCAGGTACCAAGTCCGGGGTACATACGTAGTTCCAGATCGATCGGCACTCTCGGCATCATCAAACGACCACGTGTGGTAGAAAGTTGGAAGCAACTATTTGGTCTCTCTGTAATAGGATTTTGAGCAGCTCCATTGGTCTACTTCACTCGTTCTCTATACATCGAACAAGAGACGAAAGTCCCCAGTGACATCATCAAAAACATCACATAGCCAATATGGTCGGACGACGGAATAGGGCCTTCTACCCACCAAACAAGGACAGACAGCCTGGAGACCAGAACGGCAACGGAGATCTCGAAAGCGGTCACTTGGGCGCCAACAAAGACAAAGGTGGTAGACCCGCCATCTTCCGCTTCCAGGATGCAGCAAACACAGCCCTCGGCGGCCAGAGACGAGAGGATCTCAAGCAAAAGCTGCTCCACGGCATCAACCGCGACGGTCTGGAGAAGTTCCGCAAGAGCGACGAAGAGCTGAAGGAGATCAAGAACAAGAAAGTGAGGAAGTTTTACGAGGGCCAGAACGATCGTCTGAACGATTGGATGGAGGTCGATGCCATCGTCATGTCTTTGGCGGATGATGTACTAGACTCCATGGACCCGGATCCTGATAATGATGGTGTAAGAGAACGAGGTCAAAATGGTCTTGCTAATGTCGGAGGCAACATTTGGGACTTCTTGCCTGAGGAGGAGAAGAACAAGCGTCAGACGGCGGAGAAGAAGGCGAAGTGGGCGATCAACATCAATGTCATTGCCAACGTAATATTGGTTATTGCAAAGGTATATTCACGCTGCTTCCATAGACAGTCTGCACTCACTAAGATGCCTACAGCTGGTAGCCGCGACCCAATCGTCGTCTCTCTCCCTGATCGCCTCCCTCGTCGACTCCGGACTGGATCTACTCTGCACCCTCATCGTTTGGACCACCAACCGCCTTGTGCAATGGCGTTTGAAGTCGCTTAACAAGCGCTTCCCGGTTGGCCGACGCCGCCTCGAACCGCTCGGAATCCTCGTCTTCTCCATCATCATGGTCATCTCTTTCCTTCAGATCCTGCAAGAGTCAGTAACAAAACTAATGGACCACGTCGAGCCAGCCGAGCTGCCCGCTGCAGCTATCGGCGCCATGGCCGGCACAGTCGGTCTCAAAGGCTTGATCGGTCTCGGCTGCATGCGCATCAAAACGACTCAAGTGCAGGCCCTGGCCCAGGACTGCAAAACCGACGTCTACTTCAACATCCTCTCCCTGCTCTTTCCGCTCATCGGCTTCAAGGCCGGCATCTGGTGGCTCGACCCTGCAGGCGCTGGTCTGCTCTCTCTCTTCATCATCTACGACTGGGCGGGCACGTGTCTCGAGAACGTCGTTCGTCTGTGCGGTCAGGCGGCGGACTCGGAGCTGCAGAAGAAACTCATGTATCTGGCCTACCGCTTCTCGCCGGTCGTTGACGGATTCAAGAGTATCACCAGCTACCACGCTGGTGATGGTGTTTGGGTCGAGTTTGATATCCTCTTCGATCAGAACACTAAGCTGTACACCACCCACGATGTGTCGGAGACGCTGCAGTACTGCTGCGAGGGACTGGCTGAGGTGGATCGTGCGTTTGTCACCACAGATTGTGAGTACACTGACCTTCTCTTATTACTAATTCAGTTTGCTGACGTTTGGACAGATGCCACCCTTGGTCCAGTCGGACATGCCTCGGATGCTGAGCGCGCTTAGATTTCGCTTCTGATGAAGGTATATGTCTAGCATAGCATGGAGGGGCTGCCAAAAAATTGCTTCAACCCGACTCCTCGATCTGATAGCATAGCGTGGAAAGATAATTAAGGGAAAATCTTCTGACCTATTATAAATCTCACTCCATAAATTATGACCCTGCGTGATCTCCTCCATAGACTTGCTTCGGCGGTCGTCACTCATCGTTCTTCCCCAGGCTCATCTCACCGCTTCGACCCTTGGTACTGCGAGGTTTGGATGGTGATACTTTGCGTTACTTTGACTTGAATTGACGTGACTTACAACCCCGCCGCCAAAGACTCCACGCCAAGACGATAGCTTGGTCATGCATGCACAGTAACTAGCAGGAGCATGTTGGAACTGGCGCAGTTCCGCATGACCGTCGCTCGGCTATACTGTGCAACACACAGGAATGCATCTAGACCGATAGACAACAACTGCTATATTGCCGAGCTGAGGTTGAAAGCACCAGCGTGGGACGGAGCGAGGTGAGGTCGGTAAAACACCACGAAGAAAGTCGATGTTGCGTCGCGCCAAGCCCAGGGTCCGGCGACTCCGCACTCGCGCTCCTCGCGTCCGCCTCGCTGAAGCTGAACTCCAGGGTATCAGAGCCTCACCCCCTGTTACTCTGTGACCAATTGATAAGTTATGCTTCTTTTCCGCGGCGTCTCCTCTTTCAATCATCCAGACCTGACGATCTTGTTGATCACTGGCTATCCTCAAGAGGTGTGTCTCGGACCAGTCAGCTGAGAAAGGTCTTATGACTCGAAGCTGAACCGACTGCCGGATGAACCTCCCAGAGTAGTGTGGAAGCCGACGTTGAGTTGTACTACGGTACAAGCAGGTAACGTTCTGACGGACATGAGCGAAGATTCTACCCATGGTCCTCTGCTCAGTGCTAGTTTTGGCGGCCGTTGCTGCACGATGTGGTGTTTCTCACACCGTCTCATGTCTACATGTCTCTGTCACGGGCTGACTACTGCAATATGCGAGCACGACAGACATGCAGACATGCAGCACTTATCTTATGACCGCTGGTTTGCAGCACTCAAGATCTACGGCACTACACCATATGCACGTTTGTTGAGTTGGCTAACAGCCTCTAGTCCACCTCAATATCGTCAACTTTCTCGTTCGTCGAAGAGTGTGTGTGGTAAGAAAAAGATTTATTTTGTTTCTTCAAGCGCAAACAAAAAATCATGTTCAGCCGAGAAGCATTTCGACCATCAATTCCAGCACGTGGAGGCGGCCCGCAATTAGAGTTGTAGATCGCGTGCCCGGTGTCGAGGTTCTGGGTTCTGGACTAGACCCTCGGGATCGAACGAGAGGCTTGAGTTGTCTTCACATCGCTAGATCAGCCTCTGCAACTTCGACCCTACCACCAAGGAGATGTCATTCCTCCAGGATGCCAAGTTGCCAACCGCTTTCGGTCGCTTAAGCTTCTCGCGACGTCGATCCAACCAGTCACGGCGCGACCCTTGAATTTTGGAGTACCATTCCTTTGGACCTCGGACCGGATCATGGCCGATTCGCTCACTCCTTCATCTGTTCTACGCTCCTCCAACGTCCACAGCTCAGCTGTCCGTACTGCCCACGTGCCTCTAGAAACATTGTCCTAGGCACAGTGGCTGCTCACTACGGCCGCTTCCGATCCACACGCTCTCACCAGTCTCAGTCTAACGCGAAAGGTTTCTTTCCAGAACACTGACGACCGACAGGGGTCTCTCAGGCTGTTGGTACGCTTGCTGACAGAAGGACTGAAAAAAATACTTCTGGATGCCAGCCATATTCGATAGTCGACACATGCGCTGTGACGATGCCTGCATATCGGCCTCGCCTGCAGGGCCGTTACTCTTTCTGTCCACCGCTCTATCGTCTAGGCTCCACTGAGCATCTGAGAAAGCAAAACCTTAGGTCTCTGCTGAACACCAACTGATGCCATCGGTCGGTACTGATCATGTAGGTTTGAATCATTCTGCATATATATAGCTTTGGCTTTTCCTCGTTTTAAGGACTGGTATTCCTTCGCACAGCACCTGTCAAGAACTCTGTTTATATAACGTCATTCCTCGAAGTTTTCTGGTCAGATCACACGAGCACCTTGCGATATCCTCACATACTATTCTGCCTAAGCCTTACACACATCCATCACACACTCTTCATCATGAAGTTCTCTACTGTAGCCTCTGCTCTTGCAGTCAGTCTCCCAATCGTCTCAGCCCTTCCGGCTCAAAAGAGAAGTGTCGGCACGACTGGAACCACACACACTAAGGTTGCTATCCAACAAGACTTTGCCGACCCTAGCACACTCAAGTCCGGCAACACATGGTATGCCTTTGCCAGTAACAACCACAAAGCATACCTTGGTGGAAACTCTTCGTCGGTCGGTTACAACCACCTCATCAACATCCAAGTCGCGACATCATCAGACTTCTCGAGCTGGACTGTCACCGGTCAAGATGCTCTTCCTACTGTTGGCGCCTGGGCGAACCCAAACGCAGGCAACCAAGGCGCTGCTGTATGGGCACCGGATGTTATTCAGAACGCTGCGGGACAATTCGTGATGAGCTATTCAGCTGCATCAAACAGCGACTCTACAAAGCACTGCATCGGTCTTGCGACGAGTTCGAGCCCGAACGGTCCATACACACCTCTCGCAAACTCGATCGCATGCCCACTTAGCCAAGGCGGAGCTATCGACAGCTCGTTCTTCAAAGACACCGATGGCACTATCTACATGGTCTACAAGATCGACGGAAACAGCATTGGACACGGTGGTTCGTGCAACAACGGTGTCTCTCCTCAGGTCGCTACTCCTATCATGCTTCAGCAGCTGGCTTCGGATGCCATGACTCCAGTTGGCTCGCCTGTACAGATTTTGGACCGCAGCGTTCTCGACGGCCCACTCATTGAGGCTCCAGCTCTCACCAAGACGAGCGCTGGCAAGTACGTTCTGTTCTTCAGCAGCAACTGTTTCGCCTCATCCCTCTACGACATCAGTTACGCATTTGCCGAGACGAGCATTACCGGACCATACACCAAGCGTGGTCCAATGATGGTAACCGGTACCAACGGATTGTACTCTCCAGGTGCTGCGGATGTCGCCGCCGATGGCACTCACTCGGTCTTCCACGCGGGTAATGTTGGCCCAAATAACATGTGGCCTCGCTACATGTACACCCAGTCGATTACCATCGACAGTACAGCAGAAGTCGTCAGCTCGTAGAGCATTTCTGGACATAGAACAATTCTTTTCTCCTGTGGGCAGGATGTCTGCAATATGTTGTTGTGGAAGCGCTTAGCGAGCGATGTTTATCATGATACCTACGACGAAAGGTTGGAATGTTATATATTATATACTATTGGATGAATATTAACCCTATCTCGTACCAATCTCTTACCAATTGGTTGTTGCGTCTCGGTAGCGGCTCCGTTCGGAAGCATGTGACAGTTACCACCGGGTCATTATTCTGACGAATTGCACAACGCGTGACGTCACGCAAAAGACTCGACTGGGGTTCAAGGTTAATAAGTTATTGGCGAACCTGAGAAACCGGTGGTGGTACAGACTGCCCCTTTAGCTCTTTGGAACATCAGGACAGCTTTCTGACAGCTTTAAAATAATTGAAGAAAGCTTCCAATCTCATTCGCGCAAGATGCATGCGCTCAACGCAGAGCCTGCGGATCCGAGAGATCGCAAAGCTCACCACCTTCCGCCCAAATCGTACGCCGACGCTGCTGAGGAAGCACTACACCCCAACCACCAAGGCCGAGCTCAGGGTCATGGTCTCGAGTATACTACCTACGTTGATGAAGACTCGATCAAAGAAACCCCACCTAATTCACGACATGAGAGATCTGAGAGACGATCATTGAGCGAACCAAGACCTTTTGGCGAGGTCCTCGACGAGCAAGAGAACAGCCAACACCACGAACCAGCTACCCCTACGCGCATGCCACGAAAGCCTGTTCCCGCGCCTGCACCTGTACCTGCTCCTGTCCCTGCTCATGGAATGTCCTATGCCGATGCAGCTCACGAGAACCTTGATGACTCTCATCCCAAATTCAACGTTGCAGGCGACGATGTTCAAGAGTTGAGCGGAGAAGGAATCGACGCCTCACCGAGAAGCCCTATTCGCAGAATACACAAGCGCGCACCATCGAAGAGCTTGAACGGAGACGGCAAGGAACATCACGAACAGACTCCGAATAAAGAAGCCAAACTATCTCACGACCATCGCCAGCACAACTCCCCAAGTGAAGCTCATTGGCTTGGTCAGAGCAAGGAACACAAAGCATCTCACCATGGGTCCCAGGATAATAACACAGAGTCGAGAGCGTCCATAAACGAGGTCCAAGAATCTCCAAAAGGATCTCAGCACCAAGATCAGCACCAGGCCCAGACGAACCGGGAGCAGAACCGGGAGCAGAATGACACTGGCAGCGTCAGCGAGACCGCGAAAGGAGCAGCGAGTGACGTTAGCGAGAAAGTAGGGAACGTGGCCTCGACTGTCAAGGAGCAAGCCATGCATGCTGTTTCGAACCGCAATCAGAACCAGGACCAGAACCGGGAGCAGATTAACCCTGGTAGCGTCAGCGAGACCGCGAAAGGAGCAGCGAGTGACGTTAGCGAAAAACTAGGGAACGTGGCCTCGACTGTCCAGGAGCGAGCCGTGCATGCTGTTTCGAACCGCGATCAGAACCAGGATCAAGACACAAAGGGCAACAAGGGAATGAACAACAAGAGCCAGAGTGAAGGAGACCAGCAGGTCAACGAGCAAGGCCAGGGCAAAATCGTCTATGAGCGTTTCGGCAATGGCCACGATACATTGACTAGTGTCAAACCTTTCGATGACTTTGAGAAAGCACTTAGACAGGACAAGATTGAGGAAAGTCACAATCGTAAGAATGAGTTTGCGAGTGGAAAGCAGGCTGCTGCCGGATGGAGTACATCAGCGTAAGTATCCATGCTCGACTCGACTTATGCATTACTAACACGAAGACAGTATCCGATGGGCACCGCTCAACGTTCCTCTGCAACGCCGCCTATCTACCTTCATGGTCTTGGCCCACACGCTCTCGATAGCCGGCTTCCTAGCCCTCTTCTTCCTGCTCTGCGCGATTCCTCTCCTATGGCCGATCCTCCTTCCCTACCTCATCTACGTCCTCACATCAAAAGCCGGCACCTCAGGAACCCTCTACTGGCGCAACGAGACCATCCGCCGTCTACCAATCTGGTCCCTCTTCGCCTCCTACTTCCCAGCACGACTCCACCGCAGCCGTGAGCTGCCTCCCACGCGAAAATACTTGTTTGGGTACCACCCGCACGGCATCATCAGCCATGGCGCCTTTGCAGCCTTCGCGACAGAAGCCCTCGGCTTCTCCCAACTCTTCCCCGGCATCACCAACACACTGCTGACCCTCGACTCCAACTTCCGCATCCCGCTGTACCGCGACTGGGCGCTGCGCCTGGGAATGGCCTCGGTCTCACGCGAGTCGTGCGAGAACATCCTCTCCCGCGGCGGGCCCAACAACGAAGGCATGGGCCGAGCAATCACGATCGTCGTCGGCGGCGCGCGCGAGAGTCTCGACTCGCGACCAGACCACCTCCGCCTCGTCCTCAAGCGCCGCAAGGGGTTCGTCAAGCTCGCCATCCGCACGGGAGCTGACCTCGTGCCGGTCCTCGCGTTCGGCGAGAACGAACTCTACGACCAATTCGACCCGACGGCGCATCCGTGGATCCACAAGGGCCAGCTGATGGTGAAAAAAGTCCTCGGCTTCACGGTGCCGCTGTTCCACGCCAGAGGCGTCTTCAACTACGATGTCGGCCTCATGCCGTATCGCAGGCCGATGAATATCGTGGTCGGAAGACCGGTCAGAGTCATGCAGCAGGCGCAGCCGGATCAGGCTTATATTGATGAGATCCATGAGGCGTATGTCAAGGAGTTGGTTGCTGTTTATGATGAGTGGAAGGATGTTTTTGCGCAGTCTAGACAGGGCGAGTTGGAGATTGTGGAGTGAGGAGTGGGCTAGGAATTGGGTTGGCGGATTGGTGTGGCGTAGGGTGGGTAAGTGGGATTATCTAGGTTGTACATCCGAAGTCGTATGGCTTTCGTTGATCATATTACTTTCTACTTGCGACATCCCCGCGTACCTGAGTCAATGTGTTGTTGAACAGACGACGCTCAACTACGAGGTTCAACCAGTCATTGGCATGAAGACGTTTGGTTCAAGAAAAGCTTGTCATTGTCATGAAGTTATCTGGAAGCTGGTTTCTAGAAGCTAACATGGTTCATTCCCCATTCTTTGCATCTGTTATCACCATGCCACTGCATTTGCCTCAGGTGGTAGTGCAATGGCTCGACCTGATGCAGACCTGTCACAGTCATCGCTCGAAGGCCACACGTCGGGCCTTTGACAGACTGTCTCCTGAAACTGGAGGGGACCAAGACTGCCAGGGCAGCTTGTTGTGGTGAGGTTCAGACTACGCAATTGCTACGGCGTGTCCTCCGGCGGCCTGGGCTGGATCATGGCGAGCCACACTCACAAAACGAAAGGGATTGCTCCGCCCGCCTGTCGTTCTCTGAGATGGCTGAGATGGCAGAGTGATAGTCGCGTGACTTTGTCTGCATGGCTGCAGCGTCGACGTCTCGCTGATGGGGGGGTTTTTTTTTGGTTGTCCGATCCCACGAAACAACACTTCAAGAGGGTCCATTACCACGGGCCAGCTCGACGTTGACTTTGCCAGCGGAAATCTCGCCAGCGGCAACAGCCTGCACCAACTCCTCCCCAATCCTATTTTCCACACTGTACGTATCAATCTTCTCCTCCCGTCCTGGCTTCAAGCACCGCCCCTTCCGCCCCACCTCTTCCTGCAGCATAGCCAGCCGCGTCTTGTCGTCGTCAAAGTCAAATGCTCCAGACCAGAACCCGCAGCCGATATTGCTCGTCTCGTTGCGTTCCTGTGTCTGGTCGAGCCCTGCTGCATCGACGGGCGGTAGTGCAACCTGCGTCTTGTTCTCTTGCATCTTGATCAGCGAGTCGCCGGGCATGTGGTGGAAGATCTCCGGGTTGAGGGTGTAGCACTTGAGCCCGCGCGCATTGCAGCCCGTCGTCATCATCATGTCAAATGCCATGTGCTCGGGTCTGGTGATTGGCGCGACAACTTCGACGATGCGCTTCGCTGACGCTTTGGTCACTGCGTAGCCGAATGTGCAGAGCGGGAAGGCGCTGGCGTGCAGCGCGCGGGTGTGCTCGGGCCGTTGGAGAGCGGTCATGAATTTGGCCGTCATGGGGTGCAGACTGTCGTTGGCGGGCATCGTGGGGTCGGTGAAGGTGACGTGGTGGCGCGAGGTGAGGTTCTCGGGGAACTGATGGCCTTCGCCGATGCCGGCTTGTAGCCTGCCGAACCAGTCGCCGCAGTGGCCCAGGTACATTACGTCCCAGGCAGAATCGTTGCCCCAGTAGGTTGTTGCTGGCTGGAAGAGAGTGCGCGCGGCGGCGGCGGCGGCTGGAACCTGGACGTTGCGGAGGTGGATGTCCCAGTCGACGTCGTCCTCGATGATAAGAGCTGTTTCGAGGTCGGACGCCAGAAACCATTCCAGGACGTGGTTGTGAGAAAGCCAGGACAGTTTCGATCCACGACCGGTCTCTCTGCCATCGTAAGCCAAGGCTTTGGTAAAGTTGGCGATATCTTCCTCGGTCCATTCTGGCATGTCGGGGATGGTGATGTCGAGTCCGGTGACATTAGCCATTTGCTCCAGTTTCGATCGACGAGGTGAGCCTTTACCGGATACGGCCAGGATGCCACCGAAGCCTAGAGTCGAGCTTGCTGGACCTGCCAGGCTCGCTTCGTCCAAGATTGGTATTGAAGCCGCATATCTAAATCCAGTAGGCAGGATGGTGGATTTATGTGCGAGGAGAAACCATGTTGCAAACAGTAAGAAGGGTATGAAAAGAAGGGTTTGTCGTGTGACCAACATGTTGATGTGTTATACTGCAGAGTAAAGCAAAGAAAGGAACGTCGAGCCACAATGGGTTAAAGGAATGACTGTGTATATACCTACAAAGAAACCTTCGCGTGGTACAGGCGGATACGCGCCTTATGTGTGTCGTTACACAGACATGGTTCGTACATAGTGGCGCTCCCTGCCAAGTAGTTGATGGATCTACATGACCCGAGAAAGAGTCGCTATAATAAACGTTTAGAGGACCAGTCGGTCTTGGTGATGTGCGACTATAGTCAGATTGATGAAGAAACTGATGATATGATTGGTGAGATATGAGGGCGACGTTGAAATCCACCATCAGGCATTGATCAGGGGATAGCAACCGTCAGAGACGCCAAGCCTTTTGGTGCTCTTCTGCAACGAGGGGCTACGGCTACCCATGCTGCCAACTCGGTCGTCGCGCATACAGTAGTGATATAAGAGGTTTCGCATGTCTTTGTATCAAACAGAATGCGGACTCTACATTGTGGTCTGCGTGCGTGCGATGATGTTCAGGTGATGATAGGATATTCACTGCGCTTCGTTCATCTTCGCATTGTACTGTATGTACCGGAGAGTTTCCGGCAAACCCCCTTCCAAGAGCGAGCACAGACCAGAGCGTTTGTTCAAGATGCAGTCTATCTCTGAATCTCATTTCCTTTGCTGCATAATCGGCATCTCGAGTCTTGGTATAAGACGCATCGGCACGTGGTGTCACAAACCACACGGTCACGTTGATATATTTGTATCATCATGACTCATGACGTATTCATGGTTATCGTAGCCGTTGAGGGGATAAAAGTAGTGAGTATGGAAAGAGCGTAATGCTGGATTCTTATTTCTAGAGGACGACGGTGAGTGATAGGGGTCGGTGTCTTCCTCAGTCGTCTATTGCGTCGATTCTGGTACTATGATCAGGATCTCCGCTCACCAATCGAACTTACATCTCACTCAAATCATTTCACAAAATATGATTGAATACTGGAGGAGGTGTAGTATTTCGCCATTATGGGTCTGCTTTCAGTTGTTTGTTGCGTTATACGTGCTTCTGAATCTCGCATCAACTTGGTATATATAGGAAGTGAAAGCGTCGCGGACAAAACAAACAGAGTATACCAGATGCTCTGTCTCCGCAATGTGCTCGACACAAGACCCCAATACTATCTCAAGACAGCGTGACATTGGAGGCAGCGCCGCCGGTGTAGCTGTCTGCAGTGGCCATGAGGTTGGCGTAGTCGGTACTGCTCAGACTTGTACCGAAGTTGAAGGCGGAATCGAGCATCTTGATATGAGCTTGACCGTTGCTGAGGATGACTGCAGCCTTGACAGTGCTGCCGGTCGGTCTCGCAAAGTAGTCCGAGTCTCCGCCAGCAAAGGCGCTGTGGACGGAACTCGTCATTCTGGTCTCGCCTGCGTCAAGAGTCTCAAAAACATCGAGTTCACCGCATCCTCCGGTGTTTTGCCAGCATGTGCATGAGCCGTACTGTTGTGTCCTGGGTATTTTGTCAGGGATCATGTCAAGTATGGTGAGATTGACGCTGTACATACCTTGGAATGAGGGCGTTCAACATCCACAAAGCAGGCTGATTGTTGCCTCCAGAGTTAGGCATACTGAATTCAAACAGGAAAATCTTGTTGGCACCGCCGAAGCCATGGTAGGCTACAGTACCGTTTCGATAGTAACCACATCCGTTGTCCGAAGCACAGGTCTGGCCGGCGAAGATGGCGATCTGAGTTGTAGAAGCCAATGTCATATCTGAAAGCACTTGAGGAGATGATGCAGCCTGTGTGCCGTCGCTTGAGGCATATGATAAGGAGCTACCAAATGCAGAGGACCAGACACCAGAGACTGTGCCTCCACCCATCGTGTTGAGGAAGGCTACATTCTGAGCGGTACCCGCAGTCGATGAGTAGTATGAGTTTCGGCTCCATGAACCGGCAACGGCGGTGGCAGAAGGCGATGGAGTAGACGTAGAGCTATGAGTTGTCGAGCTCTGAGACGTCGAGGTTGCTTTCGTGCTGGTAGAAGTCTGCGTCGTGGTGCTACTACTCTTGATCGATGTGGAGGATGATGTAGGCTTTGTAGAGGTGGCAAGCGTTGTGGGGGTTGTTGAGGTTTTGGTGCTGGTAGATGTGGCTAGCGTTGTGGGAGCTGTCGAGATTTTGGTGCTGCTAGACGAGGTACTGCTCGCGGCGGAAGTGCTGGATGAGCCTGTCGCAGAAGATACAAGTCGAGCGCCGTAGACACCGCTGTTCATGTTCGGCGTCCCGATCGATGCTTTTTGATAGCAAGCACCTCCACCGCTGACATAGCTCACGTCAACACAGTTCGCTGTCTGAGCGCACGTGTCGATGCATGCCTGGAAGGATGACTGATAGGTCATGCCAATGTTTCCTGGACGATCGAACCCACATTCGATCTGCCAGACCTTTCCGTTGCTGGTGTAGGTCGAGGAGTTTGACCCGGGGCAAGTCGGCGAAGTGGTAGTAGATCGTGCCTCGAGAGCTGGATAAACCTCTGCAAGCTCGGCTTCATCACGTTTCGACGAAGAAGAAGATGGTTGATAGAAGGCGAATTGCTTGAGATAGAATGGGCCTTGTATGTGGATACTCAATTCCTCATCGAAAGGTGCGATGGATCCAGCGGGGCCATAGGCAGCTGATGCAAAGGTACATGCGCCAGTGCTCTCATCCATGTTCGTGACTCGGTTGTAGGTTCCAGATCCGCCAAAGTTAAAGTAGGACACAGCGTCGACCTGGTTGCAGTACCAATTGCCATCGGTCTCGGTGCAAGTAGCAGCAGCGAGGGACACTAGGCCGGCCGTGGCTGCGGCGAACAGAGTAGGAGTATACATGTCGGATCTTTATAATATGAGTAGTATGGGTAAGTAGATGATGCTGTCTTTCTTTGATTGTAGTAAAATGGGTCTTCAGAAGGGAACAGAATCAACCAGTGTTAAGGGATCGATAATGAAAGAATGGACGTGGACGGTCGCAGACTGCCACAATGTAAACGAATGGATGGACACAATGGTATGAACCAGGAAAACGACAGTGAGAACAGACAACCTGGTTATATGTTCACCATGGACGTGTGCTCCTACACCATCTTACCTCTTCCGACTTACCCAGAACCGATATCCATGTAATTTCCCAGAAAGACATCTATCCTTGTCAAAGCGCATCTAATGCATGAGAGCAAGAGCATTCAGAGTAGACAAAGCCTAAAGCGAGCAGATAGTGCCAACATGATTGGTCTGGCAGAGAGAAGTGTGGGACTAGAAACCCCAAAGTTCGCACGCCGTTACCTACTCCAGCTGAAACGCATGCAGAAGAACCATAGAAACATGAGAAGAAAAGGGTCGCGAGCTGATCAGCATTGGTCAGAAGGGTGGAGTGACAGGGCGGCAGCGAAGCCGGTTGCGTGGAAGGGAGGTGTCGCTGGCTCGGGGCGTCCCTGAAAAGCCTAGATCCGGCATGTGGCTTGCGTGAAGAAAAGCACTTTCTGACAGAACCCGGTCGGCACGATGTCTTGATTTTCGCGTACCTGCAGCTTAGATCGTGAGGTGGATTCGTTTCAGCTGTGCTGGTTGTTTTTCCTTTTCCCTGTCGTCTCTAATATTGACAGACTAATTTGGCATTCAGTCGCGAGCAGCAGGTGCCGAATACCGTGATATGGGTCCCTGGGATCCAATTTTTTGCGCATCCTCGAAATGAAGTGGATCAAATCGGTTCTGTGCTCTTGCTTCGAGAAATGCTCGGTCGAGGAGTTACAAGATATATGTAGATAGCCATCAGTGGAATGAGGAACTCATGTGGAAGCGCGGTATGCGGCCACGGTTCAGCACTGCGCGTTAGGCAGCAGAATCACGTGACGAAGGGTCCAACAGCGTCATACCTGGAGCGACCTCAAGTTGTCCGTCCATTGTCTTTCTTGCTCGATACTCACATTTCAACAGTACCACTTATCACAACCATCTTGTAAAACAGCCAACATGAGATTCTTCATCACTTTCCTCATTGTCGCTCTCATCGCCGTCCTCGGCGCATGCGCTGCGCCAATCCAGAAGCCTGTAATGGTCTCGTATCCCCCATCCACGCCTCAGAACGTGGTTGACCAGGCGATGGACGCCATCAAGGCTGCGGTATGCCATCTTATAGAAGTCGCGAAATCATGAGTAAGACTGACGAACCCTAAGGGCGGAGTGATTACCCACGAGTTCAAGCTCATCAAGGGCTTCGCAGCGACCGCGCCGGCCAAGGTCCTCGCGACAATTGAGACCATGGACGCTACCTACAAGGCCAACGTCGAGGATGACGGTGTCGTCTCGACCAGCGGTGGATCTTAAGAAATTATGCGAGGGCCTGAGAGGGGTCAGGATGTCTGATATTGGGATGGGTCGGTTTGGCTGGGTTCGATTTGATGGCGTTAAAGGTTTCACGAGACGGGCTAGCTTGTATGATTAGCACGGTATCGGGAAGGCGCAGAAATGCTGGCATGGAGTTTTGATACCCGCGCTGATATACCACAGCATATTATTACAAACAGAATGAAACGAGTGATGTTGAGATGCTTCTATGATATAGTGTTCCTTCTCTCCCGTGATTCGTATGTTTGTCTCATCAATCAGTTGGCGACTCTATCATGCGTGATCTAGGATACAAACCGATCGACTTATATATCATTACATCTATAAAAAGTGAAGCCCTACTACAGGACTATAGTGCTGGCCTGTGCGCGCCGCTTCCCGTGGGCGATCTGTGTACTTTACATCTCTATTTCACTTTCCTTTTTGAACTCAGCGATATCTGAAGCCCTTGCGCCTCAGGCGCCGTATCTTCACAGAACCATGGCACGAATGAATCTTGCATGAAGTCGTCGGTGTTCTAGCAAGACGTCAGCGCACGCGACCATCAACAAACACCATGTCTTTCCCTTCATTCGACCCCACAATCGTGAATCTAGCAGGCCGACCAAAGGCGGAGCAACTACAGGTTCTGGATCTACTGACTGACAATCACCACAGTAAAACAAGATGAATCGCCACGGTCTATTCATGATATCCATTAACCTCTATGACAGACGCGAGATAGCCAAAGCACCCTTGACGATCTACCACCCCCAAGACTGGGCAACAAGACAATCCAAGGCACAGCTCGACAATGATCGCAACAAAATTGCTCGTCTTACCGATTCAGAAGCGGCTGAGCCCGGAGAAATCAATGAACTGGGGAAGCCGACAGACGCGCTGCCGTCTTTCCTGCAGCTCGACACCAGCGCCCAGCGGCCCGAGATTGCCTCCGTCGTCGCTAATCTAGCTCGTCTAGAGGCCTACGACCGCCACGCAGCCGACGAAAAGGCGCGCTTAATCCATCTGATTGAAACTGGTCAGCCACTTACAGCTGCTGCGCCTGCGGTCAACATGCCTGATCCTACTGTGCAGCCCCCACTGAGACCCCGGCGTATGACGGACCTGGATTCAGCCGGACCTGTCGAGTCGAGGAGATTTGGCACCGGCCCGCAACAGACTGGCGCGAACATGGTGCCTGTTGCTCCACGAAGGCTTTCTGGTCGGGTGACCGCGGACGGTCCGGAGGATGTGAGGATGTCTGGTTCAGAGGAAGACACTGCTGGCAGGAGGCAGAGCGCAGGAGGCGCTATTGATCCGCGACGGAATACTAGACGCAGATGATGATGATGATGATGTTTGTCCTTTCGGTGCGATTTTGGCGCGGGCAGCATATTTATGATACCCATATATTGATATTTGAAGTTTTCGGTCATTCAATTATTTCAACCGTATGACCCAACCGGTCCGACGCCGCCCATGCCTTCGTTAGCCATGCTGAGTCGTGCACAAAGCCCGAGGAAGACGACGGTTTCCGTGGCTGCGAGGTAGTTGAGAGCGTCCAGAAGGATTTTGAGGTGTTTGCTAAAGTTCTCCTCGAAGCGATGCAGGTTGTCGTTCAGCTTGTCCAGTTTCGCCGGATCATGCATAGTTGAGTCATCCGCTCCGGTGCCACCACGATTCGCAGCGAGAGAAGGATCGGCAGCGGCCAGGTTGCGGGATAGAGAGGCTGTGTAATTCGCAAATAGTGTGCATGTCGCCATGACCTTGGAGTTGATTCGTAGGAGCTTCGAATTCGTGAGCATACATTCCTTTAGGCAGGTCGCCAAAAAGTCGACGTGGTCTTGCATCAATTCGTCGACAGTGCGCTTGATCTTGCCAGCTTGCTTCTGACCCTGTTCATCTTCTACTTCATTGAGTCGAGACATAAACGACGTCCAGTTCGGCTCAATGACCTCACTCGTGCAAAAGTAAAGCAGCTGCTGGACGAAGCAAAGCATCCTGCTTCGCAAGGTCCAGGCACGACGTTTCCAGTCCTCGATGCGTCTGTCGCTGCTCTTGTGTCGCCAGCTTTCTACCTTCATGTGTTCATTCCATGAGCTAACGAGAAGAGTTTCGAGATGACGAAGGGACAGTAGGTATCTGAACAGCAGCTGATATCGCGTCAATGTGACTCTCGAGACCACAAGTGACAGGGGAAACGGCACTGCATAGTCGAGCGTCAAAGCATCGAAACCGATGATCTCCTTCTCGTCGCCTGTGACACTTGCTGCAGCAGGCGTATAGCTGTTGATACTTCCTCCATCGGCGTCGAGACCCTTGACATTGACGACCTGCATAAGCCATCCGGTGAGTCCTATCTCATTCATGACGACTTTGACGTCCTCCTTGAAAGGGTCCTCGGCTGCGACTGATCCAGGCTGTCTCAGGACGATTTCCAGCAGGGATTGGAGCTTGCCGACATTGACGGCTTTTGCAGGCTTCTTAAGCTCGGAATTTGAAAGCTCCAAAAAGTATGAGAAGAAGTCTGATCGATCGAGAAAGAAGTAGTGCTTGAGACTACGAAGGCGAGCGGGCAGACCGTGAGTGGTGAGAAGCAGTTGCAGTAGCGACGAATTTGCGAAAGCATAAGCAGAATTGACGTTTTCAAGAAATCGTGGATCGTCAAAGGTGTGAGGGACACTGACGTCCTTGTCCATGTCCTGAGCAATATTGACTCCGCCACACTCTCGGACGACGTTGAGATACTTGCCCGCAAGTAAAACCTTGTCCTTGACTGCCTCGAGTTGTGACGGTACGACTTCATTTCGTATTGTATATCGTTTCTCCCAGTACTCGTCGGTATAGTCTTGCTCGAGACCTTCACGCTTGATACTCCTCTGTTCCTTGATCAAAAATTCCTGGTGTGGATCGCGGACGTTTCCGTGATGAAGCCACTCATTCAGCATTGCCATATACGGCCGTGATGCCTCGCGAAGGAGTGTACTCAAGAGATCCCGCGCTGCAGGATCTCCCGACATGGTAGCCAGTCTCTTGGTAATGAGCCTCAGTACCGCACCGCCTTTGCAAATCTTCTTCGCACCGACACCGCCGATCTCTCTGCCATCGCGCAAAGATTCCAAGATATTCTCAAAATCGTCAGAAGCATCCAGGTCCTTTTCGTCGTCTTCGAGCATGGAATTCTCCCTCAGAATCTCATGCCCGACGCTATACAGCTGGAACATCATATGGCTCGTTGGTTTCGTATGCAAATTCATGACATGTAGTGTAAAAGAATCGTTTGTCATCATTTGATGTTCCAGTTGGGCGATCAAAATCAGATAGTCCTTCAGAAGCTTCCGCATAGCAGCGCAAAGCGCGTGGTTTACTGCTCCAAACTCCTCCCTACTCTGAACCTCAATGAACGTCTCGATCGCCGCATAATGGGTCGCCATCTTGAGCATTGATATGACAAGGTCGCGCAAGCTCGGGTCCAGACCAGGTAAAACGCGAAACTGAGGGCCGGATAATCTGCTCTTCTCCTCAAGAGGTTGGTACGAGTCGGCAAACCGGATGTACTGTCCTTCGAAGCCCATGAAGACAAAAAGAAGATCCTCCACTACCACTCGTTCCTGTGCGTCCAGAGACAGCTCGGTGAAAGACTGAGGTTGCAAATTCCGGGGAGCATCCTTAACCTGTGGTGCGACTGATATTCTCGCAGCGAGAGGCGCTGATGTGTGCGGCATAAGAGTAGCTTGAGGCTGCCATACTGCCGACTTTACGTCCTCCTTGTCTGCGTCTTCTCGGCCCTTTCCTGGTCGCTCCCAATCTCCATCTGTTCTAGATTCTGTCGTTCTTGCCGAGGTCTTCGTCCTTGTTGTTGTCAAGTTTCGGATAAAGGTTGCGTGAGTCTCCGTTCGCATCTCTGACGGTGTTCCATTTTCCGCTGATCGATTTGATTGTGGTCGAGAGTCCCATTTGTCTGAATCGGAGGTAGGTATTGGCGCATTGCGTGTACGCCGCGAAGACGCTGTCGTTCTACGATCAGCGCCAATTGTAGCCCGGTGGGGAGGAATTGCTGACATTGCAATCCTCGAGCATGACTGACAAGAGGCGCATATATGGTCAATTAGTTCGGTTTCGCTGTGTTGATATCGTGGAGGTTGTCGCGTGTATAACGCGCAAAGTCAAGATTGGTCGCATTGCTCAGGTCAATGACTCGTGTGTAGCTCCGCCGCCTACGCCAGCTGCGACTGCCTACATAGGTACTAACACAATTATCAAGACTGCAAACGCGCGCCTTTTCACTGATTTGTCCCATTCGCATTACAGCATCTTCTTCTCGACCAAGTTACAATCAAGATGTTTATCGCGCGTTCAGAATATGGTAAGTGCATAGTAGCAATACCAAGACTCAGCTAACAAATACAGATCGTGGTATCAAGTAGGTGCAAGGAAAGCTGTCGCATCACTCACCACATCACTCATACATTGCCAGCACCTTCTCCCCTGAAGGACGTTTGTTCCAGGTCGAATACTCTCTCGAGGCGATCAAACTAGGATCTACCGCCATTGGTGTACGTCAGTCCTCATTCGAAATGAGCGATCACATCTAATCAGAGCACGAACAGGTTGCCACTTCCGAAGGAGTTATTCTGGGTGTAGAGAAGAGAGTCACGTCGACATTGTTGGAAGCGAGCTCGGTAGAAAAGATCGTGGAGATTGACAGACACATCGGATGCGCCATGTCCGGACTGCAGGCGGATGCGAGAAGTATGGTCGAGCACGCGCGGGTCACATCACAGAACCACGAATTCAACTATGCAGAGCGCCTGAGGGTCGAGAGTTGCACACAGGCGATCTGCGATCTGGCGCTGAGGTTCGGAGAGGGAGCGGAGGGTGAGGAGAGTGTCATGAGTAGGCCGTTCGGTGTTGCTTTGCTCATTGCTGGATACGACGAGGACGGTCCTTCGCTGTACGTACTCATGCAGGCAGAGATATTGACGAAGGACTAACGGTATCACAGCTACCACGCCGAGCCATCAGGCACTTTCTACAGATACGACGCCAAAGCAATCGGATCCGGTTCAGAGGGAGCTCAGGCGGAGCTACAGAACGAGTTTCACAAGTCGCTCACGCTGGCCGAGGCCGAGGTGATGGTTCTCAAGACGCTGAAGCAGGTCATGGAGGAGAAGCTCGATTCTAAGAATGTCCAGTTGGCGAGCGTCACCAAGGACAAGGGTTTCAGGATATACGCGGACGAGGAGATGGCACAGGTCGTGAGCAGATTAGAGTCTGACTAGACTTCGCGATATCCTAATGCGAGCATGGCATAGGCGCTTTGGGCATGTATAATCCAATCGAAGAAGCAAAAGGGAAATGATATCATCAAACACATTCGCCCATCATGTCATCCTCTCAAAGTGATGAAACACAGGTGACTCGTCCTTTCAATCGTCGTAGAATACAATGTCTATGTTCGCACCTCGCCGTGGGTCCCTCCATGTCCATCACCCTCCTCATTGTGCCAGTAATCGTTTAAAATGGGTTCTCGTCGGCTGGGATCTCGCGAATGAAGTAACTGCCGACAAATGGCACCTTGGACAGGATGTCCTTGCGCACCTTTGGAACTTCGCCGAAGAAGAACAGGGCGAAGATACCGGCAACACCGGCGAAGCCTCCTCCGATCATGCCGCTGATTGATCGTTAGTACCATGTGTCTCATGCTCTTGAATTCGTGGGCGCTTCGTTCGCGGCCCTTAGTGGCGCATCATTTCGGGAGACTCACAAGCGGTAGGCTCTGCTCAAGTTGATACCGTGGAAGTGAGTCGAGGACTTGTATTGAGGTCCGTACTTCGATTTGTAGGTAGAGTATTCTGGCAGCTGTACCCATGGCTGCATTCCATGGTGACCTGCGACTGTTGTCAGTAGTCCTTCCGGAAATAGGTCCTGCTTATACAGGCGAACGCACCCTCGAATTGAGTGCCGTATTGGGCGAGTCTCGCTGTGGTTGGACGCATCTTGAGATGTATTTGTGGTGCTGAAAGACGATGATCTGGTCGTGGTATGCGACGACATTACCAGGTGAAGTTCATCTTCAAATTTTAGCGCCTTGGCACCTTCGCTCTCCCAATCCATGTCCCACACCCACGATTGATTGGCGAAGAGAACGACTCGTACGACAATGCAATGATTCACAGATTACGATTAAGAGGCACATACTTCGTGGTCATTATCACTGACGTAGACTCGTGCATTCATTTTGTTATCGAGCAGTAACTCTGTGAAACCATCCACAAAGAAGAGCATTTCATGTTCATGCCCATACAGCTGCTTTAACCCGCCCGGTAGTATGCGCTGCGGATACTGCATCCGTTTCATCATTCCAATGAGCGCTTTGAGACAGTAGTGGCTGTGGAGGTACGATACGCCTCATGTGCTGGTATCAGATGTCACCCACAGAATACCATCATTGTCTTCGATCTGGAAAAAGAAGTCTGGTGTCATGGCAAGGAACTCCCCGAATTTGGCTTCGAGCATGTCTGGAACCAGCTTGCCCATACCATGCAGTAGTTCCACGACTTTCCCAACAATCTGCTTGGTACAGACCCATCCTTTCCTATGAATTGCCTGCCAGAACAAGATGCACAACTCAGCAGAACGGATTCGTCCTTTAGATGGCGATCTTGGACTCCTCGGAAAGTTGGCAGCTAAGAAGTGCGCAGGTGGTAGACGGCGGACAAGAACTCCGTTCCTTGTGTCTTCCCTCTCGGCGCGATAGTTCTGGCCGTCAACGCGCATCCACTCAGTACAATGCCTTGGCATTCTCTCGAGTTGTGGTGGATCCTCCTGCGCATCACTGTTTGACACGCAGGTTTCCTTATCTTCTGAATCGTCGCGCAGTTCCCTGAAATACTCAAAAGGGCCCTTGAGTCGTTTTCCGGTGCGCATAGGCGAGTTGATCACGATTTCCATCTCGGCAATATCCGGCCATTTCCCATTTGGTCGACGTCTGTTGAGCCACTGAGCCAGGTAGGAACGTGAAGGCATGTGTGGCGCGTCCAAATCCCAGTACTACTCGATGAAGTCCAGGTAGCGCTGAGTAGAGCGTCCTCTAGGCAACAGGTTGATTCCTGACGGTGTAGCAGGTTGCTGAAGTGGCTGCTCGACGGAGGACCGCGGCATGTTGAGCTTCTTGTGTGTTAGATTTTCTCCATTGTTGTCGTTTGAAGAGCTGTTTGTTTCTTAAGGGTCGCTTACAGAATCCATTCCCACTGCTGGAACATCGTCCAGTTTTACCTGCTTGCTTTTCGGTGTGTGCAAGGCAGATTGCAAAAATCTTTGGCTAAATGCATCGAGGCTTTCGTAAAGTAATGGATCCTCTCGCATACCGGGAACACGACCAGGAGGACCAGCCAACTTCAGATGAAAGTTGTTGTCGAGTGGTTGATGAACTCGAGTATTTGATGGAGGCGAGGAAGAAGAATGTAGCGATCAGACGCATGCAGCGGAATTTCAAAAGTGCGCGAAGATCATAAAGAAGTCACACGAACCTGTATGGAATGAAGCACGTGCAAGTCTCTAAGCAAGTTCACCTAGGAAGTGAACATCAATTCACTTCACCTACGAGCCGATTTCGTCCTGCCCTCATTAGAGATCTTAACGTCGATGCTGGGATCAATTGCCTCCCTAACGAGGATCCTCAATCAACAACATCTTCAAGCATACCTTACTGTCGATTGAAGGCTTTGAACCGAGAGCAAACCCCTTCTATCGCGATTGACAGATCTTGCTGATGAGTCCCGAATGAGTACGATCTACGCTGAATCTCTTGTTCTGCGTATCTCAGGTACAGCGGCCGATCACAACGTTACCGCCGTCTCCAACCCAATGGGTGTATCGTATAAGTCTCGTAGCAATAAGTGTGCAGATAGAAGGAAGGTGCGTTCCAGTACGGAGGAGTAAGCCGATCCGGCGTGGTCCGTGCACATAAGGTATCGGAGAATATCTCGGCTCTCCTCCAAAGTAACATGCACTAGCTCTCGGTCTTCGACTGTTAACGGCCCAGAATACATCCGTACTCTAAACAATGATGTCGCACTTCGGAACTGACGTGATGGGTACAGGTAAATAATCAATGTCGTCGTAGGTCATCTTTGTCTTCTCATTCCTTGTCGTTACACACAGCAACTTCAACATGACTTCAGAACCCAAGATTAAGGTCGCTTTGGTCGGTGGTGGAATTGGAGGCCTCTGTCTGGCTGCTGGTCTTGTCTCGAACCCTCGAGTAGACATCCATGTGTACGAAAGCGTCCCAGAATACAAGGATATCGGCGCTGGCCTCGCTTTGCACATGAATGCCATCAAAGGCATGGACCTGATCGGACCTCAAGTCAAGAAGGCATACTTCGACAAAGCCTTGACCATGGCCGCCGAAGCAGATGAAGAGATGAGCACAAAGGTCACAATTGCCTACGGCCCAAACACTGGCGCCCTGGTCGCAGAGCTCGGCAAAGCAAAGGGCCGCAAGACAGTCGCCCGTTCCGACCTCCTCGCAGGTCTCATGGAGCTGATCCCGAAAGACAAACTCTCCTTCGGCAAACGCCTCGACAGCATCAAGGAGCGCGACGACCAGACTATCGATCTCACATTCAAAGACGGCACGTTTGCCCACGCTGACGCCGTCATTGGCTGTGACGGTGTGCACAGCATCACTCGCGGCTTTCTCCTTGGCGAAGATCACCCAGCACGCGCGCCGAAGAACAACGATGGCTGGCAAATCTATCGTACCCTCATACCCGCCGAAGAAGCCAAAAGGTACATCGACGAGAAATACACCCGCACAGTGCCGATTCTCTGCGGTCCAAAGGGCCACGTCAACTGCATGCCACTGCACAACATGCGCGATGTCAGCGCAGGCGTCGCTATGCGTGGTGCGCGCAAGCCGGGTATGACAGAGGCGCCGGAGTTGAAGCCGGAGGACTTCGAAGGGTACACCAAGGAGGCGCAGGACATCATCAAGGTAAGCAATAACCCCCTCCCCTTTTATCCTTTTTTTCTTCATTTTTCTTTTGTAAAACCATTCACTCATTCAAATCAGATGATTGCACGCGACACTTCAGCCTCCTGGACAATAATGGATCATGACCATGCCCCATTCTACAGCCGTCGGCGTGTCACGATGATGGGGGATGCCGCCCACGCCGCCATGCCGTTTGCCGGTAACGGCGCAGCCCAGGCCATCGAAGACGCAACCGTGATCAACGAGCTCTTCAATAACCTCAACTCGGCGAGCGAGATCGAGGCGCTCTTCCAAGCCTACGACCAAATCAGACGCCCGAGATCACAGAAAGTCGTAGAGATCGCAAGAGACTTTGGAAGGTTGTACGGCTTCGCGATACCCGAATACGGCGACGACCCGGACAAGATGAGGAGTTTCTTCGGCAAGAACGCAGCGTTCACGAACAACGCGGATCTGGGCAAGCAGAACGAAGACGCGGTGGAGTTGTTCAAGGAGCTCGTGGCCAAGAATCAGGGCGTTGAGGGAGGCAAGGTTCAGGAGAAGGATGATCTGCAAAAGGTCGGTAGCGATGTCAAGGTCGGCGCGTAGAAGAAACGACGGATGCGGAACTGCGTTCATGAATTGGAAGTCTGCATAGTATCAAGCTATGATTTTACTTGCTCTGCTCTCGGAGCTCGCTCGCTCGATGCCCATACGATCACTTGCGCTTTCGAGGATCGTGGCGGTCACCCCTCTTGTGTCCCTGACTACAAGCACAGTCTCGGTCGCGCTTCTGTAGTCGACTTCGGACGTAATACCTGGCTGGGCTGCACGGTCAGAGCCTTCGTTCTTCGCTGCGGGTTGAATGTCGATATATGGCAGTAGATGCGTGCCCGGTGTCATTGGTATCAGCAACAGCGAGTAGCGGACCTCTTCGCCATCGGTGATGGAGAATTTCGCGCGCTTCTGACCACCTACAAGCCATGCATCTGACGCCTCCTGGATTGTGTAGACAAAATCCGTCGTTTGCTCAGTCGGAGCAGGTGGACCGAGGCAACGTGCAGCACTCCAAGCGCGTGTGCTCTCGATTCGCAACTCTGCGGTGATAGGCTGACCTACCTTGAGGAGCGGTGGCATCCGAGTGGTCGTGCGAGGACAGTCCTGCAGCTTCAATGATACGGTATGAAGCAAATCTATGCGGGGTACGTCAACAGAGAGAGTAATGGTCCGATTGCAGGACTCTGGTGGGGAGTCGACAGATAGCGGAAGAGATGGATGAGTTGCGTGCCAATCTTTGAGCCATACTTGCAGACTTGCTCTTTGCTGCTCGGCTAGAGTCATGATGGCGACGTCCCAGTTCAGAGACTCGTATGATGGCACGACGACCTTCTGAAGCAAGACAGCATTTTCTAGCGCAGAGCTTGGGAAGATATTACGCTGGTTATCGTGTAATAGTGACACAAGCAGCCTGGTCAGTCCTCTATGATCGCTCTGACTGAGATCCTCGAGCAATTGTTTCTCGAGACTGTGCTGTACCATGGCGTCGATACAGCAATAGTCGACATCAAGAGCAAGCGCTGCGTCTGCTTTCGATACTGTGGAAGTTCCAGCGCTGTCCTTTTTCGTGATTTTATATGTTAGGCAGGCTGGTTGCCTTTCGAAGACTGTCATGTTTGGAGGACATGGCATAGAGACCACATCGTATACCAGAGACGGCGAGAGTTTGACCGTCCGGATAAGAAGAGGTGAAGAGCTGACTGTACGAATGCTGAACTTGGAGAACAGTGCGTCTCCTCTGAACATGTCACTGACATCAACGTCAAGCGGAAGCTCTGTGGCAATGGTCTCAATTGAAAGGAAGAGGAACGTTTCTTCATCCTTGGCGTATGTGATTTCGAGACGGATCCTGATTTCTCGAAGGTCGTTTTCCAGAGTATAAGGCAAGCGAAAGACCAAGGACTGATCCGCCGGTGTGCTTCCGAGTTTGATGGTGCCTCCTGTTGCTAGGTCCAGATCTGGCACATGCCCTTGCACAACCGTAGTGTCTGCGGTGTTGAGGCGAAGACCAGCAGAAGCCGCTTTCACTCGAACATCGACGCGATTCAAGTCTTGCGAGCCCGAGTCAAGAGTGATATGGAGGGATCTCCGCTTGTCTATGTGGATATCCGGACACAAGGTCATGCGTGCTCCAAGTGCGTGGTTTCGGGGGTATAGCAATACCGAGGATCCAGTAGGAGTTTGTTTTGCATCAGGTCCTTCTGGTACAGAGAATCCTAATGGTGTTCTTCTCGGTTTCTCTTGAAAATCGTGGATGAACTGAAGCTTGTCCACCTCGAGGGTCAGCCTGTCAACGAAAAAGTACCCGAAGCAGGACACATTAGAGAACAAGTCAAGCTTGATCAAGCCACGCTCAAGCTTGACTTTGCCTTTGCTCTCGAGCCAAACTTCCTGGGACGCATCCTTGACATTGACCAGTCTGAGTTTGATCTTGTCGAGAACAATGGATTCGTCAAGGAGGTAACGGAACTGCAGCGGCAGCTGGAAGCCATCCTTGTCGTCAAAGAGAACCAGCTCAGTGCCAACATATATGTCGCCGAAGAAATCGATCATCTGAGCAGTGAAGCTATACGGAAGCTCGCCAGATAATGTAATCATTTCAGCTAATAGGCCATGAACAACAACAGTGTCCTCGTCGATCCCGCTAAAATAGCCTTCCGAACGATATTGTGGTAATCGCTTCGCTTGATCGCGCGCTACGACTTTTGTGAGCAGACTCAAGGTGACTCTCATGAATTCGTCCCTTCTGTGGAGCTCTTTTAGGCATCGCGCATATACTCGCAGCATTTCTGCTTGAATATAGCTCCAAGTTTGGTTCATGTATTTCGGAACCACTCTTTGGAAAAACTGAGCTGCAGTTGCATAGTCTCGGCGTTGAAAACTCAGTAGTGCGTGATCCCCCAGAAGCCGCTCTGCAGCGTTCGTTCTATCAGCTATTATGAAATGCCGCACGGCAAGATCGTTCAGGATTTCGTATTCCGATCGAAACGCATCGAGTGATGCCAGAGCGGATGCAAGTACATCTCCTAGCAGACCAGTTCCAACACTTGGAGTCTTTTCGGCGTCCTGCGACTGTTTGGTATCTCCATCATCGTCCAAGCTGACCAGGGTGACTGGCTTAGAAGGCTCAATTGCAGCCCAACCTGCAACCCAACCATGACTTTTTCCAAGGTCTTCAAGAATCTTCCTCTGCATATGATATAGCTCGCCTCTTCCGGCAGCAAGCTCAGCAAGCCCACTACCGGGTGCTGCTGGTTCTTGCTTTGTGGCTCCGCCTGCGAGCGCCAATTTACCACTTTCGTAAATGACCTTGCTCTTCGGCTGCGAGGGTGATGGCGAAGGCTGTAGTGAGCTCTTTCTCGCTGGATACTGATTTGCTCCTTGTGGGAAGTTGAAGTTGGTGACTTGGGTTTTAGTGGGAGATCCGGGGGGCCCTTGACCTTTGGTGAGTGCGGGAGCAGCTGTCTCCTCCAATATGCTGTCAATGATTGAGTACATCCATGACGACGCTGCTTGATTGAGATGTGCTGAAAAGGTAGGAGAAGGATTTGAAGAGGACCTACATTGACATCAACATAAGCTTCTTGAGCTTTTCTGGTTTCGCCTACCCTGTACTGAGTTCATTTTTTAGGAGTCGACTATTGGACGTGACAAAGGCCGCAGTCTTCTTACAAACCTCGGCAACGTATAACAAGTCATCATCTGTTTGACCAGATTTGTTTTTCGTGTCTGCAATACCTTGGGTTAGCACTGCGGGGACGAAGTTGCCGAGCCGATAAAGTAATGCCCTTTGTCGAGCAAATATGTAAGTCTGAAAGTCGAATAGTGAAATCGTGCTCGAAACGATCAGACCACGGTAGTCCTTCTTTGCCAGGTCTAGAGGTGAGTCAAGTAGATGCGAGATTCGACCTTCGGCGTCTTCTGAATTGCTATCAGAGTCGTCCAAGTGTTCGAGCTCTCTTTTCAATGAGCTCATATCGCCGAGAAAGGTAGGAGGGCCGGCGCTGTCGCGTGTGGTGCTTTCGAGACCGGCAGAAAGCTCTTCGTAGATGGACAGAGCATCCTCCACGAGCCCGACACTCTCGAACGCACGACCCAAATTTTCCTTGAGGGTAAAGAAAGTACTGAAGTTCCAGCCTGGCAATGACCGCTGAACCTCCTTTTCTCTGATATCATCCTCATATTGTGACACACGTGCGTCGAAAGACTGCAGGATTAAAATCTTGAACTTGCCGATAAGGTCCTGCCATGCATTCTCTTGTTCCTGAGGACTCTCGCTGTAGGGCGAAGCTACCGGGGTCTTGGGCAGAAGCTGGGGCGGCACAACATTCTTCTGGAGTCTGATCTGCGCGACTCTTTCCAGAGAGACTTTGGTCGAAGGATTGAAGTCCGCTCGTAACTTGTCATACACAGTACTCGTGCTTTTCGTTGCCCATTTTGTCTTGCTCTGAGACCTTTCTAGTAGCTCGTCTGGATCCTTCTTGTCTGGTCTCCACCGTGGCTCACTGGCAGCGCCCGTGTCAGGAATCACAACATGGATGATCATCCACTCAAAGGCATCGTGTAACTTATTTACAGCGGTGGAGCTCTGCGACGCAGCTCCACTGGCGCGCATCCATTCCCGAACTTGCTGTCGAGCAGTCGCTTTGTATGTGTCCTTGTCATCGCACCTCAAAATGAAGAGTTTCAAGTATGGAGTCTGTCGCAAACCCGGGATCTGATGTCTCCGCTCTTTCGCTACCGAGTCTGCACCCACTGCGAGTGTACTCTGAGATCTCGTGTCCTTCGATGGCCATAACCCCGACGGCTCACCAGATCGCGCTGCGCTAAGGATACTTGGAGCGTAGGAATCGGGTACAAAGTCGAGGTGAAGCGCCTCGATTCTGCGCAGGGGCCGCGTTCGACTCTTCCAGTTCAGGTTCCTGAGCGGTAGCCGAGAAGCGAGATCATCCTGAATTAAGGGAAAGATGCCGGCGGGGTCATGGTATTCCACAGTGACCTTAGAGCTTGAGGTGCCTTCCATTGCGTGATGCTAGGCGAACGATATGGAGTGCTGCATCCGAGTCCAAGCGGTCAAATCTGTGCTTCAAGGCAACTGGAATGCATCTTCGTAGCCATTGGTTATATGGAATCGTACATTAAACATCATTCGAGTGTAGCAAACAGAAGTCGCGAAGTCGTGGAACGCGGAACAGTAACCAGATACAAGCCAACTCCATAGATTCATACACCCGTGAGAGCTTTCAGCATGCGCACCGGAGCTGCGTACCAATAATTGCTATAGGTTATTTTTTATCTAAATAAGCACCCCCGGTACGTACGGCCATAGTTGCTTGAGAACACTGGATCCCGTCCGCTCTCCACACGTTAAGCAAGCAAACGCTCGATTAGTAGTTGCGTGGGTGACCAGCAGCGAATCCCGGGTGCTGTACGTTTTGCTTTTTGCGTGCGTCTATACAGCTTTTTGGGTCTATACCACCAGGGGATCTTGACTGGACGAGCGGTATGTTGCAAAGGATAGATTTTTTATCGTACATGCCCGTAGATTGTGGTATCCCGGGCGGCATCTATATGGTCTAGGAGGACAAATGTTCAACTATTACACTTCACTAGCTTCCCATCGACATCGATCACACATACAAGGTCCTCCAAGACTGCCCGCAGCCCACTCTCTCCTCTGCTGAACAGGCAGGTCTACGTCGCAATAGTGGTTGAGCACCTCTTCGCCCTCCTTGATCCCAGCTTCAGCCCTGCCCTTACTCTCATCGTCTCTCTTCCATTCCGATCTTTCTTCTCTCACTGTGAACGTCACCTCCCCACCCCATTCCCATTTCAGATGCGGGTCGCAGCTGTGGTTCACCAGACACCAGTTCGGATGTACAGCACTGACTTCTGGTCCTCTGATGCGCTGCCCACCTAATCCAGACAGACGCGCCGATGCGGTGCCACGAAATTTGGCAAAGAGAGTGTTGAAGACCCAGACGTCGTAGGTTTCGAAGGAGGTAAAGATGTTAATGTCCATTTTTGTGAGCATGTGGAAAGGCAGCACAATGTTGTAGGAGAACGAGAAGGGGAGTATGCGTGGCATCGAGGAGAATGCCGTGTCCATATTTGCGGATGGGGCAGCGGTGAGGGTCGACAGTGGTGGAGGAGTCGTCCAAGTGCTGTGGAGGTCGGCGTTAGAGTAGTCGCCCCAGATGTACTTTACTTCCTTCAAGGATAGAGGGTGTACTTCTTGCGTCTCGGCTAGAGCAAGACTACGCAACAGCAGCAAGAGGTAGAGACTGTCGGCTGCTTCGGCAGGCTTCCTTCCTCGCGCGAGTGAGTCGACGTCTTTGTCGCAGAGAGCGGGGTGGTACATGTCCATTGCTTGATCGAGACACTCTTGACTGCAGAAGACGGCGAGACATTCCTCACAAGAGACGACAGTCGATGCTTGGCTCGAGGCAGTACCTGTGGACAGCTCCGGCAGATCGACACTGCACGCATCGCAAAGTGCGTCTTGTAGGCGATTGTTCGCTGTGAGTAACGATGTTTCTTTCAGAACAACCTCGCCCGGCGCAATGTCTTCCTTCGCGAAGACACCCAGTTGTTTGATGGGTTTTGACTTGTCTCCAGAGGTCGTCAGGTTTGGCAGATCGGTCGCGCGGACCTCGAATTTGGGCGCCACCTTGGACATCTCTGTGTTCAGTTCTGCGAGACTCCCATCCGAGCATCTGTCAGGCTCGTTGTCATTCCATGGATAGCACTCTCGGCGCACAAAGCCGCTGTCTGGCCAGTCTTCGATATTCGGGTTATCTTCCGCGCTCGGGGACGAGCTACTGGTTGCATGCTGGCTTCCATAGACGGTCGTTCTCACAACATCCTTTAGTGATAGCAACAACTTATTCTCTGGACTGTAGCCAAGACCAATATCACAGTACTTGTACGAGCTTTGCCAGGAGCCGCAGATGTATAGATATTGTGCAAGTAATACGTACCTAGCCGATTTAGCACAACATCAGTGTCCAATTATTACAAAGACTCACACCTGCGGAGCATATCGCTCTCGGACCCAGACTAAGACTTCCTCTTCATCCGGTTCAAGGAATGAGGCTTCACCCTCTGTATTGGCCTGTTGAAGACTAGTCCTAAGATCAGGGCGATCTTTCAAGACCTCAGACCTCGCATCAAACGTCTGTGACTTGATAGATTCTGAAACGGCCTCACTTGCTTCCTCAGAATATTCATCCTCATCCAAAATAGCATCGATCAGAAGTAGACCCTTGTATACAGCTCCGGCTGCGAGGTCAGGATATCCGAGTTCTGCGTAGGCTTGAGACAACAAAACATATATCTCAATGCTGTAGGGACTTTCTGAAAGGCGAATCAAGAGATTTCTCAGCTCCGACAGCCTGTCCTGCAACACGGTGTTCACCATCAGAATTGACAAGTCAGAAGCTTCAATTGTGATAGAGAGAAAATACAGTGGTCTGGGACAAATCTGGATCTCGAAAGTGTCTCACTATTGCAGGTGCTGGTACTTATCTCGAAGAACCTAGTCCAACACCCCAAGCGTAACGAGTGATCTCGCCGATTGAAGTCGGTCTCTTGATTCGAGGTGAGCTGTTGTAATTTGTAGAGTATGCTGTAGGGTAGCCGCATGTGTACAATTCTTTCCAACCAATCCCAGAACATGGGAAGTCCGTGAACACTGGCTCGGAATGGAACGGGACGCTCCCGGCATGTGCCCGTCGAGCCTATCAGCAGGCATGAATCTGTACAGTACAATCGCGGCGTAACTATACCAATGCCAAGTCCCATCGAAAATTGCCGAACCTTCGCCTTTGTGCCCGCTGTGGCTGATGAGAGATCGACGATGGGAAAAAGCCATCGCGATGTTAAATGCCATGTTTGCCCAAGTTGCCGCCAAAGCCGCACACGGCTCTTCAGGCTGCAACATAAACGGTTTCGTCCCCTGCGTAAAGGAAACACGGAAGCACGCGTTGTGTCGCGTTGCCTGCATGGGCGATCGTGCATCCATTTGAGATCCACGGCATCGTCGGTAATGCATGCCAATGGATGTTTGCAGCAAACAATGGTAGTCAACAATGGTAGTCCTGCATTTCTTTGTTGTGTTGATGCATCTGTCAGCGGTCCTGCCTGAGAACAGTAACACAAGCCTTGTATGTTCTTTCAGGATATGAATTGAATCTAGGGCAGGGGATAAGAGCGGTGTAGTGGTCCCTAACTTACCTTAGGATTAGATTCAAGATAACAGCGGTCTGCGTTGGCCGACCTGCACATGAAACGACGTCTCTGCATGTGGACCCAACTTACACAGCAGGAGCAATAAACCGAGGTACATTCATTGATGTACAGTTCGGCGCTGTCAAGACTGGGGCCAAGATCGGAAACATGAGGCGGAAATAGTGAGGCTCGGTATTGGTAAGCGGGGCCTGAGCGCCGCATCAAGCGGTCAGCAAGCGGTCGTTCATCGCACGCATCGACATCGACACACGTGAAATCTGCCACCGCTTGGTGTCAAGCCAATGCACTGGTATATTCGGAGCTTGCATGGTGCGACTCAATTAATAATCCCCTGTCTTTCATGGTCGCCAAGGGGCCGCAGAGGATACAGACGAGGAGAAGTCCTAGACTTCCAGACTTCGTACCACTGCCACATGCGATCGCTGATTCTTTGTGCATCGAGTTTGTGAGAGGTTGTTTACGACGAGCTACTGTGAACAACAGCGACTTCGCCGGAGTAAGCGGTAGTAGTGCACTGCAGTAGCTTCATGTAATGAATACCTTATCTTGGCCGCGGGCCCTTCATCGCAGGAAACATGGAAGTAGCAGAGTACTAGTACTGGGTTCAATAACGTGTAACAGCCAAGGGTCATATGAGCCTGGATGGGGCCTGTCTGCGGAGCCTTCACGGGAGATGTGCGATCCGGTCACCGTAAGAAGACCGGGGGATCTGTGTTGTTCAATCAAAATAAGTCCCGAATCGAGATAATTGCGCGATTCTGGGGAGTGAACGGTCCATTTTTGAACGACTAAAGGCTTCGGAGATAAGGCTTGACGGAACTGCTGGACCCCTAGAAAGTTCAGATCGTCGATGTATCATCGTGATCTAGACGCCCTATCACGATTGCGGCTTTGGACACGACTCATTTTCGACATTCTTCACATGTTTCGTAAGATTTTGACTGCAAACGGAAATTTGATGGTACAATTGATCTGATTTTGTGAACTATCGTACAGGCTGTCCTGTTCTGCTAATTGGGTATCTCGCGCAATCGCTTGTAAAGGTAATGTACAAGTCATAAGAATCATAAATAGGCCGTGAATGGTGCTGAGTAGTCGTGTATCTGTCTTGTTCCAGCAAAACAGGTTCTGTCTGGTTCCCATGTCGGTGACTGGAGAGACCAGCGTCGAGTGCGTCTCGCTCTATGGCAAGTTTGCGTGATATCGCGCGGTCTGGAGGCGGAAGGCAATACGTGTTGCTGTACACAAGTCGCAAGCTGCGAATATGGTTGTGCTCATGGCTGACAAGATAGTCGCGCAAGCAGTATCGTTGTCGGGAATAACGCATGAGAAGGGTTCATGGTAGTATCGGCGACGGCTGAGAGGATATCGTACGGAACGACAATTGCCAAGGTAGGATAGAGTCGTTCAACGATGACCGAAGCCAACGATCTTGGCACATCTGTTGCAGTAGAACGAGTTGACGCCCCACTGTACCATGTTGGAACCTCCAGTGGTGAGGTCGATACTCGAACCGCGTTGACATCTCGAACAGCGAGCCTGTTGCAGCGCGAGTGCAGCAGATGATGTGGCGTCGTCAGATGTGGTTGAAGTGATAGAGTCGTCGGAGTTGATTTCAGTGTTGTCGTGGATGTTGAACATGTCCTGAAGAGGACGAGGTTGAGGACGGACAGCTCTGGGGTGAGCTGCCTGAGTCTGCAATTGAAGAAGCTTTGAAGCGTTCATTGTTGGAAGTGGTCTTTTTGAGCACTCGGGCGACGAGATGGTTGTCGGCCTAAAAGCCAGCAGAGGATGAGTAGGATCTGGCGTGACGAGGTCCTCGTCAAAGATTGGTGAATAGAGAGGTGTCTCGAGTGGAAAGGTAGTGGATGACATTAGAGGTGAGATGGAAAAATAACAGCAGGATGGTGCGCTTTTGTCCATGTGGTCGTTTGCGGAGAGCATGGTGTTCAATCGAGATGCAGTGTAGAGTCGTGTGTCTATCAATGCAACATCGGGGATGAGAGGGAGACTATAAAGCGGAAAACAGGCAGGAGCTAAGACTGGATCTCTCGATGGGCTTGCGCCTCTCAGTTTCGAACGGTTCTGATCTCGATGGAAGCCCGACGCCAAGGAAAGGGTCTTCCAAGGTTGTGGCTTGTGCAACTGCTGTACTGGGGTTTAACGGACAACAGGAGGCTAGTCCGGAAGAGGTAAGCGCAACTCTCGGGATCTAACAACAAAGTTGACGGGGTTCCTTCCGCGTCGGTCGTCGGCATTGCCTTGTCGAGGGCGTCAAACCATCCACATTTGCAGTCTGATAACTCCAAGTCGTTCAAGCAGTCAAGTACACATTCTACAGGATTACCTTCTTCTCTCATCAGTCTGTTGCTCTTGTTTGTTGTCTATTCATATGCGGGATACTGCCGCTCTTATCCCAACGTGGAATACGAAGCCTGCGACAGTGGTCCGTTGGTTTCAGCTCACAGTGCTGGCCGTTACCTTACTCAGCTCGAGAACGTTGACCTTCTAGAGCGAGTTCGAAATGCTTACTTTCCTACAGAATCATCAAACTGGAAGCGACAACGACGAACTGGCCGGATCAAAATGTTGGACGAGTCCCTCCGTCTAGGATCACTGCGAATACATATGCAAGATGCGGGCATCGACTGCAAATTTGAACCACAGGCCATGATTATCTCGGGCAAGGTCCATCAAGCTTTCTCTGTACATTGATGCCTCGACAAGTGCACCAGAGGTTTCTTCACTACACGAACACTGTGGTTGTTCTGTCAGTCGTACACCACGTCCGTAAACCATCTCCTGGTTGTTCTGTGTCAACCCGGAACACTCCTGCGTTGTACTGGTTTCCAATCGTAGAAGAATGTCTAGAACGGTCTGTTGCGGTCCCGTATCAGGGCTCTTGTCTAATAACAAGGCAGAGATATCTCGCATGTCACATGAACGGTTTCCGTGTCATCTGACAGTCTGTGCTGTGGTTCACGGTAAGGATGCAGTATGGAAGTTCTAGCCTGCAGTTTCTGCTGTGGAAGTTCGTTCGTTTCCCGCGAAGCGTTCGGAAAGGTCTAGACTGGTCTGCAAGCCGACGCCATGTTGAACGCCTTGCTACCACGAACGATAACAACATGAGAGCGCAGCATATGAAGCTAGGAAGGCACTGTACGCCAGTTGAGCACTGTAGAGTACTACCGAATACGTGGGCATGAGGTCTGCAGGTTCCGTGATAAGCCTGAGCTTTCCTCATCGTACGACAGGAGCCACCTAGACCCGCGGTTGACAACATGAACATAAATAAGTATCACATATGAGGCGAGATTCGGCCTTCTTAGGACGCTGTGTATAGCATCAGCTGTTCATTATCCAATGCATAGCTGTCGTATCTATCTGAATGGATGCTAGTTGACCTTTTGCTGTGTTAAAGACGCCGGAAGATTTACTGTGTGACAATTATTCTGTTACCCTTGTGCCAGGCTACCTAGATGCGCTCAGCAAAGGGTGCATAGAGTCGCACTGCAGCACTGACAGCCTTTAGACTGTGTTTCACCTATTTGTAGAAATTACTATAAGACCGGCGCAGCAAAGGTCGCGTCAACACCCAAGGCTCCCCCAAAGACGCCCGCGACTCCCTACATCTACCCATTCAAGTCAGCCACCGCGGCTGGCGGCAAGGTCAAGGTCTCGACCGCATCGAGACCGAAGCCAGGTGCGGGTTTTGCAGAACGCAGTTTTTGTCTTGAGAATCTAGCTCGAGCCTTGAATTGCGTTCGAGAACCAGCCGTTCGGAAACGTCTGTCTGGAGGCTTGAGCCGTTGGACGACCTTTTGCGTATGAAAATCGGCGCATGAACGGGAGCTTACTCCGACAAGAACATTCCTCGCAAGTCATGATGTGCTCAGCCGTGTGTTACATGTAGGCTGGGAAGCCAAAGATTCGAAAGGCAACGCGGCCGCGTAGCACATTAATTAAAAGGCTCGCTCGCAATGTCTTACTGCCCCGTGCAGCAAGAATCTGGAATCCTCGGCCCTAACAGTCCGACGAACAGCTGCGTTCTGGCATTCAGCATCCATTCCGCGAACAATAATCTCTGAACACGCAACTTTTGGGATCATGGTCTACAGCAAGCTGGGTGTATGCGTACCTAGAAGTCTTCTGCACAAAAAAGACCACGTGAAGGTTCGACAACCACGTGGATGATGATGGCGTTTGCTGTCAACTTGAACAGGGCACAATGTTTTCCGGCTTACGTCATTCCGGCTATGCTGGCTACAGTCATTATCTGGCAAATCGTCAAGTGGGTAATACCACAGAAGCCGAACAAAGACACATGGCAGATAAGTACTTTAGATCACCCAGCAATCGCCTTTAGATTGAGAAAGCACCCGTCAACAGCGACATCTCGTACCACCGAACACCATCTTTTGCACGACAGCTTGACGAGCTTTGATTTACAATTGCAGCCTCGCAATCAAGAGCACAAGACCGAAAACCAAGTTCTTGTGAGTAGGCAACTGAGCCGAGAGATCGTCACTTCCATGTTTGTCGAGCCGGACTTTCGCTAAGAAACCACCGATAGATAAGTTCACCCAACTTCACCACATTCTCTCTTACCACACGCATTGCGCCTCACCTCTGCTCACAACTCCGACCCGTCTGCGACTCACACCCACCGACACACTCCTTCAGATAGCTCATTCTACACAATGGTCGGCAAACCACCAAATCTCTACAGTTTTGCGGCCGTCTCCGAATTGGCTCCGGCACTACGCACCTATGTCATTGCACAACAGAACGCTGGCATTGAGCGTCATGGCAAGTTCAGGGTAGCAGTCTCTGGTGGCTCGCTGCCAAAGACACTTGCGCAGGCCTTGTTGAGCAAGGGCAACGGCACCCCTCAGAACACCGTCAACTTCAGCAAATGGGAGATCTTCTTTGCCGACGAGAGATGTGTACCATTGAACCACGAGGACAGCAACTACAAGCTGCTCAAGGACGAACTGCTCGACAAGATCGACAAGGAGACGTTCGGCGAACCAAAAGTCTACACCGTGGACGAGAAATACCTGGACGACGTTCAAGAGATGGCAGACCAGTACGAGAAGATCCTGGTGTCCACCTTTGCCGCTCGCGATTCCGTCAAGCTGCCCACTTTCGACCTGCTCTTGCTTGGATGCGGTCCAGACGGCCACACCTGCTCCCTCTTCCCTGGACACCCACTGCTGCGCGAGCAAGATGCCTGGATCGCCAGCGTTTCCGACTCGCCAAAACCACCACCAAAGCGCATCACCCTCACTTTGCCTGTTGTACTGCACGCGTCCAGGATCGCTTTTGTCGCGACCGGAGGCGGAAAGAAAGACATCATGAAGAAGATTCTAGAGGAGGAAGAGGGCCACGCTCTGCCATGCGGACTAGTGAACCAAGGTGCCGGCGAGAAGGTTTCGTGGTTCACGGATAACGCCGCGGTCGAGGGTGTCAGCTTCCCGAGAAGAGGAAGTTTGTAGGTACCTACTCTATTAGGTGATCCATATTTGCGAAGTAGGGCTTGATCCAGCGTCACGAATTATGAATCATCTTTATCGGAGATGTAACCTCATCTTAGGTACCGATCATGAATGCCAAATTACAGTAAAGATAGCCACATTTTGTCATTGCCACTCGCATGTAGACTCTCGAGAACCGCTTCATGCCTCTGAAATGTTCGATCGTACCGTGGAGCTTCACCGTCATACACGCAAGAGATCAATGCTCTAAGTCCTTTACGCTATCTTCATTCCAAGCTCGATGGCACACATCCAGTCACAATTTGACGTCAAGTCGACGCTCCAAGATCCTGAAAAATGTCAAACTCCACGCGGAAAAAAACCGGTCATGGCAACATGCTAACAGCGAAATGGACAACCCTCAAGGTCCCGTTGTAAATTTCTTTACTCAAACTGACTCCTCGTTATATATCCATGAGCCGCCCTGCTTCACTCAGGCTTCCAAACAATCATCTTCTGGTCAAAACCGCCCGAGATCAACCACTCCTCATTCTGGCCCTCCTCAGTCTCCACAAGACAAGTACAGAGACATCTGATCTTGCTCCCCGGGTCATGACCATGGAGACTGGCCACAATCTTGCCGGTGCTGGCTTCGACACCCCTGATAACGCCGTCGTCGCTGTTGACCCAGACACCGGTCCCATCTGGTCGCCAAGCCAAGGCCGGCGTCGAGTATGGCGTTTGAGGCGCCATAGTCGATATCTGCACCAGTATGGCGGCAGCCTCGCGGTCTTGAAGCGCGTACACCTCTCTTGCCACCGACGCTGCGGTTGGGGCGGTAATGTCTATGCTGTCATCCAGGAGTGATGACCGAAGGGTCTCTGTAGTTGCAGCGGGCGTGGTTTCGCTTGTCATTGGAGGCAGCATGAGGCGCACAATGATGAGCTTCATGTGAGGTATGGAAGATGTGGCTACCGCAAGGAGAGTGTTGTCGGTCGGGCAGAGAGCAATGGAGGCCGGCGTGAAAGCAATCCATGCGTTGCTCAGGGGTGCAAGATTTTGCTTGCCGATCAGACGGGCGGACGAGTCGACGGCGTGGTAATAGAGAAAGGTCGAATCGCGTCGTGTCAGGATTAGTACTGGTGTCGATGTCTCGGGATGTGGTACAAAGGCAAGAGACTCTGGGTTCGATGTGAGGCTGATTGTTGCTGCCGGCTCCGGTAGCTTGATCTGCTCAGATGACAGGTCGATGCTGTAGAGGTGGCATTTGGCGTCCCAGCCAGCCGTCGCTATCCATGCATGTTGGCCGTTTGGATCATGGTAAACTTGGACCTGAACGACGTATTTCAGATGGTCACGTCGTTTGTCCTCGATGTCGCCGTTGTGGTCGACCAGGCTGAGCTGACCCGACATGGATGTTACGAGCCAATGGCGTGCCCCTAGAGTCGAACATGACAAAATCGGAGATTCATGTACGAACGATATTTCGTCGTTTACGGTCAACGAGGGTAGTTCCAGGACATTGAATCGGCGGTCTGCTGAGGTTGAGATGAGGCATTTATCCGGTCTGCACGCTCGTTAGTATATTTCATTAATACTTCCAGATCAAAGCTTGTCAAGCCCCGCGGAGCACGAATGAAGTTGACAGGCGCGCGGAGGCGGGAATCTCCACCTGCGGCGTGGTTCATTGAAAATAGCGCCCAAGCTTACCTTAAGGGAGAAGAACCAACATGATGCTGTAACTCAGTAGAGAGAAACAGAACATTAGACCGAGAAGGCAACGTTGAAACAGAGTTTGGTCGTGCAGGATCTGGATTGACAGCGTTATTAAGTGTCAAAGAGGTACGACTGGGATGTCTGGAAAACAAGATAAAGCCTCGTGGACCTACTTTTGTCACTCCATCCTTTCTGTTCTTCATCTGTGCCCAGCTTCTCGAATCGAATACTGAGGTCAAAGGTCTTCTTTTCTTCCAGGACCTTTTCGAGCGTCAAGTCGTCACGTCCCAAGCTCCCTGCATCTGATGGCAAACCGGCTTCTCTCAGGAATATGTCAAGCGTCTGCAGGATCCCAAATCATCTCAGCTTGTATTCGATTCACGGTAGGATGGCAAATCAAGAGGTGCAGACCTCGGTGTAATTGTTCGACTTCAGGAATCGAGCGACAAGTACTGCTGGAGAATCGGTGGCCTGCATGGTCAATGCTGCGGTCCAGTTCGACCAGCACGGGTGTAGTGAATGGTAGATGGATGCCTCGACTCTGGCTGAAGCGGGTGGGCTGGATCTCACAGGTTTGAACCAGACTGCTGAAGGACCGCCCAAGCTGAGAAGACCGAAGGATCGCTAGGTACAGTAGCCACGGTACGATGTGATGATTCGCTTATTTTGCAGTCCTTCTTGAGGTCCGTGAGGCACGGTACAGTATGCAGGTCTGACGCAAGGCTTAGGTTGACGTTCTCCACGGCTGTCATCCCATGTCTTGGCATATACAAATTCGGCACGGCAGGCGGCTTGCCCCACACCAGATCGCCCTGAGCCGGGTGGCTTCCCCTCCCTGATTGCTGGGCAGCACAGTCCAGGAAAAGTAAATCTCAAGATTTGAACTCAATTTAACGACACTCCAACGACACAAGCTACAGGTATTACTCGCTGTCTCATTACGAGAAGGACGTGGTGTACTGTATGATATCTCGACACTCAACGAGAGCCTTCGACGACCAAGGCTATATGGAGCGCACGATTGCAGTCCATTCGACATGATTGTTCGCGTCCATCGAGTATGCAGCCACTGCAATTACTAGTCAATCGGGTCCCGCCATGGTGCTTGAGGGGCACAGCATGGCGTGTCTGGTTGTCTTGGTTTGCGCTCACAGCGCACTCTCTCGTAGGTACATTCTTTTAGCCGCGGTCCCTGAAGCGCTCGCGCAGGCACCTACTACTCAACTACTCGCAAGTCTTACTTGATGTGACGGAGTCTTACCCTTTTGGGACCGTCCATTCGACAGGGATCATTTCGTCCCCTACTCGTGGGTCGTCAACGGCACGGATCATGGTCGCTATACAGGTAGCTGGGTTGTCTTGTGAAAGTACTCGCGCTACAGGAACTCGTCACGGTGGGAGATATATGTAGCCCACCTTCTCTTCGTTGTACAAATTTCACCTTTTGTTTTGATAACGACCAGCGCGATCGACGTACTGCAGACTCCGATGGGTGTCTAGCACTTGACTTCACCGAACCGGAGCTGCTGTACACCCAGACCTCTACCTACTCCTGTTCGGTCCACTCCGACAGCCCCGTTATCGACGAACATGGCCAGTAGTCCCAAGTCTTCTCATTCGGAGGATTGTTACATCTCATTAGCAGGCGTACATTCTCTTGTCTCTGGTCATTTCTTTGTGCTGACTGCAAGCAGCTGCCCGCTGACTACGATTGGAAAAGACTCAAAGACCTGGCCAAGAATGCTTGCAAGACCGTGGGATGGGCTGAGATCAGAATCTGTCTTGGCCCGTATGATGGTACTGCAGGAGACCTCAAGATCAAAGGCCGCAAAGAAGCTCTGACCTTGTACAGTACGTACATTTATTACCTACTTTTCCCTTTGACCGTTACTAAAGATTTTCAGGATATCTTACTGGTATCCAGCTAGAGAAGGACAAATTGCTGGTCGTAAGCCTTTGGAATATCAGTCCTGGACACGACGCGCAGCGGTTAGCTACAAACGATCCCGCCATCAGAAACGATATAGCACATATGAGAAGTACCGTGGCACAAAGGATAGCACAACCGACATGGGACACTTTGACTTCCGCACAGCGCTATCACTCGGAGATCGGTCCTCGAGCGGTCCCCAATTTTGCTATGCACAACGGCTGCGAGACCATGGTTCTACCTGATTGGCAGCCTCCAGCAACGCCAGTCAGCAGGATTAATACGACAGACAAAGTTTACGTCATGCGTTTGTCGCCTGTGTTGCAAAACGGCCGGACTGGAATCCGCGTATCCCACTCCCAAACTTCCCAAAGTCCCATGGTACAGTCGCCGGTCACCGAGGACTATACACAATGGAGCCCCCACGTTCAAATACCGGTCAATGCAAGCAATGGTATTGTCGACACACAGCACCGAACAATCTTTGTCTCGAACTTGGACTGGACATTGAACGAGTCGAACATTCAAGATTTCTTGGAACAAGGGGGTGATTTGGCAAAGTGGAATTTTGCCAATGTCAAATCCAGTCAGCGACGGGGCTCTGTATTGGCCACATATTTCAGCAAAGAGGACGCCGTATGCGCGTCTCAGAGCTTGGACCAAAGGATGCTGGGTAAGAACCGAGTCGCTGCACGATTGGCACGTGATGCGGAACGGGCCAATACATATGGCTACGAGGCGAAGACTGCGCCAAGCAAGAAGGAGTGCGCCATGTCCAGCAAGAAAGTTGCAAGCCGTGGGCGGACGGATTATGCTGTCAAGAAAAGCACCGAGCCAGGCAAGCAAGATGGTCCTGTGATCGCCAACGGCTCAGCGAAGAGATGACGATGTGATGGATTTGCAGTCACCACATGCCGTTATCAATGATCACGCCATGCTGTAACCCCGCCATGACACGTGATGGTCTATTCCTGCTTACGATTGACTCCAAATACAAATGTTGGCGATCTTGGATAAAGGACGCTGATGCAGATCGTGGCACACATCGAAGAAAGACTATACAAGAAACCCGCCCGTCTGGAAGGCGGCCGACGTAGCATTTACGTCTGTCACCTCAATCATGAGAAGTCGGCTTGGAGATGCATATGCGCCTGCCTGATTAGTGTGGTGGGCACATGGGATCGTGATACATCCGGCTCAGACCCGCTGCTTCCGGAAATTGCCTAACTAGCGAGGTGGTTGTGCGTTGAACAGGTACAGGTGGCCTAAGCGGACCACGGTACGGCTACAGTGAAGAGACTCATTCGGTGTTGAATTGGTTCTTCTCTGGATACCTTAGAGTGTACCTCTACGGGATCCAAAAGACTCAGTGCTAAGCTTTCGAATTGGCTACAAGCCAAGGCTCTAGATCGTTCCTTCGAGGACAAGAGAACTCGAGTTATTCTCAGTTGGATGGTAAATAAGCTCAAGCGCTCTGGGCAGTCGACTTCAAGTGCCAAGAGCGGCTCTGGTATACGGCTTGATTCTTCATGCAGGCGTAAAGAATACAGCTACAGTCGACGGAAGTATATAACAAGGCATGCAATATGCAGAGTAATGCATGTCAAGCCAATAGCGAGTCATGGCCTACATATTTCATAACTGTCATAAGCGCGGTTCGCAGTCAAAGCGAGCTGATTACAATACTGATCGGATCTCCTCGAGCGCTGTCAAATGGGGTCGTCGAATGTGACCTACATGTGCCCTCATGGTCAACCGAGTTTTAAGCACTACTGCTGCTTCCGACTTCCGTACGTGCAGCTTTCTATTGAAAGCCAAGCGCCACAGGCAACCTCTCCCAGATCAACCACCTGCACGACACGGCCTGATGCCAGAATCCGACAGGTGCCGTCCGCGTTGAGCATGGCTTATAGGAGGAACATTACACGACACCGACGCAGGACCCTGACAAATGTAGAAGGACCGAACGCCGTAAAGCTGCATCATGCAAAGTGATTTCTCGGTTACTTCGAGATAGACGGCCGTGCTTTTCCATCGTTTAAAGGATAGAGGGCCATGCTGATGCACGAGCGGCACGGGGTAACTGGGCCGTATCTCCATCGAATAAAAGCTCCAGGCTATGTATAGCTGGCCAAAGACGCCTGTTTCTCATCAGCCGGGTCGCACTGCGTACCTCTTTGGGTCTACAGACGGACACAGAGGCAATTCCGCAAACGATCACCTGTCAGTGAGACGCATGACGCTAAGTATCCTGACTCGGATGACGAGTCGTCGGAGCCTGTCCCAAAATGGATACCTCGCCGCACCTGCCTCGAACAACCCCACACAACCCCGGACACCAAATCTGGAAGGTAGTCCTGCTTGACTTGAAGCTGGTATGAGAGCTGTCGACAATCGAGTCGGACGGACATCACCATTTGGGCATACCGACGTCTTTCTAACAGCAGGTATGTCGAGTAAATGACCAACATAAGGTGACAACATTCTCTCCTTCGTCTTTCCTTTATTCTTATCCATTTTCGTATACTCACAAGCATGCCTGTCGATACCGATGTCCTCGTCATTGGAGCTGGTATGTCGGGCATTGGCCTGGCTGTCCAGCTCGTCAAGAAATATGGCCACAGGAACTTTACACTGATCGAAAAGACGGACAATGTTGGTGGAACATGGTTCGTCAATACCTACCCTGGTTGCGGGTGTGATGTGAGCCTGACGGTCTTATCTCCAATGAAGTATTGGTCGTACTGACAACATCGAGGTTGCTTCGCATTTCTATTCTTTCAGCTTCGCTCTGAACCCGGACTGGCCATGCAAGTATTCAATGCAGCCGGAAATCCACAAGTACTTCCATGGCATTGCCGATCAGTACAATATCGTCCCTCATATTCGCTTCAAGTCCGCCGTCGAGTCTGCAGAATGGGATGAAGAGAACGCAAATTGGATAGTGACCATCACCGATCAGCAGAAAAACCAAAGCTATAAGCTACGCTCTCGCGCAGTCATCTCTGCCGTAGGGTCTCTTTCCATTCCCAACTCATGCCAGATCCAAGGCCATGAGAATTTCCAGGGCCCGCTCTTCCACTCCGCAACGTGGGACAGCACCTTCGACTGGTCAAACAAAGAAGTCGTAGTGATTGGAAATGGCTGCTCCGCGACACAGTTCGCCCCGATCATGACCTCTCGCGGTCCCAAGGACAGTCCCACGCCCGTCAAGAAGCTTACCCAATTCAGTCGTCAAGCACACTTTCTCTCAGAGCGACAAAACCCGACCTACTCGCCCGCCTTCAGAGCAGCCATGCGCTATATACCATTCGCCATGCGTACCTACCGCGCTGCCATCTACTGGGGCATGGAGAAAGACTTTGCCGGCTTCGACATCGAGAGCGGAACCTCTGTGCGCTCCGACCTGAAGAAGACCAACGCCGAGTACGTCAAGGCGCACGCTCCACAGCAGTACTGGGACCACCTGATCCCGGACCACGAGATCGGCTGCAAGCGCAAAGTGCTGGACACAGACTACCTGGCTTCGCTCTGGCGCGACAACATGACACTGATCCCGAACGACCCGATCGCGACCATCGAGTCCGACGGCGTACGCACACAATCCGGCGCCTTCATCTCCGCCGACGCCATCGTGCTCGCGACCGGCTTCCAGACAAGTAAACTACTCTTCCCGATGACGATCCGCGGCCAAGGCGGACAGAGCCTCGAAGACCACTGGAACGAGACCTACAACGGTACGCCGCAAGCCTACCTCGGCACAATGATGCCCGGCTTCCCGAATTTCTTCACGCTCATGGGTCCGAACACCGTCACGGGCCATCTGTCCGTCATCTACACGGTCGAGTGTCAAATTCAGTTCACGCTGTCGCTGCTGGAACCCATCATCGCGCCTTCGCGGCCGAGCATGACGGCCCTGCTCAATCCGGCAGAGTTACTGTCGACGCCGTCCAGTGTGGCTAGATTACTGAGACCGAACGCGACGGCGCCCAAGTACGTTGCTGTCAAGCCCGAGGCGACGGAGAGGCATACCTCGTGGCTGCAGCGCGAGCTGAAGAAGTTGGTCTGGAGCTCGGGATGCACGAGTTGGGCGCTTGATCCGAAGACGGGATTGAATGTAGCCATGTACCCCCAGTACCAATTCCTGTTCTGGATGCGATGTCTGTTCCTCGTCAAGGATGATTTTGAATTTGCGTACAAAGACGGCAGGGGCAAGGGATGGAAAATGGGTGGTCTGAGGGTAGGAGAGGGATGGAGGAACTTGAGACGACTTGGTTGGATGGTGGCTTTGTTCAGTGTTGCGGTCGGCTTGGCTAGACGGAGGGGGTTGGGTGTGAGGGATGTGAATGGCCTGATTGGAGATGTTGTGCAGGAAGGTGCTGGGCGAGTACGTGGCGTACTTGTTGCATTGAAGCGCTGAGCAATGCGAGTCCTCGATTATAGATTGTAGAATCGTAGATAGGTATATGTTCGTCATTCGTAATCATCGCTAGCAACTTCAAGCCTTCGTGTGCAGTCTGCGTGACTGGTCAGCCGTATCATGCAGATAATGCATGTGGTTGCGTCGCTGCAAGTCAGACATAGCCTTTTAGCCGCATGTCTTCCTGCGCGTGCCCAGTACAACCTGCAGCATGCTGTGTGACCGTGATAACGCAAAGCAGCCGCAGCGGGCGTTTCATGGTCGGTTACACAGCATTCGGGGTATTTCGCACCGCATGCGCACCTCATACAACCTCGTCCCTGCGGCGGACCACCGACCAAGCAATGTCCTCCGTCGACACACCTGATCGACCAGAACCTTCCCGATACGAGCGCCGTCTTTGTCAGCCCAAACAACCACATGTCCCGCCTGCGCTCACCAGACCTCCTCCGGATCAACCCTATACTCCTCGCCGTTCTCCCTTAACGTCTCCTTCTTCACATCCCGCTTCAGCGTCTTCCTCATATCAAACGCGTCCTCACCATCACCATAATAGCTCACCACGCGTCTGTATACACTGTATCCCATTCCCTTGTACAACTCGATCGCCGCCTTGTTGCCCTCACGCACAAACAGATCCACGAACCAGCAGTTCTCTTTCTCGCCTACGGCTTCCAGGGCCGATGACAGCCGTGTTGCGTGGCCTAGTCGACGGGCGGAGGGGCTGACGGTCAGGCAGGTGATGTGTGCGTGCCACGGCAGGTAGTTAGGGTAGTCTTTGGCGTAGATGCGGTGTGAGGGTGAGTAGGGAACGTGTGGAGCGGGACTGTAGGGTGAGGATTCGAGTTTGCCTAGGACTGTCTTGTGTTAGCGTGTTTGTCATGGCCGAACATGTGGTCGATTTGTGTAGATATTGCAACAGACGTACTATAGCCTTCTATCTGCCCATGTCTGTCCTCCAGCACGAGACACAGTTGTGGCCATTTTGTAAAGTATTCGAGGTAGAAATTGATGTTGTAGGTCTCAGTCAGATGATCTAAATTGCACTGGTTGAACTTGAGGAGGTCCATAGGACCCATTGGACGTAGAGACGACATGGCCGATGAGTGGTTCTAGCCTGCGCGAGTAATTCGACACAACAAGATAATAATATTGGAGAAGTGTATAGAATTATTATTATGACAAAAGTTGGGGAAAGAATTGAGTGGAGTTCGGCGGATGTGGGGAGGCCATGTTGCCCCGCTTCACATTGCAGTGGACGAAGATTGCTACTTTGGTGCATGGTATGGTACAGTATATACGTGATTGAGCGAATTTGTTCTATGAATTGTTCTTGGGAACGTTTCCTCAAGTGGTATCTGTTCTGCCAATCTGCCCCGCCTATGCCAAAACAAACGCCTGCTGATGCGAGACCTGACCAACGAAGCCCCCTGTACGCCCTCGAATATGTCCTGTCCTTACATTACCTGTTGTTGCGGCGGTCCTGATCAAGAACATCTTGAAACCCGTCCAAGTCGCTTGCTCCGAACTTATCACTTCTGCGTGAAGACGTGATGGTGCGAGTATCCTCCAAGTCAAAGTCGTCCATCTGTCCGACAATATCGCCCACCCCACGATTCATATCATCATGATTGAAGCCATGTGCCGAAGTGGTAGATGGAGCTGTGACCTTGGTGGTAGACGGAAGCTGCAGTCCAAACACCCACGGCTGATCTGATCCAGACGCTCCCATGACCAGAGCAAGCTTGGTCTGATTCTGGTCGTCATGCGTGAACAAATCAACTCCTCGATGGCGGTGCAGAGGCAAATATTGTGGGCAGGTGTCCTTGTCTTGCGTGTTGACAGTAGGTGGCTCATGTGGTGTTGCATCAGCAGCGGACCTCATACCGCCTTGCCTGTCCAACGTCCAGAAACCATGCACACCAGATCTGGCACATGATCCATAGCGCCCCTGCGGATCGAGAGAGCCGAGAATAGCAGGAGGAAGCGATATCGCGGATATGCCCGGAAGCGTTTGATCTTGACCAGATTTCTTACTGGCTTCCAAAGTCACGATTAATCGCTTGCCCTGGGTATGGAACTGGCTTCTGATGGTGTGTACCGAAAGCACGCCATCAGAGACAGTCGACAGCAGGCCTTCTTCTTTTCCCGAAAGCCATGCAAAGTTGCCCGGCTTCACTGGACATTGAGACGTCTTTAGTCGGATCTTGTTGTCAGAGGCATGTCGAAGGTTGTAAGCGCCTTCCCACGCTTGGTTGTATCCGTTTCGCATCACTCGTGTACCTACATAGCGAGCAGTAACTCCAGCTTGACCGAGGGATTGTCTCGTACTGTTGACCAGCCCTCCACCTTCACTAGGTGTACGGATTGAAGAGAACCGGTCAGACACATTTTGCCAGCCGGACTTGACGTTGCCTATCCAACCTCCGTCGGCTAGTTGTTGAGGTGAAGAGCTTGGTGAAGGAAACTCACGCCCAAGTATTGCCGGGGACACTGCAGGGCTCTTTGGCACAATCGCTAGAAAGTCGAATCGTGGCAGTTCGTGTAGATGGACAGTGGCCTTGTCGGTGAGGATGCCGATCCGGTTACCGTGGGGTGCCCACTGCACATCAATAATGGATGATGGAGACATTCTTGAGAAACTCGTTATCTTGCGGATCAGGCCAGTGGCATATTGTAGAGAAGAGCCACCGGACAAGGGCACAGTGCTGGCAGTCGTAGCGTCTGTCACTCGCATAAGATCCCATACGCTTGTTGTATCACCCACTTGGTTGGCGGTGAGCAGGGCCAGCCCGCTCGGGGCGAATGATAGGAAAGAGCAGCCGTCCTGTAGACTAAAAGTTGCGATGGGAAGTAGCGGCGATTTAGATTTTGCCTCTTCGAATCCGAGCAACTTGTGAAGGTCGACAATCGAAACGAGGGATGGATCTATCTTGATGATAGAGTCTCCCCGGCTGTGAGCATGAGTCGGGGGAAATGCGCTTGTGGTATCATCCGGCGACAATTTGCGAACTGGTGGCGGCGCTGAGGGCGCTGACGAGTCCGGTCGAGCCCAGTAGCTTCGCAGTATGCCCATACCTTGTTCTCCAACCCATTGTGCACCCTTCCGGATCTCTTGTGTAGCCTGTTTTGTCACACGGTTGAGCAAGCCACTCCCCGTTGGTACATCGACCTCGCAGTCTGCTGAAGGCGGTGGTGGCGAGACGTAATCTGATACTCCTGGTGGGGTTGGATTTGTGGTACTGGTTGCAACGTTTCCGTCAAGCGATTTCTGAGAGGCTGATAGTAGCGGCGGTGTGGCTGCCAGCCATCTGTCACTGAGAGAGAAAATCGGGTATTGTCGAACTGGACCATCCTCAGGCATCTCTTGGACTGGCGTACCGGCATTCCCGGTTGGTTCTGGTACGGTGTGTTTTGCTCTTGTCCTGGTCCAGAACTTTCCGACGCATCTGAATCCAAGATTTGCGTCGTCGGTAGCCTGGTTGCCATGAGCAAAGATGAAAACCTCGCCGCTGATACCTGATGCGACAGCAACAAAGCAACCACGAGCAGAGATTGAAAGATCTCCTGACGGTGCGGGTGCGACGAATGAGCGGTGTGCAATAGGATACTGTAACGTTTGTTCCTGACCCTGGTAAAGTGTGGCAACGTGTTTCGACCTGCTTAGCGAGTAGATTTCTACTGATGTTTGATATGCGAGGATCTCGTTCGAGGGATCTTTGTGGTCTTCAATGATCGGTCCGTGGATTACACAGGCTACGAGGGGTCTGAGAGCGGCGAAGGGATCCTGTTTTGATGCGCATGGTAGAACTTGAGCATCCAACACACTTCCGCGTAGACCTTCAAGCCGACCGATAACGTCTCGTCTGTGCCTGTTAAACCTAGATATGTCAAGTCCACCTTCGCTTCCCACGAAAAGGACGTTGTGAGCGGCTTCAGATTGCTCAGCTCCAGAATCGTCGAGCGTGTGGAATCCACAATGGTAGTCCCTGGTACCGGGCAGGACCTGACTCTCCTGGTTCAGGCCGGAAGCCATGTCTGGCTGGCGAGAGTAGTGTCGCTGTGCAAGATAGGGAGACGGAATGTCGAAAGCGGGCGGTATCGGACTATCCATGTAGTTGGTTGGAGACGACCGTAGAGGATTGCGAATGTTCGAGATTGGTTTGCTAGAGATTGGCCTTGTTTGCTGTCTTGAAAAGTTGTGCTCCGTCTTTGGTGGGCTCTCGCCTGTATCTGGCGGCTTTCCGAACGCTCCATTGCTTGCGGAATTTGGGAATACTGCATCCTGCTCTCGCTTGGTCAGGACGGGCTCCGAGATATCTAAGAGGTCCTCATGTCGCGTTTGCGGTTCCGTTGTTGTTTCCTGTGATAGATCCTCCGGCTGTGTTTCTACGAAATTCTTGCTCGGAGCCGGAATGTCTTGTTCTAGAATGTCTATGGGATCTTGTGGATGTTGTTTGTGGTTGTAGAACTCCTCAGGGGGCTGAATTGCAAACGAGGGAATGTCCGGGGACGAAGACAGATAGTTGTCGTTGTCGTCACCAAGAGTCGGCGGAGCTCTACGCGATTATTAGATGGGGTCCTGTACGGGGGCCGATGCTTCCCACAACAAATCTCCCGTACTGGGCCGAGCTCCTTCGCGCTCCTCCTCGTGAACGATAGAGTATGCAGTCTTCTTGTTGTTGTTCTTCTTCTTCTTGTTGCGCTTCTTATCGACTCCAGCGTTAATTGTCCGGTTATCTTCTTGGGTAAAGGCTTCGTCGGCGGATGAGGGCATTCACAGGGCTTGTGGGAGGAAGCTGTAAGGATGATCAGTGGGAGACAGCTCGTGGGCGTCGGGACAGAAGTGGAAAAGGAAGTAGGGATATGCAGGTGTTGAAGCGGTGTGGAAGTGAGGTGAAGTGCATACCGCGGGTGATCTTGAGTCAGACGTCACAAGCAGGTGACGACGACGGTCAGGCAGCCGAGATTCGCCAAACTCGAAGGCCGTCCCGGATAACTCGAACAAGTCGCGTCAGAGTGGTGGTCGAGGCGGGGTTCAGCGTGGTTGTTACTGGCGCATGCGATAACGTGTTCGACTTAACAGGTCGACGGTGTTATGTGTTGTATGTATGAGGTACTGCAAGACAGCGGTACAAGATACGGATCATAGACTACTGTATGAGGTAGCACGGTAGGGCAACGGCGGGCGTGTGACAACAAAGTGGGGTGTCCTGCCCGCATGCCTTCCGGTTATAGCCGTCGTCGCGGGGTATTAACCTTGGAAGGTACCGGCAGCGCAGGGTCTCCCTAAGCCGGGCCAGACCACTTTAATCGCCATCCATTGTCAGGACACATGACCTCTTGCAGCTCGACTCGAAATGCACGAGCGCTTGCGGACATTCCGTACAAGGTGGCTGTATAGCGTGGGGGATCTTGGTTACCTGGAACGCATGCTAACCAGTATCGTCCGTTATAGGTATCATGATATTTTGCCAATCGGCATATGGAAGTGATCAGTAATTGTAGTATATCAAGGCAGTGGATAGTCGCTTGATACAAGGTATCGCTTGTGGCCTATCTGCTCAAGCAGAAAGGTGCGAAAGAGGCATGAGAAGACAGCCCTATAGAGACTCCTGACAGGTCTATGGCCCAGTTCGTCTCCTTCTTCCCCTTGCTAAACCCTCGGCGCGCTGGTTTAATACGTCGCGCAAAACAGGGTCGTCCTTGTCCTTGTCTATATGATGGACTCGTACATGACGCTGCAGATTGTCCGGACGTGGGTATCTGTGGTCTCGGTCCGGACAGAACGGACACATATAGCCTGGACTGTCGTGCACAAGCCCATGACGAATCATTTCGTTCTTGCGTTTGAAGCCTTTACCACCCTCGCCACGATTACAACCAGCGACCGGGCAATAGTGAGGCCTGCTCGAACTGTGCACATTCGCGTGAGAACTATAAAAACGTCAGCACGGTTAAACTTTTTGTATATCCCTCATTCATACTCACTTGAGCAGATACTGGGTCTGGAATGGCTGAGCAGTACAGCCGGGATGGTCGCAGATGAATGAGCCGAGGATGTTGTTGGGTGGAGGTGGCGCTAAATGTGGAAATTCTGGCAAGCTTTGCCGTGGTGTCGAATCGGCTGATTCTATAGGTGTTGTGTGAGTGGTACTCCAATCCTCGTTGCCCATCCCTGTGCCTGTGCTTTGCAAGCTACGATTGCTGCTCTCGGATGAAGACGTGAGCGTCGAGATCAGGGTTGTGGGAGGTCTTGGATAGGGTGCTGATGAGCGCCTTTCATGGGGAGGAGGAGGAAGAGGAGGGTAGTAGTTCGTCGAGGAGTACATGTTTGCTGTGGGTGAGGCTGCATAGTAGGGAGAGGGTTCGTTTTGCATAGCACTCGGTGACGATTGATGGTGATAGCCGTAGGCGCCGACAGGGGGTATTTGCGGCGCGTTCAAAAAGGGCTGTGGCGCAGCCCCGGGAGACTGGGCTGAATTCGGTGGCGGTGGGTGGTAGTTCGATGGAGGTGGCGGTGGATAGCTTTGTGCAGGCCTAGGATCGTATTCTCCGTCGGCGGCGATTCTGCTCAACTGATGAAAAGATGGCAGTCGTTCCGCCTTGGGCGATGCAGAAGACGTAGACAGCTTATGAGCTGTTGATGACTCAGGAGCAGAGTTTGCATGTTTGAGTGAAGCCATGCCACTGGCGACGGCAGCTTTCGCCAGGTCTTCATTAGATTCATCCACGGCATGTACCCTCGACGGTGCCGACGTCGTGGTGCGTAGAGGCTGACGCTGAGGCTGAGGCTGTCCAGATGGCGCCGTAGTCTGCTCAGTCGTATCTCTGTCGTCCATAACTCGTGGCCGCGTGGGTACTCCTGAGTTTGTCGTCATCAAACCGTCCTGGGATTGCCCGATATTGAGGGTACCGAGAGACGCACTTGAGCAATCTAGCGTTGTCGTATTGCTGGCGATGTGTTCTGCGCCAGGGTCACGTAGGGGAGTCAATAATCCAAGGAACGCGTGCCAGTTTGCGGATGATACGGGTGGCAGTGTGCGTGGTGGGCTGTTCGAGATGCGGGAGGCGGTGTATCGTCAGTCGTAAAATATTGTTGCTTTGGATCAGACAACAGAAATGATGTCGTAGACGAAAGAAGGAGGAGAACAAGAAGAGGACGAAGAAGAATCTCAGATGCGGGTGTAGAACTGCGTTTGCAAGAACCGTGTGCTGCCTTTTGTCGAAGGGGCGGGCAAATGAGCGCCGCTCACTTTGATTGCCGCGACTTGTTATGTCAGTGATGTCGTAGGTAGATTCGTTGCTTGTGTCGTTCCATGAGGGATTTACTCTGTCCTCAGGTCTGTCCAGAAAGTCAATACCGGCGAATGCACAGGTTTGCTTGTCGATCGAATTGTATCCGGTGGCACAGAGCGAGGTGTTGTGAGCAAACGCAACGGAAAGAGAGCAGAGCGCGCGCGTTTGTGCAAGGCCAAGGTAAGTTACTACAGTTGCGATTGGTCTCGTGCGAGCTGGTGGGGTTTGGAACAATTAAGCGCAAGTGTCCTGTCGTATTGCAGCCGTGTGTGGGTGCGATGAGGTTGTAAAAGTCGGAAGATTTCAATTGTTGCGATGCGGCTCTGGACCATGTGACACTCGAGCGCCCGAGGCAGGTAGGTGCCAAACACGGAGGACGCTCAGGTGGTACCAGTCGTGGGGATAAGGTGGGTTGCACTTTCCTGCACGGCAAGCTCCAGACGTGTGGCCGACGCGATCGCAGATGGAGTTGGGTCCAGAAGTCTAGATCTCGAGTCCAGCGACCTGAAACCGTCAGAGGCTGCGGTGCGTTCCAAATGGTTCCTTGCCAATAACTGTAAAGTACAGTAGGCAGCAGATTGGCAGGTAATAATAATAATGAGCGCAAGGACCACAACAGCTTATAGACGCTACGGCGTACTGTCCGTTGCCGAGGACGGTCGAGACCGAGGATGGGCGACGCAAAAGATAGCAGAGAACCAATGGCAGCGTAACCACAATTGCACAACAAATTGGTGGCCGACAGAAAATGCTGGAGGTCAAGGAGAAGAAAAGAAGAGTAAATTATCGAACGAGACTGGAACGCGTCTGCAGGAAGAGAAGACTGGACGGTTCGCAAGCAATATGATTTCACACACACTTGACAGGACTCCAATACTGCATGCGCACAGTACACTCGGACCATTTTCGCTGGTGCAGGACTGCAGGTGCCGCACACTGAACGCCCCCACATCTACGCGATTTGGGCAGCTTTCCGGTCGATCCAGGAACAAGTCTTGATGTTACAGCACGTTCAAGCATCAATTCCGTACGGAAAAAGTCTAGTACTGTAGCGGCCAGATGCTTGGTGGAGCCCGCTAACAGACCGGTACTCGTACTGTTCCTTCGATGCCCTCCCTACTGATTGTTCTCACCGACGATGGACACGACATTTGATTTTGACAGGGTGCACAGAGAGGGCACGACATCTAACTGTGGTCACTCCCAACATACCACTCACTGAGATGAGCACGCCTTGAGACCAGTAGTTGGTCATCATCTGGGACGACAAATGAACTGCTCTACTGCACGACTCGGATTAACTTGCAGATGGAGCGCTCCATAGGTTCTCCTAACCGAGTTCCCACGCTCCATAAAGATCAAAGTATAAAATCCAAAAGAGCCGTCCCGACGGCCGATCAGTTCACCGGTTCATGCGCGCCGGAGGAGAGCGCTCGCTCTGAGTGGTCCAGCTTCAAGCTTCTTTGATGCGTTGGAACGGTGCAAGAGGCTTGAGCTTCCGTCCAGTCAGCCATGGTCGATATGCAACCACGGACGGCTGAAATGAAGCATAGTTGCGGCGGAACCATGGCATATGCGCATAGTTTGCTTTGTCTGGTGTGCGGCATTGTTGCAAATCGATGCCGCCTACTGTCGGTCGGTCGTCGATCGGTCGTGCTCTCCTCGGTCATACTGCACCATTGACAGTTCTCGAACAGAGCAACAGGTTCTCGAACAGATCGACGGCGGGGACTTTGTGTTGTTCAGAACGATGTTTGTAGAACATGACTTTCGCTGATGAGCAAAGAATACGCACATGACTTTCGCTGATGAGCAAAGAATACGCGAGATCTTATTATTGATTGAGATCGACAAACCGCTGCTGGAACATGGAGGTTGTCGATCGATTACTGATCAAGAAAACACCTCACTACTGCAGGTGCGCACCTCAGATTCTTGAAGTCTCTGGTACCGTAGTCCGCCAATCCTGATCGCTTCGTCCGAGGAACTCAACCAGAATCGAGCTCCGAGCCGCTACTGGTGACCTTGACAGGCATGGTTCTAGTCGACTTTGATGAGTTCGCTGGCACGAGGTCTACGTGGTGACACGCTTGGCCGGCCGCCTGGTATGATAATAATAATGTGGATGTCGAGATCCTGCCGCTTGCCAACATCCGGCGGAATTCATTTGTAAAACACGCGAACAAGATCCATAAGTCTTGGAGATCACGGCCGAAGGGCGTGCAGCGGTCGTTAAAAGGTATGAGCGCTTTGACAAGTACACGTATAGTACCTATAGTGATCCTGCGCTGTTCCAATAATGTACATCTGGTACCTGAGCGACACGTCAGCAAGTCTCATTCAGACTTTCATCTCGTCTGCTACAGACTTCCGCAGGAGCGTAGGTAGCCCCACCAGTTCACACCGCTGCCTCGGGACAACTCCAGCCTCGAATTAGTCCATCGATATTAGCCTCAGCCTCGGTGCTCTTCTGAAGGTGATATTATGATAACCATCAGTACCGTTTGATTGAAACGACTTCAAGATGAGACCATATGACCGATAGGCCAAATCTGCAAAGAAATCGACTGCCTTAGTTGACCATTTGCGCAATGTGAGCAACTCTGTACGTACAGTAGGTTGGTCCTGGTTCGCCAGGTCACGTTTTACCATACATGTACTATACTACGGCAGACGTGAATTATACCAGTCGAGTCTCATGACGTCACTGTCTTTACACCCAACCTTCGACCCCCCACGGCGGTTGCCCTCCATTTATGTATACAGTAGTACATGTATCAAGATACCTTGGACACTAAAAGTCGTAACGGAGACGTTGATACACCACAGGAGGGCCCGTCTTGAATTGTTCGTTGCAACTACGCGAGAGCCGTTCTTGTGTATGTATGCTCGAGCCCTGAATATCACGGGTCTCGTGTCCAAAAAATCAATTTCCCATAGACATCAACTAGTTCTACTCCGGACTGCCGAGGGGTTGATACACCAAGGAGAAACAAGACATCCCCTATTACGATTCAGACCAGACATTACTCCGTTCAGCACCCAATCCGCTCTCACCATGAAACGCAAAGCTTCGGCGACGGACAATAGCTCTCCAGCCAAGAAGAAACGAGCAGAAGTTCCAGAATACCATCTCACACCTACCAACAAGGATGACGATGGCGAAGACATCTGGCCTGCGCCTCACGACCAGATGCAAACAGCACGCGACATCATTGTCGAATGCGCCAAAGCAGGAAAACCCACCCTCATAGTTCCCGACAAGGACGCAGACGGCCTCTCCTCAGGAGTCATTCTGCACCGGACGCTGGAACTCCTCGGACTATCAAAAGACCTCATATCAGTTCACCTGCTGCGAAAAGGCAACAATGTCTTCGACCCCGCAGAGACCGAACGCATGGCCTCTACGAATCCCTCCTACGTCTTCGTCCTCGACCAAGGATCGCGACACTCGCCTCCTCTAATACCGACCCCTCACACCGCCCTAATAATCGACCACCACCACGCAACACCCAACGACTTCCCAGAAGCCTCTTACCACGTGACCGCCTGCGCCAGCCCTCCAGTAGCCACAACAGCTCTCCTGACCTACACAATCTGCACACCTCTGCACGCTTCCGTCGCCGCCCAAACAGACTGGCTCTGCATCACCGGCACCCACGGCGACCTAGGCACCACGATCAAATGGTCACATCCCTTCCCGGACATGTCCGCGCCGCTGAAAATGTACACCAAGAAACTGCTCAACGACGTCGTCGCCGCCGTCAACGCGCCCCGCCGCACAGCCACCTACGACGTCCTTTCCGCCTGGACCGCCCTCTTCTCCGCCACGCACCCACGCGACGTCCTCGCCTCGCCGCGGCTGCACGCCGCTCGCGCCGAAGTGAGCGCCGAGGTCGAGCGCTGCACGCACACGGCGCCCAAGTTTAGCCCCGATGGCCGCATCGCTGTGTTCAGGATCAAGTCCGAGTGTCAGGTCCATCCGGTCATTGCGACGCGCTGGGCGGGGCATTTGAACAGTAAAGCGCTCGAGGTGGTTATGGTTGCTAACGAGGGCTATATTGAGGGAAAAGTCAACTTCAGCTGCAGGGTTGCGAGATGCGCGAGGGCGAGTGGACGAGAGGTGGATATTATCCGCATGTTGAGGGAGTACGCTAGTCTCGACGGTGGGGAGGTTGTAGTGAAGAACGAAGAGGCAGATGGTGAAGGTGTGCAGGTTCCAGCGGACGCTGTCGTCGAAGCTGATGCAGAGAGCGAGGAGCACAAGAAACTCCCTCTGCTCGAGCGTCTAGGCGACAACTTCGCACGCGGCCACGTCCAAGCCAGCGGCGGCATAGTCGACGTCGAAGAATTCGAGGAGCTGATGCGATTGATGCGGATAGGCGAGAAGAGCGATGCGGCGAAACGGAAAGAGGAAGAGAAGAGCAAAGGCGGTCCTAGTCCACAGAAAGGCAAGAACAAGGCCATCGATCCCGGGCAGAAGAACACGCTTGCCGGCTATTTCAAGAAGCCCGTAGTCAGTCAGTAATAATGATGAGGCTCATGATCAGGAGAGGTGAATAATTAAATTCCGTACGCCGTGCTATGTGACTTCGCGCGCCTTCCGGCAGTAAATACCGTCTATAGTCACTAGAAGATGCAGGACTCTACAATACAAGCCTGCCCGGCTCGCCCTCGAGCACCAACTTCATGCGCCCAAGGTACTCCTGAGCCCTCTTCTCCTCGCCCCTCTTCGCAACAACGCTAAACACATTCTCCCTGCTCGCGACGCCCTCAGCGCCGACCAACTTCGGCATCACCGGCTTCGAAGCCCGCACCGCCTTGGGCGCGAGCAAGTCGATAATATCCACCTTCTTGGCCCTCGCCATACCCGTCGTCAAAGGCACAGGATTCAAAGCGGTGATGTTAGGGAAGTAGCCACCCTTGTTCGCGCGAGGCGGGCTCGTGATGCCGATGACCGAGTTGAACAACTCGTCTGCGCTGGGGCCGCGCGCCGAGGCGGGCAGGTTCTCGTTCGCGAGTTCCGAGGCGCGGGCGATGAATGTCGACAGCGGCAGGTGGATGCCCAGACTGTCCTGGACGCGCTTCTGGGTCGCGATGACGGCGGACAGCGAGATCGGGAGCGCGATCTCCGTGTCGGGTTGTGGGAGCGGTGTCTCTTCTTTCGGCGCTGCGGCGGCTTTCTCGGTCGGCTTCGCCGGCGCGACTTGGATGTTCGACAGGTCCATTTTGCCTAGCTTGGCGATGCGGGTTGATTGCTCCGATGAGTAGTTACCTTCTATGCGGCCCATGTAGGCGAGGACGTCGCCCTTGAGGAGACGGCCGTTTGGTCCCGAGGCGGGAATCTTGTCGGCTTCGGAGAGGGGGAGACCCTTGACGTGGAGGAGGTGCTGGACGGATGGGTAGAGGGGGTAGCGCTGTTTCTGTGCTTTGGCGGCCGATTTGCCTGATCCCGCCTTCTGGGTTGCTGGGGTTGTGTCTGCGGCTCCTCCTGCTTCTGCGTCTGCGTTGGGCTTGGACGATGGTGGTGCTTCTGCGGCGCTCGGTGACGACTCGGTGGTGTCAATGCCGCCCTTGAGTTCCTCCTGTGGTGTGGGTCTGTCCTTTCGTGCAGGCTGGCCGGCTTCCTTTGGCGCTTCCTCTGCGGGTATCTCCAGGCTCGAGATGTCGTCTCCGGTCTCCGCAAGCACTGCTATCCTCGTGCCAACTTTGACCGCTTTTGCTCCGTCCTGCGCAAAGATCTTGGCCATTATACCATCGTCCTGTGCCTCCACATCCATCTGCGCCTTGTCCGTCTCAACTTCGAGAAGTACATCTCCGGCGGAGAATGAGTCGCCTGTTCATTGTGTGAGTGTTTATTCGCTCCAGCTCCGTTTGGTTTATCGCACCTTCTTTGACTTTCCAAGTAGCAATGTTGCCCTCGGTCATAGTTGGGGATAATGCCGGCATGGTGAAATTCTGTGCTGCATGGTTGATTGCTGCTGCGCGAAAGCCTACGTTGAGTGCCTGATCAGTGACTATTTCTTGACATTGAGCTCCCCACAAGACCTACCTCGCCGTGACTGTCTGCTGACGACACGGGCGGTCAGCCTCGTAGCTCCGACAATTGAAGCCATTGTGATTGTGTGTTGTTGTATGGTAGATCGCCTGGAACTGGAAATGTATAACTGCTGGGGTTGCTTCGCGCTCCGTAATTTTCCAACGCGACGCTTGATGTCGGGTCCGGATCCCCAAGATGAGCTCTTCGGGCCGATTCATCAATGCGACAAGAGTGTTCTCACTTTATCGGCACGGGGAGCAACGACCTCATTTGGGCTCTGTTATTATTATCGCGAATATATCGCATCGAATCAAGTTGCGGACTTGCTAATCACGGGTTGATCCGGTCAAGGATATGAGATAAATGATGAGAAGGGTATCTAAAATGAAACTTATGGCCGCCGAAATATATGCAAATCATCCTCAAGTCAGAATTCAGACTCATCGGTCCTTGATGTTGAGAGGGGGCACCTTTTCGCCGAAAAACTTTCCAATGGTAATAGTTCTCAATCAAAGCTGGAGAGTGCAGCTCTTGCACAATGTAGACGAATTACTCCATCAAGCACATGTCCTGTTCGTCAAACTCGTTAAAACCCATAGACAATGAAGCCCGGATTGAGGTCAGACTCCTGGGCCATCTTGCTTTGCAGTTCATTGTTGTTTGGCGGTGAACCAGTCTCGTTCGCTTGCTTCTGCGAAGATGATCGGTCCAAAGTCAAGGTCAATTTTGGAGCAGTAGAAATTTCCATGTCCTGGTTGGGGGAATCTGCGCGCCGGATCTCCTCGACGATAGGACTCGATGGAATCTGGCTGGTGACTGATGATCTGGTCGATCTTCTGACGAGGTTCTGAGCAGGAACTTGTGAAAAGTCGTGGGCTTCGTACGAAGGAGGCTTCAAGGACCACTCTTCGAGGATCTCGATGCGGTAATTTGCGCGTACGTATCTACCGTTACCGACAATGATGCTGCTGTGGCGAGGCATGTCTTCGAGAAGGACCGGGGTACATCTGCGGATGTAACGCAATTGCTGCCCGGCGGTGCGTGCATGAGGTGGTGCCCATTTGCCGTCGTCGTCAAAATTCATGGGATTGGTGGCATGAATGTCGAGTGGAGATGTAGACAATGCAGATTCGGCAGTGTTGTCTCTTACCACCGCTGGTCGTGGCATGGTGGAAGTTCGGGGAGTAGCTGACGGATCAGCATCTTCAGCAATCATGGACAAGTCGACATCTTCGGCTTCCTCGTCAAGAGGGCTGATTATACGCTCGAGTGGTGATTCCGAAGCAGCAGCGACGGCCTGATTAGTGGCAGCGACATTCACCTCGGCTGGATTTCTTCTCATGCCTGCAAGAGAAGGATACAAGGTCTCCAGTAAGCGTTGTTGCTGTTCGACGAACCTAATGTCGGTAAGATCGCTGGGCAAGAAAGGCCTAGCTTGTCGCCTCCTTCGGCGAGGCATAGTACATTGCCGTGGCAGCGATCTGTCATCCAGGGGTGCTGCAATGTCGATGCTTGCGCAAAGCTTGTTGACCCACTGGAAGGCCACCAACTCGTTTGGTACAGCAATCAGGAATTGGTCGAGTTCGGCTCGTACACGCAGAGAGAACTGCTCTTCAAGGCGAAACAAATCCGGATCCTTCTCGAGCGCTCTCTTGCGAGCGATGTTGGGAATCAGGCTTGCGACGCGAGAGTTGGGTAGCAGAACGCTGTGAGAGACATCCGTCGCCAACCCCACTTCAGCCTGTTGCAAAGTGTATTTTCTGACCTCTCTTCCTGCGGTGCCAATCTTTCTATCGCCGAACGAGCTAGTCTTGAGCTTGTGAATGCTCAGACGTGTGCCCCTCAGGATAATGTACACTTCCTTCCAGTCCAAATCTGGCAGCAAAATGAAGGGTGAGCACGATTCGAGACACATGTAAGCCGGACCTTCCATGTCGACAGTGCTGGTGTACTTTGGGAGAATTTCGTTGCCGTTGTCGAGATAGCGTGATGAAGGTGGAAAGCGAGCTTGTCGCACCGAACTGGCATAAGAGGGGGGTGCGTCGTTGCATGTTTGAGATTTGCTCTGGAAGGGGTTGAAATAGCTGGTCACTCTACGGTCAGCTCGAGGCTGCTCCTGCTGCTGCTGCTGTTGGCGGATTCTCTGATTGTTCTCATCTGAGTTGAGAGTGCTGCGAGACCGTGATTGCGAAGGTTGAGGAGGAAGGAAACCAGCTTCCTCGAGACCCAGTATGGATAGCGCCAGAGGCGACATCTGTGAGGGTTGTATGGCGGGCATGGTAAATAAATAAGCAACGCTTGAATGCGCCGCGCCGCTGTTGTTCGCGAGGTTTGGCAGTCCGGTAAAGATAGAATGTGCGATTACCCGTGAATGATGTGTGTATGAGTTCAAGCGATTCAGTCCTGGCAGATATCCAGAAGCAGAAAGGTGTGCCCAAGTGAATCGCAAGGTGGTTGGCACAAGTTAAGTTTCAAGTCCGACCGTTAGAAAGGAGAGAAATGTAGCTGGAGATGCGCGTCTGCTACACGTAGTCGAAGTGTGGATGACGGCGGTACAGTTGAAAACGGTGGAAACGGTTCTCCGCGAACCTGGTTGATATCGTGTTCAAAGGCCAGGTGAAGATCAGATCCACAAAGACGGCAACGAGGTATGGCGGAAGAAGTGGAGGAGAGACAGGGTTGCTGATGTACAACCAACATGTACACCTTTTGTGCTCAGGACTACTACAAGAAGTCCAAGTCTAGACTACTGACTGGGGTGCAGGACCGTGCTAGCGCGCCAAAGATGCCTTGGATCATGCAGCATTATGCGACATGTTATGGGCACACCCGACACTCCCGGATTTTCGTCCAAGTTTCGTCCCAACTCTGCGCTGAATCTGAATTGTGTTTGTCTTTAGGTTGTGTCTGTTCTCCACGCGATCTGCCAGACAGGTGACTTTGTGACGTCTGGCGCCGTAGATTTCCGGTCAGCGAATTGAAGCTTCAGGACCGTGCGATGGATGACTTGAGATGATGCACATGCGCCGGCAAGGAGTGACTAGATACGGTATGGGAGGGAACGGAGAGTAGGAGGTACGATTAATGAGTCTAGTCTTGTACATAATCTTTCCTGTCGGCTTGGAGGCGGTTGAGAGATAAGGTACCCAGGTAGGCGTACAGACACGGCATGCGAACCGCACGCTGCATGTGGTGTCACGTTCCATTGTGTTTCTTCACATGGGATTTTCTTTTGGCATGCGTACGGTACCTTGCGGTCGGTACAGCTCGGTGCAGAAACCCTTTTCCAGACTGAAATAATAATGAGAATCCAATTCGGCACCAAGCAGTCTGTGCCGCGCATGAAAGTTGACCTGCCGCGAATGCATGCTGTACAATTTCGCTAGTCGTGATTATGGTTGATGCGAGGTCATCTGTGGCTTGTTGATTGGTCGTAACATAATCAGCCTCATAGTCTATTATTATGATTCGGCTCTGCGTCCAATACTAATTAAACAGATCATAGCTATGAAGACAATTGAGATGTGTCGGACCATGAAGTCGCTATTCTGGCAGGCGATGGACTCTGTTTCCGCCGAGTTGTTCCGGAATGTGCACCTTTCATACACGCAAAAGCCCAATCCCACATCGTGTCCCAAACAATGAACAGGTCACCGTCATTGCTACTATTCAGGTCGAAAGAAAGTCCTCCCCTCCAGAACCAGTGTGCGAAAGTAAGACGTTGGCCCGCTGCGGCGTGATCAACCGTCTTCTCAACGTGCCATGTCTTGGAGCTTCGCACGGATAAGCTCATTCCAACTCCTGCTTGTCTCAGGGCGACACAACGGGCTGTGAGTGTGTCCCAGTCAAGTCATGTGAGCATTCGGGCACCCTGATGTTTCTACGTTGTAGCCGCCAACGTCATGTTCTGAAATCGTAGCGAGGTTTTGATGGCGCGACTCGCTTCGAACTTCGATGACACTCCAAAATATCCTCGTGGCTGTGTATGTCGCGTCACTGAGTTCAGTGCGCATCCCGAAACGACCACTAACGCGCCAGATCATGCGTTGGGCTGGATTGTCGTCCTGCAAATTCATGCTGATGATCGTAAGTGCTGTGCCGGAGAGTCGGTCGGATTGCCAATACTTGTCATCAGCTGGTATTGGTCTCGGCTCAACCACTTATCCTCATCCCCTCATCCATTGACACCGTTTCGGTCGTCAATGCAAGCATGTCGTCGTGCCATAGTGATGAGAGGCTGTCGTCCAGATCTTGTACTACGGCCTCTAAACCACTGACATGGCCTTCAATTTCCTTTCTCTGTTGCAAGATCTGAGCCAGGAGCTCGTTGTTTGTGTTTTGCATCGCCTGCAATTTGGCGTTGAGATGTACGTGCTGCTCGTGCATTGACGGTCCAAGATGTGATAGATATAGAGACGAGGCCGGTAATGTGTGAGGTCTATAGATGCGTCAGTCGAACTATACAGTGTATCCATAGTGAGCGCGGTTGTGCTTACGGAGTCGGTGCTTGCACGGGTCCTCCATTCGACTCGGACTCTGCTTTCAGTTTTCTTTTTCTTGCCTCATCCACAAGTCGGTCGAGCTCGTTGAGCGATGACACGGCATTTCGTTCCTGAAGAATAACCTCAAATTCTTCCTGGGAAGATGTCAGCGTGCTTCCTTCGCCTCGTCCAGGCCACAGAAGATCCTGTCTGGTATCGCACCTTGCATCTATCGTCCAATCTCTTTACAAAATCCTTGCGCAACTCCTCGAGCGCTTCTGGGACATTCGCTGCAGATGTCGGAAAGCAGGCAGCGAAATTGTCGTAGTTACAAGCCTTGAGCGTGTGACTGGTCGCGTCGTTGTAGAGCTTGATCAATTGCGCCGCGCGTGGTCCTGGGGTCGCGGCAATGGGCGGCGCTATCGCTGGTGATGGTGACCTCGAGGCGGCCATGGCAATCAACACTGACACGAGGTCGTGCTTGGTGATAGATGTGTCGTAGTTTGCAAGCGCTCAAGAATGTCTTCGAGGTACTGTAGATCTCAAATGTTTACTTACCCCACAGTCGCGATCACATGCACGTCGCAACCTTGGGGTGCGGCTCCGGTCCCTTCGGCTTGGCATCAAATTATACAAAGACCAGAATAGAACAGCATCCAGCTTGTGCGAAAATCCAATTTTTGCGACATCGCGAATCACTCGCTCGCCAATGGCAGCACGTATCTCCAGAATTGGCGTGTACTGCCAGGCGCCATCGAAAACTTCGATATCAGGATGGCGTCGAACCAGCATGCAACCCAGCTTGCGACGACATGATCCATGCTGTGGCGGGCGAGGACTTCATGAGACAGCTTACATGTACGCAAAGTCTGCGAAGAAGCGCCCTTCGTCCTCGGTTGTGGCCCCAGTCTCTCAACATATGAAGCCCAAGCCCGTGTTGCCGAGACGAAGTCCACTTCGATCTACAAGGATATCAGAGCCAGGACCTACTACGACTACACCGGCTACCACTGTACAGCCCACGGAACCAATCACTCTGCGGCAAATGGAAACAAAGCCGAACCAAGAATTGCTGTCATCAGATACTGTGCCAGCCATGATACCCATCAGAGACCCAATGCCATACAAGAGTCCTTATGATGATATTCTTGGAGCACTCGAGCGCAACCTGGACATTGACACCACGGACAAGAACTCTAGCCGTCTTACCGCAGCCCTGGCCGCGAGGCACGAGCCTACGTTATTGTACCAGTCCCCAGGTCAAAAACAATTCACTGTGGTCAGTTACTCGGCAACGATGTTCATGTTCTGGGCGGGTTACATGAACCTCACGATGTATTCGGCCGTCGCAGCCGCCGACTCGTGGCAGCTGTGGTTCGTGAGCATTGCAGGCAATCTGGGTTCGGCAACATTCGTTGCTATGGGCATGTTCTTCGCGAGCGGTCCGTGGAGAATGGTCAAGTCCATCACAGCTATTCCCTCGCGCCAAGCGTCGAACAGCAGACCGCAGCTCAAGCTGAGACTCGAGTTCGTGCAGATCTTGCCGCTTGTCAGAATAAAACCACTTGAGTTGCCGGTATCGTCAGTTTTAAGGATGCATTCGATGTCGGACAAGGTCAAGTATCTGGAGAAAGCCAGGGCTCTGGAGTCAAGGCGATCGAATGTCGGTAATGGCTTCTTCAATAGAGTGCGACTCTTGCTCCTAGATTTCAGGAAACTCTTTGATCGTAAGTACCATTTCGGCTACCTGCGCATAAGAGGCGGAAATGGGCTGAAATCAGGAACTTGGAAGATGGACTTGTCGGAAGCAGAAGTCGCACATCATGGAAAGGCAGTCGATGTGCTTCTGACAATGGAACGGGATCCACCGAAATGGAGGATAATCGTGGGACACACGAATACATTGCAACGATAGGGCGGATTGTACAACAAAGAAGAGCATTGGAAGCAAGAGCATTGATGGGCCATTTGTACATCACCAACTCCTGTATAATTAACATAGCACCACCAGACCACCCGAATGCTTTCACGAAGTGTGTTGATTTGTGCATCGGATCTCGGATCTTTTTGTACTGTACGGTGTACGAAATCCGGGGAGACTGCTGTGGAGTGTCGATGTCGGCAACTATAGGTACTGCTGCAGCTAACCGCTCTAGTGACAGGTGAACTATTCTCAACACATGGGAGACAGCGCAAAATCGCACAGGTTTCCAAATGGTACGACTACTACTCGTATGTACGTTCGGACAGATCGTGACTTGACTTCCGGCTAAGCTTGCTTCATCGCTTGCTGGGCGAAGGATCAAAAGGAAGCTTCTTCGGTTACCAACTGGGAGCATTGCCACCTGATGTATCCATCTTGGCTTCTCAAATCATGTCAAATATTCCTCAGGTCGACATAAATTGGCTGGAAATGGAACGCATACAGCTGAGTCCCGAGAAAATCATGATCGGATATCATCAACACACCAGAGAGAGCGTAAGGTACAGTACTTGTCAAACATGCAAACCGCCAAAAGATACCCAATTTCCTCGATGTGGGGGTACCTTAATCTCAATGGAGATCCAATCTCGTGTCTAAACGAAAATCTTAATGCATTTCAGGGCTCGCATCCTCGGTACAGGGCTCGCAGGGAGTTGCACAATCTGGCGTTCACTCAATCAAAGTACTGAAAAAGCTTCCCACCCCCACGCACAGATCTGCCAATTTTGAATGGGTGAATCCTGCCGCGATCAGCGTTTTTTTTATGCATAACGACAACATCCGGATCTCGCGACGTCCGTGATTCGCTTCGCTTGCGCAATCATCATCACAAAAACATACGGTTCACATTTGTGCTGGGCGCGCCTGCTCAGCATAATCAAGTCATTCTATATGTAATTCATCGACGCTGCTAACGGCGTTGTTTCATTGCTTCCTCCTTCCTTGTCGTCTTCTTCAAGTCGTGCTTGCCCCTCTTGGTTCCATTCATTGGCAGCCAACTCATTATCATTTTGGAAAAGGTGGTACCCTCACGCTGTTCACTCTGGCTGCTCGTTGCCTTGCTTGATAGCGTGTCGAGCCAGGCCGCTTCATCATGGCTGCTCTTGTAGGCAACATCAATATTGGCAATGCCGACTATGCCATGCAGCACGATGGCGCCGGTGCGCCCACGGCCTTTGCCCGGAGACAGGAGAGAAAAGAGAAGGACGAGATCGAGGACGAACTTGCGCCGGAAGACAAAGACAGCGGAATTCCTGACCCAACTGGTTCAGATACATCAGGTCCAGACAGTGAAGACGAGGTCAGGAAACTTGCGCGCCAGTACACCAAGCAGTCAACATACTCCAATGTCGAAGGCAATCCCTTTCAAGCCGAGGAAGGCTCCCTCATCGACCCTAGCTCCGACAACTTCAGAGCCCGAGCATGGGTACAAGCAATGCTCAAACTGCACGAACAAGAAGGAGAGCGGGACAAGTCCATGTCGAGACAGGCTGGCATATGCTTTAAGAGCTTGAGCGCACACGGTTATGGTTCCGCCGCCGACTTTCAAAAGAACGTGGGCTCGTTACCTATCGATATATGGAATCTTGCGAGAACACTCATGGGAGCCAAACAACGAAGGATCGACATTCTCAAGGATCTGGATGGTGTGGTACACGCTGGAGAGATGCTGGTAGTACTCGGTCCACCTGGTTCTGGATGTTCGACTTTTCTCAAGACCATCACTGGAGAGACTCATGGCTACCAAGTCGACGAGCGATCACATATCAACTACCAGGGCATCAGCTACAAGCAGATGCACAAGCACTTCCGAGGTGAGACCATTTACACAGCCGAGCAAGATGTCCACTTTCCTTCCCTTACCGTTGGCGACACTTTATACTTTGCCGCTCGCGCCAGAGCTCCTAGATATCTTCCCGCTGGTATCTCGCACCATCAATACGCGACACATTTACGCGATGTTCTTATGGCAACGTTCGGTATCAGACACACCATCAACACAAAGGTCGGAAACGATTTCGTACGTGGTGTCTCTGGTGGTGAGCGTAAACGTGTCAGTATCGCAGAGGCCGCATTGAGTGGCGCACCTCTTCAGGCCTGGGACAACAGTACTCGTGGACTTGACAGTGCCAACGCTATCGAGTTTTGCAAGATCCTCCGCATCTCCACTGAGCTTTTGAATGCGACCGCGGCTGTTGCCATCTACCAAGCCCCCGGAGCCGCTTACGATCTCTTCGACAAGGTCATCGTCCTTTACGACGGCTTTCAAATCTACTTTGGCAAGACTACCGCCGCGAAAGCCTACTTTGAGAAAATGGGCTTTGTCTGCCCACCGCGTCAGACCGATGCCGACTTTTTGACTTCCATGACCAGTGCCGCTGAGCGTCGTGTGCGCAAGGGCTACGAGGGCAGAGTACCACGCACTGCAACTGACTTTGCAAATGCATGGAAGACCAGTCCAGAACACGCCGCCCTCATGAAGGAGATTGAGCAGTATGAGATCGATCATCCAATAGGCGGCACAGATCTTCAGAAGTTTACAGAGTCCCGCCGTCTCCAGCAAGCCAAGGGACAGCGCATCAAGTCTCCATACACACTCTCGTACGGCCAGCAGATCAATCTCTGCGTCTGGCGTGGTTTCAGGAGATTGAAAGCTGACCCCAGCATCACGCTTTCGCAACTCATGGGTAACTTTATCAACGTCCTGGTCATCTCTTCCGTCTTTTTCAATCTTGACATGGGCACCGACTCCTTCTATTCTCGAAGCGCTCTTCTCTTCTTCGCCATTCTCATGAACGCTTTTGGAAGTTCGCTGGAGATTCTCACTCTCTACGCTCAGCGCAACATTGTCGAAAAACACACTCGCTATGCTCTCTATCATCCATCCGCCGAAGCATTCGCCTCCATGCTCTGTGATATGCCTTACAAGATCCTCAACGCCATTTTCTTCAACCTCACGCTATATTTCATGACCAACCTCTACCGCGAGCCGGGCCACTTCTTCTTCTTTTTCTTGATCTCTTTCATCCTGACATTGGTCATGAGTGGTCTTTTCAGAACAATTGCTTCGGTCTCTCGAACCCTGCAACAGGCGCTCACCCCAACTGCTGTCCTCATCTTGGCCATTATCATCTACACTGGCTTCGCTATCCCTACCAGGTATATGCTTGGATGGTCACGCTGGATCAACTACATAGATCCCGTGGCCTATGCCTTCGAATCATTGATGATCAACGAGTTCTATGGTCGAGAGTACGTCTGCTCGCAATTCATTCCTGTGGGACCTACCTACGGCACGAGTCAAACCCACAAGATTTGTACCGCGGTTGGGTCTGTTCAAGGCCAAGATTATGTCAGCGGTACCACATATATGGAATCAGCTTACCAGTACTACCACTCAAACAAGTGGCGAAACTTCGGTATTTTGATCGGTTTCTGGATCTTCCTTACTGGTACTTATCTCATCGCAACCGAGTTCATTACTGCCAAAAAGTCCAAGGGTGAGGTCTTGGTCTTTCAGAGAGGACATGTCCCAGCTGTTTTGACCAAGACTACCGCCGACGATGCCGAAGCCGCTGGAGGAAGACCCGGCCAACTCATGGAAATGGCCGAGAAGAACGGTCAGGACGTTTCGGAAGTCATCCAGCGCCAGACCGCCGTGTTCCAGTGGCGCAATGTCTGCTACGACATTAAGATCAAGAAAGAGGCTCGTCGTATTCTGGACCACGTCGATGGCTGGGTAAAGCCTGGCACTTTGACGGCCTTGATGGGTGTTTCTGGAGCCGGTAAAACAACTCTTCTGGATGTTCTCGCTACTCGTGTCACCATGGGTGTCATCTCCGGAGAGATGCTCGTCGATGGCAGACAGCGTGATAGTTCATTCCAGCGCAAGACCGGTTACGTTCAGCAGCAGGATCTTCATCTTGAGACCTCGACTGTGAGAGAAGCCCTCAACTTTAGCGCACTTCTTAGACAGCCTGCTCATGTTCCCCGTCAAGAGAAACTCGACTACGTCACCGAGGTCATCAAACTCCTCGAAATGGAAGAATACGCCGATGCTGTTGTCGGTGTCCCGGGTGAAGGCCTCAACGTCGAACAGCGCAAGAGATTGACTATTGGTGTGGAGCTTGCCGCAAAACCTGAGCTATTGCTTTTCCTTGACGAGCCAACCTCAGGTCTCGACTCGCAAACATCTTGGTCCATTTTGGATTTGCTCGAGAAGCTCAAGAACAACGGACAGGCCATTCTCTGTACCATCCACCAGCCTTCTGCCATGTTGTTTCAGCGTTTCGACCGTCTTTTGTTCTTGGCCAAGGGAGGCAGAACCGTCTACTTCGGTCCGGTCGGCCAAAGCTCAAACCATCTGATCAGCTACTTTGAGAGAAACGGTGCTCACAAATGTCCATCCGGATCTAATCCGGCTGAGTGGATGCTGGAAGTCATTGGTGCCGCGCCAGGATCTCATACCGATATTGATTGGATCGAGACGTGGAAGAAGTCACCCGAAATCAGAGCCGTCCACGCCGAGCTTGATCAATTGAAAGACGAGCGCTCCAGGTTACCACAAGAAAGCAACTACGAAGGCGCCTTCCGTCAATTCGCGGCTCCTTTCTGGGTGCAGTACGCCGAAGTTCAGAAACGTGTCTTCCAGCAATACTGGCGCACACCGACCTACATCTACGCCAAGTTGTCTCTGGTCATCCTCATCGGTCTCTTCGTCGGGTTCTCCTTCTTCAAGGCTGAAAACACTCAGCAAGGTCTACAGAACCAGCTTTTCGGAATCTTCATGCTTCTCACCATCTTCTCGCAACTGGTCCAGCAAATCATGCCTCTCTTCGTGTCACAGCGCGCTTTGTACGAAGTCCGTGAGCGACCGTCCAAGACTTACGACTGGAAAGCCTTTATGCTCTCTCAACTCATTGCCGAGTGGCCGTGGGCGATCTTTAGCGCTACTCTTCTGTTCTTCTGCTGGTACTACCCGATCGGTCTATATCGCAACGCCGAGCCAACCGGCGCTGTCACCGAGCGCGGCGCCCTGATGTGGCTCTACGTCGTCACCTTCCTCCTCTTCTCAAGCTCCTTCTCGCACATGATGATCGCCGGTATCGGAGACGCCGAGACCGGAAGCAACATCGCCAACGTGCTCTTCTCGCTGTCGCTGCTCTTCTGCGGTGTCCTGCGTGGCCCCACGGCGCTGCCCGGCTTTTGGATCTTCATGTACTACGTCTCGCCATTCACGTACCTCGTCGAAGGCTTCCTCACAACCGGCGTCGCCAACACCGCCGTCACCTGCGCCTCCAACGAATACCTGCAATTCACCCCTCCACCCGGCCAGAGCTGCGGTCAGTACATGGAGGCCTTCATCTCCTATTCGGGTGGTTATTTGCAGAACCCAGCCGCGACGGACATCTGCTCTTTCTGTACAATCGACACCACGAACGCTTTCCTCGCTGCCGTCAACCAGAGCCCAAAGGACATGTGGCGCGACTTTGGCATCATGTGGATCTACATTGCCTTTAACACGTGTGCCGCTATTGGTATCTACTGGCTTGCGAGAGTGCCCAAAGGCGACCAGAACAAGGTCAAGGAGAGCGCGGCGACAGATGTCAAGCAGATCGAGGGCGAGCAAGAGAAGGTGTTTACATCGGGAGAGTAGATGATTGTGTTTTGTTTGTGAATATTTTCGATGTCTTCTAGATGAACATAGATTTGGACTCTGCGGGCTTCGCGTGGGCCGGCGGGGTTTTCCTTTTTTGTAGATACTGTGATATCCCCTCGTCTATAGCAGACTGTTATACATCTTTCTTTGATATTGTTTGTTCAGTCATTCCTCGTATAGTGACACTCTCGGTCTCTGCTCGATTGCATGTCTGCTCTGCCTGCCTTGCTTGGCTCAGAATAGCCCTGCGGCTCAGTCTCGTAGGTTGCCGTCAGATACAGCTTGTGTGTTGCGTGCCGTATGCTGGACAGCCGTGTCGATATATGCGGTTGGTCTGCGCGACATCACGACTCGGCGCGTCATCTTTCCTTGACTCACCGTGCTGCTCCATGCCCATCACCTCATAACCGGCGGCCTCGCCTCTTTATTCCACTTGACGCGACTACAAAGCCACTCAACCGCCTCCTTGACCCCCGTCCCCGTCAACGCACTCAGCGGCAAGACCCTACTGTCCCTAACACTGCCGCCCTTCTCGCCCTCAATAACCCTCCTGACCAACCCCTCCTTGATACTAACGACCTCAACACTATCTTCCCTGTCCTGCTTATTCGCCAGCACCAAGACCGGCACACCTTCCGTATCCTGGTTCTGCAACACGCTCTCCAACACGCTCTTGCACTCGTCCAGCCGCCCGACCTCGTCGTCGTGGTACAGCGCCGGATTCGAGGCCCGCTGCGCCAGGCGCGCGAGGTCGGCGTCCCCGACGTCGGTGCTGTCGATCACAAACACGATGGCGTGGCACGACGTGTAGTAGCTTGACCACAGCCCGCGCAGCGATTGCTGGCCCCCGACGTCCCAGATCTTGAGGTACAGATCGGGCAGGCTCACTGTGGAGACGTTTTGGCCCACCGTGGGCACGGTTTTCAGGTTCGGGTGCGCCGTCGTGTTGTAGAGCGCTTTTATCTGTTCGAGTAGGGTTGTTTTGCCGGCGTTGTCGAGGCCGAGTAGGAGGATCGAGTATTCTGGTTGTAGTTGTTAGGAAGGGATTGAGGGGCACGAGGGGAGAGACGTGCCTTCTTTGGACGTGAGGTGCAGGTAGAGAGATTTGGCGAGGTGATACATTGTGTGTGTGTCTAGATCTGGTGGACTCGATCAATAATAATGTTGCACGTTACATCATTGTTGATGCCTTTGTTGCTATACGTCGTCGCTGACTGACGGGTGGTTCATTCCCGTGTCCGGCGTTTGATGCTGCTTTCGACAATCAATGATCGCTTAGTCTCACGGACTGTCGCGAGATTGCTTCAAGCTGAATAACCGACGACTTGATGCGAGGGTCCTGTTCGTGAACCGGGTTTGTGCACTGCCTGCCGTGTATGCGCGTAATCAATTACTGTGGCCTACCAAGACCGGCGCTTGGACGTCACTGCCTGTTTGCTCGTGATACATGCATATTTAAAAAGGTCCCTCTCGGACTTTGACACCATACATGTACATAATCCTCATCGATAAACTACAAAGCATTCTCAAAGCTCAGACGTACAACTGCCGAATTATTCCAGCTTTTGACTGCGACAAGACATCACAATGGCACAACCGGCATCCTCCACAAGCGACGTCTTGCTATATTTCCTTGCTCTCTTCCTCCCGCCCCTAGCTGTGTTCCTCAAGACTGGCTGCGACAGCAACTTTCTCATCAATATTTTGTTGTCCATTCTTGGATGGATGTAAGTTCTCGCGAAATACCCGTGAAAGTACTGAGGCTCATGCTGTAACAGTCCTGGTGTCATCCACGCCTGGTGGGTGATTAGCAAATTCGAGAAACCCGCTGCTCTGGCATGAGCATTTGCGGGGCCTATGTCGAGGGAAATGGTTTGACATGACGGTACTTATGATTGATGATATCGGGAGAGCACCTTCTTGCAAAGGAAGGGAAACGGCGAGAGCGGAAGCTGAATCATGATGCAGAGGCGAATGTCCACGAATACGTGGAGCTGTAGTAAGGGTGCTATTGATCCTGGATAGAGCTAATGTCTTATCACACGGCCTGAAAGCCGATTGCTGCAAATGCCACGTCCAGATCCCAGCACTGTCGTCTTTTCCCTTACGATACGCTACCGCCAGGAGTGGACAAGTCAGTACCCAAGCGTTTGTTTGGTCGACTGCAGTTGACCGTCGCCGTGCTTTCGTACAGCAGACCTCTGATGAACGGGTCACTGCTCGCTTCGGTAGTTCCAAAGACAGCTCGTCAACCATCGTCGCAGCGTCGTGGTATCTCATATCATCATATGCCATTAGAATTGATCTGTTTGCCGTCAGCCGTTATCGTGATAATCAAGACTTATGTGCTTACCCAAGGTCATGCTCATGGAAACGTCGGTGTTCTCGACCATCTTTGTGAACTCCTCGAAAGAGATCTTGCCGTCATGGTCCAGGTCGGCTTCCATGATAGTCTTGTCTACGATCTAGGTCGGTCGTCAGCATTCATTCGACGTCAAAGCATCCACTTATCATACCTGTTGCAGTTGCTGATCCTTCAAGTTGCTTCCGACCATCATCTTCAACACAATAAACAGCTCTCCGTTGCTGATGTAGCCATCACGGTCGATGTCGTAAACCTTGAATGCGAACCGTAACTTCTCCTCTTTGTTTCCTTTCGAGCTGAATGCAGAAAGTCCAGACACAAACTCTTGGAAGTCGACATCTCCACCACCGTCTTCGTCGAAAATAGCGATCATTCGTGTGGCGAGCGGATTCGAGGAGACTTGTGGAAGGGAAAGGAATTCGTCACGCTCAATGGTTCCAGAGTTGTCCTGATATGGTGTGAGTGAGGGTTCGAGGATGAGGAGTTGTATCACGCAGCACACACCTTGTCAAGTTTCATGAAGCGCTTGCGCAATCTGTCCAACTCTTCCCTGTCGACTGTTGTCTTGTATTAGCAGCTGATGCGATAGGTACTCGTGCATGCGTGCGATGGGGGGTGGAGGGGTCCGTACAGTTGCTGCCCTGCACCAGGTTATCCAGCATTTGTGAATTGGCGTTTCCCATGGTGTGTGGATATAGAAGTAATACGGCAAAGGTGAATGTAATATCTCGTGACTGTAAAATAAAAAGGCTTCGAGGAGGTGTGGTGTCGCAAGCAGATGTGGTCGAGCACCGCTTGATGCTTCGCCGCGGTCAAGAAATGTGGAGGTGAGATTGGGCTTCGACCGACTCCGACACGCTCATGCCGTGGGCACTTAGGCCTTGAGCAGTGAACCAGAAACAACACCAATATCAGTTTTCTGATAGTACCTGTAGCTTCGACATGTCGCACGATCATGTTTTGGAATTCGCAGAAACACTGCAAACACTAAGCATCAAGCGCCATCCGTCTCCGTCACACGACATCAACCCTTCAACAGCAGCTTCACGAAAGGAACCGGTCCGCTTCGAGTCAGAACCAGGCCTCGACGATGTGCTATCAGATGCTGAAAATGCCGATGAGGACGAAATACCAGAATCAGTACTCAGACCAGTACCTCGCAAGGCGCAAATGCCGCCTCTGCCCGACTTGAGGTTCGAACAGAGCTATCTAGCTAGCATCAAAGACGCAGATACTTGGCAGAAGGTGGCATTCATCACACTCAGAGACCAGGTATGGTTTTAAATAATAGCAGACGGAATTGCAACAGCTCGACTGATGGATTTGCAGCTTTTCATGCCACTCGCCCAAGGCATGGTCTGGACTTTGGCGGTAGCGGGCTGGAGGGCTTTCAATTCGGCATCACACTTCAGCGGACAGGGCGTCGGAGCTAAGATACGCAGATGGTGGTGGAAAACCAACAACTGGGCGCTACCTAATGGAAACGGGAAAGGGCTTGGAGACAAGAAGCTGGCAGCAGACATACAGGAGGTGAGTTCTTCCAACCAGTGGTGAATCATGGGCTGAAAGTTGTCAAAAGCGACTGCTGACATGGTCCAAGTACTATGAGGCCGAGTTCGCGAGTGGTGGTGGCGATTGAATGGCCTCTTCTCGCGAAGGGATGACTACAACCTGATCCCCTGCTACCGCCTGATTTCGTCGCGGCGAAGGGGGACCGGAACCCGACTTATTCGAGGCGCTTGAACGTCGAAATGATGATCGCACCAGCGTTAGACCATTCTGGCAGACCCGCGTGTGGTGCCTGGGCCACGATGCACTGCAATACCAGCAGACGGCGAACTGTCCTCTGCGGCTGAATCTGATGAAGCATCGGTTCGCAGTTGCGCGTTAGGGGATCATCAAGCGGCTCACGACGATAGAGCATATCTACTACGGCTGACAAGACTGTGCCCAAAGCTATGCACATGCCGCTTCCCTAGCGCTATGTAATGTTTGTGTATACTACACCTCATCCCGATATTCATCCTCCATCCTTTTCCGATATCTCAGCCTCTCTCTGTAGACTTTTTATACGCCTGTAATTGCATGCGTTAAATGGTCATTTCAAGGAGTACCTGTAACCTGGAGGTCGGTATGTCAGTCGCTCGAGGTAGAATGATTATGTGATGCCGAGCGGAGCCCCGCAGATCGCATTTCCGGCGTGAGGAGACTCGCCCAAACTCAAACCTACAACGAAGACGATGGATTCATGCCAACTTTGTGGACATCTGTTACACAGGGAACCTTAAATGATCATTTACTACTGTATCCAAGACTGCTGCATCGCACGTTCGACGACATTCGCAAGCGATTCGAGGTACACGTAGTAGTCATTGATATCGCAATGTACAATCATGGTTGACCAAAGAGATCAAAATACCATATCGCAGCCTTGCGGCATTAATTCAGTAATTGTATGACAGACCGAGAGACGTGCAGCACATGTCCAGTTCTTACTCAGATGCACACGACGATCCAGAACAAGCTTCCAATGATCTTGAGCGATTAAACCTCCTGCAGGACATGATAGCGTCAGGGCAGCCGCTCGTCCAGACGATCGAGCACAAAACAAATGCCGTAATGCGAGTACGGTATTAAATTCCACTGCAAAGTCGCACAGCAGCCTTCACCATCTGGTAGCATTACGGAGCAACGTCATAGGCTTCGAACTGTCCCGTTGGTTGGCAATTCACATGTGTCCATGATCCACTCTACACTCAACGTTACTCGTCAATCGCTCACACTATTACCACTCTTGCCGAGTCTAATAAACCAAATGGAACCCACTGCCATGCAAGACTGATGAGTGAGACAAAAACAGACCGCCATTGGTCTACCGGAACCTGAAACGGCCGGTGGACCAAAACTCGACTTGTGATTTCATTCTTCTTCCTTCCTTCCACTATTCGATTCTGCATTCTGTCGCAGATCACACCACCGAAACTATTTCAATTCTTCCCGGTCAGGGCAATTGAGTGTCTCTTGAAATATAGGTCGCCAATTGATCTCCAACATGACCAAAAAGCCAGTCTTTGTTGCAACCCATCCCCGGGCATGCTCGACTGCATTTGAGCGAGTATGTTTGACCTCTACCAATTCTCAACTTGTTGCAATACTCCGCAGTCGCTAATTACCCCTCCAAGGTCTTTATGACTCGCCGCGACCGCTTGAGATGTGTCCACGAACCATTCGGCGATGCCTTCTACTTTGGCCCAGAGAGGCTCGGCACAAGATATGAGAACGATCAAGAAGCGAGGAAAGAAAGTGGCTTTGCCGACTCCACATACAAGAGCATCTTTGACGCCATCATGGAGGAGAATGCTGAGGTGTGACCGATCCCCCCAGCCCAAGATGAGGGTAGTGCAACTCTGCAGTACTCCTGCTTGTCTACCCTTGTCTTGCTCCCCATCCATCTTCATCCTTTATTTCTTGTTCCTACGAACCCTTTTCCTACTTGCCCGGCTTCAATGCCAGCCCTCGGTAGTGTCATGTTCGAAATCGTGGGACTTTCCCCGCGCAGCCTGTCATATCACAATACCACAGCGCTGTCCATCGTCAACATCGTCGAACGAGGATCATTCGCATTTTCCAGAAAATTGCCATGACCTTGCTGCGTACGAGTACTTACCCACCAACAGGAAAACAAGCAAATCTTCATCAAGGACATCACCCACTACCTCGTTCCGCCTAGTGGAAACCCAGCCTCCATCGCCCCGTCTCTGCAGAAGAGGAAGCGTGGTGTCGGTACCGAGACCCCTCCCGAGGAGAAGGTCACCCCGAGCGAATACCAGCTCAAGACCGTCGTCTCTCCCACCAAGGACTCTGTTCCCGTCACCAATGGACACTCCATCGACGGTGCCGTCAACTCCGAGTCCGCACCATACCCTTACCCAACCGTCGCCGAGCCTGGCAACCCGACCGTGATCCCCAAAAAGATCCTCGAGCAATTTCACTTTGCCTTTTTGATCCGTCACCCGGTCCACAGCATTCCCAGCTACTGGCGCTGCACCATTCCTCCGCTCGACGAGATCACCGGTTTCCACAACTTCATGCCCGAAGAGGCCGGCTATGACGAGCAGCGTCGCGTCTTCGACTACCTGAAGAACGAAGGCATCATCGGGCCCGCCATCGCCGGACAAGAGACGAACGGAAACGGCAACGGCCACACCAACGGCAATGGCCACACCAACGGCGACTCCTCCGCCGGCAACGAGATCTGCGTCATCGACGCCGACGACCTTTTGAACAACCCAGAGGGCATCATGCGCAAATTCTGCGCCAGCGTCGGCATCGACTTCGAGCCCTCCATGCTCGAGTGGGATACACCAGAGGACCACAAGTTCGCCAAGGACAAGTTCGAGAAGTGGAGAGGCTTCCACGAGGACGCCATCAACTCGTCTGGACTCAAGGCCAGAACTCACGTAAGTTGTTCTATTACAAAGGTATGGATGAGAGAACAGTGGCTGACACTCTGTTGCAGAAAAAGCCAGAGAAGACCGAGGCCGAGTACTTTGAGGAGTGGAAGACAAAGTACGGCGAGGACGCCGCCAAAGTCATCCAGGACACCGTCAAGCAGAACGTCGCCGACTACGAGTACATGAAGAAATTCGCCATCAAGGCCTGAGATATTGGTCCTGAGGGGTTGAGGAAAGGCTGAGAGAAGTCTTGTGCGTTGTGGCTGCAATGGTCTGTCGCTCCCGAACTCGGATTGCTTATTGCTACTTTTCGTCGTTGAGTCTCGATATGCATTTTCGCGAATGCGCTTGTTATGTGCCATTTCTCACTGTGTGATTGTGTGAAAGAATCTCATCTCTCATTCAGGCACTGCCGCCCTTTCTGTTGCTCATCTAATCCGTTGCTTGTGCTCATATTCCATGTCACTCATCATCTCTACTCTCTAATGCCGCTGTTCATCGAACTCATGCCATGAGCCCATGCATGACACTTCGCGTATGCTCTGATCTATGTGGCTGCCAACCAAGACGGTACCCAATGAGGAGAAAAGGAAATTCAAGATCCGTGATTCCTCTGCCGAACGGAAACGCCAGACGAAAAACGCCCATCACGCCCCTGCATATCCAACAACCCGCCCTCCAGGACATAATCAAATATCCTCGGGTTCGACCCGACAAAGCACCTCCTCGAGGACGCCCTCAAGGAATCCAGCCACCCCGTCGCCCATGCCGACATTCGCCACCGTGTCCCAGTGATCGATGTCCGCGAAAATCTTGCCCGCTTTGTGCACCAGCCGCCGGATCTGCTCGTGCGCCTGCCGCTTGAACATGAGGTCTTGCTCCGTCTGTGCGACTGCCGGCCGCGCCGGCTTCTGAGACGAGGATGATTGCGACTCGGCGTGTTTCTTGATTTGCAGGTTGAGTTGGTGTGAGCGGCGGTGTAGGGCTGCGTCCAGGGCGGGCAGTACGACGCCGGAGAGGGCTGTGATTTCTTGATCGCCTGTGCTTGAGGCGGGTGGTGGGGCGCGTTTGGATTGGAGTTGCGACGGCGAGGGGGTGCTTGAGGCGGAGGAATTGGAGGATGATGAGTCCAGTGAGTTGCGGGGTTGGAGGGCGCTGTCGGATGATTGTGGTCGAGACGTGGCGCTGCTGGGATTCGATGATGTAGGGTTCTTCTGTGTCAGTGGTGGAGAGAACAGGGGTGGCGAAGGGCGATCTTGTGGTTCTTGTGGTCGCGGCACCAGCGCTTGCTCTCGCCGTGGTTGTTCTAGCGGTGAGCGAGCTCCGTCGAGAGCAGACACAGGACGGGCCGAGGACTTCAGATCTGGAACTGCTGCTTGGTCTTGGGCGGTTTCTGCTCGATCTGCGACAGCTAGGTTGGACATTGCCTTGGACATGTCGTTTGCTATTGACTGTTGCAAAAGATCATCCGTCATCGCTGGCGGCTTCTGACTTGTGGCTGGCGTCATGAATTGTGACCGCGGTGTACCGTTTGTCGGCGTCTGAGGGGGAGGGGTGTCAACGCTCATCTTCTTTGCAGGCGAAGCAGGAAGTGGCACGTTGGCTGCCACGCTTGGCGAAGGAGGAACAGCAAATCGCTTAGTCGGAGAGGGATCGCGAGGGAGGGGTGGCGGTGCCATTTGCGGTGTCCTCTCTTGCATAGATGGACGATGCCCGTTTTCTGCATCGCCTGCCCTGTCTTTTGATGGTGACATTGACCCTGGTCTTCGTGCGTTGATTCCGGAATCATTCATAGGTCTCAAACCTTGCCCCCTACCTGCCGGACGGACGGTACCGAAATCCCAAAGATCCTCCTGATCTGAATCGCGAGCTCCTGAATCCTGGTACATGTCAGGTTCCTCACTCTCGCCACGACTGCCATGCCGAGACTGCCATCGTTCGTGGCGTTCAATCAGTTCGGTGAGGTAATACGTCTTTTTCGCACGTTTGATCCAAGGATGCTTCAACAGGTCCTTGGCACTGGGTCGCTCTTTTGGTTCTTTCCGTAGACACAGCTGGACAAAGTCCTTGAACCCACTCGTGTATGCACCCTCTAGGGTTGGAGGAGGGTTCTTGGGGATGAGGAACAGAACTTTCATGGGGTGAATATCGGCATATGGTGGCTCACCCGTGGCCAGCTCCAACGCGGTAATGCCCAATGACCAGATGTCCGCTTTGTGATCATAACCAGACTGCTTGATGACTTCTGGAGCCATCCAAAAAGGGGTGCCGACAAATGTGTTCTTTTTAGTCATGGTCGCTGACAACTGACCGGATACACCAAAGTCTGCAAGTTTGACTTGTCCGTTGGAACTGAGGAGGATATTGGCCGCTTTGATATCACGATGCAGCTTCTTGTCGCCGTGGAGGTATTCCAGACCCATCAGTAGCTCACGCATGATGATGATAATGTAGTCCTCTGGAATTAGCCCGGGTTTCAGCAAATCACCACAACTGCCACCAGAGCAGTATTCCATGATGATCCAGAGATCTGAGCCTTTGAGATAAGAGCCATGGTATTTGGTGACGTATGGCGAGTTGAGTCCGGATAGGATAGAAATCTCTTGGATGATGTCGTCGACTTCGTCCTCGGCATTCTCGACGTCAATGACCTTGATAGCGACTGCTTGTCCTGTCCGGTTGTCCACCCTAGTTATGTTAGTATATAGCACTTTGAGCAGGCGTTGTGTCCGTACCCTTTGAAAACCTTGCCGAAACTACCTCCTCCTGCTGACTGTTAGCATATCCTTGAATTGAAGAGACTCGAATGACCATACCGATGCATGCCTGCTTGGTATACAACGTTGCAGGATCCACCGCTGTAGAAGAAGTGCCAAACCCCGAAACCATGATGCTGTCGCTTACCCAGCGTAAGCACTTTTCAAAGGATGTGTGTTCTTGACTCTTGATTCGTGATGCAATTCCCAGCTCTTTCTAGAATTATTCTGCCACCCGCGCGATCCGTGTCCAAGTCAAAGTCAACGGGGATGTGCTTCAACAACCAAGGGACGGTTTCGGGCAAAGCGCTAGACTTCAGAGAAGGATGAGTTTCCAATGCTGGCCGAAGCAGCTGAGGATGTGATATGGGCTACGTCCAAGAGATTCCTGCAGTCAAAAGTGTGTAACCAGTCGTAGCTAAATGAGTCGTTTCCCAATTCGTTCTCGGCGTTAATCCAGCGATATGACGCTGTGAGCCTTACAACATAGGCGCATGGGTTCCAGATATGAGACGAAATAGTGTAAGAGAGAGCTGGAGGGAACAGACGCTGGGTTAGGCACTGAAAGGTGCAATTGGCCGTGCGGCAATGTTTCGTGAACCAGAGACTGAGGCGTGTGATGTACGATTTCAAGGTTCAGTTTGTTGCTAAACAATCACCCCGCAACCAATCAACATGCAGGGATTTGATGCACGGCAGGGTGAAACCTTAGTGTCCCACAAGGAACATAGATTCATCATGTACACGTGCATCGCCTGGGTTTGTGAAATGCATGGCTGATCTGATGGCACTCATTATGAAATATAGCATCCGCATATGGTGAATCTTCACCAGACAGCTACGCTTATACTCCAGCATCTATTATGGTCGCATGACCTGTAAAATATTGTGTGATCGCCAGCACCTTGATTCATTTCATCATGTGCCATCATCTTCCACTCCTTGGTAAAGGCTGTCGACTCTTCAAGACCCCATATGCTCAACCATGACAGTGCCGTTCTTCAGTCCGACCTGCTCAATCGTTTGATCCAAAGAGTCAATCAGATTCTTACCCATGGCGATGAGCTCAAAGTCCTGACCTTCTTTGCCCTCCGGTGGGGAGGCCTTAAGCCACTCATAGACTCTTTGAACCGTGTCCGTAAGGGCGAAACGTCGAATGATCCTGCCGCCTGACCATCTGAATTGTATGCGTGTAGAAGCGGCTGGGTCAGTGGGTTCCTCATGCGATCTATCCGAGGGAATGCGCGAAAATGGAGTTGACTCTGCCTCCTCATTCGTGCCGTTGAGCGGAATGCCAGTGTCCGCTACGTCCATCGCATCCGTAGGGGCGTTGCCCTGAGCTGCGAGCTCTTCTCTTGTCAAAGCGTCGGGATCCGGAGCTGACTTGCTCTTGCTTGGGCCGCCGCTTCCGTTCGCCAAACTGTTCTGCATTGCCATTTCAAGCATCTCCTCCTCCGACATCTTCTCCACATCCTTGGTTTTCTTCTCTGGCTTCCTGTTGGCGACTGGGTTCTTGGCAAACGCCTTGAGACTGTAGCGATCCAAAAATTCGTGCAAGTCCATCAAGAAGTCAGACGGTTTTGGCACAGGAGGACCGGACCAGACCTTGACCTGTTCTCCCGTCCGAGGATCAACAATGGCGATGTGTGGGTACGAGTCATCGTTGTCGCGCTGCTGGAAGTAATAGTTGATGTACTGATCACCACGTGGGTCATCTTTCGAATATTGCATGAAGATGAAGTTCTCCTTGATCGTCTCCCTGACCGAGGCATTCTTCCAGATATCTCGGTTCAACACTTGACAGTCGAAAATTGCTGGATCTTGAATGTTCACCATTATCCACTTTTCGTCCTCTTTTCCGGCGTCGCGGGCTTCGTCCCATGTGAAGGGTGCAATCAAGTCAAAAGGAGGGCGGAAAAGTTCTGCGAGTAGATTGGACTTTGCTGAAGCCTCTGAAGCTCCACCAGTCGCGCGAGCGAGACCACGACGATGGGCGTCCGGGTCAGAAGCCTCGTCATCCCAGACCGTGGGGCCTTGATTGAATATGCCTGGTCGGTTCGCTGTAAGGAACCTGTCAGAGCTGGTAAGGACTTATTGTTTGAGTACTCACCTCTCCTTTGCCTTGCCATCATCTGCTCTGCCATGGCCGACCTCATGTCATCGGCACCACTGTCCCAGGCCGCGTCTGGTCCGACCAGTGCTTCTGTACGCCGAGCCATAGGCGCTCTGACCTCTTCTTGTGCGCCTCCTGCGCCATAAGCTTCTTCTTGCAACCGTCTCGCCATAGCTTCGTCATCTTCGAGATTTGAGCCTGCCGGCAGACGTTCGTCTTCATCATCTGAATCAATCGAGATTATGCCACCTTCGTCCCCTCTGTTACTGGTAGACGGTTGTGTTGTGGCTTGCGTGGGCTGTGATGGTACTGTAGCACCCATATCTACTCCGCCAGTGTCAAAGAAAAGCTGGATCGCCTGCTCCAGGTTGCCGTCGGTCAACGACAGGTATTGCTGAGCTCTCTCAGGCTCAGCGGATGTGATTGCCGTAAACTGTGCGATATCGTCGTCCATGATGAGCTGTTATGTGGTGCAACCGTATGCGAGACTGGATAAGTTGCAAGGTCGGGGTATGAGGATGTGAAACCCACTTGAGCAAGATTATAATGGTTTGCGGGAGAAGGTTCGAGGCGGTCTTGTCGTACGCACTGCGCTTCCGTTTTTACGCGCCCGCGAGTATCGAGCTTTGCAGGACTTAGTACCGGACTCAATCAGGATGCGGTCGAAATGTACGCAGGTTGTGCGATTAACATAAACGTGCGAATACAAGTTATATTGATGTGTGATTGCCTCAGTGATCTTTAAACTGATCGGCGGTGACGCCATTCGTTGGCTACCTGATCGATGTCTTGGCGCGATAGAGACGCGGGCGCGACCAATACCAGCGAGTCAGCATGGAACTGACCTCTGGCTGATCAGATGAAAATTATAGCGACAATATTCACGTTGGTATAAGGCGGCCTTCGCTGTACAATATTCGATGCAATCAAGGTTTTATTTCTATTGTAGGTACATCACCAAAAAACATCAATTTTACCTATTAAGGATTATCACAATCGCTTTCCTCCCCAGAATGAGACCGAACTTTTGTCCCCCGTGTCGTTGCGCCTCAGTAACCAAGCAAAGAAGTTGCACCAGGCTCGCTGGATACATAAATAGTGTCGTGGCTGTCGGTGAAGCCGTTGAACTTGGTCGCACTGCACTTGGTGTAGGCCCCCATTTCTTCGAAGTAGAGCCAGTCTCCCACATCCAGAGTATGGGTGCTGGACCATGATTCAGAGATGCAGTCGATGCCATCGCAAGTTGGTCCCCAGACACTGTACTCGATCGCACGCTTGTTGTGGTCGTAAACACCATCAGCTTCATCGTGTGCATCAGCGAGATGACGGATGTTGTGACCAGCCTTCAATACACGAGGGATAGGATGCTGGTGGTCGAACATGATCGAGCTGAAATTGCCATACACGCCGTCGTTCAGGTAGAGCATGTAGCTAGTCAAGCCCAGTTCCTTGTCTTCGACTGAGCGACGGGCAATAACATGAGCGGCGATAGTGAAAGCCGACGAGACGTAGAAGCGTCCAGGTTCTCCGATGACGCGAACACTTGGTGGGAAGTGCTCGTCAATGGCCTCCGAAAGGACCAGAGACATGTCGTCAAAAGTCTCACTGACGAAGCCTCCACCGACGTCAAGAGTCTTCAAGTGATATCCGAAAGTGGCGGCTTGGTCGAAGACGAAACGAGCATCGCGGACGGCCTTCTGAAAGGCTTCGGGATCGGAAGCGCCAGAGCCAACGTGAAAAGCAACACCTACGACGTTGAGGTCCAGCTTCTTGGCAAGAGCGAGCAAATCGGCGGTGGTGTCGAGCGATGCTCCGAACTTGAGACTCAATCGGCAAAGACTGGCGGAGTCGTCGGTCAGAATACGCAAGAAAAGCTCAGCGTCCGGGAAGATCTCCTTGACTTTGTACAGCTCATCGGCATTGTCGAAAGTCATCTGGCGGACGCCTTCTTTGGCTGCATAACGGATGAAAGACTTGGTCTTGCATGGCTGAGCATAGATGATACGCTCTGGTGGTACGCCCAATCGCAGCACCTGCTCAATTTCTGCCTTGGAGGCGCAGTCGAAACCGGTGCCGAGACCAGCCAGCAAGCGCAGAACCTCAGGGTCGGGGTTGCACTTGACAGCTGCACAAATGTTAGAAACAGCATAGATGATAGCAAAGACCCGAGGACTTACCATAGTGTGGCCTGATTCTCTGAAGATGCTTCTTCCAGCGCAGGTGCTGGCGGTAGACGTCGCCCATGTCGGCAACAAAGAACGCATCCTCCTCTCCTGGCTCGCAGGTATCCTCGTCAATATTTTCGACCCTCTTCTTCAGGGCATCTCCAATCAAGTCCCTCGAAAGGCGAGCGCCGGCTGGTCTAGTCCTTTGGACCTCATAATTAGTGATTTGGACATCACAGGGTTTGAGAGACAAAGTTGCGTAAGACTCTTCAGTGGTCGTGATTGCGGAAGGTGCCATAACCATCAGTTCGGGTAGTATGGGTGAGCGATGTAGTAGAAATTCCTAAATGCTCCGAAAGGTATTATGGAGGCTTGAACGGTGCGTAACTAAAGCCGACTCCTGGGCGAGCCCTCTCCGAGCCCTCCAAAGACGGAGGGTCAGAGACAATCCTATGCGGCAAGGGTGTAGGTGGACAATCCGAGTCTGGGTTCTGTTCCGAACTGAAAAACAAATTTTCTAGCTCTTTAGTGGAAGCCAAGGTGTGATGGGGGCGGAAGCGTGTTGAGGATGTCCCTGTGCCGTAGGGTGACAATGGTGAAGTCTTTCTGAAAACACGCCGGGAAAGCGGGAGCCGTGCTGAACGGGTGCCTTTGGAATGGCCAAAGACACTTTGGATGCGGACGACGGCCGATGTCTGGGACGGAGGTCAGTCAACTGTTATCCGGCTGACCGTAGTGAGCGGTTCGAGGAGTTGAGTTGTGGGCAATGGCAAAAGGTGGTGGAAGAAGGAATTGATTGTATTTGTAGGTCTGCGGGCGCGGGAAGAATCTTCGCTTACATTCGACAACTGCGGGAACGTCGACCGACACGCTACCCGGGATTGATTGCGTCTAAAAGGGCGCAAAGGATAGTCTCTCGAGCGAGTATGAGGCAATTGTGGTGTATGGCCGTACAGAGGGGAAAGTTGTAGGTGTAAGAATGCGGTGCACGGTCAACTCGAAGTGTGTAAAAATTGAGCGCACTGTGCTCATGTGCCTCCAACTTTCGTAGCGTTCGAAGCGGAGCAGATGACGCACGACTGTTACCCGAATCATTGAATGCGCACACTGCAGTGTTTGTGGCGCCGGATCGGCGGCTCCAGCGCGACTTCCTCATTCTTTCGATTTGTGATTGGACAGAACCTGCTTTCATCGCGTGTTCACCATGCGCCGCATCTGACATTTTCTGTTGCCTCGAAGGCTCAAACAGGACATTATTTAATCTTCATCATGTTATATTGTCCCTCAGCCAAGGTCTCTCAATAATCCGAGCCGATGAGCATCCGAACGATATTTGATTATTCGTGGCAGACTCTAGCGGATCCGCTCTAGAAGATGACCTGAAGTGAATACTTCCATAACCAGCTGTCTCCGATACCGTATGCAATGCCTCGCCCCAAAATAGCGCCGTGCCCATGCAAAGTACCAAATGCAATGCTTCCTTGCATACAATGACAAAGACGGTGGAGTACCATTGCCTGATGTCTTCTCAGCCGTTCTGTCAGTGATTTGAAGCCCCAAATAAGAAGGTAACGTTCATTCATTAAATCATTCCGAGCCAGAGCTCAAGTCAAATGCCTTTTCCAAACCATCGGGGCTGAATGTCGACTTGTAATTCTTTCCGTGAAGGATATGGAGATCGACGTGAGTAGAGAAGTCTCCATATCCGTGCCCAGGCTCTCCTGGTAGGGGGAGTTTGGCGCTGCTGCTCTCGATCAATCCAGCTTTCGCAGCAAGATCATGGAACATCCGTTCACTGTCATGTCGAAACTTTGTGGAAATTACCACGACCGCTTTGGGAGATCGTTTGACCAAAGCCGACAGAGTCTTCACGAGCGGCGGTATGCTGTCTGTATTGTAGATGCACTCTGCTGCTACGATGATGTCAAAATTTCGTGACTGTACAGCCGCAGGTAGAGGCGCATCCCAATCTAGTGCGGCGAACTCGAGGTGAGACGACATGGCTGGACTTGCTACACCAATGTTGCGCGCGACCAATTCATCAACCTCTGGAAGATCGGTAAGAAGGACGTCACAATCTGGTACCGTCTGACTGAGAGCGATTCCAACGACTCCACAGCCACACCCCAACTCGATCACATTCAGCTTCTTGTATGTTGCAGTAATGAGGGCTCTCTCCAGTAAAGGCATGCTTGTCTCTGCCTGCAGCGCGACTACTTGATCGATGTACGCAGTCAGAGCGAGGCTTCCGTCCCTGTCTCTTGTCAGCAACCTCCCTTGTAATATCTCGCTCGGTCGGCAATACATACCACAGATGTCGGGCGATGCTTTCGCCGGTATCCTCGAAGATGTGGAGCGGTCGTCGAGTGAGTGGCATAAACTGACGCTCGACTTGTCGTGATGGTTCGAATCTGCCCCTTGTAGCATTGATATCGTCGCTCCAGGCCGATATGATCGAGGGAGTGTCGCCGTATTCATTGAAGCTCTCCAGGTGGTCTGTAAGATACCCAATAC
>Ga0268246_10000086_pt1 | contig 90917 bp, 69 predicted proteins | sample AgamicOrSfe_FD_200242 | JGI IMG/M metagenome (GOLD analysis project Ga0268246, IMG submission 200242) | Agave microbial communities from Guanajuato, Mexico - Or.Sf.e (v2) (version 2) | ecosystem: Host-associated > Plants > Phyllosphere > Phylloplane/Leaf | place: Guanajuato, Mexico | collected... | reverse complement strand
CCACCAATCTTCAATGCCACCAGCCAGGACATTGAGATGCTTCTCGCAGCTCAGTGCCACCTCGGCTCAAAGAACCTCCAAGTCCACATGGAGCCATACCTCTGGAAGACTCGCCCAGATGGAATCAACGTGATCAACATTGGCAAGACCTGGTAAGAAAAGATGGAGCGTGGATTCGATGGGAACAACTCGCTCATACATTTCCCAGGGAGAAGATTGTCCTCGCTGCCCGCATCATCGCCGCCATTGACAACCCAGCCGATGTCTGTGTCATCTCTGCCCGTCCATACGGTCAGCGTGCCGTCCTCAAGTTCGCCGCCCACACCGGTGCCGTCGCCATTGCTGGTCGTTTCACCCCAGGTAACTTCACCAACTACATCACCCGCTCTTTCCGCGAGCCACGTCTTATCATTGTCACCGACCCACGCACCGACGCCCAGGCCATCAAGGAGGCTTCGTACGTCAACATCCCAGTCATCGCCCTTTGCGACAGTGACTCGCCAACCGAGTTCGTCGATGTTGCCATCCCAACCAACAACAAGGGTCGTCACGCCATTGGTCTTGTCTGGTGGATGCTCGCCCGTGAGGTCCTCCGTCTCCGCGGTACCATCGCCAGCCGTGAGGCCGAGTGGGATGTCATGACCGACTTGTACTTCTACCGCGACCCAGAAGCTGAGGAGCAGAAGGACAGCGCCAACCAGGACGAGGCCAAGGTTCCAGGTGTTGACGAGGCCGGTGCCGGTGCCGTCGACAGCGGATTCAACAACGAGTGGGAGGTTAGCGGTGGCCAGGCTGGTGCTTTCGCCGCTGCTTCTGGCACTGGTGGAGCTGCTGCTGCCAGCACATGGGACGCCGAGGGTGCTGACTGGGCTGCTGCTTCCGCTCCAGCTCAGACTGGCAACGAGGGCTGGGCTTCCGAGGCCCCAGCCGCTACCACCCAGGAGTCTGGATGGTAAATGCGCAACCTTTCAACATCTTGATCGATATGATATCTTAGAGTTTGAAACAAAAGTCGGCCCGCCAGGATCTTGTTCCCATCATCGCGTTTTTTGTGTTGCTGGATCAAAGAGAATGGCGCTTATGAGGGAAAGATATCCATTGGCTGCAATATGCTAATGGGGGAAAGCCCTGTGCTATCTCGAGGGAGATTACTTGATAGTTGCCCGTCTAGCAAATGCAAACCATATTATGGCAATGTCTTTCTCACCTGATGTTTGTGATCTACTTTCTCTGACTGTGACAAGACAATGCTCTGTAGTTTGCATCTTGATAAATGCATAAAGCTGCAGCATGTGACGATTCCTAGCTGTACCTTGCAGATCCCTCCGCAAAAGTGCCAGAATTTTGGACGACGTCGGACCTCCGCAAGTGACTCCCAGTGCTCCATACATCTATCCACGAAATAAAGTCGCTGCGCAACGAGCACTCGATACTACAGTCGTTCGCTGATGGTCCAGTCATAATCTCGACACACTGCTATTTTGCAGCAATCGACGCGTCCCACCAAGACTTTACACCTGCTCGGGGACGAAAGCCATCCATCTGCCCACAATGGCCACGAACGGCACCTCAGAAGGACCGACCAAGGTCAAGATCCTTGGAAAGGAGTCTATCATTATTGAGTACGGACTATGGCAAAACTATGTCGCAAAGGATCTCCTCCACAACATTCCCTCCACAAACTATGCGCTTGTTACCGACACCACAATCGGGAAGCTCTTCGTGCCTGTATTTCAGGAAGCCTTCGAGAAAGAGGCCGCGCAGTTGAAGAACAGACCCTCCCTCCACGTCTTCGAGGTTTCACCAGGAGAGAGCTCCAAATCGAGGTCGACAAAAGCTCAGGTTGAAGATTGGCTACTCAAGAAGGGGTGTGTGCGAGACACGGTCGTCATTGCGCTTGGAGGCGGTGTCATTGGTGACATGGTGGGCTTCGTCGCAGCAACCTACATGCGCGGTATCAAGTTTGTTCAGGTACCAACAACACTGCTCGCGATGGTGGACTCTTCGATTGGAGGAAAGACTGCGGTTGACACACCACTGGGCAAGAACTTGATCGGAGCTTTCTGGCAGCCGGAGAGGATATACATCGATCTGTCCTTTTTGGATACCCTGCCAAATCGCGAAGTGATCAACGGAATGGGAGAGGTGGTCAAAACAGCTGCCATCTGGGACGAGACGGAATTTGCGGCCTTGGAGGAGAATGCTGACGTCTTCATGAAGACGCTGGCGGACAAGAAGCCAGAGAAAGGTCGCTTTGCAGACATTCAATCGATATTGAAGCGCATTGTCATGGGTTCGGCTAAAGTCAAGGCTGATGTTGTCTCGGCGGATGAGAGAGAAGGTGGACTACGCAACCTCCTGAACTTCGGACACTCGATTGGTCATGCAATGGAAGCAATCCTGACACCACAGATCCTTCATGGAGAATGTGTCGCTATCGGTATGGTCAAGGAAGCAGAACTCGCTCGTTACTTGGGTGTACTATCTCCAGGAGCCGTTGCGCGTCTGGTCAAATGTATATCAGTCTACGGTCTCCCAACTTCGCTGGAGGACAAGACCGTGCGAAGAAGATCCGCAAACAAACACTGTCCTGTGGATGATCTGATCCATATCATGGCTGTCGACAAGAAGAACGTCGGCAAAGTCAAGAAGATTGTCCTGCTTTCAGCCATTGGCAAGACCCACGAACCAAAGGCCAGCACTGTTGCCGACAAGGATATTCGTATCGTTCTCTCACCAAGTATTACAGTGAAGCCTGGTATCTCCAAGTCGCTGAATGTCTCTTGCAAACCTCCAGGATCAAAGAGTATCTCCAACCGAGTTCTGCTTCTAGCGGCCCTCGGCTCTGGCGTCTGCAGGATCACCAATCTTCTCCACTCAGACGACACTCAGGTCATGTTGACAGCAATCAACAAGCTTGGCGGTGCCACTTACTCCTGGGAGGACGAGGGCCGTGTATTGGTGCTCAACGGAAATGGTGGAGCTCTGAAAGCTTGCGAAGAAGAAATCTACCTGGGCAATGCCGGAACCGCCGCTCGCTTCCTGACTACCGCAGTCACCTTGGCAAACGCTACCACTGTCGACCATACAGTGTTGACTGGCAACGCACGCATGCAGGAGAGACCCCAGGGCCCTTTGGTGGACGCACTGAGATCAAATGGTGTCGAGATCGAGTACCTCGGAAAGCCTGGAAGCCGCAGTTTGCCATTGCGCATTGGCGCCGCTGGAGGTATTGCAGGTGGAGTTATCGAGTTGAACGCCAAGGTCTCCTCGCAGTTCGTTTCATCGATTCTGATGTGCGCACCTTATGCGAAGAAGCCAGTCACCCTTCGTCTTGTTGGCGACAAGGTCATTTCTCAACCATACATTGACATGACTATCGCTATGATGGCTTCATTCGGTGTCAAGGTCACAAGGTCCGACAGCGAAGCGAACACCTACCACGTGCCTCAGCAAAAGTACCAGAACCCTGCCGAGTACGAGGTTGAGAGTGACGCAAGTTCTGCAACTTACCCATTGGCATTGGCTGCCATCTCTGGAACCACTTGCACTGTTCCAAACATCGGTTCTGCTTCTCTTCAAGGAGACGCCCGCTTTGCCGTGGACGTTCTCAGACCCATGGGCTGCAAAGTTGAGCAAAGTAAGACATCAACCACCGTCACTGGTCCGCCAATCGGCGAGCTTCAGCCTCTTCCAGACATCGATATGGAGCCAATGACAGACGCATTCCTGACCGCATCTGTTCTCGCCGCAGTAGCGAAGCCTGGATCAGATGGCAAGACTACTCGCATAAGAGGTATTGCGAACCAGCGTGTCAAGGAGTGCAACCGTATTCAAGCCATGGAAGACGAGCTTGCCAAGTTCGGTGTTGTCTGCAGACAATTTGACGACGGCATTGAAGTTGATGGTCGCGGCTTTGACCTTTCGGAGCCAAACGTCCCTATTCACTGCTACGACGACCACAGAGTGGCCATGAGTTTCAGTGTTCTGGCAGCCATGGCACCTCATCCTACTGTTCTTGACGAGAGAGAGTGCACTGGTAAGACATGGCCTGGATGGTGGGATCAGCTGTCACAGATCTTCAAGGTCGAACTTGAAGGTGCAGAACCCAAGAGTCACCATGTCGGTGGCCGATCTAACGGAGTCAGCATCTATGACGAAGCTCACGGTAACCGCAAGTCTATTTATATTATTGGTATGAGGGGCGCAGGCAAGACAACTACAGGTGGCTGGGCCGCTCGCATCCTCGGATGGCCTTTGATCGATCTTGACACAGCGCTGGAAGCTACCGTTGGTATGACCATTCCTGAGCTCATCAAAGAAAGAGGCTGGGAAGGTTTCAGGGCGGCTGAGCTCGAGCTCCTCAAGACGACTATCAAGGAGAAGCCCGAGGGATACGTGTTTGCAACCGGAGGAGGTATCGTCGAGTCGCAAGAGGCTCGCGATATTCTCCACAACCACAAGAACAGTGGTGGTCCGGTTCTGCTTGTCACTCGTGATATCGGTCTTGTCATGGACTTTCTCCAAGTCGACAAGACAAGGCCTGCCTACGTCGAGGACATGATGGGAGTTTGGCTTAGACGAAAGCCGTGGTATGAGGAGTGTGCCAACTTTCACTACCATAGCCAAACAGTCGACGTTGCTGCTGCACAGAGAATTTCAAGCACGCTCGATGACTTTGCTAGTTTCCTGCGATCAATGACTGGACAGACTTCAGCCTTGACAAAACTGAGGAGGAAGAAGCATTCTTTCTTCGTTGCCCTTACCCTGCCTCAACTGGGACCAGCACTCAAGAGACTTCCTGAGATTACTCTTGGTGCAGACGCGATCGAACTGCGATCCGATCTTTTGGTCGACGAGACGCAGCCAGATGGTCTCATGTCACCGGACTCGTTGCTCGAACAAGTTGCTCTGCTTCGCGCCAACACCCCGCTACCTTTGATCTTCACCATCAGGACCAAGTCGCAGGGTGGTCGATTCCCAGATGATGCCACAGACTTGGCCAAGAGATACTACAACGTCGCTCTGCGTATGGCATGTGACTTTATTGATCTCGAATTGACTGCACCTGAAGAGCTCAAGGACTTTGTCATAGCCAACAAGCGCAACAGCAAAATCATTGCCTCTCACCACGATCCTAAAGGTGCTCTATCATGGGAGAACAACGGAAGCGCTTGGATTCCACACTACAACAATGCTCTCCAGTACGGCGATATCATCAAGCTCGTCGGTGTCGGCAAGACACTCTCAGACAACTTCGCGCTTGCAGAGTTCAAGGCATGGGCAGAGGCTCAGCATCCTGACATTCCATTCATCGGTCTCAACATGGGTACACATGGCAAGCTCAGCCGCATAACGAACGGCTTCATGTCACCCGTCTCCTCGCCAGCCCTACCAGCCGCAGCTGCGCCAGGCCAGCTCTCTGCCACCGAGATCCGTCAAGGCTTGTCTCTAATGGGCGAGATCGAGCCAAAAGAATTCTACATCTTCGGCAAGCCAATCTCTCACAGTCGCAGCCCTCCCCTGCACAACACTTTGTTCAAGCTGACCGGGCTGCCACACTCCTACAGCCGCTTCGAGACCGCTAACGTCACCGATATCCTCCCCATGATCCGCTCTCCGACTTTTGGCGGCGGCAGTATCACGATCCCGCTCAAACTCGACATCATCCCCCACCTCGACGCCATCGACCCCGCCGCGGCCACAATCGGCGCTGTCAACACCATCGTGCCAACCACCGACCAGGCCGGCAATGTCGTCCTCACAGGCTACAACACCGACTTCTTGGGCATGCAGCTCTCCTTGACCCACGCCGGCGCCGACGGCAGCGGACCGCGTCAAGCGGCCATGGTCATCGGCGGCGGCGGCACCGCCCGCGCCGCCCTCTACGCTCTGCACAGAATGAACTACAAGCCTATCTGCCTAGTAGGACGCAACGCAGCGAAGCTGACCGAACTCGCCAAAGCCTTCGACGCAGACTACGACATCCGCGTGCTGTCGTCGGTCGAGGACGTTCAGGGCCTCAACAGCAACGAGTTGCCTAGTGTAGCGATTGGGACAGTGCCAGGCGATAGCCCGATCGACGAGACGATGGGTAAGGTACTGGGCGCGTTATTCGAGGCCGAGGCGAAGGTCGAGGGGGACCAGCGCAAGAGAGTCCTGCTTGAGATGGCTTATAAGCCTGAGATCACGCCGTTGATCACGATGGCGTCTGGTCATGGCTGGAAGACTGTGCCTGGTTTGGAGCCGCTTGTTGGGCAGGGTGTGCATCAGGTGAGTTTACCTGCTCGTGATTTCGGGTCGTGGATGGTGCTAACAAGTTCGCAGTTCAAGTTGTGGACGGATATCACGCCTTTGTACCCGACTGCTAGGAAGGCTGTTATGGGCGAGGAGACTGGTGTTTGAACAGGATAGTTGTGTTGTCTTGAATTAGTTCTTTTTGATACATGTAGACGGACCTAGATGAAAGGATATCGAATCTGCTTCACCTCAAGTCACTTCCCTTTTTGTTGCTCCACTACCTCACCTGCATCAGCAAATGCTCTTCACTTCCATCTCACCTGTACCTGCTCTACATGCTTCAAAAACGCTGAACAACAGCAGGACCCGAACCCAGCAAGAAGAACCTTGCGATCTTCTCAAAGCCCTTTGTCATGGAAGCTGTTCAGGGGTAGACCGAGTCTAGCTCCGACGCCTTGATAGTCAAGGGGTTTGATTGTAAGGTGAGTCGTCACCACTTCGGGCACATGGGCTTTTTGTGATGCTCGAGAATAGGGCTGTTTGAATCGGTCACGTAGTCTAGTATTTTGCAGGCGGACGCGGGCGTCGTTGTGTTGTATGCTCTCCATGAAGACGTGACTGTGCCTCTCATGGCCAGTCGTATTGTTCTGTTATAGGCAACGAGTCTTGCTATCCTATAGTAGAACTTACCGTGATAAATAGAGGTTCACGCCGAAGATGCACATCTAGTCGTTTTCATGGTTGCTCTGTCGCAGCGCATTAGGTGTTCATGCCTAAATATTGTCCTTCACATGGCACCGAATGATCGCGAGCTGTTACTGTCACCCGGCTCGTCCTTGAGAATTCAATGTCCACCCAAGCACATATTTCAAGACATTCAGAAGCTGAAGACGAGGCAGATGCGGCTGACGAGTTGGAGAGCAAGACGCTGCGACGGGCGGTGCAGATATTACATGAAGCTTCTGCTTGAAGACAGACGGAACGTGATATTACTCTGGTTTCTCGTTAGATATATCCTGCAGTGCTTCCAGGTGCTGTATGAGCGAGGTCGAAGCAACGTCAATGCATTACTGAGCTTGGTCAGTCTCGTGCGACAGTGCCTATGTGACGTGGCCTTTGAATCGTAGCATGAGCCTGAACACCGAGCCATGCTCGCGTACTTGAATGATATTGGTACCAAGCCGGAGGTGTAACAACACGCAGCAATGTCGAACAATACAACGACAGCAGTATCTTGTAATATCAACACTCCGTCTCGTGCAATCAAGCCCCGATCACCCACTGTGACAACTCTTCTCCGCGCCTCTGCATCAAGACACCGTCTGAGCAGAAGCAAACAGTGAAAAGCATCGTGTATCTTTTCAGATATGAAGGTACGTGTATTTGTTCAAAAATTCCTCGCCGACCGAAGCCAACGAAAGCAGTCAGTTGATAGTTTTCAACTAGCAAAAACACGATCTCGGACGAATCCTCACTGATACGCGTAATGCCCTTGCACTCGGATGCAGGAGAAAAGATAGATCGAAAGGGAACAGGTCGATATAAAGGTTCTGCGTGCCAAGACTGCGGGAGATGACTCACCGCCAGGCAGAAATGTGAGGGCTGCTGCCTGCTGAAGGTTAGGGCTTGGCGGATTTCTGGTGCGATTTGGAGAAGTTGTTGGAGAAGTTGTCCATGACAGGAAATATTCGCAAATTACTGCCTCTTATACAGCGACGATGAAGCTCTCTATTCTTGGACCGGCATTCGGTCTGCCTTCGATTGATCCTGAATGTAATGCCGCTGTTGCGCTGCTAAGAGCGCAGGACGAGACTGTCTCGTGGGAGGTTGCGATCAGCCATGACGAGGACAACACACTACCGCGACTTGAGGACGGCGGACACACATATTATGGTCTCAAAAGCATATCGAATCATCTGAAGGAGAGATCGCCCTCCTTGTCGGCGCAACAAGAAACAGATCAGACAGCGTACAGTCTTCCTGTGCAAAGCAAGCAAAGCGTAGGCTGATGTACAACAGCGTAGGTGCTTTCATACAATCCGAAGGTCAATTGCTCCTTGACGTGTCCCTATACGTGTCCTTTGAGAATTACAGAAACAAGACGCGAGGAGAGTTCACGCGCATCCTGCCATGGTATGCCAATTACGTCGTTCCGCCTCAGAGACGACAGGCCGCGCGAAAGAGGACGGAACATCTTGGCGTGTCATCGATCGATATGGACACGGTGCATGAGAGTGTATTCGATCAACCGAAGAAACAAGAGGAGAACAAATTCGAGCACGCGACAGAGCAAAGAGCGAGGGCACTGGTAGGAAGGAGGGATACTGTCAGAACCATGTTGAAGAAGCCGGAGTTTGCTGGAGCGTTCAGGTTGAAGACGCTTGCGGAGGCCTTTTTCGAACCGTTGAGCGACTTGCTTGGGGACAATGATTTTCTCCTTGGGACGGATTCGCCCTCTCCGCTCGATTGTCTGGCATATGGTTACCTCAGTCTGATGCTGTATCCAAATATGCCGCAGAAGTGGTTGTCGGAGATAATGAGAAGCCAGCATCTTAAGCTCGTTGCTTACGTGGAACGAGTTTCGAGCAAGCTTGATATCAAAATCGGCAACAAGGAAGTCGATGGCTTGTTTAGGCTCGACGAGCAGGCACAGGAGACGAAACCCAAGCTATCGTGGACAAGACCGGAGACGACAGGCTTTGTCGGCGCTTTGTCATTTATTGGAAGAGACCTGATCAAGTTCTTTCCGTCATGGCTTGTGCCAGACCCAGCATTGAGGTCGAAGAATGCGAGCTTGCTCCAGCACCTACCTTGGATCTTGGCTGTCACTTCTGGATCGGTAGCCATCACAGTGTATTGGATGCATATGAAGGGGCTTTGGCCTCGTGGAGAAGCTGTGCATATATTTGGCCGGAGACGCTTCGCAGACTTTGGAGCAGCGGGTGCGGCGCTCGCAGCCTTAGGTGGTCAGCTTCGAGGAGAGTCGGCATATCAGGACATGAGGAGACACGAGGCGCCTCTTGAGGTGGACGTCGAGGTGGACAACGCTGTATAGGAAGCGAGCTCGTGTCAACTATTGATGGTCGACTAGCTTTGCCTTGTGACCGTTTCAAAGTACAAGCAAGACGTACGGTAGATTGGGGTGCTCGCGGGGTACGGGCCGCACGGAGAAGATCAACACACCCGAGATTTGGTACTGGTCAATGCCAAATTGACATGGAGATCATGAACGCCTTTCGGAGGACTCGAGATTGATGCTTGATGCTTGATGCGGGAACGGTCTGATCCGAATGATCACATGAGAAAGTGAAGTGAACTCTCACTAGTGCTTGGTGCATGCGGACCTGACAGCGGGGGACCTTCAAAAATGATATCCTACGAGCTGAAGTGTTGGCCACCTTGCACGGAATAATTAATCCATGCTCGTATGCCGTTCTGATGTTGGTGTTTGCTGCACGTCCTCGGTTACCGTGTAGATCGCTTTGATTGATGACAGTTTACTGTGGAATTAACAATGCACGTGCCTCTGGATGAAGCTCTGGACCATGACGTCAATGGTACGTGTGGCTGTGTCCATTGAAGCTTCCGTTTTGGTCACCCTCGGTCAGTCGTTGCTCGGCCAATCTGTGCAGCATCGCTAGCGATCAGCGGTGTTGAGCAATGCATACATGTACATTACATGCAAATGTTATGGATCGTCGCAGTGAATGTGTTTGCTGTGCAATGTTTTCAAAGGCACACTACTTGTCAATAGAGCGGCCGGGGGCTATTTACTAAGCTGGTGGTGAACATATCGAGTGCCAATTAATATATGACGAAGATCACCCCACAAAGGAGTCGCGCTCGTAGTTCAATGCAAACGTCAAGCCACAAATAGCAATTCTACAGGCGTGAGACTTGCTGACGTCAACTTCCGCACGGTTCCCAAACGGGTGTGGGCCGCCATTCATTATCATCACCCATTGTCCTCATCCAGCCCGACGCCTTCGACTCCTTCTCCTTTACACACACATCCCTTCAATACTTGCTCGTCTACTCATATTTTCGAGTATCATCGTTCTGTAACACACCCTAATTTCCTACCCACACCACAGCAATCATGCACCGCACATACTCCATGCGCCAGTCGCGCGCGCCGACTGCGTCGCAAATCCAGAACCCCCCACCACCATCATCCTCCACCAAGAGTGGTCGTTTCTTCGGAAAGAGCAGCTTGAGTAAGTCCTACACTTGCGCGACGCGATCGAGCGATGCAAGCTATGCGACGAGAATCCAATGTCTAACGTGTTCAGGCCACACTTTTCGCAGAAACACTGCCGGTACTTTCGGCCCAGATCTCGCCAAGAAGCTCTCTACCCTCGTTAAGATGGAGAAGAACGTCATGCGCTCAATGGAGCTCGTTGGCCGCGAGAGGATGGAAGTCGCTGTATGTTTTTGAACCCCGAGTGTGTTTTGCGACCCGCTAACGTTTGCCAGCAACAACTCTCCGTCTGGGGTGAGGCTTGCGACGATGACGTCTCAGATGTCACCGACAAGCTCGGTGTCTTGATCTACGAGATTGGTGAGCTCGAGGACCAGTTTGTCGACCGCTACGACCAGTACCGTGTCACCATCAAGAGCATTCGCAACATCGAGGCCTCCGTCCAGCCAAGCAGAGACCGTAAGTTTGACACTATGCAAATCATGCGACAACTTATCTAACAACTACTAGGCAAGCAGAAGATCACTGACCAGATCGCTCAGCTCAAGTACAAGGAGCCAAACTCGCCAAAGATTGTCGTTCTCGAGCAGGAGCTCGTCCGTGCCGAGGCCGAATCCCTTGTCGCCGAGGCTCAGCTTTCCAACATCACCCGCGAGAAGCTGAAGGCTGCCTTCAACTACCAGTTCGACGCTCTCCGTGAGCACTCTGAGAAGATGGCCATCATCGCCGGATACGGCAAGCACCTTCTCGAGCTGATTGACGACACCCCAGTCACCCCAGGTGAGACCCGCAACGCCTACGACGGATACGAGGCCTCGAAGGCCATCATCCAGGACTGTGAGGACTCCCTCACCAACTGGGTTGAGCAGAACGCCGCTGTCAGCTCCAAGCTTTCCACCCGTGCCCGCAACCTTTCCCAGCGCCGCAAGAACCGCCACCAGGGTGAGGCCGTCGACCTTTCCGGTCAAGATGCCCCACTCGAGCACGGCCACAGCCACGAGGGCCACGAGGGTCACGACGGCGGTCTCTGGGTTCCAGCCACCGAGTTCAAGCAGCAGAGTGAAGTCGACTACGAGGATGAGGAGGAGGACGAGGAGGTCGGTCACGAGGACCGCGGTCGCGGCGAGGAGACTGTCGCATAAACGCCCAATTGCCTGTTTTGCTCGAGCCGCAGGCAGGTGGCGGGGTGAAGAATGGAGAAACACCTGCAATATACCCTGTAGTGTTGTCATCTAGACGTCGTGGTAATTGGTGAGATGAACAACAAGCTTGATGTCGGGTCGAGGTCGCTGTCATGGAGAAGCAGAAGCGAATACCCGGCGTCTCTGGTTGTTATGATCTTACGATGAGACTTTTCTAATTGGTCAATTCAATTGTGTTGGTTCAAATAGTTTCAGCATAATCTAATGTGTTCGTATGTCGACTCCGATGTCCACTCTCTTACGGGTTTTTTAGTAGCCAATTCAGTCCATGTTATCATCGCTATTTCACCCGAGTTTTCGATTGGAATACTGTCGACTGCCGTTGATTACGAAAGTCTGTACATCGATTAGAGATGTGTCAACACAACGTGCGAATCGAGTCTGATCTCGTGCACTGCATGGCAAGCGCGTGCTGGAGAGCGGTCGTTGTCTCAGAATCCCCACTGCATCTTTCCGCGTCTCCAACAAATCCATACTAAATCGCGACATCACCCTTTGGAGATTGATTGTCTTTCGATTTTGCACTCCACTCATTTGTAATTCATTCTTTACGGGCATTTGTACAAACACAGTCCTACATTGGACCATCTCGGAAGACCAAATCTACGATGGACAACTTTGCGCAAACCGGCGCGCAGCAAGAAGACCTCTTTGACGATGTCGTTTACACCAATGGAGAGGAATCGATGCAGACACGGGGAACCGAGGACCTCTTCTTCGGCGACGACTTCACACCCGCTGAAGAACCCACGGTACAAGAGGCACTAGTACAGCCCGTCGTACAGTCAACGCGAGGACGCGGAGGTAGAGGAAGAGGAGCACGTGGCAGGGACAGGCAGAGAAACCAGAACGGACCCAGAGGACCTGCACCAGCACCTGTACCGACCGCTGCAATAGAGGCACCAAAGGTCGACACTCCCACACAAGCGATCCCGATTGGTCTCCTCTCTTCGCGACATGCACCGCAACCACATGAGCAACCCCACCCTCGACCGCAACCGAGACAGCAAGCGAAACCACAACCGAAAGTCGAGACTCCAGCACCGACAGAGCCACTCCAACAAACACAAGAACAGCCGCAACCACAATCACAACCACAAACCCAAGTAGAATCACAAGCACCCACGACCGAGCAGACACCCGACCTCGAGCAAACCTCAGCACAACCTCAATCCGCGGCACGCTCCCTGGCCGTTCGCGGCGACCGCTCAGCGACAGGCGGCAACGCGCGCAAAAAGCTCACCGAGACCGAACTCGCCGAGAAAATGTCACGGATCCAGCTAAAGAACGCCGATCTCGAAGCGGCGCACGCGCGCGCACAAGCCGACGCCGAGTCCTTTGCGAAGAACGAAGCCGAAGCAGCGAAGCGGCGACAAGAAGAGCGAAGGGATCGCCAGCAGATGATGGGGGAGCGGGAGAAGAACCGGTTGAGGAAACTCAAGGCGCAGGAGGGCCGGGAGTGGGATAGTGAAAAGGTGGAGGAGACCGCGGGCAGGGGTTATGGAAGGGGTGCGAATGGTGGTGTTGTTGGACGACAGGAGGAGAGGGGCGTCGGTGGGGATGTGCAGGGCTGGGACGATGGGCGGGAGTATATCTATCGTGAGAACAGGGGGCGAGGGCGTGGCGGCGCGAATGTAAGGGGACGGGGAGGCAGGGGACGCGGTGGTGCTGATGCTGGGGACAGGCAGTCTCTGCCGCAGAAGGACGACTTTCCTGAACTCCCTGCTGCGCCGAAGAAAGAGGCGACGAATGGCGAGGCACAGGCCACGGACGCTGCACAGTCGAATGGCGAGAAGCAGGCGCTCGAGGGCGCGAAACCGGTCCCTGTCAAGACGGAATCGTTGGAGATCAAGGAGGGCCAGAAGTGGTCCGATATGGTAGAGGAATAGAGAAAAGCAGTATTGGATACTTCGCTTAGGCTATCAGTTTGTTTCTCGGTTCTTCTCATCCACGAGTGGTGTGACAGACGAACCTTGCTGTGTGACCGTGTGCCATGCACTATCACAGGGATGACTTGACTTTCGTGTTTAATAGTATTCTCATTTGGTCTAGGTCCATTGTTGCCAATAAGCGGTGCTCTGATCAGCGCCCGGGAATCCCCCCCCGGCCTGAAAACCTAACAAAAAGTGACACACAGCACTACGAAATACATGTAGACAAGCCATTGAGCAAAAAGACCGAGCCATTATGTTCGCTGCAACAGCAAAAGTAGATTGGTCAATACGAGGGTCGAACTCGCGACCTTGGCGTTACAAGGTGAGAACCTATTAGCACCACGCTCTAACCAACTGAGCTAATCGACCGGATTCTGCCTCTTGTCGCTATTTTTCGAAAGTGGACCATGAAGTTGTGTTATCACGTGATGGTGAGTAGAATTTAGGAACTAAATATCCGTAAGTTTTTCCCCTGCGCTTCCCGCCTGAGCAGATGGCCAGAATTAAGCGAGTTCGGTTGTGTGACCATCGCCGTCGTTGATTCTCTAAGCACGATGTTTAAGTCAGGCAACTGTGATCGCATAGATACCGACAGCTGAGATAAGTCATTTGTAGTTCGTTCAGCCATTCTAGTCATTATATCGTTGGGTGTCGTCCTCCATGCCATGATCTTCAGCCGATTACTTTCGTTTCCATATCACTACCACAATCAAGCCGTCATCTGCAACCTGTGAACGGTACCTTAGTCTTGCTTTAGATCGACTGGCACCACCGTCGACACAGTCGGTGCAGCCCCGCCAAAACGTCTCCAATACCACCAATACGCATAGACCGCCGCCCTGGCCAGCGGCATCAGCCACCAGGGCACATCGTCACTCATGGCCGCACAGATATACTCCTCAACAACACTATCCGGCGCCCCTTCGGTGAAGAACATACAACTCATCAGCTTGAACGTAATGCCCGCGGACTTGGCCGCGCGCACAAACATCTCCTCTTCGAAGATCTTGATGTTGCGTGATAGTGTTGATTTTGATTCGTTTGCGGTGGCGAGGATCGCGTCGGCGAGGCGCATGCTGTCGCTCATGGCGAGATTGACGCCCTCCCCCGCGAACGGGGTGAAGATATGTGCTGCGTCGCCGATGAGCGTCATGCTGCCTTTACTCGGCCACCTGTGGCCGACGGGGAGGTGATACAGATTGCGGATCCAGGGCTGGTCGTCGTCGGCGGCCGTGATCATGGTGCGATATACAGGTGCCCAGTCCGCGTGAAGGGCAAGGAGATGTCTCTTCACGGCCGCGACATCGTTTGTATCAAACTCGGCGTCCTTGATCCACGACTCTGGTTGCGTGGCATGGAAACCGACTTGAATCGAGCCGTCGCTGAGTTCTTGCGCCGTGATCATTTTGCCGTCGCTGGCGGTGAAGAAGGAGCCGTGGTTGACGAGCGCGTAAACCTCTGGCGCCGTGGTCTTCGCGTTTGAGATCTGTAGCCGCACGCTGCCGATGCCGGAATAGGACGGTGTCACTGTGCTTAACAGCGGGCGGACTTTACTCCAGCCGCCGTCAGCCCCGACGACGAGGTCGAAGCCGCTCTCTGCGTGGGTGTCAAAATATATCGTGTTGTCGTCACTGATGCTCCGGACTTTGTGCCCCCATTTGATGGTGCCGTCGTGGATTTTACTGAGGAGCATGTGCCGGAGGTCCTCGCGATCGATCTCGGGCCGGCCTCGTGAGGTCTCCTTCGTGGTGCCGCCAACACTAATGTAGCGTCTTAGGGTCTTGTCTGCAAGGACCATGGCTTCGCCGTCGTACCTGGCCTTGCGTTGGAACTCTTCGTATAGACCGGCGCGTTTGATGGCCGCGAGACCGGTTGCGGTATGCAGGTCCAGTGTGCCGCCTTGGCCACGTGCGTCGGCGCTGGCTTCGGCTTCGAATATTGTGACATGAATGGACGGCTTCTCTTGTAGAAGCACGGCTAAGGTGCAGCCAGCAGGCCCGGCGCCGATGATGGCTACCCTGAGAGTGACCATCTGAGCTGATCGTGGATTGCGTGTCGTCGAACTGTGGGTTGCTCACGATTAACCGCTGCTGTTAATGGTCCTGTGTTCGGTGTGATCAAGATATTCCAGGAAGACCATGAGTGAACCACAAAGGTGTCTATGTCTATGAAGAGGAAGCGACGACCAACCTTTATATGTGCTTACCTATTGGTGATTGTGCACAACACAACGGCGAATAATACATACCGACACGGCTGGTGGTTGACATTGCTTCTCCGTGTGCGACTTCCAAGAAAGGAGTAGACATGCGATGTCCGTGCCGATATCCCCATTGAGCGAGAGGCACGAACAGGATGAATAAGGTATGTGGATGACACGAGGCCTGACCACTGCAGCTCGAACGTCCACGTGCATACATAATCGTTCTCACCATGGCAGTCCTCATGGACGTTATGTGGAGTGGTCAAAGTGGAACAAACCACGCGGTTCTGGCAAGCGAAGATGAAATGGAAGTTGACACTACTGAAGACGGACATGTCGCACGGGATCCTGAGCGATAGTAAAGATTTGTATCAGGTAGATATACTTTCTACTGATTAGTTCTTCTTCATGCACGGACCAATCAGGTTGTGAGTACGCCCAAAATCCCTCCCTTCGGAGCCTCGGCTAATGAACAATCAGACATGGTGTAGGGGTAGCACAAGACATTGTGGAAATCGAGAATTCTCGACTACAACCCTGTCTAGACCCAGGTTCGATTCCTGGTGTAGCCAAAGACTACAATTACTAGTCTTTCGATCTGAGAAAGGTTGATTGTAATTACTTTTTGTTCTTTCACCAGCTGTGATTGTGAGTGAATTGTTTTGCTTGCGCATTATCCTGCCAAATATCTCAACCCGACCGCTGCGTTGCTCGCAACCTACATCAGGCAGACAATCATACAGACAATATTGAATTGAGCAGACAGCTAGGTAGACAACCCAACAGACGTTCACGATGACAATCAGGTAGACCGTCGGTAGACATTATCGCAATTGATTAGTCCACAGTCATGCAGGGAACTAGGTGGGCTGTCGGGCAATGGAGCATCAATATTGATCGTTCATTCAGCCAACGGCACATCATCATACTGCTTCTTCATAAAGTCCCTCAACTTGTCCAGCCCTTCCTTCACAATCTCCGTCTTGTTCACATACCCGAACCTCACAAACCCCTTGAACTCATCCCCGAACCCATACGAGCCAGGCAAGACCATGACCTTCGTCTTCTCCATCAACATCTTGCAAAACGCTACGCTGTCCACTGGCTTGCCGTCCCTCACGAACTTTACAAACGCCGTCGTCCCGGCCACCGGTTTCGTCCACTGACACTCCTCATCATGCCTGTTTACGAATTTCTCCAACAACTCCAGATTCGTCCTGCAGAGATCGATATTTCGCGATAACAACCTGCTCACACAATCCGGACCAAGCGCAAACGCAGCGATGCGCTGATCCAGAACACCGACTGAGATGGTCGTATAATCGCGCACATTAGCGCATTTCTCGATGATGTCGCGACTACGACTCGCGATCCAGCCCACGCGAATACCGGCGAGTGAGTATGCTTTACTCAAGCTGCCGGTGGCGATTGTGTTGGCGTAGCCAAGCGAGAGTACGGTCGGTGGGAAGGACGATGACATGGGTGTTATGCCGTGAAAGAGCGGGCGGTAGACTTCGTCGCTTAAAATCGTGATCGAGTGCTCGGAGGCCAAGGCGATGATTTCTTCGAGGAGGGACTTGGGCAGGACCGCACCGGTTGGGTTTTGTGGGTTGCTAGACTTGTCAGATGAAGACATGAATGAAGTCGGAGAGATAAGACGTACTTGAGGACGATCATCTTGGTGTTTGGCTTGATGAGGACCTTTAGGTCGTCAATTGACGGTAACCAGTCGTTCTCCGGATGACATTTCCAAAGGTCGACTTCAGCGCCTAAAGCTTTCGGCACGCTATACAAGGCCTGGTAGGTCGGGTAATGGCAGATGACATGGTCGCCAGGTCCCACCAGAGCAGTGAAGACGACAAAGTTGGCCGAAATTGCACCTGGCTGGATCAAGATGTTGTCTGCAGGAAGCGGTGTTCCTACTTTGCTTGAATAGAGTCGGGCCAAGTTTCCTCGGAGCTGAGGATCACCACGAATCTCGCCATATGTGAGTGGTATTGATGGGTCCAGAATGTCTGTGACAGTCGTCTTGCTTTCGCACAAGCCTACCAGTTCGTTGACTGATATTGATGCCGCACACGTTTCTGCGACGTTTATGCAACCTGGTATCGTTTCATACTCATCCATCCACTATCGAATATTAGAGATTGAGCCGAGTGCAGAGCGTGGTTTGTCCGGCCGGTCATGGAAGATGTTGATATTGTGTCGAATCCAGAGAAAGAACGTGAATAACAGAGTATCACTTGCCTGCTCTACACCAAATGGTTCGATTTTGACCATTTTGAACGACTCTCACTGTGTTCAAGGATTTAGCTCGTTGAATCTAGAGACGTCCCTCACTCGATGATATGTATATAATAAACGTACAAAAGCGTGCCCTGATCGTCAGAACACCGTATGCTTCACAATGGCGACTACGTACTTGCCTGTTCGGGAGCATACCTCGGGTGTGGTTAAAGTCGCTTACCGTCGCGTGGGGGAAGCTCTAAGGTTCACGCTACTCCCAAAGAAGCTTAACAGATCTGGGGGAATTGGAAGCATGACAGCCGGTGCCTCGTGCTTCCCAGTCTAACGTTATCGATTGACTGCACAGAGTTGACTTTGGGTGCTTCTCTAGGCTGCATCTTTCTTTATCCGTCGCTATCGATCTTCGACGACTCGCTCCTCCTCGTTGTGTCTTGGATTTGCACTTTTGTTTCTCTTCTTGTTACTCTGTATCAGAGTATCTAATGCCACGCGATCAGTGCTCCACCCGCGCAATCTGATACCACAGCTGCTTCATCAACAGATCGTCAGCTACCCGCCACCTTTAATCGTACATACTTTCGAACAGTCACCACGGTCATGCATTTCACAACATGGCTCGCGTACGGTCTTTCGGCAACTAGTTTCGCTTCCACCGCGGCAGCATACCAGAAATACTCAGCGTACGGCAGTGCCGAGATACTCAAGTCGCCCTTCTCCCTCTACGAAGACAGGCCGGACGACTGCCCGCCATGCTTCAACTGCAACCTTGACGCGTTCAAATGCCACCAATTCGCCAACTGCACAAGGTCGACAGGAAGATGTTCATGCCCACCTGGGTTTGGAGGAGAAGACTGCTCGGAACCGTTGTGTGGGTCGTTGGCAGATGGCAATAACCGAATACCACGACAAGGCGCAACATGCGATTGTGAAGAGGGTTGGACTGGCATAAACTGTAATGTCTGCGAGACCGACAGAGCTTGCGACAGGCTCATGCCAGATGATGAAGAAGGAGTCTGCTACAAAGATGGAGTGGTGGTAAACGAAAACTTCCAGATGTGCGACATCACGAACAGGAAAATCATAGATCAGTTGAAGGAGCAGAAAGCCCAGGCGACTTTCTCTTGCAACGCGGAGAGGGAGGAATGTAACTTTCAGTGTAAGTCTATCTCACAACCAGACCGGGAATCTTCTGACATGTGCAGTTTGGGTCGACCAAAAAGAATCCTTCTACTGCGCGCTCGACACTTGCAGCTGGACGTTTGAGTCCCAAGAAAATCGGAACACGACTGGCTACAAATGCGAAAACGTCAAATGTCGGTGCATACCTGGTCGCTTCCTATGCGGTGAAGAGGGCTCGATTGATATTGGTGACTTTTTGGAAGAGGACATTAAGGGACCTGCGAGTTTCCGGACCGTACACACAGAAGGACATGTTCCGTCGAGTCGTTTTGAAGAGCCGGCGATGAACGACCTCATCTCGAACGTCTTTGGCGATGAGAGCATCTTCCTTCAATGCAAAGCTGGAGAATGCTTGCACAAGACTGAGGTGCCTGGCTACGAAAAGCCAGTCAAGCAGATCAACACTCCTCTGATCGCTGGGGTCATCGCCGGCTGCGGTCTGTTCGTGGTCGCTGTCATCCTCACAATCTTCTACTTGTCTCGCAGATCCGCCAAGCGCTATGGTCCAATTCATCTGTCCGAGGAAGACGAGGAAGAGAATGCGAAACTCATGGCCGACCACAAACCTGCTGCACTCGCCTTCGACCGGGTCTCATACAATCTCAAGAATAAGCAGATCTTGCATGACATCTCGGGCGCTGTTCATCCAGGTCAGATCATGGCAATCATGGGTGCTTCTGGAGCTGGCAAAACCACCTTCCTGGATATCCTTGCGCGCAAGAACAAGCGCGGAACCGCATCTGGCAACATCTACGTCAACGGAGAGAAGATTTCGGACAATGACTACAGAGGTGTCATTGGCTTCGTCGACCAGGATGACACCATGCTTGCGACTCTTACAGTTCACGAGACAATCATGGACAGCGCTATGCTCAGACTACCAAAAGACATGAGTTTGGCGGTCAAGCGCCAAAAGGTCGAGGATGTCGAAAGACAACTGGGAATCTGGCACATCAGGGATCAATTCATTGGCTCAGAAGAAGGCAGTGGGCGTGGTATCTCAGGCGGTGAGAAGCGCAGAGTAGGTATTGCTTGTGAACTCGTCACCAGTCCAAGCATTCTCTTCTTGGATGAGCCAACTTCCGGCCTTGACGCTTACAACGCCTTCAACGTCGTCGAGTGTCTGGTTGAGCTCGTCAAGACTTACAACCGTACCGTCGTCTTTACCATCCACCAGCCTCGCTCGAATATTGTCGCCCTCTTCGATCAGCTTGTCTTGCTTGCCAAGGGACGTACCGTCTATTCTGGACCATTCTCAAGCTGTCAGAATTACTTTGACTCGATTGGTTACGCATGTCCACCAGGTTTCAACATTGCTGACTACCTTGTCGATCTGACTATGCACGCTACCGAGGCTCGTCCTTTCGTATCTGATGACGATATATTTGCTCCGCAAGAAGGTCGCACGACTCGGGCTAGCAGTGCTATCGCAGTCAAGTCAATTCCGAGCATCTCAAATGCTAGCTTCGAGCAAGCCGATGACTCGGCAGACTCCTCTCTACGGCCTAGCACTTACCGCAAGACATCCGTCAGAAAGCAACAGGAGCGTCAGTTGTTCTCAAGAAAGAAGTCCCAAGATCCAGGCACACCCAAGACAGCAACGTCGTCCATCATCGATCGTGATGAAAACACAAACAACTGGGTCAAGATGGCGAGACGTGAACAAGGAAACGATTCTGAACATCCTGCGGACGCTGCAAGCTCAACCTCTGACACCAACCTGGAATTCCTGGTCAACAGCTTCGCCGAGTCAGACGTAGCAACAACACTTCACGACGACATCTCCCGGGTCGTCAACGAAGCCAGCGATGACCACAGTGGCGCCAATGGATTAGCTAACGGCCACTCCAAGAACGGCAACGTCAAGGGCTACCACAAGACCGGCGTACTCGGACAATTCGCGATTCTCTCCGTCCGGACGTGGAGGAACCTCTACCGCAACCCGCTGCTGATGCTAACACACTACGCCGTGGCGATCCTGCTTGCCGTCCTCGTCGGCTACCTCTTCTACGGCCTCACCGACGACCTGAAGGGTTTCCAGAACCGACTCGGTTTCTTCTTCTTCATCCTCGCTCTTTTCGCCTTCAGCACCCTTTCCTCACTCACCGTCTTCGCTCCGGAACGACTTCTTTTCATGCGCGAGCGCGCAAAGGGTTACTACAGCCCGATCGCTTACTATGCCTCAAAGGTCATCTTCGATATCGTGCCGCTGCGTCTGATTCCTCCTCTCCTCATGGGCGCCATCGTTTACCCCATGACTGGTTTGATTCCCGCAGCAGCCGAGTTCTGGAAGTTCATCCTGTTCATCGTTCTCTTCAATCTGGCAGCGGCGACTGTCTGCCTCTTCATTGGTATCGTGGTCAAGAACCCCGGTGTCGCGAACCTTGTCGGTGTATTGGTTATGCTTTTCAGTTTGTTATTTGGTGGATTCTTGCTTAACCATGAGACTATTCCTAAGCCGCTGGAGTGGCTGCAGACGGTATGTTACGCAACCCTTTTCTTGGTCTCAAGTGCTTTACTGACATGTCACAGCTCTCGATCTTTCACTACGCATTCGAAGGTCTCATCGTCAACGAAGTCCGTTACCTGTCGCTCGTGGACAAGAAGTACGGTCTCGATATCGAAGTACCTGGCTCCGCTATTCTGAGCTCTTTCGGCTTCAACGTCCTTGCTCTCTGGCAGGATGCTATCGGTTTGGCGATTTACTGTGGTGTATTCTTGGTGTTGGGATATGCTGCTATGCACTTCTTGCTCGTGGAGCGGCGATAGTTATACAAGGGTCTCAAGGACCACCTTGTACTCTCCCCATGGTTATTACAAACCAGTTTAGAAGGGTCAAGGTCAAGTCGTCGCGATGGCATAGCTACAGGGGATCCCATAGAAGTAAATAATGCGTGTATGTTGTCCGGTCATGCCGACATAAAAACCTGTTCCCAGTACCCATTGTCCAACACCTGAAATATGCGCACAAACCGTTAGATCCGCTTTGCCTCACGTCTGGAGGGTCTTGAATGACGTTCTATTATCCCCCTGATTAGGGAAACAAAACCTCAAACGTATGATATAGCTCCCTGCTGTGCCTGAGGTTGCGCTCGAGCAAATATCCACCTGCCGGGCAAAAAACTTGTCTCTCAGTGTTCCCTGGCCTACCGTGTAGCATCGACCGAACACGCTCTCCCGCTCAACATCTGTAGACTGTATCAGCCGATCGGCGTATACATCTCAGCTAGTCTGTGGCTCTACTTACCAAAGCGCAAGTTGTCCAAGTGTCTCGAAACGGATCGAAGCTCTTGAATAAGCCTGAGTTTCCTGCGTTCGTCGGAAGATCTCGGCTTAGTAGGATTTTGCTTCCACTCAAGATATATGTGATTAATAGCGGACGTCCACTGCGCGATCCACTGGCATGGGACGAAGAGCATGAAGTCTCGCTCATCCTTCCACTTGGTAAGCAAACCATCGAGAGAGTCATACGACGACACCCAATCAAATTTAGAGGGCATCTTTGTGTTGATATCTGCACTGAACCACGCTGGGGTATCAGCTTTTGAGGTACTGCTCGCAGATGTAGTTGAACCCCATTGCTTGCCCAGGTATGTCGATATCCAGCCAACGGGAAACTGAATGGTCATTTGACCTCGGCGGCTTTCGCATTTGATCTCGATAAAGTCGTTGTGCTTGTGCTGTTGAAACTGTGCCTTAGCCACATATTCGTCGTTCTCATCTCGGCTCAATCTACCTAGACCGCCCATGTATCCTCCTCTCGCGAATTGCTTGATGAGGAGTTTTTGTTCTGCCTGTAGCTCCAAAAGGCTGGAAGGACTAGGACCGTCTGGCATACAAGTAGACTCATAAGCCGGCTTCGTATCAACGTCGGTGTTCCATTCAATGATTGCGGAAGAGAAGTCGGTTCCATCAGTAATCTCCGTCTCGCCTGATTGATTGTCGCTATTATCCCAGAAAGAATCGTTGGTGCTAGAGCTTGTAGAAGTCTGGCTGATGGCTTGGGGAGTCTCGTTTTTGCTATGATGACTCCGTTCTCTCGCTCGTCTAGCAACATCAGTAGCAGCAGGTGCTTCATAATCACTACTATAATCATAGTAGTAATCGCGCCTACGAGAAGCTTTGATGGTTGAGACAGATTCAGCATCGGATCCTGTACTGGCCTCCCTCAGATCGCTCGATTTTGACCTGAGCATATGTGGTTCTCCTGCAGGTTTGGCCTTCAAAAGATCCACGCTTGGATGTCTGCCAGGATGGCGACTTTTCAGCACCTTTGCAGCTCTGGGATTGTTCTCTGACTTGTTGGATATGTTCAAGTTTTCCAAGGCTTCCATAGTGAGGCACGAGGATGCATCAAAGGTAGCTTGTCTCTGAGTCCTAAGCTCAAGGATCTCCTCTGGTTCTCGCTTAGTGAATCTGGCTGTCGGTCCAGCTGAAACCTCGGCAGCTTCTGATGAGAGGTCAATAAGAGCAACGCGATTGAGTCCGCCACCTCCGCCGCGTTTTTTCTTAGCCTTAGCTTCCTTGTAAAAACGCGTCTGCTTCAGGACGTGATCAAAATCAAATGCCGTCGACGTTGAGAGAGTGCTTCCTGTGGAGCTCAGGCTGTCCATGTCTTGAACAAAGACGCTATTCGCTTCTCGATGATATTTGTAGTATGACTTCCGAATACTGGTCATATTTTGCATTGTCATTTCTTTATGCTCTTCGAGCATTGTGATGATCTTGTCCTGTTTTTGACTACTTTGCTATTAACATATATTGCAGACTTGTGCTTACGCTTTCTTCAAACGTATTTTTGTAGTGTGCTCATGATTGTTTTGAACAATTCATGCTGGGACGAGAGTTGCCCATGTAGTCTCTTGATGTCTGAATCGTTCCATGCTGCCATGATTTTGTGCCATTTTTTCAATTTTTGAGCAGTCAGGGGGACGTCGCTTCCGGGCACTGGGAGCAACTTCTCCACATGTGTTTCGAGTAAAGAAAGAATGATAGCACAATTCATCTTGATAGCATTGAAAAGTTCAACATGTTCCTTGATCACACTGTTGTTCAGACCAGAAATGTTCTGGAAAATGTTGTCCACTTCCACGAGCAAGACCGTCGTGGTTTTGCAGGCCGTCACGACCAAGGACAAGGTTATATGCGAATAGTTGTACTTGTTGTGAAAGTCGTTAACCCATGTGCCAATAGTGGTGCAAGTGGAAACCAGCGAGCCTATGGTCCCGACGGTCACTGGTATGCCTAAGATCTCCATTGTGATCTGAGCTGATCGCAGTTCCTTGAGATGGATGCACTCATGCAGTGATTCGTACTTGCAATGTAATCAGCAGAAAATGGTTCTTAGTTATTTATAATTGGTAAGGCAAACATGAAGTGAGGCTGAGTTTGACTGGGGTGAGCTTAACCCCAAGGTCCTGTTTGACCCCGCATTGAAACACATCATTTCCCCAAGCTCTTCTCGCGAATGAACCAAGCCGCGATAGCTGCGCCCGCGACAAGCCCGATCTCGACCCCGAAAGCAGCTCTAGTACTTCGTGCATAGCAGTCCGCGACCACAGCCCGCATCTCTGGTGTCAACGTCTTGATATAGTCCAAGTTACGTCTAACGCGATCCGCGATTTCAAGCGCCGCTTTACCGCTACTTAGTTCGGCCTTCAAATGCTCCTTCAGCGCCTGATTTGCAACACTTGCAGAAATCGAGATACCGAAAACCGAACCAAGACTGCGGAAGAGATACGAGCACGCTGTCGCCACGGCTTGATCTTCGTGCTTTGCGTTGGAGATGAGACCGATCAGGGAGGTAGTGACGCCTGTGCCGTTGCCGAAAGAGCAGACACAAGTGCCGAGTATAATCCCGATCTCTGAGTGTGCGACCAGGCCAGAGAAGAGTAGGATGATGACTAGACCAAGGACAAGAGTTGCGTAGCATATGACGGTGATCCAGTAGTAGCGGCCTGTCTTGCGCATGTAGTAGCCTGCCATTAGGGACCCCGAGACACCGAATAACGTGCTGGGGACGAGTCGTACACCGGCTTGGGTTGCCGACATGCCCTCAACGGCTTGGAAATACAATGGGATGTAAAAGATGGCGGCGATCCAGCCCGAGAATGAGAAGAAATTGCAGAGATAGCAGGCGAACAGGCTGCGATCGAATATGATGTGACCAGGAGCGAATGGTTCCTTGGCGACCTTCATTTCGACGAGAATGAAAAGAGCAAAGAGTGGGATGGAAAGCGACAGTGAGACAATCGTTATGGTCGCTCTCCAACTCACGTTGCTACCTCTGTCCAAGGCGAGGAGGAGCGTAAAGACTGCTCCAATCAAGATGATGGCGCCGAGAAAGTCGATACGGCGGAGTTTAGTCCTCCAGTCCGCGGCTTCGATCTTGGGAAGCTTGAGCACTAGACTGACAGCAACGACAGCCACGAGACAGAGAGGTGCCTGAAACATGAACGCCCATCTCCAGCCAATCGAATCTGCAAGTATACCTCCCAAAGGCGCACCTGTACCTGCACCGGCAGCATAGATGATGTTGATATATCCCTGCCATTGTCCTCTCTCTCGTAACGAAATTGCGTCTGATAATATGATTGAGACAACAGTCGTCATTCCACCTCCTCCTATTCCAGCAAATGCTCTTGCAGCGATCAATTGGTTCATATCCTGCGCCAGACCGCAGAACAAACATCCAAAACCAAAGATAACATATCCAAATAGCAGACAATTCTTACGCCCAAAGATATCAGACAGTTTGCCGTAGAGTGGTTGGAAAGAGGTCAGGGTGAGAAAGTATGCCGTTGCAATCCAGCTAGTGTTGTTTAAAGCCTTGAGATCGGATCCGATCTTTCCGTATGACGAGACGATGAGCGTCTGATCTGCTGCGCTGAGGAAGACTCCAATGGCTAGAGCGGGCATGATGTACTTCATCTGCTTCCGGATCTCGGGCATGCCTTCGTATTGCTTTTGTCGCCCCTCGGCGCTGGTCTGCTGCTCGAGTGCGGCGCCATCCTCAACAGCCTCTGCACTGGATTGACCTGCGTCCGGTGCAAGTCCATCGCTTGGAGCTATAGGTGTAATCTCTTTGGCGGCCGACAAGTCCTTGGGCAAGAGCGGAGAGGTTTCTGACGGTCGGTCATGGTCGCTGGGGGAACTCATTGTGGGAGATGAGTTGGGAATTGTGATTGTGGAAGACAATGACAACTCAATGCCATGCCTTGATATACCACAAAAAGGTACACTGAAGATGTCGGATGAGTCAAGAGTTGAGGATTGTGCATGCAGCGACGTCGGTAATTGATCCAGCTTATCGATAGACATTTCGGCTTATCGGCCTGCATTGAAAGGTGGGGCTCGGATTACCTGGAGAGGTTCGGCGCTCATGATCTAGCCGCTTACGGAACGGAAGGTGGTCGCGAAAATGATTGCATTACTAAGGTACTGTATTCACATGATGAAAGAAAGTGATGCGCGATATCAACCACGCACGAAGACACCTATATTGGTATAGACCCACTGGCAAGGAGCATCGTGACCCTGTCGTGGCCTTCATGAAGTACAGAATAGCCATCCGAGGATGTTATTGTATTACACAACCATCGGTACCAATCATAGTCCCATCATCACTCCTTCTGCTGGACAGCGTTCGAATCTTTCGACAGAAGCGAGGGAAAATATGAATCCGTAGCTGGGCCGGAAGCTGAGATCGAGGGCGATCATGGAGTCGCTGGTAGGAGGAACGAGGTGTGGACATTCGGCGAAGCAGGAAATAAGGATTTCGAAGGCGAGAGCGGCCACTTTGAGGCCACTGCGGCGGCTGTGATACAATCAATACTCCGGACACGAGTCCACATATTGTTGATAGTGGTAGCTTTGGTCATCGCATAATTTTGATGAGACAGAGGTGGAGAGACTGCACTGTCGGGCGGACACAGATTTTCATCTGTCTGTGCTGCGAATCGAGGGTGTAGTGCCGAAGGTCTTGAAAGAACGTAGCCATCTTGAACTGTGGCATGCATTGCTGAGCGGGCTTTGATTGCCAGAGGCCTACTGGAGTGCGTCCGATGAGTTTTCCCACTGTCGTCTTTCCTTGCGTGATTTACAGCGCAACTAGTCTTTCGGAAATCCTGAATGAAGACAGCTGTAGACAAGGGGGTATGAAAAGGTGAAGCGGAGAGTGAGTGAACAGAAAGGTCGTACCTCAAGTGTATTACTTATCAGCTCGATCTTACGTGGAATCTGGCTCTTTGGACACGTGACAGTAGTGTCCAGATCCCATAATAATTGGGTCAAGCGCTATGATATGAGCATGATCGAAACGTCGGAGTCATGTGTATGTGTAATGTGTAAAGAAGATGTCCCCGTGAGTATGGGCAACGTTCATCATCGCATACCTTGGCGAGCGAGTGCCCGCGTGCTGCATCCAGACGCATCAGTCTTCGAGAAAGAATGACAGCACTTGCCATATGCAGAGATATTCTAGACACGCCGTTGCTGTGCATCCTCTACAGACGCTCTAGGTCGAGACGCGAGTCCATGAAAAACAGCTGTGCTGAGAAGTGCCGGAAACAGCTAACGATCAACAGGAGAACTTGCAGCCGATGCACGCGGATGTCGAGGAAAGCGTAGTGCTTTGAACTAATTCAAGCCACCGTCTGATCATGGGTGATCATAGACGATGAAGATGCCGTCAGTCGTCTGAAGATCTGGACTACTAGGCATAGAAAGCCGTGGCATTTGCCGTTGATCAGCACAACCTAGCGGTCGAGTGGCTATGGCAGAGCAATGCCGTTGAAATGAGGCTTGTAAGGCGCCATCGGTTCGATATGAAGTATCGTGAGTGGTGTTAACATTGCTGGTGGTACTTGCCGCATCGAGTTCATGCAGTCGAACTATGATGTTCAGCTGCAGCAACATCTGCAAGAGGGACGCTCGACTCGTGGCATGGTTCAATGTCGGTCTAGACTGAGGCCGGCAGTGATAGGGCTGAGGGCAACAAACGTTGGAAACGGCCACACGCTCCAAACGTCTCAGGGTCTTTTGAGGGTCGGATGGAGTCAAAGAAGACCCTGGAATATTAGTAGACCATTAAGAGGTGTGTGCTTGCCAAACGATGAAAGGTTGTGAAGAAATTGAACAAAGCTTTGATGGAGTCGCCGTGAAAGATGAACTGTAAAGAAATTACTGTGGAAAATGAAGTGTGGAGAAGTATTCCGAGGACCATGGACAGCTGGACCCTGTATCACTGTCAATAAGCGCACTGACAGGACTTACCCACACTCGAAGCAATCAAGGTGTCCGAGGTGTTGAAAAGTTCCAGAATAGTGGAAGCGAAACGGTGCGAAACTGCGATTCCCTCCCCGACAAAGTCAAGGTGCTCTGGGTCTGCGTGGACTCGGTGGTCGGTCACGTGTAGAGTGGTTCGCGAAACGACATCCGAAAGACAAACAGAGCACGCAACGGTGCGCATCAGAAGAGGAACTTGCCGGCAGTGTGTGCATGGGAGGACGATGTGGTGGTTGCGATACGAGTACGCCAGCTGCTGACAATTCGTACTTCAGCTTGTTATAGAGCAGAGAATTTCCTCTTCTCCCTAGCGGCGTCTGTGTAAGTCGTTCCAGAAGGAGAAAACGAGATGAAGACGAGTCGCCGCGGAGACACCGCGAAACAAAACGCAAGAAGTAGCGAACAATGCCGGGATGACCATTGATTTCGCGCTGCCCGGTCCGTTCTGTCCGGTACGGACATCCGAAATGTCAGAAGCATCAGAAGGTGGACTCCGTTGTGGTATCACTCAGAAGACTCTGGCAATAGTCGACGCCACGTTGGTGATAGTATCGGAAAGGGGAAGCATATACAAGCCACAGCTGGTCAGCATTGAATTTGTGTTCCTGGATGGCGGTGCGTCTGGCTTTGCGCTAGAGGAAACCGTGTCGAAAAGTAAGAGAGGGCAAGAAAAAGCGGTCCGTTGAAAAGAAAGTTTGCACTCCGCAGATCAGCATGTGTTTTGCTGCACAACACAGGAGACACGCGGAAGGCAATCGACCGAGAAGGCTGCAGAGCCTCAAAACGCCGGAGGTGAATCTACGTGTCCCCGATCGTGCAGACCGACCGTCGGGCGTTAATCGATATTGGCTGGTATACTGTGGATACTGGTGGAGGGACGAAGACTTCAGAGCATGGCTGAAACGGGCGCTGTACAGTAAGCAGAAATGGTGAGATGAATCAACCCGATCAAGATGATCAAGATGCAGTCGACGGATTGGAAACTGCGTGACCACATTCGGATGCGGTCGGTTGGCAAGCGGACTCTGCGCAAGGCAACACTGCTGCAAAGGGCGATTTTTACCAATGTAGTGCGAGGTGATGGCCGCGTGCGACAGGGATCTTGCGATGCGAACAGCGGTGGACATGTTCTGTTCCTGAGAATCCCTGCCACTTTCGGCACAGCTGCATGGTCGCTAGAAGTGATAGACAGGGGTGGTCTGACGATCTGATCGATCGACACCTCCAAGCATTTCGTTTAATAGACGGTGAGGATATCTGCGGGCACGATGCAGATACTGCGTGTGTTGTCTAGTGTTACAGGTATCAATAATGCATGGGGGTTGAAGGTGGGCCAGCGATGAAAGATCTGTAGTGCATCATGATGACGATGATATTGTTGTGATTCCCGGATGGAAGCGTGGTTATGGCGCTTTTAGCACGTGTGGATGGACGAGAGTTGTGAATTGCAGTAGTGTTCGATGAAAGTATGGAAGAAGTGGGAAGTGGATTGATTTGACAGCTTGCTTGACCTTGACGACCACCCGGTTTCGTCTGTCGATCGAGAATAGAAGGTATCTGAAACGAATTCAATCGGCGATATCATTCTTCACCGAGGCTTGGGATGGAACAACCAGGTGAGCACCTTCTTAGAATGGCAGTCGTGATGCTCACTGAGAATTCGGCTAATGACCAAAGGGGTAGTGCATTCCATATCGGGTTGATAAATTTGTTCTGCCGTCTTCTGCAATGCTTCTATCGCGATGCATGTAGCCATGTACAGTGCCGACATTAGAGATCTGACTCGCAACATGGGAGATTGCTGCGACCGGGTTTCAGGATATCAAAGATGCTGTATGAAAGCTGATAGGCTGTAGACAATCAATGGCTATGCGGTTAGGTGTTTATGTTTGGCGGTATGTCCGACCCTTCTGTTTAACCGACCTCGCATACAGTTGACTTCCTGTCAGGCAAAGATGGTGCTGGAGTCATGGCAGAAGGCGCCGTGGAGTACCTAGCTAGTTGCAGCAAACTTGGTGGAAATAGTGGGCTGTCAAGTCGTTTACAGAGCAATTTGCCACTGATCCACTTTGCGGCTCGATTTTGAGTTGTGAAACACCTGTCAAAATGCTCCGGCAAGAAAATCATCACTAATCAGAATGCCAGAGGTTTGGGTCGTCCTCTACCGCGGCTTAAGGTAGAGAAAAATGACGATCAAACAGACGTCGAAAGTCGCCGGTTTCAGAGATGGCCTACTTTCTCAAGCGACTCATGATGATAATACAATCCATTATTTCAACGATGATGGAAGAAGCGATGATAATTCGATCGAATGATTTGTGCTCATCTCTTGATCGATCAGTAATTATCTTAGAAGATACTGTGTCAGCTTGATTTGCATAGAAGCTATGAACTATTCTAGAAACAATAATCGGCAAGGCCGTGGCGGTCTCATCTCAGCTAATAAGCAATCGAATGTTCTTCGCAGCGAAAGTAGCAGTGCACTCGTAACTGTATACGGTGTGGCCGTCGCACATGGCCGCGGCGCCGCTGAGTCACTTCAGCTTGGCTGTTATACTGTTTGCTTGAGTGCGGGTGGCTTGAATGTCTCAATGGGCGGTCAAGCCCTCTCTGAGTGCACAGTGTCAGCAGACTATTCTTGCCATGGAACCATTGTCGTGAGATTTGAACGTCAGGGATGTACGAAGACAAGTGATAGCGTTTCTGCTATAGCTCGTCAATATTGACCGCCACGTCGCATACACTGAACGCGAGTCGTAGATCATCACTCCGAATGGTCACATGGACTTCTGAGGCAGCCCAATATGCATATCAAACAAGTACTATGTGATATCGTAGCGCTCCATCTGGCGGTCAATCAAGAATGAGTAGCACGAGATGAGCCACCACATGTACATACCGCACTACAAGACGATCGAATAAATTAACGTGTCATACTGTAAAGATCGTCTTGACGCGACTCATGCCCCGCGACCATCACCGCATCACAAGAGGTAAGCAAGCAAGCCCGATGTTTGATGTTTGACGGGGCTCCGCTTGCTGCACTGCATTGCACTGCGCAACGTTACAAGACGATGATATGCAAGTCCAACGCTGCCACCGCATATCACCGACCGCATATCGCGATGCTGCGTTGGCGTTGGTACGGGCAAACAAAGATGACATCGGCGAATGTAGCTTTAGAATTATACTTTCCGTTGCGAACCAAAGATTTACACTTCATGCCCGGATCACGCTAACCAAGCGAGTGAAGCGGAAACACACGGCGTCGTCGTCTTGAATCTTCTCTTCTCCTTTTTCTGGTTCCGACCTGTTTTTGTCCGTCCGTTGGAAGCATGCATGCTAATCAAGGCACGTCCGTCCATCAAGAATGGTCCGCGACTCGCACGAAGCGCATGGATCACACCGCCACCTCTAGCAACTTTAGTGTTACTCATGTCGCGCCCACTTGCATCATTGGGAGGAAATTAGACCTGCCTAGCAAATGTCATGGGCCCATACCGAACTTGTAAACTTTGAATTGGCTTGCTTAGCACCGTGTTACGTGGTACATGGTCATCTGCCTGAGGGAGCGACACTCTGATCATTCTGCGGGTGTAGTCTCATTTCCAGAAGTCATATATACTTTGACATCCTCCCCGTTGCATTTGATTCACCACCATCGACTTCGACTCACAGCACTACTACCACTACCAGTACATCTAGACACATCTATCAGTCTACACATACCATCATCACTTCACCTTACAGCCTCACAACACCACACCACCACCACACCACGATCATGATGCCTGTCTCTCAGTTCCCACCTTGCCCAGGTCCACCACCAAACCGCCCATTGCCAAAGATCCCAGGGCATTAAGCAATTATGTCTCTCGACAAATACAATACCTGCTTCAACAAGACAATGGCATCAACGCGGTACAGCGCTCAATAGAAACGATCACATGCTTGCCAATGGCTTTCTTCCGCGAAGCGCAGGCAGCCGCGTCAAGCCAACAGCCAACAACCAACACCCCTGCTCGGCCAGCCGCATCAGCCTTGTTAATGCACAATGCACAACACGCCCTGGCGATCAATGTCTCACCTAAGCGCTACACAATACGACGGCCGCGCTCCTCATCTCCTCGACCCCAGTCATACCACCACATGACCTTTCCAACCCCGCACAAGGATCACAGCACCGAACATCTCGAACACAAGTAATCACAAAGCAACAGGCTGCAGGCCAGCAATACCTACCTTTCACAGACATTGTATTATAGCACCAGTTGCAGGATGGAACACAGTACTGTTCCATTGGTACATCAGGAGGAACACTTCGGCTTTTCGTACAACCATTGACGTTTGCGATGGATTGAGATTCGGATTATACCCCCAGGCAGCAGCAGTATGCGCCTTTTGTCAGCGCAGTTAGTCATTCATGTTTAATACCACAGCCTATTTGGCTCTTTCTCGGTCAAACAACATTCTTCTTCTCTACCGTGCATTCGGCGATTCCATGTGCATTGTTGTTAAGGCATTTTTAGACTCGAGGTACCCTGCTGCTATCACGTACTTGTCTACTCGAAACGCATGTCAATCCCAATGTCGCTTCACTCGAGCCGCCTAACGGTTAGGCAGCAGCGAGACTTAGCATCTCGTGCATGAATACGGCACAGTTGCATGAAGGATGAGTATAGCAGGGTACCTTACCTGCTTCAACGTCCGCTGCGGCACGCCCGAGTACGAGTACCCTATGTACACTGGAGCATGGAAACGGTTCAACGGTGCTTGATGCAACTCACGGATCCGAGCGACTACAACACGAATAGCATGCCGCTGAGACGGACAATCTCACAATCGCTCTTTCTGCATACGGCAACCGCGGTCCTGCATATGGAAACCGCATCATTGCATGAGGTATCAAGTGTGCAGGCATCTATCGAGTTCAAGAGCAGAGCCGCCTGCCGCTCGCCGGACGGACACGTACAGAAGTGGAGCCACGGCCGGAAATCATGCGGTATGCGGCTATACACATCCTACTACTAGCACATCTTCTCTATCTTAGGCAGGCTCGACTGGGGTATCATTCCATCGCGCTCACCGTCATGAGCCGCGCGCGGCATGGCATTCTTCAGGTTTGTCAGCGACGCTGCTTCCTGACCATCTCAATGTTTGATCATCCTGGTCTCAACAACCAAGTCTCCACCACTCGTGGTCGCTCATGACGTTGGACAACCACAAGTAGAAGAGAATTCAGATCGACATTCCACAATATCGAATACTGAAACCCATCCTATCCACAGAACAACCACACCAGAGAAGAAAAGAGTCGGGCAATAACCAGGTGAGGACAATGTCCTTGCCTGGGCACCACAGTCAAGCCGGCGGTACCCTACTGCTTCTATCCTTGCAAACTCCAAGACAACCATTCACTCACAAAACTCTACACCAAAGCGGAATTTCACCGAGGATATCGATCTGTTCGATCATTACCCTATTGAGAGCAAGAATAAGCAGTAGGTGAGCGGGCAAGCACTGCCTTGCACTCATCAACCACGGTTGCGGTGTGTTTCAGAACAGAGTCAAGCTTGAATAAGCGGGTTCGGCTGGGGTAAGACTGACCCAAAGCTCTGGGTTGGCAGATCAAGACTTCGGTTCAATGACGAAAAGTGTTCAAGAGTTTCTCGTGTCAAATGCGAACACGATGATTGGACAAGATACTTGCAATCAATATCGATCTCGCAAAAGATGCGACTTTGCTATTACCGTTGCGCGATGCGTTCGCAGCAACCTCGACGTTGCCAAGACCCGTTGGATCTTCAGGTACGAGAGTCAACTCTAACTCGTCTAAATATAATTCTCCTTTCTTCAACTCTCATGCTTTACTTCGAATTGCATCTCTTGAACTCGGAAGGGCAGAACAGGAGCAGACTCGACACGAGAGACGATCGATCGATGACAGCCGCCTCTGACATCAGAGCTCCAGCACAACCAGCTATAACCACATCCGAGTCCCTCAGTGGCAATGTCTCACTCTGCAACTCCCGAGGCAGTTAACTGTCTTGCAACGGGAATACTAAGGCGAACCAAAGACATCCACAACTGGCAGCGTAGACTTTCCACTTAGCAAAAACCATCGATAGGCAAATGATCTTCTGATCCACTTCTGAGAGATCGCAAACACCTTCTCCACAGAAGTCCGCGAGTAAGTACCTATTTTTCACTCGGTACGGCTTGACATTCGAAACCCGAAGGATTTGGTGACCAAAAGCACTGCTTTGGCATGTCACTGCCTGCGCCGGTAGTTCGGGCATCAACAAGGTTTTCGGCAGATGGAATGTCATCTCCTCCATACCGGTACTTGCGCTTTTGGGAGAGATCGCAAACACACCTCCAATCGACGGTAACGTAGTGTGGAGTAGGCAATACCTGCATTCTGGTAACAGGAACCTGGTTGTTGTGAGACTTCTAGGACTTGCTTTTTACACATTGCAAAATGTCGTCCTAGCAAGGCTGGTCATCCAGCAGATGCATGAGTAATTCACTTGTCGGTGAGACCTGGAAAGATCGCAAACAACACCCTTGTCCATTCCGGCAGATGCAGGTTCGAGAGATCGCAAACACGCCTTCTTCAATGCTGATGCAGTGCGCGAGTAAGACAATCTCTTCGGTGACTTACCGCTGGGAAAGATCGCAGGCTACACCTCCGTCGGGCATTGTAGTGCCGCCTAAGTCATTTCACCAGTCATACACTGGTCGTCGCGAGCTGCGAAGACTTGGAATAGACGGACTTCTTGACTCGGTAGTACTCAAAGGGTCGGAGGAGATGATGGATCCATTCTGGTCACGAATCGCTATGAGTCTCTACGTACCTGATGGCACCGACCATTCCTCGCCCCCTCTAGCTAATATCTCTCGTCAAGCGCAAGGCTCCTTGATCCCCCTACTGATCAAGAACCAATTCACCGGCGCCGCCGTCGCGAAACCCATAACCATACCGACTTGCATCATCCACCAATAAGTCCACGTCGTCATCTCCAATCTATACCCCCAGATCCCGACCTGATACGCAACCATCCAGCCAAAAGCACCGATCTCGAAACTCGTCAGGCTAAGCACGTCCGCTTTGATCGCTCTCCAGACGCTCTTCGGCCCGTACTCACCGCTCATGGGCGCGATTGAGAAGTACTGGAATACGATTCCGAAGAGCAATGCGAAGGCGTAGTCGATCAGGAGTTCCGCCCAGATGCTGTGCCCGCTGATGGTGGTGTGAGTGCCGTAGACTAGCCATTCGCCCACCAAGTCGCCGAGGACGCAGCCTGCGCCGCAGTGCGAGACGCCGATGAGCACTGTGGCGAGCATGGGTCGTGATGAGTGGTGGTGGCAGTGGACTGCGCTGCTGTCTAGTTTCGACGACGCGTTACTTGCATCCGGAGAGGAGCCATGGCTGGGCTTGCTTGCATTCTGAGTGACGCTTCCCGGTCCTGATGCTGCGGGATCGTATCCAGCGTGCATGTTGTCGTGCTGTACGCTCTGGTCGTCGGAGCGTGTCATCGTAGCATGTTCGCTGCCTGACTCAATATCCTTCTCTCGTACAGCCATGTCCTCGTCGCCGTCCTGATGGCAGGTCTTGCTGGCAGGTGTTGCAGGACTCGGTTTCGTGGGTCTACCATATTTCAGGTAAATGTACACAGTGAGCGGACCCATGTAGGCGGCGTTGATGATGTATACTGGTATCATGATCCACATCATGGACTTCCATCCGCGTCGCCACACGATGTCTGCTGCGACAAAAGTGAGGCATATTGTTCCGAGAGCTAGGAATATGCATGAAATCACGGTCAAGGCCGTGGAAGGCGTGTATGAGGAATCCATGAATGATTTGGACGTGAAAGGAGATCAATGAGTTGAAGAAACATACTTGCAGGCGCCGTGTACCTACTGATATATATCAATCGACATGCGCGGATTGTGCGTAGAAAAGGTGAGTGGTTTTTGCGTTTCCTAGGGATGCGTGGTTTCTGCGTCGTGGAGGCGGGACATCGAGAAGTATCGTCAGGCTTGCGATCTTATCTAATCAATCAACCCTATATCCATCATCACGCGCCTCTTGACTACACATTCACTTCTGCTGCAGCTAGCAGCTCACCATCTCGTTGACACCATGTCACGAACCGCTCAGCCTAAAGGTGGATCAGGCATCCTTCGATCATCCGACCAAGATGGTGAGCTGCACCTTCATGACGGCTTCTCAGCCCTTCAGATCACCGGCACTGACCCCTCCACAGACATCTGCCCAGTATGCAAGTCGTCACGGTACCTGAACAAATCGATGCGCTTCCTAGTGAACCCCGAATGCTACCACAAGATGTGCGAGTCGTGCGTCGACCGCATCTTCTCCCACGGACCGAACAAATGCCCCATCGCAGGCTGCAAGCGGACACTACGCAAACACCGCTTTCGCGAACAAACCTTCGAGGACATCGCGGTGGAGCGCGAAGTGGACATCCGCAAGCGGATCGCAGCGATCTTCAACCGCCGCGAAGACGAATTCGAGGACCTGCGCGCCTACAACGACTACCTGAACGAAGTCGAAGACCTGACCTTCAACCTAATCCACAACATCGACGTCGACGCGACCGAGAAGCGACTACAAGCCTACGCGGCCAGCAACTCGCGCGCGATATCCGAGAACGCCGCCATGGCGAGCCAAGAGGTGCAGAACATGGCCGCCTTGCAGGCCGCGGAGCGGGAGCAGGCGAAACTGCGCCGCGAGATGGCGCGGAGGGAAGAAGAGCAAGACCGCCGCGAACGCATCGAGGGCAGGGCGAATATCATCAACAGGCTCGCATCGAGCTCGGATGTCGATGCCGCGCAGATCGCGGAGGATGGCCAGAAGGTCTTGCTCAAGAAGAGGCTCGATAGGCAGGCGCAGATGGATCGTCAGAAGACGCTGGCGGCTGCGGATTCTACGAACGGCAGCAGTGGGATCGTCATTAAGGGTCTCCGGGCGAAGAAGGCTGCGGAGCCGGAGGGGCCGTTTGATGCCTTCGTTGGACTCGAGATCAAGCGGACTTATGCTGTGCTGCAGGACAGATACGAGTGGCAGTGGCTCAACGACGCCAGGGACGATATCGGTATGATGGCTGGTGGATACGATCTTGCAGAGTTCCAGTCCAGAGCGCTGTGTGAGGCTTTCTCGGGCTTGGGCGTGTTCATTGCGGACGAGACAGCTGGCAGGATGAGTGGAGGCGCAGATGCAGCTGTCAGTACGGTGGGCGCTGCGGTAGCTGGCAGTGGCGCAAAGGACGTCAAGATGGAGGACCCTTTCTGATTTGCTTCGATGATACCCAGAATCAACAACAAAATGACATGGCATAGCGAACGGCGTCTAGGACTGTTACGAATACACGAACAAACAAATACCAGCTGTTGCATTAGAAGACTCAAGTTGACTGGAATATTTCTATCACGATTGAATACGATTGAATTATAGACGAATGACTGTGATAGCTATATAGAATCTAATGTGCCTTGACAACCTGCGCCGATGCTATGCACGCGTGGTGAAGGATCCGTGAACGTATTGGTATTGTGGTATTGATGCAACGAATGGAATCGCCCCCCATATTCCTCACTTGACCTCCTAGACTCCTGATATCGCACCGACGAGACGCGACAGGTTGTTTCGTATCATGTCGTTAAGAGAGATGGAAAGCTCCTTGGCCTTCCCGAATAGAAACTGCAAGCTTCGCCTTGAGGACGTCAAGGTTACTGTAGTTTGGCAATTTGAGGTAATTGACGCAAGTCATGACACTTGGTAGATAATCGTCTGATGTAAGTGGTGGCTCGGCCGGTTTGCAGACGACGGTGAACATTGGGGTGAGTGACTTGAAGCCTGTAAAATTCTGTTAGCTTTATGTTCTGGTACGGGGAGTGTGGGAGGAATTTACCTCCAATGGGTAGCTTCGGACTACCGGAGACGAACTGGAGAAAGTCGCGCCTGTCGGCTTCGCCGTATTCAGACATGGTCTGAAGCAGGTTACGGACCGTCTGGCTGTCGATATTGAAGCCGTGATCAGCTTTGACAGCATCCATAAGAGTCTCGAGCGACCAGTCTTCCTCTGTCTGACCAAACAGCATGACGAGCTCATCTGGAGTGAAGGCCTTTAGAGCAGAGTGCGGGAAGACCTGAGAGAAGCCAGTTCGGAAAGCATCGATCTGCTGCTTCACTCCCGACCCTAGAGTAAAGTCGATGACTTTTTCGATGTAGCGCTCGAGGTTCTCAATGGTGACATCAGTCTGCGCACCGTTCGACTCGAGTTCAATGCTAGGATAACCAGGCAGGGTAAAGTCAAGACCGAGATCTTCGACAGCAGCTCCTTTGATGTCGATGTGCTTGTAAGCATCCTTCTTTTGCTCGGCAGAGAGTGCTGCATCGTTGTCGATGGAACGCTTTGCGTGCACAGCTTGCATCAAGTCCTTCAGAGAAGACGCCAGGTTCTGATCCACAGTGGCTACCGCACCAAGACTTGGAGGAACCTGGTCCTGAGTGTCGCCAATACGGAAAAATGTGGGGTTGAACGAAATGTCGATGATCCTGGAGTCGAGCATGGATCTTGCGACGAACTTGCCGAGGCAGCTGAAAATGTAGAGAATGCGCCTGCCGGTCTCGGTGGTAGCCTGGTCCTCGCTCATCGGAGCAGGGAACAATCCACGCTTACCAAACGCAAATTGGGCCTGCGGCTCCGATTCATTCTCACGCCAGAGCTTGAGCTTCTTCTTCGCAAATTCGCGAGAAACCTTGGAATAGAACTCCAGAGTAGGACCCAGTCCGGTGCCGACTTCGTCAAAGTACTCGACTTCCAGTATGCTAGGAGAGGTGCCGTATAAGTCCATCACCCTCAGTGCGGACTCAAGAATCCTGACGCGCGAGATGCGAACCTTTTGACGCTGGACACGTCCCAAGAAGGTTCGCTCTTCCCGGCCACGGCGAGATGTACTTTCATGCTGTCCGGTCTGCCATCGAGCCATGGAGCGGGAGTAGCCAAAGGAAGTGGATTGCAAAAAGAGGTGGCGAGTCTCGAACGGAAAAAGGAAGGGATACAGCCTGGCAAGATCCTCGGCCCAGCTAGGCAGACAATTGCTGGCAACAATGAGTGGCTCTTCCAGTTGGCGATTCAGCTTGGCGGTCAACTTGGTGTTGACGAATTGAGCTACTGGCTCTGGGCTCAACTTGGCAGATTGTTCATCGGGCGAAACAACGTCTTCAAGGTTGTCGTTCATACTATGCAGGATACTCATGAGTCTCAGAATACCTGCCGTCTGAGGGTGTTGGCTCAACGATGGAGGCAGTCCGGTCTGTGCGTCAGCTTGAGATTCCGGCGGAGGAGTCGGAGCACTAGACCCTGCAGGAGGTGGTCCATCAACACGCTTGAAGGAGATCTTATGTAGAGTCTGCCAGATCAAGCGATTAGAGGTCTCCTCTGGTTGAGTTTGGCTGAAGTGGACGGCACGATAGATAGTCGTGTCATTTGGTATCGTTTGACCGTTGACGGAAAACTCAAGATGCCAGTCCTGAGGGGTTGCCTGGACCGCGGCGGCGTATGAAGAAGCCCTAGCCGCTCCGGTCGGGGTAGACAGCAACTCACGGGCTGCGGCAAGCCTAGCGGACGCGGAAAGCCTCGACAAGGCGGACTGAGAGACCTGGGAACCCTGAGAACCTTGAAGCGGTGTCGCGACTCTTGTTCCATCTTCCTTGCGTGCTGTGACTTTCCCACTGTCGGCGTACTCCAGGTTAACTGCGGAAGGATCTTCCTCGTCCTCGTCCATGGCTTCTTCAAATTCGTCGAGGATCTGTTCCATCTCTTCGTCGTCTTCCCCAGCACCCATATCGTCATCTTCCTCTGCGTCTGGGACATGGGTCTCATTCGCGCATTCCAGATTGTCGTTTCCTTCTTGTGCAACACCACGAGCAGCCGCTTGCGGAGAGGCTTGGCCCTCGGTAGTCTTTCCGGAAAGTCTGCGAGAGGATCTGCGAAGCTGTCCGGTCGGCGTATCCTTTTTGGTGGAAGTAGTGGCGGTTGCAACCGACTTCTTGTTCTTGGAGGCTGGCGCTGCGCTGTCTGCAGCTGATAAGGAAGGTGTAGGCGGTGCACTGTCCCTCGCTGACCTTTCGTTCTGCTCTGTAGTGAGAGCTGCAAGCGCGCCCCCGAGGGCGGACTCCCGGTGTGTCAGTCTGTGGGAGCGCTCGGCCGCTGCGATCCTAGGTCGCAGATAATCGTCTAGCGCGCGGAAGGTCGCAATAGCGTGGATAGACACCATTATGTTCCGAAACCCGTCAGGAATACCAGAATCATCACCTGCAGCGAGCTTCAACCGCAATTGTTTGGCGAGCATCGAGGCTGCACTACTCCTGTTGGTCTCAAAACCATGGGAGTTCACAGTGACGACTTCGAAGTGCTCCGTGCGGCTGAGCAGGTCCTGAAGCTTGTGCACCAAGACGCTGAATGCAGTAGCGGGTGTCTCTGCGTTGTCAGTCATAGTTGTGGACTGTTTATCTTCGGACATGAAGGCCTGAAGAAAGGCCGATCTAGCATGTGAGCTTGACTTGACATTGTCTGAGGAAAAGACGTCGAGTAGAGCATCGAGGATGCCTGATGTCAACATCTCGTAGCTTGTGATACCCTCGGGTGCGTCGCCGTAGAAGTACTTGCACAGCTGTTTGAAAAGTTCTGAGCCGTTGCTAGTTTCGTCGCTGCCATAGCATGCGCGGATCTTCTGGGCAATGGTTCGCAGGTCGCTGACTGCTTTTGTAGCTTCCTCGGCACTGTCGTCCTGCCTTTTACCATATGTGCCCATGAATTTCTGTGCACGCTGAGTGATGAGGTCCTGAATGTCTGACACGGAAACTTCAATCCTTGATGCATGTCCAGGGGCGTTGTCATCATCTTCGTCATCTTCATCGTCCTCATCATCGTCAACGTGGTCGTCAGGGTCGTCGTCTTCTGAGCCATCTTCGTCTGGGTATGCACGCTGGCTCTTCTGACGTTGTTTCTCAGCGGCCTCGGTGGCTGCCTTTTCCGGGTCCTTCGTCTCGGACGATGGCTCCTGTGTTGCAGCTTGTTTCGAGACTGCGATCAACGGCCTGGAGGACAATTTCGTGATCTCGGCCATCACACCTTCGCGATAGAACTGAGATCGGTAGTGCTTGTCAAGGCGTTTGAGCAGAAGCTCAGAGATCTGAAGAGCGAAAGTCACCAGCATTGGATTTTCATCCTGTGACATGATGGAGGCCAAGTGAGATGCATAAGGGACGCCTCTCAATGCGTCTTCAAGGACAGGGATTTCGAGGTTCGAGAGCATCTTGAGATGAGCGGTCAGAACCTTTTGTCTAACATTGAGATTGACAGTGCTTGTATAGGCGTGCATCAGTGTCGGAAAGAGAACGATGGCAAAACGTTTGACCTCGTCCTTACAATCCGCAAGAAGGCTGACGCGCTTGTCGTCCGGACTTGCTCTCGCACGCGTACCCATGGAAGCAGAGCCGGATCCAGTGTAGCCAGCATCCTCCAAATCGTCCAGAAACATGAGACTATCGCGGTGCACAGAGGGAAGTAGCTCGCAGATGACGTTCAATGTCTCGTAAATCTGATCCTTTGGCGTCCTGATGAGGGATTGCATGATGATATTTTTGTCAATCTTATTGACAACTTCATCCGTGCCTGATGGTGGAGAGACTCCTGTCAGAATCTGATAGAGCGTGTCGACCACGTTCATGCGGAGAAGCTCGACCGAGAGACGCGGAGAAGCTCTTGCAATAATCGCCAGGACACGCAGAAACTGGGTGTGAATGCTCGCACCAATCATGTTGGTGGAGCCGGGCAGCAGTAAGCGCGTGATAGCGCGGAGCAGGTCAGCGCTGACGAGTTCTTCAAGCTTGCTCTCCTGCCACCTGAAACTCTCGACAATTCTGCAGACGCAGATGGAGCCTTGTTCGACGACTTTCTGGTCGTTGCTAGAGAGCACATTGAGCAGCGTGGGCATGACATCGCGCACCACAGGAAAGGATTCGTCGGTGAGGTTTCTGCAGCAGTTTGCCGCGGTGGTGACAGCTGTACGCTGTGTCGAGGTTGCGAAGAAGTCGAGGTATGTCAAACATGCTGTCAGTCCGCCTTCACGAACGATGCTCGCAGGAAATTCTGCAGATATCTTTTCCAGTGTGCTCAATGCCTGCTCCGCAAGGTCGATAAAGTGGATCTCAAGAAGCTTCTGGCAAAGAACTGGCACGGCACCACCATAGACGACAGAAGGTGTGGCTCCCGGGACCGCTTCCATCAAGTTGGCAATGCATCTGCAGGCTAGCAGCATCATCTCTGGGTTCTCTTCTCCGAAATCGCTTGGCTGCATAAGGGTTACCAGTTCTCTGACGAAGGCGTCTGGTGAGAAGTGGCCAGCCAGGTTGTCCTCATTCGAGACGAGCAGAATCTCGGAAAGTTCGGTGAGAGCAATGAACTGCACTGAAGGATCTTCTTTCGTCTTCAGCTGCTCCAAGATGGTTCGCAAACGGCCAGACATTCCAGACATCATGCCGCTGAGGGCTCGCAATGTGTTTGAAAGACCAGAACCATCACCGCGATGGAAGGGGTTTGTGAATGGGTCGTCTGTATCCATACGATCTTCCTCCCGTCTTACAGCCCTGTCATCCTCACTCTTGTCTTCGTCCCTCTCAGCCTCTTCATCGTTGTCCATTGCGGGAGCTCCATTATCTTCGTCATGTTGTGCATTCCTTGATGTCGATCGTTCCTTCTTGCTGTGTGATTTCCTACTCTTTCTGGCAGCAGAGGTGTTATTGCCAGATGGGGTAACGGATGGAGCTCCTTGGGCGCTCTTCTTCCGGGATGAGCGACGACGTGTGGAACCCGTGTCTAGCATGCTTTGTGGAGAAGTTTCGGAGGAGGTACCAGGAGGTGATGGTTGACGCCTACGGCTAGAAGAGTGACGGCGTGTATTCTCGCCATCATCATATCCAGTTGACATAGCCGCCGGTGGTTGTGCAGCCGTGGACTTCTTGGCTCGCTTTGCTCTGTTGTTTGTGGTGGTGGATGTTGAAGTCGTCTCAAGCTCAGATGCCTTTGCTTTCTTGCTCTTTCGTGATGACTGAGCTTCCTCCAATTGTTGTGGTTCGGTCTGACCAGCCTTTCGCTTACGTCCGGCTGTGGAAGACCGGCGAGATGGTATTGGAGGAGGTGCGAGAGGTGCAGCGATGATCTGTTCGTCAGAGGCAGTGCTGGAGGTCTCTGCTGCAAGCCTCGCCGAAGAGCGAGTAACCCTGGGCGGCATGAGTGAAAAGCACATGTAACGATGGTACGAGTCGGTTTGGTGATGGATGGAGGTGGTTGGATGAAAGAAGCGAGCAAGTAATTCAAAGCTCGATGTTGTGAAGCAAGAATAATAATGGGGCTAACAGGCAGAAACAGCAGAGTGAAAGCGCAAGCGAAGATGATTCACTTTTTACTGACCTGGGTGAAGTGCTAGAAGGAGCGACTGGATGCTCAAATGGGTCCATTAACCGCCATTCCTTGTTGTGGAGTTCGATTCTGTGACTGCCGTGGTTGATATTCGAGAACTAGTAGATGTAGGTGAGATCAAGAACAGCAGAGACACTATTCGATTGATGAAAGACTTAGTCGGAAATTGTCATTTGATGAAGTGTGCTGTATCGCTGCAAGCCTCCACTTACAAGGCGTGTCCGGTCAGGCACCAATGTATCACATTCACTGCACGGTCAGGCAGGCCCTCCCGGCTGTCGGAGGTGGAGCGATTGGCGATTACCGCATTGGCCGCCAAGCCATCACCGCTTATCGATTAAATCCCCACAGTTCATCACGCGCTTTGCATCGGCAGGAGCCGTAGCCATAAACTCAAACGGTTCACAATCAACGACATCATCTACCTGTGCATCCTCCACTTTACACTTGCTTGCAAACGGTGACAGAACTTAGAGACAGTATTGTTTGTCCTGCTCATTTTTCTTCACATTCGCTCATCGCATCCTTTTGTATCGTATCATGTGTCTGCGACTACAGAGTTTCGATCTGGACTACCTACAAACAAAGCATGAGTGATCCGTTGTCGCAATTAGAGGTATGTTGCACATGAATCGTGCTCGGAATGGGCGTGAACGATCTGACACGCGCAAAGGCAGAGTATTGTCCGCCGATTGATTCGGCACTTTTTTCGGCCATCGTATCCGACTACGACGTTAGTGATGAGGCCTCCCTACAAGAAGTCAAGAGCACGTTGGACGCTCTGAAAGCCTCTGCGTTAGACGAAGAAGCCTCAGGATTTGATGCTTCAGGCAGTGGAGGGCAGTATGGGGATTCTCAAGATGCGCGACCATCTGCGTCAAGTCCCGATACGGACGCATCACCTCCTAGTGACACAAATCTGACGGGCCTTTCACACGGGATGTCTAGCATTGGTCTCACAGATGCCAGTAGCGAGACCAGTTCGTTGCACGGCACAGACGATGTCGACCTGGAAGTGCTAGACAATGAAACAAAGGCGCTCTTGCTGAAGGATGTTTTTCCTGACATGACCGACTTCACCATCACGCACACTCTCAAGAAGTGCGACTACAAATGGCAACGAGCCTTGGACGACCTCCTCAATCAGAGCTACTTGACAGAAGCGGGAGAAGCCGAGTTGGATCACCAAATGGTTGCTAAAGGCATCGACGCCTTCTCCGAGGAGAACACTGCGCGCCGCGGTCGAAAAGGCAAGAAGAAGGGCAAAAGTCAAAAGTCGTCCGCAGACAACAGTCGATCCAGCTCCAGTTCTTACTCTCCTCCAACGGAGTACATACCGCCGAATAAATGGCTTACTGCCCCGGAAGAGATTGATTTCATCGCATCACGCACCAAGATCGATGCATCTCTGGTTCGATCGACATATTACAACAATCGCACTTCCATGCCGGACACCATTGCTTACCTCGCTAAAGACATTATGAAATCGAGCTCACGAATTACATCCAACGACCCCTCTGTCCAGGCCGATGCGGTGGAGCTTGGTCGAGCTTTTCCCAATATCGACCCAAACTATCTTGTTGCGCTTGTGCGCTTGACACATCCTTCCTCGGACGCGGCACGCGACCTTGCGAAGGCGCTGACGAAGCCTCGACAGGGCGCTTCGTCAAAGATGCCATTGACGCCTCAGTATGCACCTCCGGCACTGTCGGATGAGGAGTATGAGAGCGTCGGCAAGAAAAGACCAAAAGCAGGGGTGAAACCACAGTCGTCTACGTTCGATCAGCGTGACTTTGGGGTTCAAGCCGTGTGGCACACTGCGGCTTATGGAGCTGCTAGGTCACAAGCGCACGCTGCTTTCAGGAAATCGAAGTCTAATGGACTCTATGGAGGAGTCGCAGGCTACTACTCTCAAGTTAGCCGCGAACACGCTGCAAGTGCTCAACGCTACAGTTCTGCAGCTGCAGACCAGTTGGTCGATTCGCAATCCGCAGCTGGGTCAATCGATCTACACGGTGTCAATGTGGCAGATGCGGTCCGCATCTCCAAGCAGCGAGTCGAGAGATGGTACGCCGGGCTTGGAGAGAACAAGGTCAATGGTCGTGCTGGTGCGGTGGATCGGGCCACGGGTTTCACCATAGTCACTGGTGTCGGCCACCATTCTGAGGGAGGAAAGGGTAAGCTCGGGCCTGCCGTCAGTAAGATGTTGATTGCCGAAGGATGGAGAGTCGAGAAAAACAGTGGTTCCATCACTGTCAGGGGTCGTGCGAGAGCTTGATGATTTTTCTTTGACATGTACTATGATACCCGCTATAGCAATGTGTGACACCACACCCGAATGGATATAACCTCGATCTGGAAAATGTGTTCTCTTGAAATGTCCTGGAAGACGATGTGCTGTCTAGATGTCTTTGCACGATGGGATTGGACTCTGAAGATCCGGTCTTCACGAGGTGTATACATACGCGATCGTGACTTCTGATCGTGAAGCTTCTCGAACCCACACCGTCTCCAAATACAACGACTCCTCACCTCGACCAGACTCGATCGTGCAATTTATCGCAAGCAGTATATTATTCACATTACCACAGATACAGCCCTTGACTGGTGTGACCGTGATGCAAGGATCACGTTAGCTCACAGGATGCCCGCCAGTCTGACCGCAAGCTAGCGTGGCAGAACCATTAACAACTCACAATCCTCGCTGTACCTCAGTAAACTGAGTCTTCGCACGTCTCAATGGATGACCACGAGAAACAAAGGCAACTATCACTGATACCATATCCCTCCGAACAGCGCGAAGTCGTGCTCCGCCATGGAAACTCCGTCGTTGTTTTCGATCAACAAGCACAGGAACTATCTTTACGAGACACGAGCCATGAGGAGGCGACTGAATTTACGAACTGCCCATACTGTCACAGACCACTTCAAGACGAGCGGTCCAGCTTTCATGCGAGCGAAAATGCTCGTTCAGGATCGCCTGATCAAGGATTCGTTAACCCGAACTACTTTCGCATGCTAGCACATAGTACCCCTGGCTCTAGAGAATCATCTGCACCGTCCACGCCTCGACGCCCTCAACAATTTCTCCGGTATGGAGGTTCGAGGAACGTGAGTAGTGCTTCCGGTCCTCCATCCGGCGCAGAATTCGTGGGCAGTAATCCAGCCCCACAGCCCACCGGTTCAGGCATCAAAGGATCGAGCTTCACTCCTGGTTACTTTCAACGATTCTTTGTAGAGGTCAAAGAACTCGGTCGTGGAGGAAGAGGCGTGGTCCTTCTGGTAAAGCACGTCCTGGACGATGTGCCTCTTGGTGAATTCGCTTGCAAGCGCATCCCAGTAGGCAATGACCATGGTTGGCTGGAGAAGGTCCTCGTCGAAGTTCAACTACTACAAAGTCTTAACCACCCGAACCTGGTCTCCTATCGTCATGTATGGCTTGAAGACGCCCAGATCACGAACTTTGGACCAAGCGTGCCATGCGTCTTTATTCTGCAGCAGTTCTGCAATTCCGGAGATCTTCAAGGCCATGTCCACAAGTTCAGATCAGAGGAGATTTCAAGCAAGGAACAGCTCAAGAAAAGGCATCGACGGAAGTCGTCGAATCAGCAAGACTCACCAAATGCCGCCAGTGCTATACGGCACATGCCCTTAGACGAGATCTTTTCCTTCTTCAAAGACATCACAGCCGGCTTGCACCACCTTCATGCAAGCAAGTACATCCATCGAGACCTCAAACCCTCCAACTGCCTCCTCCACTGCGACGCACACGGCAAAACAACCGTCCATGTCTCGGATTTCGGTGAAGTACAGTCCGCAACCGCAGTACGGGCATCCACAGGGGCAACAGGCACAATATCCTACTGCGCACCCGAAGTCCTGCACCACAATCCTTCTTCCCAGACCTATGGCGCATTCACCACCAAATCCGACATCTTTTCACTCGGTCTGATCTTACACTTCATGTGCTTCAGCACCCTGCCCTACGTCCACGCCTCCTCCACCACGAGCGGCGACAATGAAGACGCCACCGCTCTCCGCGCCGAAATCAGCGCCTGGCGCGGCTTCGACTCAACGGCGCACAAGACCCGCGCCGACCTTCCGGAGCAACTCTACGCCTTCCTGAAACGCCTCTTGAGCTTAGACCCCGACGAACGGCCCAGCACAGGGGAGATACTGCAGAGCATCTCGCGCGGCGGTGTCGACGAGCTGCGGCCCCCACAGAGCCCGACGAGAGATGATATACGCCCACGGTTCTCGGCCGTGGACTCGCCGGCCCCGGAACGCGTGGGGCTGAGGAAGCGGAACTCGTTGACGAGGCCAGACATGAGATTAAGGCAGAGCAGTGACGATGGCAGGCGCGCGGGTTCGTTCGAGCGGGACTCGCCATCGCCTGGAGCGCCGCAGAACGCGGTTGCGACGACGCCCGCGAGGGGCGTTGTGCTCAGTACGAGGAAAATCGTCACGCCTACTCAGTCGTCGACACCGGTCGCTGCACAGGATCGGCCTACGTCGCCGCAGAGCCCGAGGTTGATGCTGCCGCCTCCGGAGCCGAGACCGAGGACTTGGAACGCCTGGATCAGATCGATGGGTGAGGATGCTGTTGTGGTCAGAGTCCTGAAAGTGCTGGGCTTTCTGGTCAAAATATGGGTGTTGTATGGGGTTTGTGCGCCGTATACTGCTCGAGGTTGGGTGCTCAATCCGCTTCTTGCGGCCGCGGTTCTAGATGTTGTGGTTGAACACGGGAGTTTCGTGATGAGCGGAGCACTACTTGCAGCTCATCTGGTGATTGTATGGTGGTTGCGGAGGATAGGGGGTTTATGCGCAAGACCAGGATTCGGGGAGGCGATGGACTGGCATGATTGATGAAAGACGACATAACGCAGCGAAATGACTCAGCGAGAACAAGTGGAACTATCTTTTGTTGATCAATTGATCAGGAAGCTATCTATTTGTGTGTGACACCCTCCACAGGGATAGGCTCAACGCCGACGACCTCGGCAGCGGTCGGCTTGACCTGCTTATCGTCCTTCATGAATGGGAAAGTGAGCACCTCCCTGATGCTGTAGTTGTTGGTCAAGAACATGACCATACGGTCGATACCCATGCCCCAACCACCGGTAGGTGGGAGACCAAACTCGAGAGCGTTGCAGAATGTCTCGTCGATGATCTGCGCTTCGTCGTCACCCTGGTCCTTCTGTCTGGCCTGCTCTTCGAAACGGAGACGCTGGTCAAAGGGGTCGTTCAACTCGGTGTAGGCGTTGACGATTTCCTTCTTGCAGACGAATGCCTCGAAACGCTCGCAGAGACCTGGGTTGGTGCGATGGTACTTCGCCAGTGGTGACATCATCTGTGGATGACCCGTGATAAACGTCGGGTTAATACACTTTTCTTCTATGAACTCACCAACCATCCTGTCGAGCATGCGGGCGTTGGTAAGTGGGGCTGGGCAGTCGACGTTGGTCTTCTTGAGCATGCGCTTGAGGAACTCATTCGTTTCCATGCTGTGCAGCTGATCGCCGGGCGGGAATTTCTCGCCGCACGCCTCTTCCAGTGCTGGAATCATCTCGACTCGCTTCCAAGGCTTCTGCCAGTTGACCTCGTATTCCTCACCATGCTGGTTTGTGAACTTGGTCACGCTGCCGCCGGTAACGTGCTGGACGAGACCCGAGACGAGCTCTTCCGTAATTTCCATAATGTCGTAGACATCGGCAAACGCTTGATAGAATTCACATGTTGTGAATTCAGGGTTGTGGGTCAGATCGGCACCCTCGTTCCTGAACTGCCTTCCAATCTCGTAGACACGCTCCATACCTCCTACAATCAGCTCCTTCAGGTACAACTCCGGCGCAATACGCATGTACAGCTCCATATCAAAGTCGTTGTGGAAGGTCTTGAAAGGCTTGGCAGTAGCACCACCAGCGATCTGGTTCATCATAGGTGTTTCAACTTCGATGAAATCGCGCTCGTCGAAGAACCTGCGGATGTAGGTGACCATCTTGGAACGGGTGATGAACGTCTTGCGCGTCTCCTCGTTCATGATAAGGTCAAGGTAACGCTTGCGGTGTCTCTGCTCTTGGTCCTTGAGGCCGTAGTACTCGTCTGGCAACTGGTGTAGGCAGGGTGTAAGAAGTGTGACCTCCTGTGCGAACAGCGAAAGCTCGCCATCGGCTCTGTTCTTGGGGCTCGTCCTGCCTGGGAAACCCTTGATACCGATAATGTCACCCCTTCTGAGCAGCTCGTGCTGCTCAGCAAACGACCTCTCGCTGGTGTTCTCAAGGTTGGTGCACATGATTTGGAGTCGTACACCCTCCGCCCTGACGTCGTAGAAGCAAAGGTTGGCACCGGAAACACGCTTGTTGTAGATTCTTGCACCAATGCATATCGTCCTCTCCTTCTTGTGCTCACCCTTCTGCAGCGAACCGAACTCCTCGATAAACTTGCGAGCATCATAATTGACGTGAAACTTGTGGGGGTACCTGGCTGTGTGAATAGATAGTCGCGAATCTCGTAAAGATTACATACGGGTTTGGTTGGTGACTTTGTCTCAACTTCTGGATTGCTCTGCTCCTGATCTCAAAATACTGATTAGGATTCAGATGAGCCTCCTCCTCCTCAGCGCTCTTCTTCTTTTGTGCTGGCGCAGGAGCATTGGCGGCCTTTTCAGCCTTCTTGGCCTCTACAGCTCTCTGCTTGACACGCTTCTTGTATTCGGTCTTGGAGACATGCTCACCAGTGACCTCGTCGAGAACGGATTGCGGTGTTGTTGTGTTACTCTCAGCGGTGTTGCTTTCGGTGGTGAGCTCGCCGACCTTTTCGGTCACGTTCTGGACAGCGTCCTTGACCGCATCTGCGGCGTTCTGAATTTGATCCGCCATTATTTGATCGAGCTATGCTTTCAAGGGTGAAAATATCAATCAATGATCGCGTGAGTATTGCCAAATGTGAGTCAGCGATATTCGGAGCAGCAAAATGAACTTCTTATCGATAACGAGTCATCCAACCATCAACGCCAAGACTGAATCTATACAGTAGACGACACTCATTTCCATGATGATCACTTCTTCCGTCGATGGCTTCTGTTTCTTTTCAAGGTTTGCGTCGAAAGATGCTTGCCAATCCTGATTATCCAGAGTAAAGTGAGGATCCACATCCATACACGTCTCATACAGTTTAGTCACGAATTGTCGACCAGCCGAGAGCTCCTTTCAACTCATTGAAGCACTGTAACTTCTCTCCTTTTTCACGGTAGTGATATTTGTCCACTTCTTTCCTTCGAAACATCTCCCTTTCAGTTTTGATCCTATTCCAGCTTTCTCCTTCACAATGGAGTATACACAAACCGCATTGAAATGCATCGGCATAGGCGCGATCTCCTACCTCACCTACTCCATCATAGACAGCCTATCAATGTACCTGTCCCCATCAAAGCTATATCGCTACCACCATGACAAACTAGGCTCAACATGGGCCCTCGTCACCGGCGGCAGCGACGGCATAGGCCGCGGCTTCGTCGACAATCTCCTCGCTCAGGGCTTCAACGTCCTCCTCCATGGGCGAAACAGCGAGAAACTCGACCGCATCCAGAAAGAACTGTCCAAGCAGTACCCGAATGAATCAATCCGCACCGTCGTGTCCGACGCCTCAGCCACGACTCCCGACATCGACGCCATAGGCAACGCCGTCACCTCTCTCCCAGGTCCATTAACAGTCCTTATCAACAACGTAGGCGGCACGCCACCGGGCTCCGACTTCTCGACCGTAGACGCCCAGTCATCCTCCTACATCGATTCTCTGATCAACATGAACCTCCGCTTTCCGACCCAAGTAACCCGCGCTCTGCTCCCAACGCTCAAGACCAACAAACCCTCGCTGATAATCAACATCGGCTCTGTAGCAGGAGAACTACCAATGCCGTACGTGACCACCTATGGCGCATGCAAGAGTTTCAACAACCACTTCTCACGCGCGCTGAAAGCAGAGATGCGCGCCGAAGGCCTAGCCGGGCAAGTCGAGGTCCTCGGCGTCCTGGTCGCGAAAGTCATCAGTGCGTCGACCAAGGAGAACCGAGTCGATTTCTTCACCGCGACGTCGGATCAACTGGCCAAAGCGGCGCTGGCGAAAGTCGGTTGCGGGAAAGCGCTGGTGTGGGCGTGGTGGCGGCACTGGGTGCAGAGCCTGGCGCTGGCGGTTGTGCCTGAGGCGTTGCTGGAGCGGATACTGGTGGGCGTGCTGAGTGAGCAGAGGGAGGATGAGAGGAAGCGAAACGCCAAGGCGAAATGATATGAATAATGCTACGCCACGATCTTAAGTCGTATCACACCCGCCGCTATGCAAAACAAGTCCCAAGCACCACATCAATAATTCTCCGGCAACCCAGCCGCCGCATAATCAGGCACGTTGGCACAATCAAAACTGCGCTCCCACGTCTTCTGCGGTAATATGCCCGCCGCCAACCCATCACGATAACTCCACTGCGCCGCCTTCTCCGTTTTCCACGTCCAGTAGAACCAGCCCCAGCCGTACTCGAAACTCTGCATCTGCGCTTCAGCGAACTGCAGCAACCAAGTCTTGTACTCGGGACTGTAATTGACAGGATCAGCGTTGGCATCCTGACATTCACAGATGGGATTGTTCGCCGTCGGACACGTCGGCGCGAGCACGCTCTGGTTCGTACTGCCGCCCGGCGTGTTCGCCATGTTCAGCGTGCCCTCCCAGCGGCTGCCAACGCCGACGTTGTTGAGATACTGCGCGCAGTCCGTGTCGGCTTGCGACCACTCGCCGCAGATCGTGGGACCGAAGCCGGTCGCGCGGTTCGTCGATTGCTTGCTTTGCGCGGTCCAGCCGGCGCATGCGAAAGTGGTCTTGTTGTGGTGGTTCAGTGTGATCTGCTCCACGTTGAAGATGACGTACTGGTGCACGTCGAGGATCAGGTTCGGCAGATTTTGCAGCTTGCCTTGCCAATTGGCCAGGCCCATGAAGCCGTCGCCGAAGGCTATCAGTGCGGTCATGTTGTTGTTGCGTATTGTGGTTACAGTCTTCGTCGTCCAGTCGAGTACGGCGGTTGTGTCGAGGAAGGTCATGCGCGGCTCATTTACAAGGCCATAGATGGCGATTATGTTCTTGTAGCGCGGCTGTGCGAAGAAGGTCGAGAGTTGGTTGTGGATGTCGGTCGTACGGTCGGCGTTGGTCTGGCCGTCTGTACCGTTCAGCCAGCCGATCTGGCCTTGGTGTCCACTGTGGTTCCAGCCGTTCTGACTGCCTGGGGCGCCGTGGAGATCGAGGTTGATGCGGAGTCCATACTTACGAGCCCATTCGATGGCTCGGAGGAGGTATCTCCAGGATACTTGTGCAACGTACGGATCTCCGCTATATGTTGTTACCGCCCAGTAGGAGAATGGAATCCGGACATGATCAAATCCTGCAGCCTGCATTTCCTGGAAAGTCGGTTCATTCACAAAAGAAGAATAGTGCTGTTCGATAACCGCTTTGGCATTGTTTCCAAGCTTCTGACACAAGGTCCACTCGTCCACTACATTGTCGCGTGTCGTATACTGGCTGAACAGGGAAGGCGTAATTACTGGTTCGATACTTAGCCAGCCTCCGAGATTGATCCCTCGTATGGGCGTAGTTCCATACTGCCAGACCTCGTTCAGCGCTGGTACGTTGTCGTTTGCTTTTGTGCTGTCATCCCATGATGAATTCAGACCCATGATCGGAAGTCCTCCCACGGTCTCGCTCGTGTATGTGACATTGAAATCTGTTGTGTCGTACCACGTAAATGGGTCCAGATATGTTCCTTTCGCGCTGGCCGGTATGGTATCTTGTGATACACCATTGAGATTGGAATTCGAAGGCTTTCCTACGCTCGAATCTGCCGCAGAAGTTGATGTGCTGGTATTCGAGTCCTTTTTCGATATCGTGACGCCGACCGGTATTGCAACAACCAGTATCAGTACCACTAATCCGAGTATTATGACTTCCCAGTCTGTTAGTAACATGGATCATAAGGCATAGATTAGTTTCTACTCACCTATCAGTCTCCGCCTCTTTTTCCACTTATCCTCCTCACTAAATGCATCACTCGCCGCGCCTCCCCTCTGGTGTAGCCTATATTCTCTGCTTTCTTTGTCTTCCTCCCTTTCACTCCCCCGCTCGAGGATAGTGCCACTAACAACCCTCCTCTTTTCCTTCCTCTGACGCCTATCCTCATCCTCCTCCCTCCGCCGTCTCATTTCTTCCTTCTTCTTCCTCCGCCGCCTTTCCTCTCGCCTCCCCTCTTCCTCATCCTCGTCATCATCAACAACAATCTCTCTGACCTTTTTGATCCTGACCCTCTCAGGTCTTTCCTCGGCAGAATTGTTTAACGCATCAAGCGCCGCAAGACTCGCCATACTGAGCGTCTGTCCATGCGTCCTGTTTCTGGTGCCTCGTTCCTCTCGGTCTATCATCCGCCGTTCCTCTCTCCTCCTTTCCCGCCTTCGCCGCCGTCTCTCCTCTTCATCCTCCTCATCTCTGCGTCTCGGTCTTTGTTTTGGACGAGTCGGCGACTGCGGCCTCGGGAGCAGATCGGCGCCGCTATCTGTTGATCTATGGGCGCGGTGACGTCGTTCGCGGTCTCTCTCGCGAGAAGACTGAGGCATAACGATATAAAAATGTAGTCGTTGGTATCGATAATGGACGGTTTGAGGAATGCAGATGTCGAAACGGTTAGACGCTTGCCTTTTTGCGGAGGGTGTTCGCTTGCATGTGCAAATATGGGGAAGCTGTTGCGCCGGACAACGGGTGATTTGGCATGACGTAGGTAGTTTCATTACACCAAGAACATGAATTTCCTGTCAATTTACCATGAATACATGTAACTACCATTGCGAGGAAAGGGATCGTTTCTTCGTATGGATGATGCCTTCATGGTCGTTGGTAAGTGGAGTTTAATGGTTTGGCCGCCTCCTATGCATTACAAGAGACTGCACTTGAACACAATGTTTGAATTCATACATGGGCATATTTCTGCCTCTTATATCCTTCAGGGTATCTATTATTCTCATAACCACAGCAGATGCAACACCACCCGTACGCCGCTGCAATGCAAATCCGAACAAGCTATTTGTACAAGACTTCGCTCATGATGTCGTTCAATCCATTATAACCTTCATCTCTTGTAGTGCATTGACGCAGCCGAGTATCTAGAGTCTGTTAGCACGAGCGATAGTCGATTACGGAAGAACAAACTTACGCAAGAATACCAGCAATAGCGACCGCGATTCCAGCAATGCTTCCGTGGTTGACGGCCTTGCCACCAATGAACCACCCAAGCACGACAATGCACACCGTCTTTCCATGTCCAACAACAGTGGCCGAGACTGCGCCGGCGTGACCGATTATGTTGAAAGATGAGACATTAATGATGACGGCACAGGTGCCACTCAACACGATGGCGATCCATCGGTCGAAAGGGACATCGCTGTGATGGGGCAGCTTGTCGATGAACGGTATGCAGAAAAGGAGCAGTACTGCACCGAAAAGCGATTGTTGATGCAGGAGCTGAATGCTCGAGGTATCCAACTTCTTTTGGTATCGACCAACCCAGACGGTGTAGATGGCGCTCGCGACTACTCCCGCAAGCGCAAAGGTAGCGCCGACCGTTGTGGTCTGCGATTGCCCACCTCCAGCTTTCTTGGTGTCGTAATACGCCATGAGTCCCACACCAGCACATGTCGGTACCAGCATCGCGGCAGCTTGCCACGGGATGCCTTGTCTATACAGGAAGAAGTTGAGAGCGGCGGTGATCGGTGTCAGCAGCACACGAACCGTCTGGTAGAAGGGTACAGAGCAGTGCTGCAGTGACGTGTTTTGTAGTACAACACTGAGACACATCGAGGAAGCAAGGGGGAAGAGATCCAGCAGGCCTAGTTGTCTGCGCTCAAACACGTTCAACGACGGCGTCGACATGATGTGGAGGGTGATGTGAGTGACGAAGAAGTGGTAAGATGCGAATGTGACTTGGGCGTGGGCGAAATTGGGATCACTAAATATGCGCTTGTTGATGAAGACCTGGGCATTTGTTAACATTGCAGCTCAAATTGAGATTGAAGAGCAGTACGTACGATGAGAACAGTCGCGAAAACATTAACGAATATCCAGGTAGTCAGCCGTGAAGGTCGTTTCGCAGGTTCAGGCAAAGACCGGCCCTCCTCATCACAGTCGACCATATCAGCTTCTTTATCGAAAAGGTCGTCGCGTTCAGTCGGTGACGACACAAGGGTGCTAGTATCCGAATCCAAACGAGCGCGCGCCATAGTAGAGACGAACAATTCCGTCTTCTCGTCCATGATGAATGTTATGTATGAGTCCGAGAGTCGTCAGTGGAATGTAAAATGACCTCGAGGACCGACGTCGTTTCTATAAGTGCGGAGGAACCGAAGTTTATATCTGGCAGCCTCGGCAAGCGTGCAGCTCCAGGTCGCCTTTGTACTTGTGTAGGTTTACCAATACCGATGCAAATGCAGATCAGGAACCTTGACAGAGTGAGAGTGTCTTGGTAAATCGAAACGCAGCGGTCAGGCGGACGCCGCTGAGTCTTTCAATCAGCCAAGCGAGCTGCCACGGGTGAGACGAGGATGCATCTCGACAAAGCGCAAGGGCTGAGATCAGATGAAAAAGGATCGATAGACAGAGGTACAGGGTACTCTACCTTACCTACATAGGCAAGGTGCGCAGGCACACTACACGCGATCGTGTGGAGATTTGCTGATGATTTATTTCGGAATTGGCACCTGCATGCATGCAGCAGATTCAGAAAGAGCGCAAGCCTCCGCAAGGGCGAACCGCAGTTCGTGTCTTCTCGTGACATCGCTCAGCCCGCGGCAAATGCGACCCCACGCACGAAAACAGTTGGAGTCCCGAAAGTCTGGCAGCAGATCCGTCGAATCACAGCCGCTGCTTCCCTGCTTTAATTCTCTTTGGGCAGTAGCGCTTACTGAAAGCGGCTGAGGGTACTTTGCACTTTAAAAGTAAAAATAGGCACCAACCAGACTGCAATTTGAAGGCATCTGCGCCGTCCGTCTCGAAGAAATACGGGATTGGAGACAGGATACGGCCTTGGCTGTTGCATGTATTGACTGTTGAGAGGATCAGTACGAGATTTAACTGTATCGTATGCGACGATCGTGTGCTTCCACACCCGTCGCCGCATCCCTTTGTTCGTTGCGCCCGTGCGAGTTTCTGCAGACAGATGCATAACGCCCGAGTGTCAGGTGTCACAAACGTGGCAGCTATCTCAACGTTCATATCACTGTCATGTGCAGCAAGCCACCAAGAGCGCTCCTCGAGAATCTCAGGATACAAAGTACAAACACGTGAATTGAAGAGACCGAGATGCTATACAACAACTTTGCTTACGACTCTACCCAATGCCTCACAGTTCGTCTCTCTTTCGACTGCTGGTGGCCCTTGGCTTCAGCCTGTAAGCAACGACACCGTGCCTGGGAACCGTCGCGGAGATCGTCCCCAGAGCACCAACAGTGCCAACATGTTTGCCCATCAATCTGGTGTCATTCATGGCCAAGCCCTGCGCAAAGCTCGTCTGCGTGGCGTTGTAGAAGTAGTTGGTCACGTTCATAGCATCCATGGTGCTGTTGCTGTTGAGAATCATGCTGGCGGTCGCATTTGGCATTCTGTTGGCCCAGAGGTCGTAGATGTCGTAGCTCATTTGCGCTTCTGTGGAGATGGCGCCTCCGTCGTCGACGAAGATGTCTGCGAGGGTCGCGTTCATTACTCGTGAGGTGTTGCCTGCGTTTAGCAAAATGACGGCTTGGTTGTTGCCATACAAAGAACCTGACCACATGCTGATCGTTCCAAGACCGTATTGATCGACGTCTGAGACGTTGTACTCCCACTGTCTGGTGATTGGAGAGCCAGCTGGGTCTTGGTTTAGGGCGATGATGGCAGGGTTGGTGTAGATTGAGTAAGTGGATGGAGACATGCTGGTCACATCGGTACCAATGATGAGTGGCGATTTTACGGCCGCCCACATGGTAAAATGCAGCTTGTACTCTTCGTCGTTCATGCCGCCGTTGCCAACCTCGAGCATATCTAGGTCATTCCATGCTCCGACCTTTGTTTTCTGGCTGTGTAGTCATTAGACTTGTGCTGATATGATAAAAAATATGGGCTTCTACTTACAGGACAGGTGCAGCCTTTCCAAGAATGTTCATCACTGAACAGTGGTAGCCCTGAAGAAGAGGGCAGTCGTAGGTCGTGCATGGACAGTTGACGTCCGGTGCATCGAAACTGTCATAGACATCTCCGGACATTCTCCAGCTGTTGGAGATGGTGGGGGCCCACTGTTCTGGTCAGTGACAAAGATTACCGACACAGCACTTCTAGAGGCAACTCACGTTCCAGGGTCCGTCCTCACCCCAGTTGCACAGAGAGTAGAGGATTGGTCGGTTGGTCTTGTTCAGAGCCTGACTCATCACGTTGTATCTGTCAAAGGAGAGTTTGGCGGTTCCAGATTGTCCCTGGTTGTAGCAGTTGTCCTATGAATGTAAGCAATTCGACCAATTCTCTCTGTAGGTGGAAACGAACATATTTGAGGTAGTCTACACCCCAGCTGGCAAAAGTCTGTGCATCTTGGGTCTCGTGGTCGAGAGAACCAGCTGGATTCTGTCAGTGACTGTTCCTCCACGAGGAACAACCTCCTCGGTCTCGAGAATAGTCGCTTACGATATAGTCCACAGGTGTATAGGCCAGCGTCAGAGTACATGCCGAATCCCATGCCGAGATCGTGAATCTGGTCGCCGACGTATTTCATGCCATTTGGGAACTTTGTGTAATCTGGCTGGAGAGTTCCATTGGACGAGCGGCCGGTGCTCCAGCAGTCGTCGAGCACTACATAGTGGTAGCCAGCGTCACGAAGACCGATCTCTGCCATCTTATTCGCAGTGCCGAGCAGCAAGTCCTCAAACACCGAGCACCCATAGGCGTTCCAATTGTCCTGTTCTTGTCAGTATGTTGCCTTCACGTACTGCATGGGCGAGAGACTGGGCGCTCAAGTACTTACCCAGCCCATCTGAGGTGTGATCGCGAGGCCATTAGATTGTGTACTAACAGCGGCGTCGACGGCGACTCCAAAGAGGAGCACGGCGGCGCTCGTGGTCGTGTATCTCTTCATGTTTGATCAGAGGGGATATCAAGGGTACGACTCGCTCGTGAAGGAAAGGCTAGAGATCAAAAGATAAACGCAGAGGAATATCCTTCTTAACTATTGCTTGCTGACCTACAGTGCAGTGCAGTAGTGGTGAATCCCCGCCTTCGAGTATTCGATCAATACCTACCTACTTTACGCGCGGCCAGTACATCGCGTTGAAGAAGCGGGGGACTCTGGTTCGAAATATACGACCCAATCAGAGAAGACGGAAACCATGTCATAGTCTCCAGTCGGTCCGAGAAGGACAAACTCAGGTTGAGTAGCTCGTAGTCGAGGGGCCGATGGGGTCTGTATGCTCCATGTCGTATGTACACTGTAGCATCCCACCTTTCCCCAACATCGGGTTCCCCCAACATCAGCCCCGCAAATACCCCGCCATACGGCAATTGAACCTCCACCAAATCAACCGCCGAACATTGGCGTGTTCCACTTGCACCACACGTGTCAGGTAGGTCAAAAGCAGATAAGAGACCGGCTGGAACAAGGTAGTATTACTTAATAGTCAATCCATCCTCTCCCAGAGCAAGAATCACCTTCTCAATCCATCAATCAACAAACCATCACGATGCCACCAGTAGCGATAGTCACAGGCGCCTCCTCAGGCATAGGGCTAGCACTAACCCAATACCTGCTCTCGAAGTCCTTCTGCGTAGCCATGTTGGACATCAATCCACCACCATCCTCTTTTCCCATGACAGACTTCACAAAGTACATCCGCACCGATGCTGCCAACTGGGACTCTCTGTCCGCGGCCTTCGCACAAGTCCACGCCTGGCACTCACGCCTTGACTTCGTGGCCCTGAACGCCGGCATCGACGACCGCGACGACATCTTCAGCTCCATCTCGTCCAGCGCGCCGCCCAAGAAACCCAACATGCTGACGTTCGAGGTCAACCTCTTTGGCCCATACTACGGCATGAAATTGGCCGCGCACTACATGTCGTTGAACGAGGTCAAGGGTGGCAAGGTAGTCATCACGGCGTCGGCGGCGGCGCTGTATGCTATCCCGATCATACCGCAATACTCGGCCACGAAGGCGGGATTGGTGGGGTTGACGAGGGCGCTGGCGCCGGTTGCTCAGAAAGTGGGCATCACGGTCAATGCCATCTGTCCGGCGGTCGTGGCGACGGGTTTGGCGCCGCCTGGACTGATGGATGTGTTTCAGGAGCAGCATATAACGCCCATGAGCACGATTATGCGGGCCTTTGAGGAGTTGGGTGACCTCGATGGTGTGGGTAACGAAGGCTGGACGAAGGGAGGGAAGAACGGTTGTATCGTCGAGGCTAGTATTGGGAGTCTGTACTATAGAGATGAGGTTGAGAAGCCGGATGAGGGGCAGGAGTTCATGACAGGTGGTGCGGCGGATACGTGGACGAAAGTTTATATGGAGAGGAATAAGAACTTTGCGCTCATGGATTGGGAGAAGAAGGATTAGCTTGTACTTGAGTCGAGATGCTCACCGCGCATATAGACGCATCAGCATAAGTTCAGCATGTCTTTAAAATTGTGGAATGTGTTCCTTCAGGTGGGTCTGTGTCCACCATCAGACGCCTCAGATCGGCGTAGGTGCATCGTATAAGTATTTGCGCATGCCCATACTCTTTTCACTCCGTCCATCCCGAAGTCCTGCTGATATCACCCTGACATGTTACTCGTCCGGCTCAGTGAGGTTCTTGACCCCATCAATATCACCCTGATGTGCTACTCGGCTGGCTCAGTGGAGGCCACAGCTTCGTGATAGTGCCCCTTCTTGAGATTGGTAAATGGCAAACCGATTTTCACATGGACTCCAGCGTCTCGTAATGCTGCCCACGCAACAATGACTTTGCTCCAGAAGGTAGGACATCTGGCTACGGTGTCCGCCTTAAATTCGCGCATATCGTAGCAATGGACCGCCATATCGACGAGGTATCTTTGAAGCATACAGTCTTCCATTGTGCCATCGAAAATCTTGTAAATATTCGCAGGGCCGGGACCCTGGTTGTGGAATTGTTGATGGAGGTGAAGGACACGGTCCATGATGACATTCTTGCAGGCTTTGTCGTCGATCCTGTCTGCGAAGCAGTATAAAGCGAAGAGCTTGCCGTAATAGGTCTTGAGGTTGGCGACTTCTGGCTTCTCCTCCATAGCGACGACGCGTTGGGTAAATGCATACTGCAAGTAGGTTGCGAAGGTGTCGCCATCATCTTCCGGGAGACAGACACAGCGTTCTTTGTTCTCGGACCATTCTTTCTCTGGAGACAGTGCAGTTTGGAAAAAGGTGGACGATCGACACAGGACGTCTCTTGGAGCAGAGAACAGGACTTCCTCCGGTCCAACCTTGATGGTGATCATGTCCTGAAAATCGATTCTGATACTGTCAGTAGGTGTTACAATATACGTCTGAGTAAGCTTACCGCCATCTTTTGGGAGCTGGCGCATCTGGTGGGTCGCCTTCGGCTGCTCTCTTCGTAGACTGGCCAACCTTCGTGTTGTCGACATTCTTCGGTGCTGGCACATCTGGCGGATCGCCCTCGGCTGCCTTCTTTGTGGACTGGCCGACCTTCATGTTGTGAACAAGCAGTTGTTCTGCGGTTGGTGATTTCCTTTGTGGTTGGTGATTATTGCTTGCATTCAAGAAAACCGAAGGGTTCGTGGCAAGAATGAAGGAAGTCACAGTAATTACAAGGCGGCGAGCTTGTACAGATTAGGAAGTGGAAGCGAAGGTGGAAGCAGATAGCTGAGGGGACTGATAGCTTACCCGGTGTCATGTCTTTCGTGGAAATGAAAGTGAATGTTTCGAAGCCGTGGGTGAGGAAGTGCAAGTGAAAGCAGAATTAGAAGTGAAAGTGAATATCTCACGAGGAACGCATACACAGACCCTGCTTCAACCATCACTCTCCGCCAGTGTTATCGACGCAATAGACGACTGATGGCGTACACAGACCCCTATCAACCATCACTCTAGGTCAGTGTTGTCGACGCAACGGACGACTGATGGCATACACAGGACCCCTATCACCATCGCGCTCGGCCTAGTTCAGGAGCCCGCGAACGACATATACCGGAGCGAGCAATTCCGAAGGCGTAAGAGTATAGTTCATAATGTGAGATCCATATTGGCGGTCTATCAATGGGGTATCAATAACGAGGACGTCGCCTCATATGCCGACCTCAGTGCGTAATTACACGCAATCAATGAGTGAACCCCATCATCTTTCGGTTCCTCTTGATCATCTTCCTCAACTGACTGTCCTTGTCAGCCATCTGTTTGGCCTGCTCGTTAAGCGCTCTCTCCAGATCTGCATAGGTCGCTGGTTGACCGTCCAGATGGAAATCGTAGTGTGGAGCAAGAGCTTGCTGTGGAGTGATGCCGATGTCCTTGGTGCTGCTGCCGGCCTTGGCTGCGGAGCTCGCGGCACTGACTGGCATCACGAATTCGTTGATGTATTGTTCTGCGTTGCCGACCAGGAATGATCCCTTCTTGCTGCCTTCTTCGACTGCCTTTTCCATGGCGTTTGCATCGCGTCCGCGAGACATTCCGCTCTCGTAACCACGCTTGATTGCTTCTAGGTCGAAACGAGGGAACTCGCTGCTGATGCTGCCTCCTGGGAGTTTGGGGTCTGGTGGCGCGTGGTAGCGGAGCTGAGGTGGCATAGCGCGCAGCGTCTTTTCTAGCTCGATGTAACGGTCTTCTAGCTCCTGCTCGAGATGACGGAGATGAGCTCCGCCTGGGGTAACGCAGCCTCGTGACCAGATTCGACCATCCTCACCACCGTAACGCAACGCGTGTTGATTCAACAACATCGATCGGACTTGATCTGGAAGCATGTTGACGTCGGGGTTACGCTTCAAGGAGCGTCCGACGGCGAGGTCAATTGCCGCGATATTCTGCGAAGCCTTGTAGGTCGTGTTCGCTTGAGCCAGAGGCTTGAAAAATGTGTCTAAGCAAGTAGACAGGAGTGAAGAAGTGTTGCGCAGTTCCGAGAGTAGAGAGGTAGGTGTTGTGCCCTCTGGTACATCAGGTACTGGAGTCGGCTCTTCTTGTTTCGGTGGCTCGAGCACTTCTGGTTCCACCTCCTTCACAGGGGAAGCAGGCACTTCATCTTCAACCTCTACCTTCTGCACTGGCGAAGCTGGTCTGGTAGATGCGGCGGATGCTGTGGTCTTTGGCTTTAGTGGAGCAGAGGCCTTTTTAGACTTTTTCTTTCTGCTCAAAATAGCCTCTTGGATGGGCTCATCAGCCGATGGAGACGCCACGTCTTCGGACTGCTTCTCCTCTTCCTCCAGCTGCTTGGCACGCAGTTGACGGTCCTTCTTTTGCTGACTCTTTGTCTTTGCCCTCACAGGCGCACTCCCAACTCTACTAACCGGAGGGGGTGAGCTTGCGCGAGACGCAGAAGTCATCGATATCGTGTCGGAGACGTGCTCGCTTGAAGGTGTCCCCGGCGGATGCATGGAAGCGATGCTCGGGTTACGAGACGGCGCTCTGATACCTGCAGTCACCAGTGATGGGATCGCAGGGCCGGCTACTGCTGCTGCTGGAGGAGGAGTCTCTGCTTTTGGAGTCGATACCAACCTCAACGTGCGAGGCGCAACCCTCTTCGCAAATCCGTCAACAGAGGAAATGCTTGGACTCGCCGGACGTGACGAGACCGACGGCGTCATGGAACGTAACGACTTGGTGGGCGTCTCCAGCTTTTGCGCCGAGGTATCATCGGGCAACTCGATCCGCTGGCTGACGGCTGCAGTAATGTCTATCTTGCCAGGTGCCTTTCGCTTTATCGAGTCTTCCTTCTTGTTGGAGTCTACCTTGGCCTTTTCACTGAACTGGTTGTGACGAGCAAGAAGTGCAGCAGCAGGCGATTTCGCGTCAGAAATGGCGGTGCTGTTACTATCGTCAATGGCACCAAGGGCGGCTTGCTCGTTCGCAGCACTGGTGGGCTTATTTTCTTTATCGTTGATGCTTTCCTTGCTGTTGATCTCGGGTGCGACTGGCTTGATAGTCTCAGTCTTTTGCTGTTGTGAAGGTGTGCTAGCAGATTCCAAAGAGGCTTTCTTGATAGGCGTCTCGACTTCCTGGTCTTGCGCTGCAGGTGCCGACGATGATTTTGATCCGGCTTCTTTGGCTTCTGTGGCAACACTCGTCGATTTGGCTTTAGGAACCTCTGTGGGCGTTGCAACTTCCTGGGTCGAAGCCATCTTCGACTTGCTTTCCTGTCTCAATGGTGTAGAAGTCCTTGTGGGAGTCGCGGGTAATATTGGCACTGCCGGAGTGATCGAAGACGGTGCCCTTTTCAAGCTGGCACGTGAAGCTGGTCGAGAAGGCGTTTGATCTACGGGAAGAGGATGTATAGCTTTGTTTTCGAATCCGGGCGGGATTGTTGGAGTCGATCTTCGTGATTGTTCTTCGCTTTGCACAACTCCAATTTGTCCAAGGCCTTCAAGGCCGGGTGGCGCAGGTGGTGTTGCCCGCTGTACTTCATCTCGTGAAAAGGCCTCTGAGCCTTTTCTACTGATGGAAGCAAACTCGTCTAACATATCTAAGCCTGAAGTCAGCATATCTCTGTTTGTAGCGATAGGTCTCTCAAAGAAAAGACGGCGGCATAAGCAGCAGCAGCAGCAGCAGCGCAGGGTTCTTTGCGATTATGGAGAGTCGGCAGCAAGGACGAGACGATCCTAAATACATGCGGATTTGACATTCTCATCACGTTCCTCGTCACGAGTGCAGACGGTTGCTGAAGAAACAAGATGGGACTGGCTTGGTCAATCTACCAATCTTTAAAGACAAGGTGAGATATACGTACAAGGTGCAATCGCAACGAGAACGTGATGAGAGGCATGAAGGATTCGTGATTGGTGGTAGCCTGCTGAACCTCTCCGTCGTGATGCGTGTCAACCTTGTCTCGAGCCACTTGAGACTGGATTCCTCAAATCCGCAGTGAAAACGCCTGTAAAATGCGGCATTGGCGATTCTATCACCGCTCGCATTGCCAAACCCCAACGCCAAACGCTCGCAAAGCCCACTGAGAGGGGCGCAGATCAAAAAGGTCGCTCAAATTGTCAAAAAGTCGTCTACCATCTGCCAAATCCTGCGCCGCCGCCGTTGCTGCTGCTGCTTCCTCCGCCGTACACCATCGAGTGCAACGCACCTTGGCTCTGTCCGCCATGAAGTCCCTGGCCGCCAGCTGCATTGCTTGGATGGATTCTTGCTTGGAGAATACTCGGGTCCGCTACATCGACTACACCGCCCCCAGAGGAGGAAGTGTTAGCTTGTTTGTGCTTCTTCCCTTTTTTCTTGGCTTTGAGATTGCCAGCATCCTGAAACGCATTTTGCTGGGCATGAAATGGAAAGGCCAGAAGGCCAGGGGCAGAGGTAGAGGCAGAAACAGAGCCAGAAGATGCGTGCGAGAAAGAAGGAGAAATGTACTCACGCTTGCCTGCGTCCTGCCCACCAAAATCCCGTCTTCTCAAAAGCTCCCTCATCATATCGTCGTTGGAATTTCTGCCCGTCACATTGGCGCCGTAGCCGAGCCCACTAGTCGCGAAGCCGTGGCCTTGGCCAAACATACCACCACCGCTCACTGGGGGTGTGCCGGTAGTCTTCAATCCAGGTGGTGGTCCAGATACCGTACTGGTGTAGAAACCTTGTTGTTGACCGAAGGCTGCTGAGCTCTGAGGTGGCATCATCGATGCTTGTTGGTTCATCAATTTGGGATTCGCGACTGGTTTGACAGCCGCAGATGCTGAAGATGAATCGTTGGCAAAGGTGTAACGAGACGTGTTCCTAGCATGACCAGGTTGCTGGCTCTGACCCATCGCGTTGGGAAACTGTCCGGCGTGCTGTGGAGGAGTCATGGAACCAGGAAGGCCTGAACTCTCGGGCGATGCCTTGAACTGCTGTAGGAGAAGCTGCTGCTGCTGTTGTGGCGTCAAGCCTCGAGCGCTCAAGCTCAGATTCGAAAAGTCGTTATCAAGTCCAAAACCGGTGTCGAGACCAAGACCACCCTGGTGCGAAGGTGGCTGAATGGCGTGTTGCTGTGCTGAAATATCTTCCAGATCTTCCGGTTCACCGCCAAGTTGCCTACTACCACTACCTTCCATTTGGTCATCGGTGTCCACTGCCGCGACAGCTTGCATGGCGTTGCGCTCCTCTTGCTCGAGTCTTCGTCTCTCCTCCTCTTCACGTATGCGCATTACCCGACGCTTGGCACCCCCGTTGGCATCAAATAATGGTGGGAATGATTTGATAAAGTCGAGATCTTGTTGCGAGAACATTGAGCCGGAAAAGACCAGGTTGCCATGAGGCGTTTTGAGAGCATCGAGGAAGCTGACAAATGGAGAGCGAGCTGGTCGTTGCTCGACATCTGGCGTCGAGGCGACATTCTCCGTCGGCTGTGCTTCGATAGACTGATCTGTGTCTGTTGACATTGCTAGTGCTGATGCGGATGAAGGATTGGCTACTTCCGGAACCATAGGCTCAGAAGGCGTAGCTATCGATGGTGCGGGACTGGACGAAGAATCCATGGCCGCACGACTTGCGGCTCTGCTCTGTTGCGCAGGTTTTGAAGCCCACGAGGCGGTCGAAGGAAGTGCCGGTGCGTTTGGGTCCAGCGGTGTCGAGGCCTGTACAGTTGAGTGTGCGGCGGCAACTGGCTGTTGTGTCTGAGGGGGTGGCTGACTGGTACTAGTCATCATGCTCTGCGAAGGTTGCTGAGTCGATATGACGTTCATAGAAGACAGGTCCTGGCGTGTGAAGCTGTCTCGTTCTTCACCAGGTTCATGCAAGAACATGCAATTTCGATTTTGGCAAGGCTCGCCGCGAATGTATGCGGAACAATATTTGGTCGTCCCAAACTGTGCGCGCAGTATCCGCTCACCATTCTCCGATCCGTCAACTGCTTCGATGCAAGATGCGGCGTCCTCTTTCCTGGCGTAGGTCACATAAACCCCTACCGAGGATGGGTGCGAATGGTCTTTGGCCTTGCTAACGACGATCTTCACAATCTTGCCGTATTGTCCAAAGTACTGCGGTCCACGAAGGGTCTCCAGAAGTTTGTCCTCCTGCGTGGAAGGGCTCAGACCTGTGACGTAGACCAAATTCTTTTGCACAACTCGAAGTCCAGCCAAGTGTTTTCTGCTGAGGGTGTCCGCCTCCTTCTTCTGAAGTTCTTTCTGTTGCGCAGCTACGCTCTTCTTTTGACGTGCAGCTTGTTTCGCTTTCCAGGCTGCTTCCCTAGAGTTTTATCAGTAAACGAGCGCCGTCGAGTGATAGTGAGCACTCACTCATCAGCGCTGGGTTTCTTGAAGTCGATAGAGGAGTCGTCATATGGTCGTCTGCACGCCGGACACAGGCCGTTCATGTTGTTCCGCACATTGTTGTAGCAGAACTGGCATATCTTCAAAAGCGTCAGTCATTGAATACCAGAGCTTGAGTAGTGAGGTTATACTTGATAGCCGCAAGGGCATGGGCGAAAGTGCTTGTCTCCGAGATCAAACTCTTCGACACAGAGTGGACATGTCTCTTCTTCATCGTCGTCGATGAACTGATCTTGTTGTGTGCGTGACATTGTGAATAGTTGGGTGTGAAATGCGGGCTGTAAGAGATGCCTTTGCAGATGAGAAGTCGAGTCGAGATGACTGCCGCAGTAAACGGTCGGTCAAAATAGGGTATCGTGTATTGTTCCAGAGGGAAAATCGCTGTAGACACAAAGACGCAGGAAAAACGCCGACCGTAAAGAGCAGATTAGTGAAAGATAAGGGTGAGAGCTTGAGGGTGAAGAGATGGGTGGCCTTGCTCAAGAAGCCATCACTTCGTGAAGGAACGACCATGAACTGCCAAGACTGTAGTTACTTCCAACCGGAGTTTTACCGCCAAGAGCCTCTCGATCGAGGTGACGCCTTCCATTGAGAGGAGCTGCCTCAGGTTTCCAAGAGCGACAAGCAAGCACCACATCTCTCGCAATTATGGCTCTCAAACAATCCGCGACTCGCTCGATGCGAGCTGCGCTTAGAAATGGCACCCGCGTCAATGCCCCAATGCGATCTTTCACCACGACCATGTTCAGATCGAAGGAGCACGTCTCTAATCTACCGGAATCCGACGTCTCTGATCTGCCCAACATGAGAGTACGGAGTCAATGACACGAGCTACAAGGATGAGTGACTGACAAGGTACAGCATGCACAAAGGAGCGAGACTGGTAGACTCCACGTCCCAATCGTCAACCCAGCGGACAAGTACCAAGAGAAGGCGGACTCACTACACACATACGGCCAATATATTATGTCTTGCCTCCCGAAATACGTTCAGCAATTCTCCGTCTGGAAAGATGAGTTGACCATCTACATCTCTCCTCAAGGTGTCACCCCTACCTTCAACTTCCTCAAATACCACTCCGCGGCAGAGTTCACTCAGATCTCCGACATCACAGCCGTCGACTATCCAACCAGGGACCAGCGCTTCGAGGTCGTGTACAACATGCTGAGTGTCCGTCACAACGCGCGTATCAGAGTCAAGACATATGCCGACGAGGCGACACCGGTACCATCGATCTGCGATCTGTACGACGGCGCAAACTGGTACGAGAGAGAGGTCTACGATCTGTTCGGTGTCTTCTTCACCGGACACCCCGATCTCAGACGTATTTTGACCGACTATGGATTCGACGGTCACCCACTGAGAAAGGACTTTCCCCTGACCGGATACACCGAGATCAGATACGACGAGGAGAAGAAGCGCATCGTGGTGGAGCCACTGGAATTGACACAGGCGTTCAGAAACTTTGAGGGAGGAAGTGCTGCGTGGGAACAGGTCGGACCTGGACATGACAGGAAGCCACAGACTTACAAGCTCCCGACCCCAAAGCCAGAGCCCAAGCCTGATGAGCAGAAGAAATAGAGGGGTTGAATATATCAGGATTTTTCAAATGTATCTTATTGTTGTACATACTATGGCAATCGGATCTGCGCAATGTGAGACTAGATAAGTGGGTATTTCTATGTCCAGAGCGGAAAAATCGTTCTCTATCATTGATCGTAGCGATGTACCCGCTGCCTGTTTAATGTTCGCTTGTAGATATGTGCAGAAAGACAATAACAAAGTGGGTATCGAACCGTACAAAACCGAATTGACACCGAATAAAACCATCCCTCCTTTGTCCGATCGTACCTACTCATCCCAAGGAAAATCGTCATCCGCCACTGTGATACACGTCAGATAACCTGGTCCTTCTCCACCTAGATCCAGCTCGAGACAATCGCTCACAACAGGCTTAACCACATCTCGTGCCAAATTCTTAAGCTCATCCATCCTCCTCTCGAAGCGCTTGAGGTTGTCTCGGCTGTACAGCCCCTCAGGAGCATGTTTGAGAAATCGCTTCAGCTCGTCATGCGGTAGGTAGGCCTCTTTATCTGTGGAAGCTATGAGACGGAAGATCCTCGATGTTGCTGGACAAGAGGCAGATGCTGGAGGCTGGGGGGTAGGGTTTGGGATCCGGTTACGAGAGGCCGAGCGACGGGCGTCGGTTGATGGACCATACGAGGTGCCATTCATACCAGCTCGACCTGCTGTGCGCGATTGGCTGTCTTTCAATATTGACACCGGAGCGGGTGTGGTGTTTTCTGCAAGCCATTGCCGAAAAAGACTTATTGCGAGCCAGTCAAGAAAGTTGTTGCTAGGGTTGACCCGTTCGCCACGGCTGGTCGTCAGTGTCAGACGGAAGAGCCTGCCTTCTACTCTGGCCTTTGTATCGTTAAGGATGTCGTACTTGTCTTCAATGAGATCTAGGACTGGAAGACTGATCGAACGTTCTAATTGTGGTCTGTGAAGGGGCCATTGACCTACAACGTGTACGAGAGCCTCAGCGAATATAGTCTTGCTGTGTGCTAGGTAACCGAGCTTCAGATATGAAGGAGGGTACTTTGCGATCTGTTTGAAAAGACGATTGCCGAAGCGCAGAAGATGATGGTCAATCCGCGGTGCCACCACTGGAAGCGCATTATAGATCTCTGCCAGTCTCAGCAGGGCTTTAGACTCGGTGTATGCATCAGCAATGCTGGCATTGTCCAAGGAAGGAGGGTAATTGTAGAAGATCCGGAAAAGATTGTCGTAATCACGCAAGACCTGGTCGTCCGGATCAGCCGGCGCAGCTTGCTGGGTGCCGTTCAAGTTCAATGCAGTGAAGTTGGACATGCTTCGAAAGAATGCGCTAGAAGATGTTGGAGGTTGACTCCTCGAGTAGGGCGGTGGTGGTCCAGCACTGTCACGCAATGCACCGCTGTGGATATGTCGCTGGACTAGCACGGGAGGTTCGTCAAGCGTAGCCTGTTCCCAGTTCAGAACGTACACCAGCCGCATTCTTTCTTCATCCGCTTCGAGCGAGCACGAACGTTTGGTGTCAGATGTACTCCAATCGCGCTCCCCGCATTGAAACAAAGAATCATTGCGCCGCCTCTGCGAAGGTCCCGGATCTCCAGCGGTGATTGCAAGTTGCACCTTTCTCCTCGTATCATCGTCGAACCAACCAGAACATTGATTGAGTATCAACTTGTGTAAGAGGTATCGCTGTTCTTTCCTTCCATTTCGAGAAGCCAGTACTATCTCCACATCTCCAGTATGCTCGAAAAGGGGAAACTCGTTCTGGGCCGAGGACGTAATAGAGCCGCCATGGAGGGAACGCGGTTGGTGATGTCTTCTGGAGGACGACGAAGCACGGGAAACGATGGATTGTGCGCGTGAAGCGCTCGAGGTTGACTGCTGCTGTCCGTCAAAGTAGGATACCATTCCGATGCTGCCGCCTGCGATGTCGTTGAAGCCCCGTCAGGCGGAGGTGTTGCGTTGCCTATGTAGCTAGACAACAGCCAGATCGCAGTTGTGTTCACATCATTGATTCTGCCGCGGAAGGTAAAGGTTTAACCTACAGACTTGGGTTTACGAGGACGAGCCGTGGTTTGCCGTTCATGAGTCCTTGATGGTCGACGCGAACCACGGGTTGCTTGATTTGGAGTCTGCCCGATCCGAAGATGGGTACTCATCCACTGGTTCCTCTTACATAAAGCTTCGTAGCAGCTCCGGTGATATTCAAAAGACAACCGGTATTTCGCACACTTGCCTGCTGTCTGCTTGGCAAACTGTATGACGAAGTAACATGATTGCAGGGGTGCAGGGCAGGACATGAGCAAACAAACTTCCGCATCCTTGACCGGTGCGAAGACTCGCGGACTATTATACCAATGAGACCGGACCGCGGCAGGTTTGCCGAGCAGCTTTTCCGAAGTTTACTGTTCTCTTCGTTATATCTATATGAACGCGCCAATATGCTATGATTCGTTTTACATGTCGCTGGCGACCTCAGACGGCTCCCAGCAGAGCCAAACTACTTCTCCCTCGACGGACCTTCTCGAGGCCGACGTTTGCACCAAAGCCGCTCCTTGATCTGAAGCACATCCGTCAAAGTCCTGGACTCTACGAACAAAACTGCAATGACCGCAACTACAAGAGACAGGCGCGGAACTCATGGCGCATTCTAGAACTACACGAGCAATGGCAGCAACTTCAACGAGACTCGCGGACCTCTCGAGAGCAGAATAATGCCTTGCGAAAGCAGCTTTCTCATGCCGCTAGTAATGAGCAGGACAAGTCGAATCTACTGGAGAAGGCGAAAGAGCTGAAAACACATCTGGACAAGATCGAGTCTCAAGAAAAGGAGATTCAGGAAGAGATCGATGAGCTAGCATTGGAACTACCGAATCTGAGCAGCAGCTTCACGCCAAACGGCAACGATCCAAAAGTCCTAGGCTACATCAGCGACCACCCAGAGCCTGAGCCTTCAGTCTCAGATCGAGTATGGCGGTCACACGTCCATGTCGGATCAGAACTCGACATCCTCGACTTCGCCGGCGCAGCCACAACCACGGGCTGGGGCTGGTACTTCCTCAAGAACGAAGCCGCACTGCTCGAGCAAGCACTAATCCAATACACCCTGTCCATCGCACGCAAGCACGGCTGGCAGATCGTGACCCCGCCCTCGATCGTCTACTCGCACATAGCAGCAGCCTGCGGTTTTCAGCCACGCGACCAGAACGAAGAGCAGCAAATCTACACCCTAGCACAAGCCGACAAGGACAAAGGCAAGCCGACACTGTCACTCGCGGGCACAGCAGAGATCCCGTTCGCCGGCATGAAAGCCAACACCGTCCTCGAAGAAGCGGATCTCCCGCTCAAAGTCATTGGCGCCTCACGGTGCTACCGCGCCGAAGCCGGCGCCCGCGGCGTCGACACCAAGGGCCTGTACCGGGTGCACGAATTCACGAAAGTGGAGATGTTCAGCTGGACGAAGCCCGACAGCACGGGCGACGAGGACCACTTCACGGACGACGCGTTCGAGTCGCACAGTCTGGCGCTGTTCGAGGAGATGGTCGCGCTGCAGAAGACGATCCTGTCCTCACTCGGCTTGCACTGTCGCGTGCTGGAGATGCCGGCGTACGAGCTCGGCGCCAGCGCGACGCGCAAGATCGATATCGAGGCGTTTTTCCCCAGTCGCAGGGACAAAGATCAGGGCTGGGGCGAGGTCACGAGTGCGAGTATTTGCTCCGATTACCAGACCAGACGGCTGGCGACGAGGGTCAAGACGAACAAGGCGGGCAGGAAGTTGGAGTATCCGCATACTGTCAATGGGACGGCGTTGGCGGTGCCCCGAGTCTTGGCTGCGATTATGGAGAATGGATGGGATGAGGAGACTAAGTCGTTGACGATTCCGGAGGTGCTGAGGCCGTGGATGGGTGGTATGGAGAGGGTCGAGAGGCGTGGTGGTAAGCCTGCTGCCACCTCGTTGTAGAATCACTGGGCATTATCATGTGCTGCTGTAAGACTAGAACATGTACCAAAACACTGTCCTTGTCCACCCATCTCGTGTGGTAGCTCGACTGCCGCGGTTGTGATTGTACGACCTCGCCAGAACAGCCCGAATGAACGACCTCGCTGTCTACTCACGTCACTGACTGGCTGTATGCTGTAGCTCCTACTCCACTTCCCAGATGCCTAGTACCGCAGGAGCCAAATATCCACCCATCACCCCACCGGAGCGACAGGCTGGCTGGGAGTCGTGCAACAGAGCTACTGCTGACATTGCGGTACGTCGTGCAAGCTTACAATGCATTGTGGTATCGCTGCAGTGTTTGACGACTGTCGGGGTTACATGTAGCATGCGCGATATGAACTAGACTGAACTTTCACAGGCTCAGTAAACAACAAATGATGACCCAGAGCTTTCGAAAGGTAACTGGGTCGCTTAGCGGGGTATACATTATAGCAATAGTTACTCATCGCTACCGTAATGTGGATATCTCGTCTACCAATCCCGGCTCGAAACCAATGAGGCTCTTCACCAAATCGAACCCGGAGTAGCCACCGCATATCTGCACAGCTCATGCAACGGTCACTCAGCGCAGCTATATACAGAAAGGATACTCGCCCGACATCTGGGCTGCAGTAGCAGATGCGCCCTGCCGTTCTGACTGCGAAAGGCTGCGCCACTCCTTGATCGTCTCTGCTCCGATGCTGCGTTTGTTCTCCAGCGCTTTCCGACGCATGGCGGAGACGACTCCGTCCTCGTCCTGATGTTCCTCGGCTGGTGATTGGTCGAAGGCCTCGAACCAGGCTGGAGATTTGCTGTCGCGACGGATGTGGTGCCATATCTTGCGTGCTGCATCCGGTGAGGGAGACTGTGTGCTGTCGCGACCCGCGAGCTTGGGCGTAACGACAAGCGAGGTTGAGCTGTTCGGCGTTTGGGAGGCTGGGCTATCGCTTGGTGACGGAGTGATGGAGTGTGAGTCGGACTGTAGTTCCGGACCTGGTTCCGAGTCTCTTGATCTTTTTGAATCGTAATTTGGCTGTATCATGTCTTTCTGCAAACGAGTCTTGAAGGATTGCTCTGTGGTCATGACAGTCTCCTTGGAGAACAACGAATGACCGTAGCGCGCCTTGACGACCATCAGTTCCAATAGACCATCGCCGAGCATAAACGCAAGCTCATCGTACAGCTTGTCGATCGTTGCTGACTGCTCGCTGACTCGACGATGTTCCTGCCTCTTGTTGATCCGTGAAGATACCTTCACTCGCAGCTCTAGCGTCTCGCTACGATGCAGAGTTGCAACATTCTGCGGGCCCAGAATATCATGTATGTCACCATCCATGCCCGCCTCAACAAACAACCGAACGTCACTCAGAACTCCTGCATTGCCCTTGACTCTTGCGGTCACGGCCACCTAGGTCGGAAATGGGTCCTCGGGTCCAATGTGTCGAGAGCTCGTTCTGATGACAATCTCGAGAAAGGTTGGATTGACGATCGGTGTGACAGGCTGGGAATGGTGCGGTATACTGCTGAGCTTTTTGATCGTTGATGGCACTGGAGACCTCACAGTTGGATCCTTCCGTGTCGTCGCTGCATCGACATTAACTTCGGTTCGTGATGCATGCTCCTGAGCTCCGCTGGCAGACTTGTCAAGTTGCAGCATTGACATGGACAAATTCGCCAGAGGGCTGGGCCTCGATACTTGCATTGCCGGTCTGTTCCAGGTCTCAATCGCCAACGAGTGTCTTGAACTCCTAGAAGGGTTGCGATGCAACTTTGAGGATGCTTGGTCGGCCATTGTATCGATCATACAGCGATGGACGTCCAATGGCTCTGGTAATCTGATAGTACTTTTGGAGCGATTCAAGATACCATCCTTGACCCTGGACATGACACGCTTGTGGACGGACTGTCGGCGCACCATTTCGGGCTTTACGTTTACATTGATGTTGTTGGAGGCGAGAGACAAGGCCGGCAGTCTTGTTGCTTCCATACTTGGCCTTGCTCGGAGAGATTGAGGTCGGTTTGGAGAGGGTGAGAGAATTCGGGTTGGGCAGTTGACTACAGGATGATTCTCTTGCGTTGATCTAATCGGTCGATTTTCTTTTGCTCGTTTCGAAGTGTGTAGCGGAGCCTCCTTGACCATCCTGATGGAACCGGAAGATGGCCACAGGCTGTGCGTGGAGCGACTGGCGGGCAGAGGCCTGTTCTGGTCCGCAAACCCTCCTGACATGATGTCCCTTGCGAGTAACTTTTGATGCTAAGAAGTCGGTTGATTCTGGATGCAAATGTAGCTGCTAATCAATGCGGTAAATCGTGTTATTACTGCGATAATGCTGCTTTGTTATTGGATGGGATGCAGTAGAAGCAAGGAAGGGGACGTAGGTCTGTTGGTAGATGAAAGCAGAGCGATTCCGATTGACCAGGAAGGAGCCGGATGGCATTGAGAGAAGGTGCGCTCGAGCGGCTGACACCCGTACAATATCCAACCTCTGTCTTATTTCACGCCGGCCTTTTGTGGTTCGCTGTCCATTTTGAAGAATGAGATCTGAACGTTTCAGCGTGATAAAACTTTGGCCGCAGAGATAACATACCAAGTCATCCTGATTCAGGTTTTTACCAAACAAGGCGTTCTCGGAGACACTGAACTGGACGCCTTTGCGGACTCTATCCTCCCAGACGCCGTGCCAGTTCCACTCGCCAGGTTTTCTGGCGCCTCCAGGTTGTTGTCTAGAGTGATCTTGGTCATCTAGACTCGTCCTTCCACCTTGCAGGGAAAGACTACCAGATCGAGGACCCTTCTCGCGGTAGCTCTGCCAAGCATGCCAGGCATTGGGGTTAGCTGCTGCATCCAGCCGAATGCTGTTCAAGAAGTCTTCGGACATGAGGGCACTACGCATGTAGTATAGGACGTCTAGGATGTGTGGTGGATTGGTCACAGCAGGTCTGTCGGAGCTGACACTTTTTTGTCGTAATTCGAAACCTGCATTGGCCGGTGTGTTATGGTTGAACCACTGCGGAAACCCATGTCGGAGGCTAAGACCACCTGGTGGGAGACGCTCGTCATCAGAAGCGCTTATAGTGTCGGTACCGGTATCCTGAGTCGTATAGGTATACGTAGTGAGAGGAGTAATTAAAGGATGGAAGATCTCGGTTGAGAATGAAATGTTTGGAGGACGCTGAGGATACTGTACCGGAAAGCTGATGTGAAAGCGAAATACGCCAGGCGCATACGGACCTGGTTTGGTATTGAGCAAGGATATTAGAGGAGATGATTTGCGATTGTACTCACCTTCTCGAACAAACAAGACACCTTCCCAACGACTGTTGTCTCCTGGTACAGGGACTAGGTAGACTCCTTTCGGAGAGGCGTGTTTGACAGTTACCCTGCATCAGGATCAACGACTGCATCGGGGTTTAGGTACAAGAAACGCGTGGACTTACAGATCAAGAGCTCGATTGTTTACCTGATAGGCTGGTATTCCCAGGATCTGGCGATTCGACATGAACGAAGCGGCTGTCATCATCCGACCTTTTAACGATATACCATATGTGTAATTTGCTTGTTTCGGCTGCCGTGCAGTGATATATTCAGTTGTCGGCTAATAGGTTTAATGAAATGTTTAGTCAACTATGGGGTTTCCCCGATCTGATGTGGTTCGTGGAGAAATTTCAAAGGGTTCCACGTCGTCCAGGCTGCGTCGGGGTTTGGCGTCGGGGTTCGGACAATAAGAATGGCACCATATAGTAGCTGCGGCTGATAAAAAATCATTTTAGTGTCACGCAACTATGGTCAAAACAGTGATATCTTCGATACTGCCTTGAGCTTCGTACTAGGCTATTATTTGTCTGTCTTGTACAATACGTCATGTTTCCAGCATCGTGAATTACGACGTAGATTTCAAGGGGCCGTTACGGGCTTCAGCACTCCTGTCGAGCCGCGATTTGAGCGGTCTAGAGAACAAGATCGACACCTCGTGTCCAAATTCCGGGCACGCACATGCTGGCAGCACCCCCTGGCCTCACAAACCTTGCTGGAAGACGGACCGGTTTGCCGCATTCGCGACATTGACACCGCACTCTCCGTCTCCGGTGGGAGACCCTGTGTACAGCGAATCGCAATTCGTGCCCGCTCAACCAGAGGCGTGATGCAACGATGAGATCGGATGTCGCTCATGAAGCTACTGCACTGTGAAGTGGATGGGCCAACAACGTGGCCTAGTGACGATTTGAAGCAATGGTTGGACAGACGCCAGTTCGGAGACGGCGTCAACTTTGGTAGAATACAGACGGCATGACATACGGAGTACTGCCCCTGAGTGGATGACACATCTGGGTTGAAAGTACTCAAATGTAAGTGTACGATACATGAGAATTCGAGAACATGGATCGGATATGAATGGAAGGACTCACGGTATTGAAGAGCGACCTTAGAAGGCAGCTTTCTCATCATTTTTAGTGTTCGATACTGGAGAGATGGTGCAATCTATTGCTGGTCGACGGTGAGCTGGTTGAAAATCTCTCCACGATGTCAGCGTGACGCCGAACATGCCTGATGCTGGTAGTGCCAACGGTTAATGAGCACCATACAGGCCTGTCGAGGGCCTACGGAGATACCCATGTGTGATCGCCGTCAGTAGACACGTTGTTCTGTACTGTGACTGCTATCGACACAGGCAAAACTTCGGTTCTGACAGATCTCGTTGCAGTAGCACTTCATGCGAGTGAACAGAAGTATGCAGCTACGAATTGAAGCTCCGAGTGGTCTCGGCAGTTCACTGTCATGTCCATAGTGGTGGAAATGAAAAATGACCCAATGACAGGGATTGCGGAAGACGACCCGACACATAATGGGTTGATTCGCTACCGAGCCCGGCATCTCAGAAATAGCGTAGTGGTTCTGGGGAACAAATTGAAGGATCGGGGTGAAACGACACGAGCGGACCGTCGAGTCATCAGGCTGCTGATCACGCCTTGTCGTCGCCATCAAGATCACACCGCCTATTTGTGATACGCGAGCTCTCGAGTCTTTTCGCTACCTTATGTATGGTGGATGTGCTGTTGGCCACAATGGCCGGAACAAGGCACCACAGTCTGTCTAATAGGTGATTGGCGACTCAAAGGCTGGGAAATAGAGTGAATTGATGCCCAGTCTAGGTCGCCCTGCTGTGTAAAAGTTTTCTGCACATATGACCTGGCTGCTGGAGACGGAACAGATGCAGTTCGGCCGTTGATGAGCTTCCTGCTTCTGCAGCAAGCGGTGGCCAGTCTGTCCATTGTTCGGTGCGACCAGAGATGGAGTCTGCGCAGCAGAAGATGACAAGGGAAGCGATGCGGCGCGGTTAGGCGCGATTTGATGCCGTAGACAAGGAAAGCTGCAAGGCTAGCGCATGTGGCCGCATGCAGCTCCTCGTCACTGACCAGAGAAGAAAGAGCGAACAGAGATCCCAAACACCCGTCGTGCTTTCTCCGTCGTGGCTCCGTCGCGCCGTGACAGGTCACCAAGATGCAGGCACGCGCTAGAACAAGGTTCCGTGTTCCTGAAGCATTCGACCGTGACCGGCAGAGCTCCCCGATCCAGTAGTGGCAGTAGCGGGAGTAGTGACACACGGCCCCGTGGCAGACTGTCCCGCGGACCGGGGACCAATCTAGCGCGCGACACCGCTCCTGTGCTTATTCAGCGATTGACAGCGGGACCGTGACGCCGCCATTGCCAATGGAATAATTAACGAATAGCTGCTGTCAATCACCTGTTCTCGCCGTGCGACCTATCAACCAGCACATCGGTCGTGTCGCTGCGAGTCTGGCAGAGGACGTACCTTTTCGAAGACGGCAGTGCAGACGGAAGCGTCAGCCTTCTCAATGCAGTAACAATACAGTAGATTGCCAGATTCGACAGGAACTAAAAAGAGCCCCGCTGCATCGAGTCGCCGACGATGCGGATTCCTGATAAACTCTGGACGGCTCTTTCCTCGACCCGTCTTTTTTGGTGCAGCAGGAAAGAGGAAGGCGCGAGCTGGCGATACTGCAGTGGTCGATGATGCCAGGCGAGGGGGTTAACTTTGGCATCCGCTGTTCCGCGTTTGACCAGAACTCAATTGAATTCAGCCCGGCTTCCCGCTCCGCAGAGCGCCCCGTAATTTTCCATCTCCATTTCTCTTCTGTAGGCAAAATATGCCTGTCGTGCCTGTCTGCTTGCTTACCTTAGCTTTGCTCCATCACCCATTCTCTTGCTGGCGCCCGCGATTCCTTCACGATCTTGACTTTCCAAACTTTTGGTCCAAGGGGCGTTCCGGCATTCCCTGTCCACGCCAATCCCGTCGCCCTGTCTGTCGTTCTGTCAATCAATCTCATCGCATCCCGCTTGACGCGCTATATGTTGTGCCCCGGCGATCTATCATCATTTGTGATACTTTTTGCCTGCGCCCTTGTTTCCTCCAGTCTGGTTACATCCGTGCTCGAGCATCGTCCATCTGTGGTACAGTCTCCCTGTCAATACTAATAATCATGGGGCGCCCTTGAACAGGTTGGTCTGTTCTTTTTCCAATCTCTCGCTTGCGTCTTCTGTTGTACTTCAATCTCCATGGTTCAATCACCTACCCGGATGCTGGATTTGCACTGACAGTCACCACCTGTTGTGCGTACCCGTTTTGTACTACATCTACAGTACACCTCCGATCTGTCACACCTTTGTCACCTGCTCTACTTTTGCCCCTCCGGAGCTTGGATCTTACGCGACATCGAGGCTGCCACGTCGCAAGGTCGAACATCCTGCTCGGTGGACCGTAGCAATCCTCGCTTCGCTACACCGCCATCCACGACACACTCATAAATTGCGTCCACCTGCCCCCTTTGGTCGTCCGTCTTGGTTACGAACTTGTACATTCTGATCTCTTACTTGGATCATATTTGATACAGAGTCCGCTTGAGGCGCCGAGGTGACACATGCATTCCTCCCTCGTTCGCCGGCAGCGAGCAGCGCCCTCGAATGCTTTCCCGACTCGACAGTTGACGATCCTTGGTAAGATACCGCAACGGTTTTGAGACGCGGGCTCACGTATAGTGTACTAACTCAATATAGCGCTATGTCGATTATGCGAACCCATTGCGTTCATGTCAATATTTCCATATGTTTACTACATGGTTCAATCTTTTCACATTACCAGCGACGACAAGCGAACCGCCATGTACGCTGGAATGGTTACTTCTGCATTTGCATTCGCCGAGTTCTCCACTGGAATCGTCTGGGGTCGCATTAGCGACAGATTTGGCAGGAAACCAGTGCTTTTGTGTGGCCTGGCAGGAACAGGAATCAGCATGCTTGCCTTTGGCTTATCTCCGAACATCACTACAGCACTCATTGCTCGCGCGCTTGGTGGTCTGCTGAACGGGTAGGCTCGAGCGGTTCGACCTGAGTCCATACGCAAGACTGACACTTGACAGCAATATCGGAGTCATCAATACCACTGTCGCGGAATTCGTGACTGTAAAAGCGCATCAGCGTGAGTCCGCACTTCGCCTTCTATCTCTAGACGGCACTAACAACCATGTGCAGCACGCGCTTTTAGTATCATGCCAAGTGTATGGTGTATAGGGTAGGACTTGATAAATGCTCTGCCGACTGATCTGATCTGACTCTCAACAGAAGTATCATCGGAGCTGGACTCGGTGGCACGCTTGCGGACCCGGTTCGCAACTATCCGGCTTACTTTGAACGTGGAACGATATTTGACAAGTTCCCGTATCTGCTGCCGAACATCATCTGCTGCATCGTCGTGCTGATCAGCTTGACCATCGGACTTCTCTTCCTAGAAGAGACCCACGAGGAGAAGAAATATCGCCGCGACATTGGACTGGAGATTGGAGACTGGATCCTAAATTTGTTCGGCACAAGCGAGATTTGCGACAAGGGTGGACTTGTGGACGAAGGCTTTCATCTGCTGGTGGATGGACAACTCGCGGAATACTCTTCGACAGAGCCATCACCTGCGCTTTCGCCCGTTTCCGTAAATGCTGGCGAACTCTCTGCTTCACATTCGCCCCGAAACGAAGCACGTACCTCGAGGAAGGATCTTGGCTTCTGTGCTGCTTTTGACAAGCGGGTTCTTGTCATCATTATCAGCTATGGTATTCTGGCATAGTAAGCACCGGGAATGTTTCTCGGTATTCATATATACTGACACGTGTCTAGTCACACTATTTCAGCAGAACAGCTTCTCCCGGTCCTGCTCAGCTTACCAAAATCAGACGAGAAACCAGACTTGCCTTTTCACTTTCTGGGAGGATTCGAGCTTTCGACCAAATCCATTGGCTACATTCTCTCCTCGCAGGGTTTCATTCAGACGATTTCGACACTCATCGTGTTTCCTTTCGTCACTAAACGTTTTGGAACTTTGGCAACCTTCCGAATGTCCGTCTTGTCATATCCATTTCTTTATCTGGTTGTTCCATATGTTACGGTTCTTCCGCAAGTCATGCGGATGCCGGCTCTTTATCTCATCGTGGTATGGAAAGTCACTGCGCAGTCGTTCGCCTTTCCGCCCTTACAAATTCTGCTTGCCAACTCTGCACGGTCGAACAAGGTGCTGGGTACCCTGAACGGCACTGCAGCGTCATCAGCAAGCCTCTGCAGAGCAATCGGACCCACCTTGTCTGGCTACATACAGTCTGCTGGGCTTTCTTTTGGATCGGTCGGAATGCCTTGGTGGGCGAATTGTCTCGTTGCCGTCCTTGGAGCCGTGCTCAGTCTTTTCATGACATCCACTCCTCAACACGAAACTAGTGAGAAAGAAGCCCAAGAGATCGAAGAAGCTGCCTACGTCGAGACTTCGCTGATCGCTTGCGATATGGAAGAGCTGTCTACCTCGCCAGCCGATGCAGATGTCGCAGAGGAGCCTTTGACGCTGGACAGACGAGCATGATGAGCGCCCTGAAATGACGAGAGCAACAATACTGACATGACTTGACGACAACTGTTGGAGAAGAGGGGACTCGCGCGACTGCAGTGATGCATGTGATCATGGAGCGTCGGGGCGACGGAGCGCAATTGGTGGAGCTTGTACATTTGCTCAAGGGAGGCTTGTTTATTTTTTGCGAGCGCACTGCGATCTGGCGTTTGATACCCATAGGCTGAATAGTTTAATGTCAAAGCGTGTGAGCTATTGGACAATATGACCACAAAACAAAAGCCGCTACCTGAGACCAGAGCTTCCTTAATGGCCGTCGCCCCGTATGCCTCGGAGTGACTCCGATATTCAGGTACCACCGGGCACAAAATCTTCCGGGAAGCTCCAGTCTCAGGGCGCATAAGGAACATTATGACAGTCGAAAGATCGTCATAGGGACGGGGTCTAAGACAAAGTCACCAGTTTGTCTCACTTTTGACAGTCACGCGGGGTCAAAAATTGAAGTCTTTCTCGGATGTCAACAGTCCCGCATCGAGCGACGACTAACAACAACGTACCACTTCTCCCAGCATCGTCATCGCATCAATACATTCCACTGTCTTCCAAATGATTTGAATATCAAAGCGCCTTCATAGCGCCCGCGGTCGCGGCATTTGCCATGAACCAGATTGCGTCTGGCCACATTGGGAGCCGTGGCCGTTCATCCCCAGATGGTTCGAGGGCGACGATTGCGATTTACCAAGGTGTATACCGCATCAGAACACGGCACAACAATGGAATCGGGTAGAGGACCAATCACCAAACAAACGTCGAAATGGTTGTCGATAGACGCTCAGGAATATTCCGTCCTCATCACAGGTAATTCGCACTTGGCTCATCTCGAAACGGCCGTTCTCATATCCCCATTCAAACGGCCAACTCGAAAGAGGTCGCCGACCGTCACCATGGCTCTGGACGCTGTGTCTGCTTTCAATACCAATCTTTGAGCCCGCGACTAGTACAAACTTAGTTCACACTTCACTTCTAGGCAACATGACAAGTCTCACTGATGCGATCGACAAGCTTGAGCTCGCACCACTCGCTCTCTAGACCGTTGCTTATTGTCATGTTGTTTTCGGTGACATACGCTATACGACTACACGAACGAGACATCGATGGCTTCAGCGGATACCAAATGATCCGGAGTCATGTCCTCAGAGGCAACAGTCAATCTTGGTATAAGTATCCCAGTGTTTCTGCACCCAAGTATCTTTCATTCTCATTCACTATCACTACCACTTCAGCCAACCCTTCACTATCCTACTCATACACCCACATCATCCTCTTCCACATTATCAATATGAAGTCCTCAATCGTCGCCGCTAATGCGCTCCTCATGGCCTCGGCCGTCACTGCCGCTCCTCTGGTCGCCAAGCGCGATGCCGCTTCCGACGCAGTCATCCTCAACTACGCTCTCACCCTTGAGCACCTCGAGGCTGAGTTCTACCGCCAGGGTCTTGCCAACTACACCGAGGCCGACTTCCAGAAGGCCGGTTTCAACAACTCGATGTTTTACCAGGACTTGAAGACCACCGCTGCCGATGAGGTCAGCCACGTTGCCTTCCTTACCGCGGCTCTCAAGGCTGCTGGTGCCCCAGCCACCGCTCAGTGCACCTACGCTTTCCCATCCACTGACGCCGCCTCTTTCATGGCCGTCGCTCAGATCCTCGAGGGTGTTGGTGTCAGCGCCTACCTCGGTGCCGCTGCATCCATCACCAACAAGGGTTACCTCACCGCTGCTGGTTCCATCTTGACCACCGAGGCTCGCCACAGTGCCTTCATCCGCGGATCCCGCGGTGAGGTCCCATTCGCATCTCCATACGACATCCCTCTTGACTTTGACCAGGTCTACTCCCTGGCCGCTCCATTCATCGCGTCTTGCCCATCCACCAACCCAACTCTTCCAGTCAAGGCTTTCCCAATGATGACTGCCCCAACCGGCATGGCCACCCAGGGTGACAAGGTCACCTTCGACTTGGGCAAGGACGTCAAGATCCCAACTGGCGGTCTTTACATTGCCTGGCCACTCGTCACTGGCCCAGTCTTCCAGAGCGCCATCATTGACATGGAGGCCATGACTGCCACCTGCACTGTTCCAGAGGGTGCCTACGGCTCATCTGGCCAGTCTTACGCCATCTTGACCACCAACGCTACCATGCTTACCGACGACAACACCCTTGCCGGTCCAGCTGTCCTCGAGGTTGCCGACCCTCTCTTCCCACCATACAAGAACTAGATGTGGTCTTTGAGTGCAGACGAGACATCTTCCAGATGATGTACGATACCGGGTCAGAATTTCTTCATGTACATATTGCGCGATACCATCTACTGTAACATTTATTTAATTTCATCAGCACGTTCAAACATACCCGCCTATTCTCCAATGAGTGACCTTTGTATTACTATATGGTGAACAATTTTTATCCTGATATTTCATAAACATTGTCCTCCGCCCTGGAGGTGGAGGAAAACGCCAGCAATTGATTCGAGTGATGGCGCCGGCTCATGCGATAAGGCTGCACTCCAGCAATATTGCTCCCTCACTTCTTACCATGTATCTATGTTCGACACGAAGATCGACCTTCAGCAATTACGAATGACTAGTCGTCATTAAAGACCGATCTTCGAGTCACGGAAGCCCTCATCCATTTTCGGAGCCCGCCGACAGCATTCTGCTCACGACTGCTCACCTGACGCCGCAAACATGGACCCTCCTGCGGTGACCACACCCCAAGCTCGGAGGCCTCCAAACAAGAAGCGCATCAGTCAAATTGCCAGCGAAGACAATGGCGACAACTATGGAGCACCTGATGATTCTGGATCACCGTCGACTTTTGTCGAACCGAGCTCGACCTCAGCTTCGAGCTTTCGCAACGTGAGCGCATGCAATAGATGTCGTACACGAAAGAACAAATGTGACCAGAAATTACCGGCGTGCACAGGATGTACAAAGGCCAACGTCCAGTGCGTGGGATATGATCCGGTGCTAAAGCGCGAGATTCCACGGAGGTCAGTCGTGGTCAGACAGGCTCGCGCAAACGCCATCACTGACAAGCCATAGCTACTTCTTTTATCTAGAGAGTCGAGTGCAACACCTCGAGAACCTGCTTCAGAGCCATGGAATACCCTGCCCACCTGCCGATGACCTGGCTATCTCGATACCCTTACCACCTGCTCCCCAAGCGCCTCCAATGGTGTCCTCTGGCGCAACCACCGAGGCCGACATACCTGTGAAGTCAGATCCTCTGGATCCGCGACTACAAGAGCAAAGTATTGGCGCATCGCATATGGGCGCAAAAGATGGAGACACGCTCGGCGGTGATCCTATACAAGGTTTCTCAGGACCCGACAAGAGAGCGAAAAGGACGGCCATATCTTTCGCGAGCATTGTCTACTCGGCAGTCAAAAAATCCAAGGCCACCGGCTCTGATCGAAGTTTGCCGGATCATGCCAAGATGATCGCTAGTGCTGGAGTGCCCAAAGACTCCTTCTTTGGACTATACGCGCCCTCGAGTGTTACGCCAGCGCCATTCCCGGACCGCGAAGTCGCTACAAGGCTGGCCAACCTCTACTTTGAACACACCAATCCACAGATGCCCATTCTTCATCGAGGGCAATACCAGGGCTTGTTCGAGCGCTGCTTTGCCATGGATCCCAACCAGAGGTCGCCCAGGGAATTGTTCTTTCTAAATATCATCTTCGCGATCGGCTCTGGTATTATCATGGAGAGCTCTGACACCAAGGAGGACGATGCAAAGGCCTCAGAGAGTAAAGATGGTCCGCGCCGCAAAAAGCAGAAATTGTCGCACGATCAGCACCAGCCGGAGGAGTATCACTCCGCAGCTGTCGAACACCTCGGCGAGTTTGCTGCTTCGTCTCTTGCAATCGAGGCGACCGGTCATGGGCTTGAGGAACTACAGGCCGTCCTGTTGCTGGCTGGATTTGCGCTGTTACGCCCCACGGCTCCGGGACTATGGTACATCGTTGGTGTCGCCAGTCGTCTAGCGATTGATTTGGGCTTGCATATCGAAGATGCGAGCGACAACGAGGCGCAGATTGCGTCAAAGGCAGACATTGGCCGACGCCAGTGGACGCGAGACATGCGAAGGCGTCTCTGGTTTTGCACATATTCCTTCGATCGACTGGTATCCGCATGTGTCGGCAGGCCGGTCAGCGTCGGAGACGCGGTGGTCACTGCCGAATTTCCTTCTCTTCTGGACGATCGAGACATTACACCGGATGGATTCAACCAGCAAGCACTTTCTGCGTCTAGTGATGCGCCTACGTACAAACACGTCTCTTACCACTACTTCCGGCTCCGTCTGCTACAAGGTGAGATACTTCAGGTTCTTCAACATCGGCAAGCTAGAATTGCCTTTGCGTTGGGCAAGAGTCACAACAACCCTTGGATCCTAAAGAACCTTCAATCACCTTTCCTCGCCAACTATCCAACCTTTCGCGACTGGCGGATCGATGTTGATAGGAGACTCTGGGAGTGGAAAGGAAGCGCACCTACTAGAGCACAGACCGGCGTGGAGTTCCAACCTCTTTTCCTCGAGATGAACTACTGGCAGACTGTCGTAATGCTATACAGGCATACGTTGTCTGCACCCGCACAATTAGCCGATGAGCTCGATGCTTCCACAGGCGAAGAAGCTACCAGCCCTGGTCAGATGGAAACAGAAGACAGCGCTGACTCCGAGATCGTATATCTCAAAGTTGCAGAGGCTGCTCAACGGACGCTCCGTATCTACCGCCAGCTTCACAGGATTCGCATGGTTAATTATACCTACCTTTCTACTCACTCGATATTTATGTGTGGTATGTTCTGCTACCCCGAAGAAACAACCGGATCAAGTTGCTGACAATCTGTAGGCATTTCGTTTTTGTATGCTATTTGGCATTCGACTGTTGTTCGATCCAAATTGGTGAGTGATCCGGCGGCTGCTGCTCGCTTCATTGCGCTTACATTATACATAGACGCTAGACGACGTCGATTTCACAGTTCTCTGCGCCACGTCTGTTCTCTCAGATCTAGTCGAGAAATGTCCACCAGCGGAAGCATGCCGAGATGCACTGAAACGCATGAGCAAATCTACATTGTCAATGTGCATGTCAACGACGGGTTTCGGCGCCGAAGCAGCAAAGTATCTCGCACAGCAGAGCATGAGAATGCCCTCACGTGAACAGTACCACCCACAACAGAACCTTCAACAACCACCAATGCACCCGCCCTCGCAGCAGCGTCGACCCCCGATTCACTTCGACACCGACTTCCAAAGCCTCTTCTCCTCCGACGAAGTGTCTCAGCGCAGACAACCCAACAACCACAACCGCGCCTCCACAAATTCCATGCTTGAGCTCTCATCAAACACACCTCCCGGCCAGCCGATCGCAACCCAGCCGGCGCCGATGGATTCGTCCTGGCAGATCGATCCCGCCCTGCAAACTCCCGCCCTCTCGACCTCGTCGCTGACTCAACAAGACCTCCTGCAGCGCCAGCAGTCAACCGACTTCGACCCGAACGTCTACACCTCGCCCGGCTTCCCTGGAACAGGCGATCAGACAGCAGGACTGGATTGGGACTTCGGGTTCGGTGCTAATGGGTTGGCATTTGATGGCGGGGCGGGAGGCGGCAGTTGGGCTGATAGTGGCGCCGGCGGCGACATGTTCGATGGTTTCTTCTTCGGTTCTGGATCTTCGGGCAATGCTGGTGGTGCGTTTCCTTGAGGTGAGGCCGGGGAGGGGAAACTGAAACGAGCTGGAGGGTATGATGATGTGATCGACGGGCAGAAGGGTTACCTGACGGGCTAACTCGACGGGGAAGGGGCACATCACCACCCACTGGGTGACCCGTTGTGTAGTGATGATTGCAATCAATGGAACATGCTACTGCCATGCTACTACCACGGTCTCCTCGCGTGCCTGAAATCTTTTCGCCCTTAATCAATAGCCTATACCACTTGGTCACGTATGTGTAAGAAACAGTATCTAAGAACAGTATCTGCTCGTCTGCGCGTCTGCCCATGTGGCTGCCTGCCCGCGCCCGTAGCTAATCAGGCTGTCTGACAGGCAGCGGGCGCGGGCGGGGGGCTTCATTTCTGTCTGTCGAGTAGCTTGGCGTCTGCAGAACACCGTCTGCCCACAATGCCCATTGAACTGGGGTCTATCCTTTGCTATGGAAGTGTTAATCGGCATAACATGCTCAAGTTGTGCAGACTCAATTTGTAGCTAAAATCTGCCTTTACCCGCTTGATCGAGCGGGCGCTGCTCAACGAGCCGCTCTTAAGCGGCTCGATGCCTATGATGAGTGAAAGATTAAGCGACTCGATTGGGAGCAGCTCCATCAATGCTGCCTCTGCTTGTCGGCTTGCTAAGCAGGTATTTATTGCTCCTGCTTAGACCCCACATCGAGCGGCGGGCAGCTTGTCAAGTAGCGTCCGCCCGCCCTCGAGCGGACAGGGGCAGTTTTCAAGGGCAAATCGAGCGGAAATTCAAGCTGCTCAAAATCGAGCGGACAGGGGCAGGTATATCATACATCGAGCGGCTCGAGTTCGAGCCGCTCAATTTTGCGCTCAAAACTGAGCTCAAGCCGTAAAAGAGCCTGCTCATTTTCATTCAATAGCTATAAATATAGGATAGAGAGCTACGTGGTAGTAACGTGGTAGTAGCATAGCTACTATAGTAACTATAATTTGTATTATCTAGTGCTATAACGCTACTTAAATAACCATCAAGCCTCTCAATTTCAAGCCGATTTCGAGCAGGGGTAACTTTTGGCTGTAGATTGAGCGGAAAATCGAGCCGCTCGATTTCGAGCGGACGAGGGCAGCTCTTATATAAGTCGAGCAGCTCGAAATTGAGCGGCTCGAATTCGAGCGGCTCGATGTGGGGTCTACTCCTGCTGGCTCAAAATCGAGTTAATCATTATTCTACTTAACAAGTGGTTAGATACCGCCCCGACTCCTAAAGGGCAGGTAATAAGCCGCTCAATTCACTGCTTGAAGGCAGGTAGGTTATCTTCTTGAGGCTTGATTTTAAGTGACTCATTTTTCTGCTCAGCCTACTATTGAAAGCTGCCCTCGTTCGCTCGATTCGAGCCGCTTGATTCTGCTCGATCTACTATTAAAAGCTGCGCTCGCTCGCTCGATTTCGAGCGGCTCGATGTTCCGCTTGATCTATGATAAAAAGTCGTCCTCGCTTGCTCAATTTCGAGCGGCTCGAGATGGAGCTGCTCAGCGAGCTGCTCGCCGCTCAATGTGGGGCCTCTGTACCTTTGTGGATCTCTACACTAACATCCCTATAGCAATAGTGTCATTGACTTGATGCATTTGAAAGGCATAGAACAAGTGCGATTAGCCGTTAGCTGCTCCTTTGAACCTCTATAACTTAAGTAGGGTCATTAAGGTGACATTACACAAGGTTTCCTAGGACAATGGGCATCATAGGACCTAGTCCATCCTTCTCCTTCATCATTGTACTACATGTGTTAGTCACTCGTTCATAGCCGTTACGTTATGCCAGAGTCAGCTTGATGTAAAGAGGTCTTAGGGATATTGTACAGTAGCCCTCTGATACCTAGGAACCCAGGTCATTGGATGTTCTACAGACTTTCCATCTACAAGCCCTCAAACATAATAGGGATATACTGTGACTTATACATGTGTACTTGTGGCGTGTTAGCTTACATAGATTGTCCTATCTATTACTGTTCAATCCTATATAGCGTCTGCTAAAAGAGGGTTCGCTTCTTCATTCTAGTAATGGATTAGTTGACTAAAGGCGTAAGACAAATAGGCCTTCTAGCTTCCACGCTGTTCTTGAGCATCAGACTACCAGTGTTGGAAATGGTAAAGCAAAGAGTTAAAATTTCATAACATGGTTAGTATAGTAGTTTGAAGTAATCTGACTGGCTCAATACGTGTTAGATTGATCATCTGCATATGAAATGGCCTCTCTATAAGACTACAACCAGGCATTAATGTCAGATAGTTCTTAGGTCTTGATAGTAACAAGCTTGATCTGCTTTTGAGTTCTTACAACCAATTGGAGTGTTTATCAACGTGTCTCTGAGATTCCTAGTAGACCGGTTAATTCATGATAATTGATCAGAAACAGATTCTTTGGGTGTGGCCACACTTGTAGGTGCTCAGATAGGGCTAGGTGATTATGTTTGGCATATGGGCCGGCCAGTGGTTCTTCAAGCATTATAACTCTATGATCCTCAAGCTAGCTACGTATAGACTATAGTATGTGCAATGTGATAGGAGCATTGTCTTGTTAGAGACTTCAGCTTAGTCCATAAGTCTAAAAGGTAGCCAAGAGACCCAGGACCTCAGATTCGAGCCCTAAACCTGTAAGGTGCCGAATGTGAAGTCGAATTCTGGAGTAGATATCACGTGATAATGGTGCAAAGCGATCCGCAGTAGTACAAGCGACAGAGCGTCAATGCGGGCTGCCTGTCAAGGCTGTCCCCATGTACTTACGTGAAACAAAAACAAATGTCAACTCTGCAATCCTGATGGTCCACTGTCTTTGCGTAGTAGCATAGCCGCGAAGGGCGTTCCGTGTTGTGCAGAAAAACGATGGAGCAAAACAGGTCTTCTACCATGGTTAGACCCCACTTCGAGCCGCGAGCAGCTCGCTGAGCAGCGCTCGCTCGCTCGCGAGCTGCTCGATTTTGAGCCGCTCGCGAGCGAGCGAGCAGGAGCAGCTTATAGCTAGAAATCGAGCAGCTTCTATATAAATCGAGCCGCTCGTATATAAATCGAGCCGCTTGAAATCGAGCTGCTCGATTTTCTGCTCGATTTCTAAGTAGAATTAGCTTAAATAGCTATAAATATAGGACGTAGAGCTACATGGTAGTAGCGTGGTAGTAGTATAGCTACTATAGTAACTAGAATTTGTATTATACAGTGCTATAA
>Ga0268246_10000084_pt1 | contig 91561 bp, 67 predicted proteins | sample AgamicOrSfe_FD_200242 | JGI IMG/M metagenome (GOLD analysis project Ga0268246, IMG submission 200242) | Agave microbial communities from Guanajuato, Mexico - Or.Sf.e (v2) (version 2) | ecosystem: Host-associated > Plants > Phyllosphere > Phylloplane/Leaf | place: Guanajuato, Mexico | collected... | reverse complement strand
AACGACGAGGGCGAGCCCGTGTAGTGAGGTGGAATGTCCGCGACCATTTCAGTGACTTCCCTGCTCTTCAATCCTGCTTCGTTGCGCTTGAGTCTATCCTACTACTTTATGGGGCACTGTCTTTCCTGAGAGTCCAGGTGTTTTGCGGTCTAGAACGATACCAGATTACAGAGGCTGGCTCACGCCAGCTACAATGCAGAGAAGGTGCGAATGCCCTAGAAGGGACTCTAAGGAGATCGTACAGGAAGTGGGCTGCGAAAAGAAGTCCTCGGTCGTGGGATCGTGGACAGTACTCGGGAGTCCGGAACTGGTAGAGGCGAGTATTCGGATATAGTCGTAGACTGAAAGCGGAGAGTCTTTCGTTTGTTCGAGGAGAGAGTTATGTGCTTAATAAAAGGCGTAGGAGGTGTTATCTGGGCCTGTGTACTAGTCAGACAACTGAGCAGGTAACGGGTATACAGCGAGGCAGATTTACTTTGCGGGCTTTGAGAGGAATCGCAAAAGGTCCAGTCGTTGCATGGAAAGATGGTGAGATTATAGGAGAGTAGAGGTCCTCATGAAGAGAGAGTCAAGGCGGTTTTCCAGGAAGTAAAAAATGGTTTAGAGAAAGCGTTTAGGCGTGTCTGGGTCTGGGTCTGATCTGATCCGCTCTCGTTCTGGCGTGTGCTCAGAGAAATTGAGGCCACAGTCCGTGGCGATTGAGGCGATATTCGAGCGACGAACAATTTGCTAAGGACTTTTAATGAGCTCGCTAGATAATTTGCGACCGGTCGCGGGAGTCACAGGCAATGCGTCTGGTGCGAATCTTTTTGTGTGCAGGTGGATTTGCAGTGACAATTTCTGCCAGTCCTCTTCCGCATTCAAACGTCACTCCCCGCAATGCGCCGCAGCCGCCGCATACAGCAAACATTCATCTTCAGATTGTTTGCTCTTCTAATAAATTACGAAAGTACAACGTTAAACATGTGTTCGGCAATTATTTGATACAAAGCAGACATCTACAGAGCAGTCCCCCACATTTTGTCCTCATCAATGACCGCATCCTCCTGGCCCATGACGCGGCGTCCCTCATCCCGCTCCCTCTGCTTCCTCTCCGCTCGACTGGTCAAATGCGGCGTTACAGGCGTGATAGGCGTGAACGGCATGTACGGACTATACGGTGTCGCCATGCCCGTCTTAGGTACACCCAGCATATCTCTGCGCCGGTCAAGGTAAGTGGTTTGTAGTCCTGGCGAACGGAGAGCTGTCGCGGGATGCATGTCGCGGAAGGGCAGAGAGCCGAGCGTGCCGTTTGAGACATTGGAGGCTGCGCTTCTGTATGGATTCGATGCGGGATCCTTGGGTGGCGGACTGCTTTTGTATGCTATGGGACTCGAAGGGAGGGAGACTCGGACGCTTTGGGATTCGCTGGATGACGCTGGCTGGTGGTTGTACTCGTTACCGCCTTGTCTTCGCGATGTAGAGCGCGGTAGAGGCTGGTGACTATCGGTGTACTCGCTCTCTTCTTCTAGATCACGGTCTCTGCTGTTGTATGTGGCCGGCGTCGTGGGTGCTTCGCTTCTTGCCGGTGGGCTTGCTGGCTGTCCCGGACCTGCGTAGTATCGAGGTGTCAGAGGCGTCCGCGCGCTGTCGGAATCTCCTTCGCTAGGATATTTCTGTGTCGGAGGACTGATCTTGAGACGATTCAGGGATCGTCGCATCTTCTTCGGTTTGCTGCTTTCGCTGAACTCTGAACCAAATGATGAAGCCCGAGAGGGTTGCGTTGTAGGATTGTCGAGCGCCCTCTGTCCTGCTTTACCGTGTAGATTGGGTGGATACTGAGCAGCGTACACGGGCGAGGTAGGTGTTTTCGGATATTGAGCAGAGTAGGCGGGAGAAGTAGGTGTCTTGGGATAGTACGTGGCGTAGTCGGCTCTGATTGGAGAGGTGGGTGACGCTGGTCCTTGTGGTATAATCGCATCTGGCGGGTAGATCGCTCGTACTGGACTTCTCGGGCTCACAGGACTGCTTGGGTCATTGGCCTCTGCGCGCAAATGCTGCAGAGCGGGTGCACTCGTGATGAGCCTTGGCGGTCTGCGATTCGCGACGGGATCAATCGGACGTCGCCCCATGTCACGCAGCTCTATCTCGGATGTCAAGGGCTCCTGTTTGTCGTCCTCATTCTGACTCATCACGGCCGCGTAGAGTCTTTCCATCTCCTGTTGTCGCGCGAGCTTGTCCGACTGTATGACCGTGGCGTCGAACGAGGCGATACTCTCGGGTGCAGGACTGGCAGCACCACTACCTGATCTAACACTGTTCGCTTTGCTGGTCTTGACACCTTTGGCTCGCTTTCGTGGACTGTACCATGGTCGTTGGGTGGAGTTCGGGCTGATCGGCGACGCTTCGAAAACACGATTTGCAGGCTTGACTAATTCCATACCAAGGCGGCTGTGAGATGATTGTGCTCTATGGCGCATTCTCTTGCCAACGGTGGCAAGTAATATCCCGACAATGAGTGCAAAGCCAACGTATGATCCGATGATACCACAGATTTGAGCTTTGAGAAGGGCTGGATTTCTGGTTGCATGTGCTGAAAATGGCGGTCCGTCTTCAGGTGAAGGTGCTGGGGCTTCGTCGATGCTGACGTGCCAAAGTCCGCTCGCTGAAGTTATCGAGACCAAACAGCAAACTACTGTAATCGAAGCGTGATTGTGTCTGTACCGTAGGTCTAGCATGGTTTATTGTCGCAAAGTGCGAGCCAGCAACGAAGATAAACGTCAAAGGGAAGCAAACATGATATCTGGAAGACCTACAGCTTACTTCAGTTACGGCGGGTGCATGCATGCGAGGATGCTTGGTGCCATTCCTGCTTCATTGATTGTTTCCCCGAATCTGATTGGTGTGCCTATATGGCGAAGGCGCACCCAGGTGTGCGTTTAAGCGCCCACTGAGGAGGATCACCTGCAGGTCCATACCGCATGCATAAGTACTGAAGCGTCCGATACCTCACTGTACATCGTCGAGTCGAAGTAGAAGACGTAATTGAGGACAAAGACGATAGATTCGAACACAACCAGAGACTTGATAGAAGTCCGAACCGCAGTGGTGTAAGCATTGTGCGATGCGTGCTTCCATCGATGGGTCAAGTCGAAGCGGCTGTACATGTAAGCGCCGGTGTGCTTGGGAGGATACCATCGATACTGGCGGTATATCTCAGAACGGCAAGCGTCAACCCGAACCTGCTCTCGGCCAGTTTGCAGTCCTCCACACTGCAATCCACATGTCACCAAACCTGGGCGTTCGGAATGCCGACCGTCTCTAAGAACTTCTTGCACTCGACAGGCTTGATTACTCAGACGAGGTGAAACGATACCGTTCTCATCGATCACGACGACAGGCTTCGTGGCTACAAAGCACTGATGAACTGTCTCAGCTCCGTAGAAACCATGTAGGTTCCGAAAGTTGGTGGACTCACGTCGAGACTAGGAAAGGCAATGGTGTTCATATACAGCTATAGTCATGTTTCGAGTACCGGAACCCATTACCGTTCCGAGTGTCTGACGTTCCCCATATCAGGTATTCCCGATCTCCAGATCTCCAAACTCTCGCTCCATCCCACACACCATGATATCCTAGTCGATTTAACGTAGTCACCCGGAAAAAGTAGCGAGACATTCTCCACGCACTCCGTCTCACTCCCGCGGTCGTCTACATGAAGCCGTACTGCCCACAACCGGACCGGTTCCAGGGGCTTCATATTCCACGCGATGGTCCCTTCCTCGACGACCCTCAATCCGCCGATCCGTTCCCCCAGGCGCGCGGTCGCATCCACGTCGAGCTCGTTCAAGGCGTCCTCACAGTCCCTAGCACGCATCGCTTGGGTTTTCTGAAGACTCTGCCAGTCTTGCTAGTCGATGGGGTTATAGCCGTAAGGGCCGTGTGCTGCGCCCAGAGCGAAGTGCGCATCTATACCCTTCTGTGCGCACTGACCGCGGGCGCGGCAGACGGAGCAGACGTACTTTCGCATGCTGCTTGCTGGTATAGACGGCGGATGGCGAGTATATAGATGCTGGTGTCTGGGTGCTAGTAATGCTGTGGAGGTGTTTGCAGACTCGGGCGTATGCTAGGCGTGATAGTGATGAGTGATGTGAGGGAGACGGTGAGAAGGGTATTGATCTTAGGAGTGGTTGAGGCGACGTGAGCTGTGGATGTTGATGAGAGTGGTAGAATTGGTAGAAGGTGAAAGCGGTAGAGGGTGAAAGCGGTAGAGGGTGAAAGTGGTAGATGTTGATTGGAGCTGTGAACGACCGTAGAGGTAGTCGAAGTTGAAGATGTATTGTGATGATGACAAAGATGATGAGGACAGAGTGGCGTGGTATATATTTACCTCCGGTTGTGATACAGGACCTCATCGTTGAAGCAAACATTCTCGAGTCGCACTCGAACACACGCGATGCATGTCTGTCCCTGCAATGGCGGGTCGGCTGCATGAAGATCCATGATGGGCGGCCGTGAGGGAACAATGATGGGCGCGATCAAATTGCTTGCTGCGTCACATGGTACACACTGTTGAGTCCGTCAGCTTGCGTCGTAGTCGGCGCGCGTGAACGGACGAGTAAGAAAGCGATGATAAGATAACACATGCATCAAGTACGCAGTGACAGTGTTCAATGTCAATCATTTGCCGTAATATCAGTAACCGCTATCAAGAACCGACAGAATCCAATCCACCCAAGGGTATCGAAACCGACCGTAAGCGACAAGCCAAACTCCAAAGGCGTCCTCGCCTAAGCATTATCTCCGCCCTTCTCGAGATCGCGCACCTCATCTCGCGTGTGCGTCTCCACGACCTCGAAGGTCTGTTTCACAGTAATCCCGCCCATGTCCACGACCTGCTTCTCCGGCAGCACTTCCTCCGCACTGCCGTTGTCGGTCGCGAGCACGCTGATCAGCCCCCGCGGCCTTGTTGACTCGTCAAAAGTAGCCATCATGGGGCTCCTAATTCCGCTTTTCTTGGTACCGCCCACTGTTAGTTGTTGCCCGGTTCCGTGGCCGTAGCCCCTGGCGCTGCCGTAGGAGGAGAGATTGCGCGCTTTGCCGAACAGTTTCGCGAAGAGAGGGCGCAACGGTGGGATGGAGCCGAGGATGATGATGCACCACAGCTCAGTGCCACCCCAGATCATAAAGTCGCTGAAGGCATAGGTGACGTCGACACTGCCGGCGAGGGTCTCGATGTAGTAGGTCCGGAGAGCGACAGAGATCGCCGCGCTGTGCAGGATTAGCAGAGTTCACGAGAATAGGAGGGCGCCCACATACATTATGCCTCCGCCCATCAGTACGCAGAATCCAATTTTCATCCTGAGCGATGTCTGCAGGGTCCAGACTACGGAAATCGGGTAGAGGGCGAGCGCGATATCCGTGGACGCTGACCATGCACCTTGTGCGTAGCCAATATTGATGGCTACGTGTTTGCGGCTGCAATCTGCGTGCTCAAGCTTTGTGATGTTCCAGATCGCATCGTAGGGGTTGCATTGATTGTATATCATGACGACCAAGACAATGATGAAGAGAAGGTTCGAGATCCAGAGGAAGTGCAGGAAGTAGCCTCTCTTCTTCTGATTAGGACCTTTGACGCCTAGCAACAAGGCGATGATGGCGACTTTGGCGGCGAGGATACCGAACAAGCCAACAGAGGCCGAGGCCCAGTAATATTTAAGGACAGTCGATATGAGATCAAGGTCGAGCTCCCAAAGATGCATCCCTAGTCCGTGGGCAGCGGAAACGGTGAGAAGGGTTTGAGAAGTCATGCCACAAGCCTGAAGGGTGCTCAGTACGACTCCAGTGTATGTTGGAAATTTGTACTCACGCATGCGACTGCTACCCAAACGAAGTCCCATCGCAATTCTCCGCGACGAATACTTGCTCCCCATAATCGAGCAGCTACCATGGCTAGTGCTATGGCGGTCTCGCACCAGGTGATGCCCATGATCAATGGCCCGCGACCTCCATATATCATGCTAGGATGAGGTGCATCCATGATTGTTCTGTTTTTTAGAAATGAGTGACAATAAAGAGAGTGGGTGATATACAAGTGAAGAAAAGAGGGAAAAGGAACACCCGTAGAGGTAAATGATTGAAGAGACCCATAAGTAAATGCGGCTCTGACCTATACTATAAATGCACGAGTTGCATGGAGTGGGTGAAAGTGTGGCTTTCGCATGCACTCTGTTGAGTTTGAGTTAGGTTTCAATGCCAATGTATACACACGTTTGACGAAACGGTCGCGACCGCGCGGAGAGCGATCTGGAGGCTTGTGACGAGAACCACCGTTAGGATCGATGCTGAGTTCGAACGTCTCTGTTCTAAAGCGGTCTCCACTACGTAGTGATGTATTCATTGTGCCGAGTCCGCTGCTCGTAGAACAGTACCGGCGTCGTGATTGGCCATATCATCACCAATAGCTAATTTCCAGGTCTGTAGGTACCAAAGCCATATGGACTCAAGATGGGTCGAGGAAGCCATCTTCGAGCCTCGGATGCAAGGTGGCCAACGAGGAGTGGAGAAGCAGCATGGGTTTATATGACCGGATTGTGGCAGAACTGCATTTGTGCGACGTGACTCGTCCAAAGTGTTAAAGCCATGCCCGCAAAAATGGGGACTTTCTGCAGCCTTCGGAAAATCCTGCTCCCAATCAATTATGCGAGACCCGTTGAGTGCGCTGAGCTTCGCAAGAGTCACGTCAAAAGCCAAGTATGCTTGTCGGGCACAGCTGATGACAGGTGGCTTGGGTTTGCAACAATAGAGCAGCTGAAGACGAGTCGAGAAACACAAAACGGTGAAGGGACGTTGAAAATGATGGAGATTCTGAACTCTGAAGACGATGTCAGAGCACAGACTCGGCACTTTTGTGTTGGAAGCGGTTAAAGCTCGTTAAAAGTCGTTAAGAATTGTGGACTTTTGCGGGTTAGTGTCTGGTAATCGTCTCTTAATGACATGCCAACAATGACATGCCGAACTTATTCTTGTTGTTATTCTGGCCGTCTTTTGACTTGCAATGGTTGTGATTGGCAGCCTGCACGCAGCCGTTGATCGACCGGGGCGCCTCTATTCGGCTTTCAATGCTTCTCGTTCTGATCTGTGATCGAGATGTTGAAACAATACCGGCCTTGTTCTTGTCGCAAATTAAGATAGAGTGAGATCGGAATGTCGCCAAAAAGGCAGGGCCTCGTTCAATCTCGGTTGGCTGTGCAAGCAGTCCTTCGTAGTAATAGTAGTAAACTCAAGGCTGGGCTTGTCGTGATCTTTGGTCTTCTAAGCAAGGAACCCGACCAATTTTTTGACACATTTCAGCCTGGGCAATAGATATGAGGACAGGCTTTGCTGCGACAACACGTATCCATTGGATGCTGTTCGTCGTGCAGCAGGAGTCCCATGAGTACAGCTTATTCGAAACTGGTCCAGACGTGACACGTCCGTTAAAACGCATCGACGGTGAAAAGTCTCGGAGCATGTCATCCAACATATTCGTAGGCTGATTGGCAGTCAATTTGAGTCAGGTGTATGTCCTTTCAGCGCAACGCGAGCTGTAGTTGACACACGTCAAAAGTCTCGGGTTTTTGACTTTCTATAATATGGTAGCGGATCCTTAGCGTAGCCTGATCTCTAGGGACCTGGTGAGGCAAGTATATACGAAACTGTCGTGATTTAGAATGGTTCGAGAACGGCGGTGGAGATTCAAACGTAGAAAATGAAGGTTATAGCTGAGCCACAGAGAGCTTGTCTATATTCGTGGGATGCCGACCCGGACTCCGTGAGACAATGGTGATTCGACGCGAGAACGGACGGCGGTGGAGTATGAGATGTGATTTTGTGCGTCTATGGTAGTACGATGTATCTCTTGAGATGTTCTGGTATCGCGCCGAGCAAGTTCTTACTCTCGAGCCACTTCTTCGAGAACAGTCGGTCGGCATATCGGTACGCACCATCACAAAGAATGGTCACGACAGTGTGGCCTGGTCCAAGCATCTTGGCGACATTCCTCGCCGCAGCAACGTTCAAGCAGCTGGAAGCACCCAAGTACAAGCCTTCCTCGTCGAGACATCGGTAGACCATCTCGATACTCTGCTCGTCTGGAATATGCAGCGAGCCATCCAAGAGATCAATGTCGGGCTTCAGGTTGTCTGTGATACGTCCCTGGCCAATGCCCTCGGTGATACTGCCACCTTTTCGCTCTGTCATTTGTCCACCAGACTGAATGTAGCTGTGAATGATCGATCCAGGAGGGTCTGCTACGTAACACTTGACCTTGCCGTCGCTGATCGTCTTCAAGTAGCGTGTTACACCTGCAATAGTACCAGCGGTACCACTTGCACACGTGAATGCATCAATCTTGCCTTCGGTCTGGTTCCAGATCTCAGGACCCGTGGTCTCAATATGTGCTTGCCTGTTGGCAGTGTTGTCGAACTGATTCGTCCAAACTGCGTTCTCGAGGCGTTCGGCATGGCGCTTGGCTTGGTGATTGTAGTTCTCCGGGTTCTCAAACGCGACAGCTGGTACCGGATAGACTTCCGCGCCAAGAAGACGAAGGAGATCGACCTTTCCTTGAGACTGAGTGTTGGGCATGTAAATGACACACCTGTAACCCTTGCTTCGACACACGTGGGCAAGACCAATACCAGTGTTTCCTGCTGTACCCTCGACGACAGTCCCTCCCGGCTTCAACAATCCTTTGTTCTCGGCATCTTGGATAACGAAAAGTGCAGCTCTGTCCTTGACACTTCCACCAGGGTTCTGGAACTCTGCCTTTCCAAGAATCTCACAGCCAGTTTCTTCCGAAAGCTTCTTCATGCGAATGAGAGGAGTATTACCAATTGCTAGCCTACCTGTCAGTCGATGGTGGTCTTCCTGACCTGTCATCTGTAGTCCACATACCGTCGACGAAACCATTGTGAGCGATCTTCTGCGCCTGAGCCACAGCAATCCGGTGTGCCTGGCCAGACTCCATTTGGGCTATGGTCTCTGCGCATCTAAGCGCAGAGCCGGCAAAACGTCGAACAGCAGTCGCAAACATCTTGACCTTGTGTTACAACGACAATTGATGTGCAAAGAAGAATTTATGGTCTTGACACTGGTAATCTGATGCCGTCACCGAGGCCCGTGGCACGGCCGAAATTCGTGAGGTGGTCACGACTTCCCCGCGTTCTGCGTCGGATTAGATTAGATCGGCGGGCTGTTTGTTTATCGTTGTCCACTTCCACCATTCGCAAAGCCGACTTAATGCGACGACTGAATCCTTGTCAATACGCGCGCTCTCGCAACTGAACACCAGCAACGTCGGTCAGGATGCCTGGACGAGTAACGAGTCGCGCTCCACGCGGTTCGGCACAGTCGACAACCACCCGCAAATCCGCGGTCCAGAAACGATCATCGAATAACTCTAGAGACTTGGACGCGGAGATTCCAGACGAGGGCGAAACTACTGCCTTGCGCAAACACATCGGGGCAGTCTTCTCGGACGCGCAAAAGTCAACGACAGGTCACCGAAAGCTTGTGATCAATTTAAGAAAGATCCAGGAGTCTTGCTGCTACGAGCCGACGAGCAAGAAAGGAAGACAGGATGATCAATTTGACGAGGAGGACTTCAACGGCGAAATTGTGCGATGTGTGCTCCGTATACTGCCCATCAAGAAGAGTGAAAGCGTGGGAGATCGCGTCGTCAGATTTCTTGGTGTATTCCTAAGAGTCGCAAGCGAAAAAGGTAAAGCTCTACAATAGAAAAAAACAAGAGCAGCGGCTGATGAAGGGTAGACAATGCACTTGCGAACCAAGACCCAGACATCACAAGTTTACCAGAGACACCGACAACCAGATTGACCAACGCCGTCTTCTCTTGCCTCCTTCAGCTGATGACGACGAAAGACAGAGTCATCAGATTTCGCGCAGTCCAAATCGCGGCTCACATGATCAACGTTCTGGACACCCTGGATGATAACCTCTTTCATCTTCTGCGACTGGCGTTGCTTAAACGGATCCACGATAAAGAAGCCTCGGTGCGCATGCAAGCCATTTATGGACTAACGCGGCTGGCAGCTGAAGTCGAGGATGAGGAGGATGCAGAAGATAGTGATGATTCCGATTCGGGAGCGAGCGGCGTACTCGAAAAACTTCTGGTTCTGTTGCAAAACGACCCATCTGCAGAAGTTCGAAGATCATTGCTTCTTAACCTGCCATTCACACCAAAGACACTACCGTACCTTTTGGAACGTGCGCGGGATCAGGACGCGCCTACACGCAGAGCACTGTTCGCTCGTCTCCTACCGAACCTTGGAGACTTCCGTCATTTGAGTCTGACACACCGAGAGAAGCTTCTGCGATGGGGTCTGCGAGACCGGGACGAGAATGTTCGCAAGGCCACCGCACGACTGTTTCGGGAGCGCTGGATTGAAGACTGTGCCGCTCTCCCTGCAGCTGGTGAAGCCGAAGGCGGAGACGAGCAGAAAGACGGGAAGAAGGGCGCCAAACAAGCAGCTGACCCAAGTGTTGATGCCTTACTCGAGCTTCTGGAACGAATTGATGTCACCAACTCCGCAGCTAATGGAGTCGCGATCGAAGCCATGAAGGAATTCTGGGATGGACGACCTGACTACCTGAGCCATATCACCTTCGACGACGCTTACTGGGCTGAATTGACCCCAGAAAGTGTATTTATTGCTCGCACATTCAATGACTACTGCAGAGGTCCAGCGTCCGAGAAGGACGGGAGATTAACAGACATGGTTGAGTCCAAAATGCCAGAAGTCACCAAATTCGGATTTCTGCTCGAGCGGCAAATCAAGGGACTTATCGACATCATTCGTGAAGCTGCCAGTGGTGGACCCGATGGAGATGGTGACGAAGAAGCCGAAGAGGAGAGTGTGAGCAGGGAGTTTGTGGTTGAGCAAATGCTCACCATGGCATTGACATTCGACTACTCTGATGAAGTAGGCAGACGCAAGATGTTTGGTCTGCTACGCGACGCTCTTACTATGCCAGAACTGCCGGAAGAGGCGACCAAGCTCGTAGCTGAGGTCCTCCGCTTGGTCTGCGGCGACGACAGTGCTGGCAAAGGCGAGCGCGAATTCTGCGGCATTGTCCTCGAAGCTATCGCCGAAGTTCATGATACTATCATGGGCGACGATGCTGATAAGAGCAAAGACGACAACACTGAGGACAGCTTCCACTCTGCCAGAAGTGAGCTCAGCGAGGGCAACCCTGCTAGAAGCAAGAGCCAAAAGAAAGATGCTGATGGCGACACTTCTATGGATGGAGATGTCGACGAGGAGAAAGCGATTCGCGAGATCATGGTCAACATGAAATGCCTACACATCGCACAGTGCATGCTGCAGAATGTGCAGTGTGACCTCGAGGAGAACGTACATCTTGTCACCATGTTGAACAACCTTGTCGTGCCGGCTGTCAGGAGTCAGGAGGCTCCTATCAGAGAGCGTGGCCTCGTTTGTCTCGGGCTTTGCTGCCTATTGGGTAAGAACCTGGCACAGGAAAACTTGACACTCTTCCTCCACTGCTTCGCAAAGGGCCACGCAGCTCTTCAGACCATTGCATTGCAGATCATGACGGATATAGTGACGACACACCCGTCGCTGCTTTCACCAGTACCATCTGAGAACGAAGGCGATACTACCCAAGCAACGACTACGACGGAGCCATCGTCTTTGCTAAAGCCTGTTCTCAAGGCTTTCATGAAAGCACTAAAATCAGAAGATCCATCAGTGCAGTCTATCGGAGCCACGGCGTTGTCTAAACTCATGCTGGGTCAGCTCATCACCGATACCGATCTTCTCAAGCAACTCGTCATCACGTTTTTTGATCCTGAAACAGCTGCTAACGCTCAGCTGCGTCAAGGATTGAGCTACTTCTTACCGGTCTATTGTCACTCGCGACAAGAAAACGCCGAGAGAATGGTACAGGTCGCGACCGGCGTGATTGCACGTCTCGGAACGCTCAGAGAAGCGTTTGTAGATGACGAAGACGCAGATGAAGGCGAGATGGTGACACTGACGGTTGTCGGTGGACTTCTGGTAGATTGGACCGATCCGAGGAAGATTGTGGGTGCTCGAGAGCATGAAGCTATCAGCGCCGGCCGATACAAGCTCGACGGAGGCGATGACAGTAAGGAAGGATCCACGCATTTGATGCTTGCCGAACAAATTCTAGAGCGACTTGTGACAAGTCAAACAAGCAGTAAGTGCCACAACGACCAACCCTCAAGACAATACTGACCACAAGACAGAGGATGAACGCAAAGTTCTGTTTTCGATGCTGAGCAAGCTGCATCTCGCAACAACCAGCCCTGACGCAGAACTGCTCAAGACCGTCCTAGAACTCACCGCAGAAGCAATCGAGACACGTGTCGCAACAGATGCTACCAGCCGAAACGCCCTCACGAAGATGCAGACAGTGCTTCTCAAGATCGTGCACGACACCGCCACAGCCGAGCGTGGAGGTGAAGAGACAATCCTCGACGACACTGCGTTGACCACACCAGGCCGACGTAGACAGACTCGGGCTAAGGGCTCTGATGAAGAGGACGAGGTCACGATGCAATTGCGACGAGAGTTGGAGCAGACGCAGATCGACGATGAGGCCGAGACTACACAAATCGCTGCTATTGGCGATGAGACCGAGGGCGGTGCGACCGCTGATGGTGTTGATACTAGCCAATTGCCTGACGAGTCGGAACTACAGAGCCTGATTGATAGTATCGGGGATGAGGATGACGAGGATCTTCTGCTCTGATCGGGCAGACCTTGGACAATTTCTTTCGGACGGAGTTTGGTGGTAGGCCTCTCACGTGTTCTGATTCTCTGATATACCCAATTCAATGCATATTACCACTTTCACATATAAGCATACCATTGTCTTGCACAGTCGCACATCAGATGTTGTGATATGCATAACTTCTCGTCTGAGTGCAGTGTACATCCCAATGCTCAGTGCAGTGGTGACCTGGAAACGACCCATCGATATGCAAAGCAAGTGGATGTGTTCAGCTGTATCAGCTGCAGAGTCCGTAGCAACCAATGAGGGTCTGCAGAAGCCGCAGCAAAGGTATGGACACCAACCTTCGACCATCTGCGGGCAGTATGTGACCCCCGGTCAAAATAAGCATTGTGCTACATGAACTGGTCGGGTGTTGTGAGGCCAAACAGAAGAAGTGGTTCTGCCGTTCGTTGTGGAGTGCCGCCGTGCATGAAAGTTGCATAAAGATGAATCGAGCGTCTGTGCACCGATCGCGGAACCGCGCGCGGCGTTGCTGTCCGGAGGAGTTTTGATAAGTAAACAAACCTACCAACTTTGGACATTCGGCTACCGAAATCAATGACGACTCAGCAAACCACCCTCTCATGATGCGCATTCCATCTCAGTCTCTTCTTCGAAGTACGCCATATCGGTCGCCTTGAACCAATTCATACACATTCTTCAATTACGAGTCTTCGCTCTTCCGATCGCTTGAACACTTACAGCAACGAACATCACTTCGATCACACCATTACTGTCGCATTCGGTAGCTGGCCTTCCAATGCGCTAATATCTTGTCGTCACTACACGAATACACATATACACACACTGTCTAATAAACGCGATAATGGGTGGATCACCTCAACACATACCGACCAGATTTCCATGCTGGTGTCGCGCCATCTATTCTTGGGGAGGAGAGGTAGGATGACATGACGAGACGTGATGGACGTGGCTGACAATGAGTAGAGCAAACGTGATCTCGGATTCATCGAAGGTGATTTGATCGAATGTCTGAACGCTGGAGATGGATCATGGTGGACAGGTAGGTTGCGCCGCGACAGAAGGGCCGTCGGTCTCTTTCCTTCCAATTTCGTTCAAGTCCTCGACGAAAGCTACCAGCCAGCACCCATCAGTCGCAACGCTTCGCCGCTCACGCTGGATAACAAACCGGCGTTGAACCACCAAAAATCGAGCACATTCAGGAAACCATTCCAGGCATACGAGAAGCTAGGACCTAAAGGATCTGGTGCAGCGCAAGGTGGAGCAGAACAGGAGAAGAAGCCCAAGTCAAAATGGACACCATACTCGAGTATGAAGACCGCTCAGCCCCCAGGAGGAACGTTGAAGAAGCAGGCCAGTTCGTCGCCAGTCAAGGAAGAGCCGCAGTTTAGGATACCTTCTCCTCCACCGAGAGCCACAGACCGCATGAAGTCGAGACCTGTGTCGCCAAACCCGATGGCCATGTCGCGAGCGGCGTCACCGAATCCTATGCATCAGTCGAATTACCACAACCTTCCGAGGGCCACGTCACCAGCGCCGAACCATTATCGAGCAGCGTCGCCGAACCCGAACAGTCACTACAGAGCGCACTCTCCAAATCCTCACCAGCAGTACAGAGCACATTCTCCAGACCCCGAGCAACTGTACAGATCACACTCTCCGAATCCACAACAACAATACAGAGCGCGTTCTCCCAATCCGCATCAAGACTACAGATCACACTCTCCGAATCCTTACGGTGACTACGGCCAACCCTCTCCAGTGCAGTACCAAGAATATCACGATTCACGAGCGCCCTCTCCTCAACCATGGAAGATGGATGCGCAACTATCGCGGGCCCCTTCACCACTGCCTTTCAACGGTGAGATGGCGTCTCCACCTCCGCCTGCGCCACCACCACACAGACATGTCTACCAAGCAAGTCGTGCACCGTCGCCAGGACCCTTTACCGGAGACAATGGCGAATATGAAACAGATGGGAGACACTCGCCAGCTGCACATTCTCAAGGAATGACACCTTCACCGTTGAGAGATGCAATGGCCGATGTCATGTCTTCTTTGCATGACATGAGCATGATAGGACGTTCGCCGTCACCTCAACCGGCTGTACCGACGAATGTGTGGTCTCCAGAGGCTTTCAACCAGTTAAGAAGTACAAACTCGTCACCTATTCGCCCGCCACGTCACAACATGCAAAGGGAGATGTACGAGTCTCCTCAGCATGAAGCTCAAGATGACAATGAATCCCAGCCTTCTCTTCCTTCGTCTACAAGAGATGAGCCGCCAATTCTAGGCAACTACGTTCAGCGTATGGAACACCGCTTGCGACACACTCGATCCGCTGCTGGAGACTACGTCAGAAACACTGATGATATCGAAAGTGTGTCAGATCATCCTCCACTCCAGCCCGCTTCCCGACCAGGAACTTCAAGTAGCAGACATGACTCGGAGCTAGGCAGCAAATATGGGTCGCAACGTCAAAAGCTGGCGCACCGCAAATCCGCCTATGAAATTGGGCAATTGAAGCGAACATCTACTACGAGAACCAACACAACCATTTCGTCTTCTGGCTGGAGAAGTAATGCGACAAGCACGAGCAACGCCACACAGTCCACCGCACATACTGTCATGAGCACAAGCTCAGCCGGGGCCGTCAGTGCTACGAGCGCTGGCAGCATGGCGCGTCGCAAGTTTGGCATGGGCAGCATGAGAGGTAAGAGACCGCTCAGCGTGCTTAGCTCAAGGTCGATCGGAGACATGCACGACGAATATGACCGCAACAGGCCGATCTCTCCCGTCTCAGGACCGAGCTATCACTCGAGCCATGCAACCAACCCGGTCTTGCCTACACCCACTGCTGACTGGACTACTAATCCTATGGAAAGTGCTGGTATCCTTGGAGGACTGTCTGCGCCAAAGGCCAAGAAGAGCGGATTCTTCAAGAAGATGATCGCAACCGCAAAGACCACAGCAAAAACTGGTGCGGCGGACTTTAGATCAACAATCAGCTCATCTGGTAATAGTAGACCATCAAGCAGGATCGGTCCGGTGACGAGAGTCAGAGCGATGCCAGATGGTATAACATCAATATCGAGCGATCTTGACCTTGGTTTGGCGTCTGCCGCGCACAGAGACATGGGGCTCGGAGGAGGTTCGGACTGGATGCAGGTCAGACGAGACGTGAACCGATCCAACTCGCTGAGCAGAAACGAGCGCAATGAACGGGCGGAAAGATGTCAAATGCTGGACATCACAGTCATCAACCCAATCGATGAGCTCATGGAGCAGGTCGAGGGCGACGAGTCGTTGGACGGGCTCCCAATCACTGAGCCGACAGAGTTCAACATCCCAAGTCTTGCCTTGGTCGACAAGAGCACTCGTTTCGTTTCGACTGTACCACCGACGATCACCTCCACTGCACTCGCTCAAAGTTATCTTTGCCGGCAGTATAGGAGTGACGCCCAGCGTCTGCGTGCTATTTTCACCTGGGTAGCCGAACGCATAGCCTGGGAAGAAGACTTTGAAGGGCAGATCGACACCAGAAGAGTTATCCAAACCAAGCGTGGCTGCAGCGAAGAGATTGCGGTATTGGTACGCGACTTGTGTGCAGCTGTTGGTCTGCACTCCGAAATCGTTCGTGGATACCTCAAGGCTCCTGGCGAAGTACTGGATCTTGATACCATATCTCAGCCAAACCACTGGTGGAATACCGTCATCGTCGACGGCGAGTGGCGTATCATGGACTGTTCGCTTGCATCGCCAACAAATCCGAAGAGGGGCCTGTACAGCTCGGCGAGCAACAGCGTGGCCGAGACTTTTTACTTCCTCACGCGCCCACTTGAGATCTGCTACACTCACGTTCCGCTTCTGCCGGAACAGCAGCACATCTGCCCGCCGGTAGCTCACGAGATATTGATGGCTCTGCCTTGCGCATGTCCTCCTTATTTCAGACACAAAGTTGAGCTTTCCGACTTTGACACTTCTATGCTCCACTTGGAGAACCTTGAGATGGGTCACCTGAAGATGGTGGTACCTGAGGATGTCGAATGTGTCGCAGAGGTCGAAGCTAGGGCATTCGCACATGACCCAGAAGGCGACCTTTTCGAAAGCGGCGATGTGATCAAGAAGCCCGCGTTTGCGCAAGCTCAGTGGATCGGCGGACGGAAGATATTCACCATCAAGGCCGTCCTCCCAGGCGACGAGGGACAAGGTGTGCTCAAGATCTATGCGGGCAAGAGGGGCCTAATGGTAAGCGCACAGTCACCTCGTGCTCCAAACATCAACTAACACACCTCAGCACTCGATCAAAGACAACCCGCACGCTCTCGCCGTGGGTCTGCCTCTCTCACACACCGGCCAGAACCCGTCCTTCGATTTCCTGATCCGCCACCCAACCCCACACGCCCAGCGCCACGATCTCTACGTCGTGCAACCCCAATGCCAGCGCCTAGTAATCAACAACACCTTCGTCTTCTGCATCCGGCAGCACCCCTCCTCGCTCTCACGCTTCTCCCCAGACACCTGGGGCGGCTCGTCCAGCGGCCACACCTCAGGCCGCGCCTCCGCCATGTCTCACCGCCCCGTCTCACCAAACCCGTCCCCTTACACGCGCCCCGCGTCCGCCATGTCCACGGTCTCCGCCTCAGCCTCGGCGTCCGGCTCCAACTACTCTGACGGCAACAACGGCGCCCTCGGCACCACCGGCGCCGCCATGACGGACCGCCAGACCAAGCCTGCGAAACTGGCGATCCAGAGCCCGAGCGGCAAGATCATTCGCCTCACGCGCAAGATCGAGTACGCCAGCCGCGACGCGAGCCAGGTCGACGACGACGAGGGCCTTGGTAGTTCGTGGGAGACTGTTATCAAGGTCGGCGAGAGGGGCACGTGGCGCGGTCTCGTGCTTGCGGATCGCAGTGCGAGGTGGTGCGTTTTTGGCGAGTGGGAGTGTATTTGATCTTTGCGTGGTGGAAGGAGGGCGACTCATTCTGCGGAGTTTGCCGGAAGCAGATGGGGGGTTGGTTTCGTTTGTCCGTCCCGATCTCGAGGAAAGCGATGTTGTATATTAGCGTTTCGTTGTAATTCGTCAAGATATCTGATCAGTTTCATGGATCTGTTTTCCCCTGACTTATTCTGTGTGCCTAGATGCGCCTGTTTAGTTATCGGTCAGTGTTTAGAACTGGGGTCGTATTGGGTTGTGCTATAGACCCGGATACATAAGATGTATTATCGTTCTTGTCATTGATGGGCGCGTGGATGTGTATCGACAGCCCGATGTGGCTGCATACAAGGTAAAAAAATCACTCTGCACGTATATCGACGGTATAGAAGCTGATTTTGATGATTACGTTGTTGTTGTTGTTGGTATTGCTCAAAGGTGTGAACTCGCTAGTTCTAGGAAGTACTTTGGTGCATTTCTTGGATATGCTGCCAGTCGTCATTGTTTGTGCTCCCCTCTGCTATTGCAGAATAGGCGCACTTGCCTCATTTGCTGCTCGACACTAGCGGGTCAATGCATCTCACGCCGCGTGCCGGCTGTGTGGTAGTGTACGCCAAAATATATGGTATTTGCCGGCCAGGTGTCACTGTCCTCAGAAACTCCGGTGTCACGAGGAGCTGTTGGGTTTCAAACGATCGGTCCGGTATGCAATCAACTTTACCTTCCGACATGGGTCGATCAGATCTCACTTTCGTCACCGATTATTTGTTGAATCGTCTATAAGGAACTGCCGTTCCGATGTATGAGGTACATGTAAGAAGGATTTCGGCACGGCTTTCTGCCAAGCTTCCAAGATCCACTCACTGGACCCTGAAACCTGGGGTAGCTCTGCTTAGAGTTTCGACGGCTTGAACCTAGCTGACCATTTTCTCGAGTACAGTTCTACACGCAGATATAAGTGTTGAAAGTTCAGTAGCATCGATGCACATCGATGGTTCTTTCGAGCGGAGGGATTGTCGTTTGACTGGTCGGACGTGCAGGGTTTCTAAGATAGTCAAATTACTAAGAGTGGTCCGGAAAGCTACGGGGAGGTTACTCTCTCAAGTATGAGGGTAGCTTCAATGGAAACAGGACTCTGCGTGACCCCTCGCAAACGTCACGCTGTCTGTACGTTAAGTCTACTCCCCTTGATGACCGCGAGCCGGACCATACTGTTCTCAGCTGCCACTCAGCGTTTGACAGCTCTGGATGTGATGAGATGCGCCCTCTCCAGCCTTGACTACTTACGAGATGCGGCACAGCACCGCGATTTATAAGGAAGCATACCTACTTTGCCGCAACAAGAGAACATTACCTTGTCTATTCGGCCTCGTCATCAGTATATCATTGGCTAAACTTGATGAGAAGACGGGAGGGGAAGCCGAAAGGAGAGGGAGGAGAGACAACGGTCGAACCGCTCCGTCATGTACGAGCGTAACTACGACGGCGCTTTCTGAGCGGTGCGCTTTTTGGCTTGCTCTTGCAACTCATCTGCAAAAGTCTCTCGAAGACGGTCCTGGTATCTCCTTCTCTCTTCAAGCTTGGAGGTGATGAAGGCATCGGATTGAGGTGTCCAATATCCTGAGACATACTGCTCAAACGTGGCTTTGCCGTCTGGTTTGATGTCGAACTTTGGCTGGATGTGGTGTTTGTAGATATTGCACATAGCCTCAAACGAGTCCATCGCGATGAAGTACCAGAAATTCCCAATCTTCCAGCCCTTTCTCATGGTCTGAGATCGTGATATATTGAGTTTGTTGTACGATTTTGCCTCTTCTGTTTCGAAAGCGGCCATGAATTCCAGGCGTCGTTCGTTGAAAGCCATGAGGTTTTCTCCTCTCAGGTCATCGGCTGTCTTGCTCGTTAACCAGAAAGGGGGCTGTAGCATCTCGAGGGGTAGAACGCAGGCCCACTCCAAATCTATCAAAGCCGTGATATGCCAGTTCTCATCAACGAAGATGTTGCTTTGGTGTAAATCTGTGAGCATGAGAACGAAAGGTCCGCTTCGGAGCTCGGGATCAGCGTAATATCGAGACAGAGCTCGCATCATGGTCAGCACACTGAGTTGTAGTTGACCATCTTTCACGTTGTTTATCGAGTTTGCCACGTCTCGGATACGATTGCTGTGTGTGTTCAGAAGATCGGAATGATACGAATCGACCTCGGCGTAAGTGCGATCTCGTGGAATATCCGAAGGTACTCCCTCGTTTTCCAAATGTTGAAGAGGCCACGTAAGTGGCCTGTTCGCGAGCTTTGTTACGCCGCGCTCATCGATCGTCAGAGATCCGATGCGAGGAAATGTCTGTGTCGAAGTGGACAGCATAATACGAGATAGATCTGCAAAGAGGTTTGCCCTATGAGATTCGTCGTGGCGCATTTCTTCCCAGGTCTCAGTCAACTTCCGCCCTTCTTTCACAAAATCGAGCAAGAGATAGGGTGCATGGGTGAGCTGGGGCAGTTGTCGCAGCACATAATTGCATGGGACAGGTCGTCCAAGAAACCACATGAATGCGCGTCGACATGACCAATAGGTACGCTGCAGCAGAGAACAGTCTGCGGGGCACGAAAACTGCAGTGTCGATTAGATAGAGACGAAAGACCGCTCCACGACAGACTCACGCTCTCGCCGCTCGGGAAGCCAAACCCTCGAAGGGTCGCGATGGGTATATCAGCGCAGTGCTCTTGTAACCAGAGATAAGTGGCAGCCTCGCAACGTAGTTTCTCTTCAGCATTACCAGGACGGAAAGACTCGCCTATTTTGTAGGGCAGTGGGAATCTCAAAAGCACATTCTTCTCGTGATTGCCGTCTGCGTCCTTGATGTCGAACGGGACGCACCAATTGAAGCTTCCACTCATCCAGTCTTGCCCTTTGCCTAACGCGCAGCGACTTGATGGTATCCCCAGATGTAGAGCGACAAGCCTTTCCAGGTCAACACGACGGCGAAACAGACTGATTGCGAACTCTCTTCTTTTCTGGGGAAACGACAACTCCTGGAGAATGTTGGTCTCTTTAGCAAGCGCTTCTTCCAGTGTAAGCGGCTCACCGCGAACAAGCAGAGTTTGGGACATGTTAGAATTGAGGGTCAAGTTTGAGCAAAGGGAGAACGAGGTGAGATTACAGCAGAACGTTGATGGATGCTTTTTGAGTTTCGACGGACTCAACGATAAAAGGCGGCTAGCACAATGCCAAGCATCTTGCTGAGTCATTCGGAGATTTCCTCCTGATCTCCCTTACTCGGCGCGCTTGGAGTTCCGGACCGCGATCCGCACGTCACAGTCAGCAGTTACTACCAGGGTACATGTACTTTCCCTTTTGCTTTAATAACCACGACTACCTCTTGTCACACAGTGACTCAGACAAACCGCTGCAACCAAGGATGAAGTCAGAAGCCATCATGCACTGTTCGTGAGCATGATCAGCCTGAAAACGGACGACCGAATGCCCAATTGCGGTAGATCGACCCCCCATTTCAGGCATCACTGTCGCAGTAGCACTACACATCACTCGTTCAACCAGCACGGGACTGTTTACTTCTGGCCGTGAGGTCACTGTTTCATAAGGCTCACACTCTTCGTGATTCGTTCAACTCGTTCGCGTTACACAGAGACTGTACCACGGAACATGTCGGGACCAGCCCAACGTACAACAGTGAACCTCGCTTCCTCCTACCTCCAACGTTTCAATGCTTCTATACCACTCCTCTGCCGATCACCAGTCACGACTACTGCTTCACTACAAATCATGACATCGCCTAAAATAGAGTCTGTCCGGAACCGATTCCGCGCGTTTTCCATCACCACGCCCAACTCAACCCGCAAGCAGAAATCCATCCCAGCATCCTACTACCGCGGCGGTACCTCACGCGCGATAATGTTCCTGTCCTGTGACCTACCCTCCGCGCGCGAACAATGGCCAGTTATTTTCCGCGCAGCCCTCGGCAGCCCAGATCCACACGGCCGTCAACTGGACGGCATGGGCGGTGGCATCTCCTCACTCAGCAAGATCTGCGTCGTCGGCCCTCCGACCCATCCCCACGCCGACGTAGACTACACTTTCGCCGCCGTCGGCGTGCGCGACAATGAAGTCGACTTCAGCAGCAACTGCGGGAACATGACGAGCGCGGTCGGGCCGTTCGCCATCGATTCAGGGCTCGTGAAGTGTCCGCGCGGCCGCAGCGAGGTCACCGTACGAATTCACAATACGAACACGCACAAGTTAATCCACGCGACCTTCCCCGTCGACGACACCGAAGCAGTCGCAGAGGGTGATTTCGCGATCGACGGCGTAGCCGACACAGGCGCCAAGATCAGCCTGTCGTTCATCGAGCCCGCAGGCAGCAAGACAGGCAAACTCCTCCCGACCGGCCGCGTCGTGGACCGCTTCGACACAGTCTCCGCAACCTGCATCGATGTCGGCAATCCGTGCGTCTTCGTCTCCGCCGAAAACCTCGATATCGACGGCACCATGCTGCCAGACGCCATGGACACACACCCGACGCTGCTCGCGCGGCTGGACAGCGTGCGTCGGCAGGCAGGCGTCGCGATGGGCCTGTGCGATGCGCCGAGCCGGTGTCCAGGCAGTATCCCGAAGATCGCGGTCGTGAGCACACCGGTCGCGCACCGGCTGCTCAGCGGCGATGTGCTGGGCGAAGAGAGTGCGGACGTCGTGGCGCGCGCGGTCAGTGTTGGCCAGCCGCACCGCGCCGTGCCGATTACTGTCGCCATGGCGCTCGCCGCGGCGAGTAAACTTGACGGCTCGGTCGTGCAGACGTGTTGTGCTGCCGCACCGGTGGATGGCGATGGGGTCACGATTGGCCATGCCAGTGGTCGGATTCTGGTCAGTGCCGAGTATGCCGACAAGGGCGGGATCAGGAGCGCGACGTTGTTCAGGACTGCGAGGCGACTGTTTGAGGGACGAGTCTTTGTCAAGGATCGGGGTGGGAGTCGGCCTGATACTGCTTTGGGTGAGGGGAGTGTTGAGGCATTGAGCCCGAGACCGGGTATCAAGAGGGGTGTCACTGTCGGTTGAAGATGTGCGGTTTGTTATTAGCGAGGCGTTTGCGAGATCATAATGGTCTGAAGTTACGAATTATGTGCGGATACTAGCTTCGAATGATGTGAAAATAAAGTAGTCAGGTACGATAGTGTACGTACGTGTCTAGTGCAGTGACATGCATATATCTGCCAGGTCCACAAGCACTAGCTTTCACGCGATGCAAAGTGAGCGCGCAAAAACTAAGCGCCGTGCATGATGCTAAAATGTCATGAATATCACCAGCCACCGTAAGCACTAAGGAACACATGCATCACCAAGCATTCTCATCACATATTTCATGCATAAGCAATCCGTATAATACATAGTCCACTGTAGTACCCACAATCTACTCCAAATACACATAACATCACTACCGCCTCTTGCGCCCGGTGGTCAAGTTACTTCTTGCCACGGTAGCGATTTTGTGGATACCAGTCCTTCGATCCCAGAGTGCACTCCTGCCCTCCACGATAGCGACGAGCTCCTGTGCGATCCTTTGAGCCAACATGCCACGTCCGCTGCCTGTGCTCTTCTTCTTGCTCGCTGCGTCGAGAACCCACATGAACGCTTGGCGTCGACGCTGGCGGAGACCAAGGGGCACTGGAATCTGCAAAGCGACACCACCACCAGCTGCACCCCGCTGGGCGCGGATACGGAGCAGTGGTGCAACGGAGTCGAGGGCTAGAGTCAGGTACAGAACGGGGTTGAGAGGAAGATGTGACGGCGGTGCTATTATTACTTGTCAGTATACCCTCGTCAAGAAATCAAAGAGTCGGCACTTACGAGCACCCGGCACCAGCGGTCTGGCAGGGTTGTACGTGGGCATCGGAGCAGTCCGCAGGTGCTGCATAATAAACGCCATATTCCGCTGCGCAACCGACTTCTTGCCGTCCTTCATCAACAAATTCGTGATCTGCTCAACCACCTTGTCGTAGCGATGGTCCTTGTGCGCCTTCGCGTCGAGCGGGAGATCAGGCAGTCCGAACTTATGCCCCGGATCGTCATCTTCTACTTCGACCAGCTCAGTTGACGCCCCCTCCGCGGGGGCAAGGCCTAAAAAAGACTGCACTGGCGACTCTGGTGTCGATTGCATGTCCATGTCCATTGATTGCTGGCGTCTGGCCAGTGTGCTGAAAGGTCTGGTGGCTGGTTTTGGGGGCGAGGCTTTGGTCCGTATTTGGTCTTTCATCACCTGTGGTGCGTACTTTTGCGCTTCGGGGTCGTCTTTCAAAATGTCTTGCACCGGAGTTCCCTGGGACAGATCTGGGCCCTCACCGCCTGTCATCTCGGCCATCTTTGCTGCTTCCTCGCTCACGTGCTCTTGTGACTGCATGTTGGGTCCGGTGGGCTTCTTCTGCCCGATCTCGGGGTTGTCGCTGTCGGCGGCCGAGGCTGCATAGTTGCGGCAGATGGCGAGTCTGTTGGTGAAGGTTGGGGCGAATGCTGGGTTTCTGGTTCGCACCGCCAGCGAGCGCGTCGCTGTGAATAGATTGAGTCTCGGAGGCATGGTCGTGTGTTGAGTCTGGTTGTTCAAGGTGGTCCAGAAATCAGCTCAATGGGCATGCGAAGTTCTCCGGAGTGACGTTCGCTTCCGAGGATTTGCCGGGAGAAGTCGCTGCCTGGCGAAACCTGAAGTCAATTTGGAGCTTATTTCCCCACCTTCCTTGCGCGTTTCCGTTCTAACAATTGAACGTCCGTCTCCCTTGCTTCACTCTCACTCTCTATACCGTTGACGTTCTTGCTCTTCCATCTTTCGTCGTTTTTCCACCTGCGGTATCATCTAAGCTACATCTTTTCGATCATTGACGCACACCTCAAGGCTGATCACGCCCACACTTTCGTCCCCAGGCGAGCTCGCTTCCCGTTTGTTTCTCCGGCAGAAGCAGTGTTTCAAGTTTCAACAAGAAAGGCGGTCAAACTGCTGGCACAGCACGCAGCCGGCTATCCGCAGCTTAAAACAGCACATACTTGCGTCAATTCAATCAAGAGATCCTCTGAATCGCGGCCCTAGCTGCCTTTGGATCCTATATCACTTGCGTATCGCTACCAGGGATTGGTCTCCTCGTCGGTTGAAAATTGATATTATTGGTTACTGGCCCCTGAATCATCACGTAATTGCACCTCTCAGACAAACCATCAGCGCCTATTTGCAGCAATATTACGGCTACTTGCAGACGTGTTACACAAAAATGTAAGTTTGCTACCGCTATCGCTGCTACCTAGGTGTCACACGCGTTTGCTGCTGGTCAAAGTGTCGATACGATTTTCTTGCCCTACAGCTCGAGCAAGAATGCCCTTTCGAAGCTCTTCCTTATCTTCGCGTTTTCTCCTTGTCGTCTTCTATTCTACACCTACACGCTCACCTCATCATCTTGTTCAATGCGTTCACAACTATCAGACAGATTCCGATTTCTTAACTGAACTCTTTTCAAAAAACATCAAATCTTCAAACCGTTCGTCGTCAAGCTCGAGAGCACAGTCCCAGAACTGCTGTTACATGTCAATTTGTATGTCAAACAGTTATGCCGGAAGATGCTGACCTTTCGCTAACCTCATTGTGAGCAGAAACCGAGCACTATTAGTTCGAAAGTCTCACTTAGCCATTCAAACCTGATCAATCATGTCAGGTAACCCTTCCCGTGGAGGACGAGGAGGCCGCGGTGGCCGCGGTGGTGGTGGTGGCGGTGGCGGTGATCGTGGCGGATACCAAGGCGGCGGCGGCGGAGGAGGTGGTCGCGGTGGCGGATACGCTGGTCGTGGAGGTGGAGGTCGACGTGGAGGTTACCAGCAGAATTTGCCAGTCCGCACCGGCACACCACAGTCGCAACACTCACATCACTCCAACTCCAACTCCACCAGTGGCCCTGAGATGGGAATCTATCAGCTCAACCCTGGTGAAGCACCTGACCAGGCAGCAATCAAGCTAGAAGATGCTCGTATCAAGGCCCCACGCAACAAGACTGTCGACTCTTCCTTTCCACGTCGTCCTGGCTATGGAACTGCTGGAAAGAACATCATTCTCGCTGCCAATTACTTCCGTCTCAAGACCGATTTTGAGGAAGGCAAAGCTGACGTCCCGCTTTACCGATACTCCATCGCCATCGCCGATTCTCTCACTCGACCTCGCCGACACCGTCTCGTCGAGCTGATTCTTCAAGATACGCGCTTTGCCAACCTCAGTGCTGCTTCTGACTATGCAGGTACTATTGTCACCAACAAGCCTCTTGATCTCGGTCCCGCCAATGTCTGGGACGACTCTATGGAGGTCTACATGGCCGATGAAACACCCCGTCCCGCCGGACAGGCTCCACAGGCTGGTGATCAGGCCACTCAGCGCAACAAACGCTTCAAGATCGAGCCAAGCGGGCAGTTCAGCCTTTCCCAATTGGTTCAATTCCTCCAGTCCGCCACCCCAGGTCCCAGCTATGCCGCGAAAGACGAGGTCATTCAGATTCTCAACATCGTCATTGGTGGGGTCGCACAGCGCAAAGACGGTGTGTTCAAGGTCGGAGTTGACAACAAGTTCTTCCACGACAACAGAGGCGAACTCACCCAGCTGGATCTTGGCGAAGGTCTTCGTGCTCTCCGTGGCTATTATGCCAGTGTTCGCCCCACTACTGGCCGTATCCTTCTCAATCTCAACGTGGTCGCCGGAGCATTCTACAAGCCGATTCATCTACCGATCGTGGTCAATCAATTTTGCAATACGCCGGGTGGTCCACAGAGATACCCTCGTCCACGTCAACAACTCTGGCTTCTCGAACGCTTCCTCCGTCTGCTAAAGGTAGAGACAAGCTATCTCAAAGCTCGCAAAGCGGACGGCAAGCCCGATCCTTCCGGAAAGAAGATCAAAAAAGTCAAGGTCATCTTCTGCCTCGCGAGAGACTTTAAGAACGCTCGTGAGGCTACTTTCAAGCTGGAAGAGGAGAACGGCAGGTCTCGCATGATCAGTGTTTATGATTACTTCAAGCAACACCACGGTCTTACCCTGCAGTTTCCTGACGAACCCGTCCTGAACGTCGGGAACCGCGAGAAGCCTGTACTGTTGCCGATGGAAGTGTGCACCGTCATGCCTGGCCAAGCTGTTCGCCGAATGCTCAGCGGCAACCAGACTTCCAACATGATCACCTTTGCTGCTCGCTCACCGAACCAAAACGCGCACTTTGTTGGTACTGCAGGTCTGAAGATGTTTGGTCTCGAAGCTGCCGAGCAGGCCAATACTGTCAACCCTTTCGGATTGTCTGTCAACACCCGTATGATTACAGTACCCGGCCGCATCCTACCGCCTCCCAACCTTTCCTATTCGGGCAAACAGAAGGACGTCGCTCCGCGAGACGGATCATGGAACTTGGCCAACAAGTCATTCATCAGACCCGGAAAGTTCGACAAATGGGCAATAGTCGAGCTCAACATTGGCCCCGAAGAGCCTGTCAATTTTAGAGGGCTCGCGCTGGACCAACGTGGGGGAGACACTGTGGTTAAGGCGTTGGTTGGAGAGATAGTCAAAGTGCTGCGCCAATACGGGGTTCAAGTCCCCTTTCCAGACAGACGTAAAACCTGGATACCTGGTACTGGACTGGCAACCCGTCGCGATACGGAGATTGCGATTGATGCAAAGTTCAAAGAACTGGCCGCTAACAGATACGAATGTGCTCTTGTAGTGCTCAAGGAAGCGGATCGCTGGCTCTACTCCAGGGTCAAGTTTTATGGCGATGTCGTCTATGGCATCCACACGATCTGCTCTGTCGGTCAGAAGCTCCAGCGGCCAAAGGGTCAGGATATGTACATCGGTAACCTGGCTCTGAAGTTCAACATCAAAGGCGGTGGTATCAACCATGGCATGAAGAACCCCATGGCTCCGATGGATGACCAGACCATGTTGGTTGGTATTGATGTCACTCATCCTTCTCCCGGCAGTGGTTCGACTGCGCCAAGTGTTGCTGGCGTGGTTGCCAATACCGACAGGTACCTCGCGCAGTGGCCTGCCTCGATCCGCCGCCAAGAGGGCAGGAAGGAAATGGTCACTGACATTGGTGACATGATCGGTGAGCGTCTCGAGCTGTGGAGAAAGAAGAATCAGCGTCTGCCGAACAAGGTAATCGTTTATCGTGATGGTGTGTCTGAAGGCCAATTCCAGCTCGTTCTCGACCAAGAGCTGCCAGGATTCCACGCCGCCTTCAAGAAGTACTACGGCGACAAGGCCAAGTGGCCGAAGATGGCGGTCATCGTTGTCAGCAAGCGTCACCACACACGCTTCTATCCAACCCAGAGCAGCGATGCCAACACCCGCAACTTCAACCCGCTGCCAGGTACGATCGTCGATCGCGGTGTGACCGACGCCTACCTCTACGACTTCTTCCTGCAAGCACACTCAGGTCTGCAAGGAAGTGCTCGCCCAGCCCGCTACGTTGTGATCAAAGACGAGCTCGGCTTCGAAGCGAACCAGCTCGAAAACTTCACCCACAACCTCTGCTACATGTTCAACCGCGCCACCAAGGCAGTCTCCATCTGCCCTCCAGCCTACTACGCCGACTTGCTCTGCGAGCGCGCCCGCATGTACCTGTTCAGCACGCTTAACGAGCCTCTGGGCAGCGACTTTGGCGACAACTCTGGTGAGGCCGAGTGGGATGGTACTATTCACCCTCGTATTCGTGACAGCACGTTCTATATCTAGTCTGGAAAAAGTTTCGAGGTTGGAGAGTTCGGTTTGCTGGGGATTGGATCTGCGGGCATTTACTGCGCGGTTTGTGATGATTTCAAGTGGAGATGGGGATTGAGACAGATTGTGAGGTTGCTGGATTGCTGGGTCGGAGTTTGATTGCATGGCGTGCTTCTTTTTCTGCTGACCGAAGTCCTTCGTTGACCGAAATCCTTCGTTACTTCTTTTTGCTTTACCTTTTTTGCTTTGGCGCGAGATAGTCTACCTTTTTGCATGAAGTTACAATTGTTGCTTCGAATCTACTGCCCACATTTCAAAGGTACACACTGTGCTCAATCTGATGGTGATGAACGTATCACTAGGTCAAGCCATGGACAACTATGTTGATTGTTTTGATCGGTACACAAAGCTACATCGGGTCACCGCAGGTCCATGGCTGATAGTCCTGATACATTCAGTAACGAGCCCGAATGAAGTTCAAGCAAGGTGCCACGAACTGTCCAAGCAAACATATCGATGCAGTGTTATGCAGAAGCCATATAAGCCTTGTTTCACAGCCCAGATATCCACAATGCCGAATCTAATGCTGTACCACCATGAAACTTGGTTACATGTTACCTCGTACCTGCGCGGACTGCTTCGGCGGTGCCAGCGTGATGTTTGCTCGAGATCAGATTTGAGCAATGAAGCAGCTGAGCCAGCCAGCTATGCACACGTGAGGTGTGGTATCAGTCGAGCTTGAATGGGAATCAAGATGAACAATGGAACAATGACCTTGTGGAGGTCGCAAATGATCAAGACCGCAAGGGTCACCCGTCTGCCGTCTGCGCGTGGAAGGTGCGGCCGACCCCGCTTGCGACTGTTCCTGCAGGTGTTCCAAAGTTTATCGTGGTTCGCAGCTGACTTCTATTGACCTCATCTTGCACCATCATACCGCACATTACATGGCGCCTTTGTAGAACAATGCCCCTTGTATCCTGTCGTACCTATCCTCATCTGACATCCACTTCTCATTGTTTGCTTATTCCAAGCCTCTGTGTATCCTACTTGGCTACCCACCTGCGCGACCGCATCATTTACCCCCACCCAGTTTCGTTTTGCCTGTCATACATTGCTGCACTCAGTCAGCCCAACAAATCTCAATCGAGACATCGAGCACAACACCGATACTCGATACGAACAAAGAGATACTATGCGTATCCTAGGCAAGCCATCACAAGGTAGGAATTGCATATGTGCGATGAAGTCGTGGCGGAAGCCGTCTGTCTGCATTCCTCAAGCCACATCGGTCGAGCCACCCATTCACAACATGAGACATACCTCGAGTCGCCTCTTTGTCTTTTGTCACCGGGACGACGAGCATGACTATACACGATTATCTCCGAATATCCGAGATGTTGGATACTGACCAATTTACAATTCTACCACTCTTCCACCTCTACCACGAGTCTCAATCACGAACTCTTCACGTCTGCCACTTTGCACACACTCCAAAAATCTCAAGCGAAAGCCACTCTATCTGCGTCTCTACCATCTCTGCCATTTACCGAACTTTTACGATTACCACAAAAGCCCGACTCCACTTTACGTACCACCAAGTACCATCACCAGGCCATTGTTGGTCGTCCACCTCATACCCTGGTCTGCTTGGCCATCTTTGTGCAACACAAACCAAACAACATTGTCTCGCTGCCTCACTTGACTGAACTTCTGAATATATATATTTTGCGGGATATACCCCGCTACCACTTTTCTTTCTCCCCCTTCTAACGCTCCTCCTTCTCGCTTCTCTTCACACCACATGATTGACCGACCGAGCTTTCGTCGTGCACTTGCCTTGGGCTTGTTGCTGACCACGTCACAGTTTCAGGACGCCTCAGCGCACCCGGCGATACGCCCGTCAGGTCCTCCGCCCGGACCTCTAACTGGAGCGGTCATATCATCTATCCTAGCCCAAGACGCCACTCAAGGAGTCAATCTCGCGCTAGAAGGCCCCAGATACCAAGTTGAAGTTCCATATACTGTCACCAAAACATATTCTTCTGGGACCATAGTCGAGACCGGATACTGGAGCTACACCACTACCGCTACCGCATCTGCCTCTTCGAACACAAAAACGATACCGCCTTGGGACAGGACCTCGGTGACGCTGAAGTACACGAAAACTACCTCTTCCAAGTCAACTGCGACAGTTACACAGGCTTCGACCACCCCGACGTCGAGTAGCAGCAGCAGCACACCATATTCCAGTGTCGTTGTTAGTTCAGCGAGTAGTAGCAGCTCTTCATCTCAACTTGCATCTTCCTTTGTCGAGACTTCTTCTGCCAGCAGCTCCCCGGTACCAAGCTCTTCTGAACTGCCACCTCTCACGATCACAACAACTCTGGTGTCAACGACTATCATCACCGAGCTGACCACTCTTCCACCTTCGCAAGTCCAGACAGCTGCCCCTACCGCCACTCCTCAAACCACTGGAGTACGTATATCCTTTGCAACCCAAACTGTCGTCTCGCCTTTTTCGATGGACTGGTGTAGTCTGCGTTCTCCTTGTCCTGATTAGCCAACTTGGTTTTCGCATTTACCAGTTGATACACTTCTTGTGAGTCCAAACTGACACATTATTAGACTGCCATATCCAGCTTGGAAACTTCTGGAGAAGCTACTTCACTGCCCTTTGCCACCTCTGTTGAGACCAGCGTTTCCAGTACTATCTCGCTAATAAACACTGCCAGTACCAGCTTACCAACCGCTGCTACTCACCAGACCACTGGCACAAGTATGATCTCGATAAATGTCTTTGTCCCGATCCAGACAGATGCTCCTCCCGCCCAAATTCCGCAAAGACCCGACCATCCAGTACCGAGGCTTGGTATTGAGAGTCAATCAAAGAAGCTTGAGACCAACAAGTTCTACGCCAACTTCTTCCTCGGTGACCAAGCTGATCCCGTTTTCACCCACCCTTACTCCATTACATGGTCTAAAGGTTCTGGCGGTTGCAAAAGCTGGGGATTGGCAATTTCTCATGTCGAACGTTCGCAGCTCTCCTTTGCACCTGGGAGCCCTCCGGAATACTTCATCAACCCGCTCGGTCTCCAGCCCATGATCCTGTCGGCGGCAGAACTTGGCAATGGCACCACTTTGACAACAGACACGTTGACCGCCTTCTCTGTCAATGTCAATTTGCTCTCTAACTCAACTTCCAAGCGTGTCATCATGTTTCCTGTGATACAAGGAATGGGTTTCGTCACCGGGGTCTACTCCGAGGCTGCGCCTCTGATCCAGAGCAGTTTTGCTATACTGTCTCTGATGTACATGGGCCAGGTAGCTAACAAAGAGACGTACAAGTACCAAGCAAAGTTGAATGATGGGACCAGCTGGGTGATTTACGTCACACCTGATTTCTCAGGGTACCCTGGTAACACATTCACGCTGACCGACGGGCAAACCATCATGGGAACTGCCGGCTTCAGTGGCTCTATTCAGATCGGCAAGATTCCGAGTACTCCAGCAGTAAGCGACGCTAAGACCGTCTACGATTCTGCTGCCGGCATCTACCCTACTGCTGCTTCTATCAACGGCTCCGTAGCAGGTAACACGGGTACATATTCTCTGAGCTGGACGCAAGGTGGAATTGCAAGCCAGAAGTTGCTGATGTGGGCGTTACCTCACCATGTTGCTTCTTTAGCCAGCAACACTGGTGTCACCGACCTGACTTTGGTCACGACTACCAAAGGATATGCGACGGCTGTTTTGGGTCAGTCATGGACTTTGATCGAGCAGAATCTTCCAATCGACATGGGTTTCGCACCTTGGACACCATCGACTGGAAGCGTTCGGAGTGTCTCTCCTGCGGCGGCACAACTCATCAACCAAGCCGGAACCTACGAGTTGAGTGAAAATATTGTCGCTCAGACAGATCTGAATAGCATGTACTACAGCGGCAAGGGCCTCGCCAAATTTGCTGCCATTGTGTATGCTCTTCACGATATTGCCGAGAATAAGACACTTGCATATTCTGGTCTCCAGAAGCTCGAGTCTGCGTTTGCCACATTTGTCAACAACACCCAGATCTTCCCGTTGGTGTACGAATCTGCCTGGGGTGGTGCTGTCTCTTCTGCCACCTATACAACCGGCGACTCTGGTGAAGACTTTGGCAATACCTACTACAACGACCACCACTTCCACTACGGCTACTTTGTCTACGCCGCTGCGGTCATTGGATACCTTGATCCTACCTGGCTCACGCAAGGTACCAACAAGGCCTGGGTAAACATGCTGGTCCGTGACTATGCCAACTCGATACCCAATGATCCTTACTTCCCAATGTCGCGGTCTTTCGATTGGTATCACGGCCATAGTTGGGCAAAAGGACTTTTCGAGTCCGGTGACGGCAAGGACCAAGAGTCATCTTCTGAAGACAGCAATTCGGCGTATGCAATCAAGATGTGGGGTCGCACGATCAATGACACCGCCATGGAAGGCAGAGGAAACCTAATGCTCGCCGTGCAAGCCCGTTCTTTGCAGAACTACTTCCTATACCAGGACAACAACACCGTCGAGCCACCGCAAATCATCCCGAACAAGGTCTCTGGCATCTTGTTCGAGAACAAGATCGACCACACGACGTACTTCGGGCAGAACATCGAGTACATCGAGGGCATCCACATGCTGCCGTTGATGCCGTTCAGCACTTTGACCCGCACAAAGACATTCGTCACCGAGGAGTGGAACCAGTACAACTTCTCGAGCTACGCTCCCACTGTCGTCGGTGGCTGGAAAGGTATCCTGTACGCCAACCTCGCCATCATCGATCCCGCGACCAGCTACGCCTTCTTCAGCGACCCGAACTTCGACTACAACAACCTCGACGGCGGCGCCAGTCTGACGTGGTACTTGACCTGGTCCGCTGCGCTTGGCGGCAGTACGGGCGGGTACGGGGCCGCGTCGAAGAGGGCGGTCGATGTCGCTCAAGCGCCTGCTTTGCCGGCGCCGGAAACTGTTGCCGCCGTCTTTGATGAGTCGATGGCCGAGACGTTGATTCAGGATAAGGTGGTTCCTCCGCAGGCGAAGCCGGGACACGCGCTCAGTAGGATCTGGCGTCGTCTGCAGTCTGAGCTTGAGAGGCGGGGAGCGTCAGGAGCGCCGGTAAGGTGATATCATGGCGATGGACTGAAGACGGCGGAGCAGGCTCTGTGGTTATATACGACATGACGACATGACGAAACGATAATGTTGAGATGCCCGTAGGACCAGAGGTCCTGCAAGCGACAACCTGGATTGGATGAAGGTTTATATTGGCGTTCTTGGTTGACTATTTCTGTTCGTGTTTTGGCTCTCGGTTGGATCGAGCCTGGTCGGGATATACTATGATACCTGAGAATGCTTTCTATTCGCATTTTGTACTACAATCTTTGTGTCTTGAGGTGAAATTATTGTTTAAATCGATATTAATCCTCCCTGGGTATGATTAATCAATCAACCTTATGTGCCCGGATTGTTCTACAGATCTTACATTTCCAGTCGCCGTGAGCAGAAGCATAGGGCTATCGAGTATTCCGCCACCGATCGGCCAGCCTGTCCTCGATTGAAGGGTACCGCGGTGACTCCATGCCCGGCTTGGTTTAACATCCGCCATTGTCTCCACATCTTGCCCTTCGCAGCTCGGATATCTCCCTGCTTCCGACTGCATTTCATACCTTCCTCCACCGAGACCCTCTCCCAGTGTTGCCCAAAAGCCCAATACTCTGTTCCCGCTCGAGCCGTGTCTGCCTCTCTCCGCCTTCGTCGCTCATCGTCCTCTGCCGCCTGTCATTTCGGCCAAACCTCCTTTCACCCGAGCCTTCTGCACTGATCTCGAGGATGCGAAACCGGTTGGCAAACTCATGTACATACTATGACGAGACGAGACCCGCGCTTCCGTCCAGCGCGTGTCATGCGTCAGATAAGCATGCACCTCAAAAGGTGTAGCCAGTGGGCTCTCCGCCCTCATTCTTCCACAACTTGAGATACATCTTTCCGTCAAGCACGGGCAAACCGGTGCTTGTTTCACTTCCTGCCTTGATATTGCGGTGCACGAACGGTGTCAGCTGTTGCTGTCAGCTGGGGTCCCATAATGTGTTTCGAAGCCGTTTCCACCGCCCATCTCATAGATACTGCATGCTGATTATCATGCGATCGTAGGATGTCGGCGCAGACGTATGTGACTGGAGAGAGAGGGGATGTAGACTTACTCTGAACTCGCTGATGTCAGGAACGCGGTATGTGCGCACTTTGTCCCAGTCGAGCCTGTAGCCGCCGTACTTTGTGTGTGTGCCCATGGATCCGGTGCGCGTTCCTTTGTAGAAGCCTTTGTTGACGTTTTTAGTCGTGAGGGCCAGTTTGCGCATGACGCGGGCTGCGAGGGATTGTGTTGGCTGCATTGCGAGAGTCTGGTGGACGAAATTCGGATGTCAAGATAGGAGACTGGAGGGTGTAACCGTTCGGCCGTGATTGAGAAGATCCGAGAGGATGGTAAGCAACAGTGATAGCAGAGATGATGGAAGCCCACAAGTTGCGGAGGTCCTTCGGAGGTGAAGTCGAAGCTCGAAAATGTCGATGCCAAGACTCCGGATTTTGGGATGGAGATTTGGGAATTTTTTGGAGAAAGAGAATCGCCGCATTACTTTCTTGGACATTTCTGTTTCTCGATACTCTTGTCACGAGCACCATCTCCGACTGTATAGCTTTGATCGATACAGCTAGCAGTGTATTCGATCACGAAAGAAGTAAGCTCACGGTACACACAAAGCCACAATCATGCCTCCAAGAGTAGCCCGATCCACCGTCTCGGTCAATAAGCCGACCAACGCTCGCAACAAGTCGAACAAGAGAAACTTGAATGCTTTGTCAATCGCGTCACGCGCTGAGCCGGAAAGGGTCCGCATTGCTCAACACCGTCTCGGAGAAGTAGAGGGTTTCGAGCCCCGTCAGAAGCGCCGCAGGTTACAAGACGACGAAGAAGATGACAATGACGAGGAGCACGCCAGTAACGCTCGCAGATTGCAGTCCAAGACTGTGACAAAGCGAACAGATGGTGCGAGGTCCGGTGGTCTAGACGAGGAGGAGGATATGGGCAGTGACTCGGAAGGCAACGAGTGGAGGATGGGTGGGGAGATTGGAGACGACAGCGACAGTGATATTGATTCTGACGAGGCATTTGGCAGTAGTGATGAGGAGAGGTTTGAGGGATTCACGTTCAGAGGAAGTAGGGCCGATCAGCAACCGAAGAAAAAGAGCAAGGTCACTCAGAGAAAGATGGATCTGAATGAGGATATGGATGAAAGCGAAGAGGACGACGAATTTGGCGATGAAGGCGTGGATCTTGCGACTATGCTGGACGACCCTCAGAGTAGTGACGAAGATATGAGAGACGCTCGGAAAGGAACAACCACAGAAGGCAGCTCGGACGAGGACGAATACTCTGGCGACGAAGACGATGATGCTGAGTCTGAGACTTCTGCTTCGGAGCCAGAATCGGAAGCAGATGATGCCAACCCTGAAAAGTTGTCGAACCTGCAAGATCTCGTCGCTTCTCTTGATACAGATGCACCGGTGAAGAGGACAGGTCCTCGCTCCGCAGACATTCACGAATCACAGCAGCCTTCTGACTTTGGGCTCACCAGCTCGCAGAAGCTCAAGATCTCCGACCTCTTACCGACAGTCACGGACCCGGCCCTGCGCAAGTCACTCAGGGTTCTGGCTTCGGACAAGCCGTCGAAGAGGACTGGAGTACCCGGAAAGCTCGATGCGCCTCTACCAAAGCGTCATCAGGATAAGCTTGACCGAAGTGCTGCGACTCAAAAGGCAAAGGAGACGCTCGAAAGATGGAGAGATACTGTCATTCAGAACCGCCGCGCAGACTTCCTGCAATTCCCGCTCCAGGACCCAACAGCATCGGAGAAGCCAGGCACGAATACCATGGTCGCTACCCAGCAAACTAAGCCACAGACAGAATTGGAGAACGTCATTCAGAACATCCTCGAGGAGAGTGGCCTCGGTCGAAAGACGCAGGACGACGAAGAAGATCAAATTCAGCAAGCAGAGGAGCTGCAGATGAAGCAAATCCCTCTTGACGAGGTTATGGCCAGACGAGCCGAGCTCCGCAAGAATCGTGAGCTCATGTTTAGAGAAGAAGTCAAAGCCAGGCGCATTAAGAAGATCAAGTCCAAGTCCTACAGGCGTGTTCACCGCAAGGAAAGGGAACGTCAGGCCGAGGCAGAGCGGGACTTTTTCGACCCGGAAGGTGAAGGTCTTAACGACAACGAGAAGGAGAAGCAAGATCGACGCCGCGCAGAGGAGCGCATGGGCGCCAAGCATAGAGAAAGCAAGTGGGCCAAGGGCGCTAAGAAGGCTGGACGTACTGTCTGGGACGACGATGCAAGAGAAGGCATGGTCGACATGGCGAGAAGGAACGAGGAGCTGAGGAGAAGGATTGAAGGCAAGGAGGTCCGCAACGACGACGAGACGAACAGCGATTTGAGCGAGGACGATGATGATGATGATGACACCGACTTCGACGACGATAGTGATCGTGAAAAACTCAAGTTGAAGAGCAGACTTGACAAGCTCTCTGCTCAGGGCAATGAGAAAGCTTCGGGGATTGAAGGCATGGCTTTCATGAAGAGGGCTGATGCTGCCCGCAAGGCAGACAACGATGCAGCTGTCGAGCAGATGCGCAGAGAGCTTGCTGGTGAAGCGTCTGAAGATGACCAGGATGCTGATATCACAGTCGGTCGTCGCATCTTCGGACCTGCGCCAAAGGCCGCCGAGAAACCTCAGCCCAAACTCAAGAGAGATGAGTTGGAAGAGGGCAGCGAGTCCGAGGATGATGCTGAAATCATTGTTGATCGTCCGATAACCAAAGGAGCTCAACCACGAAAGCCAAAGTCGATACTCAGCAGAGGTGGGCTTTCGCAGGCAGTCGAGACGAAAGCAGCACCAGTCGACGACGACGACGACCCATGGCTGACAGCCGCAACCGGCAAGAAATCAAAGAAGCAGTCCGAGTCGCAAGAATATATCCCATCCACGAACATCAATGCCACCACCAACGGCACAGCAGCCAAGAAGTCCTCCAAGCTAGTCAAGCAACCAAAGAGCCAAATCCAGGCCACCAACTCCTCCGCCCCCGACACCGACGGCTGGACCACAGTACCGTACACCAATGGCACCAGCGTCGCTGACGCCTCCGACTCGGACTCCGAGCCCTCGAACCCAATGCTAGCAAAGGCATCACAACAAGCAGCGTACCACGCGCGCGCCTTTGCAGGCGACGACGTGGAGCTCGCCTTCTCCGACGAAAAGACAGCACAGACAAGCACCGAAGACGCCAAAGAAACCAGCACCTTCCTGCCCGGCTGGGGCAACTGGGCCGGAACAGGCCTGTCCAAGGGAACGCGCAAAGCCAACACCAAGAACCTGCACAACCCTCTGTTCAAGACGCGCGTCGAGGGCGTGCGCGCCGCCGACCGCAAAGACGCTCAGTTGAAGAACGTGATCATCTCAGAGGCGCAGCAGCGCAAGGGCAAGAAGTACCTCGCGAGCGCGCTGCCGCATGGTTACGAGAGGAAGGAGCAGTATGAGCGCGCGCTCAGGCAGCCCGTGGGTCCTGAATGGAGTACCAAAGAGGTATTTCAGAGGAACACGAGGCCCAGGGTCGTGGTTAAGCAGGGCGTTGTTGAGGCTATGGAGAAGCCTATGGTTTAGAGGATGTGATGGAAGTGGTGATGGTTAGGGAGTTGGACACGGGCTCTACATGACACGTCAATGGCCATTATCTGATCGATGGACTTGTTATAGGGAGGAGACAGTTGTGTATAATACAATCACTCGTCGTATAATACAATCACTCGTCGTATGGACCATTCAGAACGGAACGGACTCGTATAGCATATCAGGCCTTCCCTCCAGCTATTCCGTGACCACAATAAGAAGGGCGGTTCATACTCAATCGATCTACATGTAACATGACTAGAGCCCACATCGAGCCGCTCGAAATCGAGCGAGCGGGGGCAGCGTTTGTATAAATCGAGCAGACGAGGGCAGCTTTTACATAAATTGAGCCGCTTGATTTCAAGCGGCTCGATTTCCCGCTTGAGAGCCCGCTCGTTTTTATTAGATAGCTATAAATATAGGATATAGAGCTGCGTGGTAGTAGCGAGGTAGTAGTATAGCTACTATAGTAACTAGAATTTGTATTATCTAGTGCTATAACGCTACTTAATTGACTATTGAGCCGCTCGATTTTGAGCCGCTCAAAATCGAGCGGACGAGGGCAGCGTCTATATACATCTCAACATCGAGCGGCTCGATTTATATAGATGCTGCCCCTGTCCGCCCGATCTATATAAATGCTGCCCCTGTCCGCCCGATTTTGAGCCGCTCAAAATTGGGCGGACGGACGCTACTTAACGAGTCACTCACTGCTTAATATAGGGTCTATCTACTAGTATAATACTACTTTAGTAGCTATACTACTACCACGCTACTACCACGTAGCTATATGTCCTATATTTATAGCTATTTAATGGAATCGGGCGGGCTTGGCAATCGAAAAGCTGCCCTTGTCCGCCTGATTCATATCAATGCTGCCCCTGTCCGCCCGATTTCAAGCGGCTCGACATCGGGCGACTCGACATCGGGCGGCTCACGCGCGGGCGGATGCTACCTGACGAGCCGCCCGCCGCCTGATGTGGGATCTACTGATGAGCATATGACACGCCAGCAGCAACGGCGCTGTATGGTCCGAGAAGAGGGCGGTTCATACACAATCGATCTACATGTAACATGACGGCTATCTGAGGCTTTGATTCTGAGACAGACTGGTGGCTCGACTTTTGTCGAGCAGGCAGGCAGTGTTTGTGATTGATACTGTGCCGCGCAACATTCCGCTCAATCTGTAGCTAAAAGCTGCCCTTGCCCGTCTAAAACCGAGCGAGCGCTGCTCGTTAAGCTGCTCGCCGCTCGATGTGGGATCTATACATATTATATGGTAAATAATCTTATGCTACTACCACGTTACTACCATGTCCTTGTTTCATAGCTGATATAGGCGATAGATGCTATACCAGCCAACTATAGACATATAAGACCGCGTCCGCGTCCCATGTCTATCTGACCTTGGACGCGTAACTTCATGTCTGTGACCTGTGTCTGCTAGACAGACTGTTCATTTGTTCATAGACGCAGGTGGGCGCTATCACGCTGGACAAATGCACATCTGCTGTGGGGTCTATAAGGCTGTACCTTGACCCTACATTGAGCGGCGCGCTGCTCAACAAGCAGCGCTCGCTCGATTTTGAGGAGGTAAGCGCAGCTTTTAGCTATAAATCAAGCAGAATATTAAGTAACTATATAAATATATAGAACTTGATTGCCCATGCTTGTGAACAGTGTCTGCTCATCTGTCCGTCTGCCCGCGCTCATGCCCGCCCTCGCGGGTAATTGGGCCGTTTGATGGGCAGCAGTCGCAAGGCGGGGGCGCTTTCCTGCTGTCTGTTAGGTAGCTTGGCATCTGTGGAACAGCGGGCATGGGCGCAGGCAGTTCTATCTCTGCCAGTTGACCAGTCAGATGCCTACGGTCATCAGAGAACAAGTTTTGCACAAAAAGCGAGATAGGATCATACAAAATACATGTAGTTCTTCGGTTTTATTGTGCTTAGACCTCACAACAAACAGCTCGATTTTGAGCGGCTCGATTCACACTGGCCCTGCTCGTCGGCTCGCTAAGCTGGCCTTTGCCGTTCCTGCTCGTGCGAAATCGAGCTGCTTGAGATTTCTCTCGATGTGCGGCCAAAAGCTGCGCTCGCTCGCTCAATATTGAGCAGCTCAAGATTGAGCCGCTTGTTGTGGGGTTTACCTGCGGTCATCACAGATAAACCCCACATCGAGCCGCTCGAGAGCGGCTCGTTGCCCTTTTCGAGCGGAAAATCGAGCCGGTCGAAATCGAGCGGCTCGATTTATATAAAAGCTGCCCCCGTCCGCTCGATGTTGGCTCTAATCAGAGAACACGTTTTGCACAAAAAGCGTGACAGGAAATAGTTTTTCTATATCGTTATGCTGGAGTATCATATCATTGAAAGGCATCCGTTATCATCATCGTCACTCATTCATTTGCAGCAGAGCCACACGCCATGTGATTGTTTCATCCTTGGCTCTTGCGACGGGCATTTTTTTCGTTCATTTCGCGAATCTTTTCTTGCCAAAAAGGATCATTTGGATCGTCTATGGGGAACTCTGGGACCGTGGCTCTCCTGTCGTAGTACAGGTTGTCGGCTTGAATGTTGAGGTAGTTGATCATTGCAGGATGCAGTGGGAGTGCCGCATCGAACCAGCCGTGAAAGTCCTCGTGTATTGGCCCGAGTATGTGCGGCCATTTGCAGCGTGTAGGCCATCGACGACGGAAGCAACTGTTGCTGTAATCCAGTCGCGGCGAGATCTTCTAAATCACCATGGTCAGTGAAATGTTCGTTTTGCGTGATTGATGGCCACGACTGCGAAATTCGATCGTCAGACTTACTGGGTTTCTCATGCATTTACGGACTATGGCCAAGTCAGCAAGTAGCTGAGGATCGTCCTTCATCAAGTCCAGCGCCATCTTCAGCCCTTGTTCTTGCTCCGCCAATAACGCTCCATTCAGCAGAGGATCGAATCCTCGTACGATCACTATGGTGTGATACGCTCTAGCTGCCTGTTCAGCTGGGAGGCCAATTTCTTGTTTCTTTCCGAAGATGTGAAGTGGCCAGTCGAGGTATAGGATCAGTTGTTGAGTGAGTGGTGCCATGAGTCTGGAACCGTTATAGGACTTGGCGCTCATCACGAGCGCGATGTTTGTGAGTAGCAGATCGATCGTCAATAGCTGAACACCGCATTGCCATGTATCCAATATATCAGGGTTGATCCGTGCAAGCTCGGGGGTACCCTGGCCTGGAGTTGGCGCAAAAGCCGGGCTCGGTCCATTCGGATTGGTCAAACGATTCTCAGTCGCAAGTTGTAACAAGAATGAATAGGCCTCTCGTAGCACCAGGGGTAACGGCTCACCTAGATCGAAGATATCTCCAGCAGCGTCCTCATATGTTCTAAGCGAATGCAGCAGAGTCCAACCCATGGGTTCCACAAAGGCGAATCGAGTTGTCAGGTGTGCAGACGCAGATTCTTGCAGGTCTTCTGAGACTCCCTTTACAACGATCACACCACGGGTCCCGCCCAGAACCTGAAAATGCTTCAAGAGCCGCTCATCTGATTGCTTGTCTTTGACGTGAAACGACGTCTCGTTGACCACGATCGATGTCAACCACTTCACTGCAGGCGGGATGTATTTCGTACCAAGACGACCTGTTGGCCATGACGGTGGGATGAGATACACAAGGTCTGCAGGATTCGCGAACACCAAGACCTGTAGCTTGCGAAGAAAGGGCTCGAGATCCGATTCCCGTAACAGAAGCCTCCCAGCCTGCGTTGGTCTTCCACTAGGCCGTTCCTCCTTGATTGCGAAAGAGTACTTCAAAACATGATGCTGAAAGTCATTGATGTGCTTCTTAGCGACGTATCTCACGAGAAGTTTTCGTATGAGTTGATGTCCGTTGGGAAATTCGTATCTGACGATGACGAATGAGTTCTCCCCGTACAGGTACCGTCGACCGAGCTTTGCGAGCCGACGATTAGCGAGCAGTATTGCTGTATGGATTTTGGGTCGGATTTTTCGATCTCCAGATTCAGCACTGTCGGTCACTCCTGTAATGTGGCAGTGCTCATCCGTCACTTTGAGAAGGTTACTGAAGATCAGATCTATGAGCTCGGGCGCCAGAGTAGCCAAAGTTCGGCCGTGGGGTGATTCGCCGCTGGTAATTGAAGAAGCCATGGCGAGTTGAATTTGTCTCCATAGCTAGATAATCCAACTTCAATGAAGAGTGTTGAGTAGATTCAATAAAGTCCCAAGCTGCTACGGTGAACTTCACGCAGAGCCTCAGTGATGAGGTAAGCAACCCCCGAGAACCCGCAGTCTTGGCGAACGCGCAACGACGTGCTCCTGTAGTTATCGAGTATAAGAAGACGTCTGTAGTAATTGTATGGATTTGAGCTCGTTCATATTGTTTATTCTGTGAAGGTGCTGATAACTATCACTCTGGCCTTCTAGTGAGTCAGAGCATTGAATTAGTAAGCTCTCAGTCGCGATAGTTTCATCGCATCTGTGATTACACTTTATCGCCGCCACACTTACTTGTGAAGTTGTGAATGAGCTTAAGTAGCACGTACCTTGCTGTCGCTGTCAACTAGGCAATTGAAGGCCTTACGACTGTCAACGCCATCGCTGCTGCTGCTACCATCGACACTGAGAATTCGCCCATAGGCTTCTTCCATGCCATTGACTCAAATCCCGCTCTTTTTGCAGCTTTACCTTTAGCCTCGTCTTGTTCCAAACTTCCAATAGCCACGCTGTCGTACCGTCGCCTTGTTTTAACAGCCATGCTATAGAGTCTACCCTAGACCCCACATCAAGCTAGACCCCACTTCGAGCAGCTCGTGAGCAGCTCGATGCTCGATCTGAGCAGGAAATCGAGCCGCTCGATATTGAGCAGCTCGATTTCTGCTGCTCCTACTCGTCGGCTTAGGGAGCAGGATTTTTCGGCTCCCGCTCGCTCGAAATCGAGCAGCTCGATATCCTGCTCGATTTCTGGCTAGGAGCTACTCCTGCTCGGCGAGCTGCTCGCTGCTCAAAGTGGGGTCTACGTCAAGCAGTGGGCGGCTCGTCGAGCGGCGTCCGCTCGAGTTCGAGCAGGTGAGGGCAGATTTTAGCTACGAATCAAGCGGAAATCGAGCCGCTCAATTCTGAGCGGACGAGGGCAGCTTTTATATAAATCGAGCTTTGAGCCTTTGACGCCTCTAGTGTCCTAACAAGGAATTAAATTCTCCTACTTGTTAAGCTATTACTACCAACTGCTGGCAGGACTTCCGCATGCGCAGACATGACTGTTGTCCTACCCTACAGAGAGCAGAAAGCGTCTGCGCCCCGTTAGACCGACTATCCGGCGATCCGTCCGTTCAAGGGCATGAGCGAACACCGCCTGGTAGAAGTGTGTGTGCCTGTCGGGTATTGGGCGGCCTAATGGGCGCAGGCATGGGCGCGGGCACCTATAGCTGCCCATCAGGCGGCTTGGCGTTTGATAGGCAGCCCATCTGCCTAACGGCTGCCCACTGAGGATTCTAGGTCTATCTATTCAATGGACGTGAATAAACGCTGCCTGCTGGACTGGTCTGCGTTCATCATTGGGTCTAGTGATTTCTAATGAATGCCGCTTGAGGTTCCGCTCGATTTATGGCTAGAAGCTGCCCGCGCTCGCTCAAAATTAAACCGCTTGGTTGATATTATTAGACCCCACTTCGAGCCGCTCGTGAGCAGCTCAATGCTCGATTCGAGCCGAAAATCGAGCTGCTCGATGTCGAGCAGCTCAATTCCTGCCGCTCCTGCTCGCTGGCTTAGAGAGCAGGATTTTCCAGCTCCCGCTCGTTCGAAATCGAGCAGCTCGATGTCCTGCTCGAATCGAGCATTAAGCTGCTCACGAGCTGCTCAATATTTATATAAGTATTGTTATAGCACTATATAATACAAGTTCTAGTTGCTATAGTAGCTATACTACTACCACGCTACTACCACGTAGCTTTATGTCCTATATTTATAGCTATTTAATAAAATCGAGCAGCTCGAATTTAAGCGGCTCACAATCGAGCGGCTTGATTTATATAAAAGCTGCTCGCGCTTGCTCGAAATCGAGCAGCTCGATATCCTGCTCGATTTCCGGCTAGGAGTTGCTCCCGCTCGCTCGCTCGCGAGCTGCTCGCTGCTCGAAGTGGGGTCTAGATATTTCGCTAGTTGGTAGTAGCGTTATAGCACTAGATAATACAAAATATAGCTACTACAGTAGCTATACTACTACCACGCTACTACTACATAGCTCTATGTCCTATATTTATAGCTATTTTAAACTAATTGTACTTAAAAAGGAGCAGCTCGATGCCCTTTATAAGCAGAAAATCGAGCCACTCAAAGTCGAGCCGCTCATTTACGCTGTTAGTGCCCCTGCTCGCTTAAAATCGAGCTGCTCGATATTCTGCTCGATTTATGGTTAAAAGCTGCCCTTAACCGCTCGATTTTGAGCGAGCGCCGCTCGTCGAGCCGCTCGCCGCTCGATGTGGTGTCTATCTCAAAATGAGCTGTCAATGACATGAAGTAATGATCTATTGCACATTGTAGTCCATATATTAATCTGGGCACCAGGCTGTAGACTATAAGATTTGACTTGTTTCAGTGATGCTTACCACATTATACGCATGACAGGCTCCCTATCAATCTAACTCCTATGACTTGTCCACAGTCATAAAGCTGTGCAACGATGACGACCACAGGACTGTCGGTCGTGACTCGTTAGTCTCGTGACTCGTGACAAAGAGTGGCCCTAGAAGGCTAAGCAGCCAAGCTAGGCTGCTAGAGTCTTTCCCGGAAGACCATTATCGACCACGCGGGGACCTTCAAATATTGTGTTTCCTACCCCATGGCCTGACCACGACAGTCATAGACTCATAGAGCAGCATGGCGTGAACGAGAGTACCGCGAGAGTTGAAGGGAAGAGACATGGCGATACGCCTGAAAGCCAAGCTACTAGCCCGATCACTTCGAGATTCCCCAGAAAGCTTATTGATTGAGGTGAGCAGTCCTCCCGCTGATCGATAATCTCCTCACATTGCCGAGGCACTAATCTAAGAGTTTGAGCATAAAACTGACATACGAAGATCTTGTGCTAACATGGCCGTTGCATGCCGATGCTTGCCTCACACGAACAACCTGAGTTCCGCGGCGTGGCTTGATCCTCGGATTCCCCAGAGTATGGGTTTTGGGACTGGCGAGGTCGATGATGCTCGTCCTTCCAGCCGGCATTTCGTATGTATACACAATGGACCGTCTTGGTCTTTCCTTGCTGCTGGGTCTCCTAAGTTGATCTGCCTCCAAATTCTACATATCCTATCTTGTGCTGTTCGTCCTTTCCACTTCCACCATGATTGCTTCAATCACAGTTCTCCTCGGGGGGCTTGCCTCTCTATCGACCATCACAGCTGCGGCACCAGCTCCCGCGGTTGGGAACTTCAAGTACTATGACATGCCCACGCCTGAAGCTGGGCCTTGCGACCTTTGCACCGGACCAGACGGAGCGCTGTGGGGGGAGGATATTCTAGCAAACAAGATCTTCCGCTTCGACAACAAGACCGACACGATTGAGGAGTACGAGATTCCTTGGACATTGCCTGCGCTGTCCAACACTTCATTGCCTAATGTGGCGGGCCGAACTGCTCTTGCCTGTGCTATTCGCCCGGGAGCAGATGGAAACATCTATGCCTCGAACGGTAAGTGCGCCGAACACGCAGTCAGTGAGAATAGGAGCTCATGATTACCGCAGGCATTCGGAACCAGATGGTTCAGGTGAACACCACGACCAAAGAGATACGAGTCTTCACTCCGCCCCCTCCAAACCCACTCGGTGACCTCCAACCATTCAACGACTTCTACTCCGGTCCCAATGGCATGTACTTCACGCAGACCACGGGCAACGTCATCAGCTACTTCGACTACGCGACGGAGAAATTCACAAACTACCCCGTGCCCACGCCCGAGGGGTCTCCTCTCGGCATGTTCTACGCCTCGGACGGCATGGCCTACTTCGCCGAATTCCTGGGCCAGAAGCTGGGACGACTGGACCCGGCGACAGGGACCATCACCGAGTTCCCATTGCCAGCATCTCTGCTGGGTCCCGCCGTGATCAGAGTCGAGACCGAAGGCCGCTACATCTGGTTCACGGCCTTCTTGGGTGACGGATTGGGGCGCTTCGACATGCAGACGGGCGAGGTCGCTGCTTACACGTATCCTGTGCCGCTTGCGTTTCCCTCCGAGGACACTTTGAGCGGGGATGGCAGGATCTGGATCTCGACTGCGACGCAGAATACGCTCGTCTATTTCAATCAGTCTACGAGTGCCTTCACCTCAATCGTAAAACCTCAGACGGCGGTTGTGGCGCCTGTCAGTCTGCCGTTCGAGTTCAATATTGGTATTAACTACGGTCCTGGAAATGCCATTTGGTTCACGGAGGCGATCACGAACCGTATTGGACGGTATCAGCTCTGATTCAAGCGAGTTAAAGCGAAGATGGCAATCTAGTATCATCCAATCATGAATACTGTTGTTCCGTCATAACCGTACATTGAACTCTCCCAACCTCATTGATGAATAGTCTTGATGTGGTAGTTACGCATTGAATATTACCAGACGATGTACGGTATTTGATTAGATCATGTTCATCATTACTATCGGGGGTATCTAATTTCTAGTCAAAGAAAAGCATCCAGGCGGCGCCACCAACCATGAAAATAACGACGAGAATGGTGACAATAGCCGCACCAGCCTTATCGCCCGTCGTGATCGGCCTCGTCGCAACGGACGGCAAATCAGGTCTGGCGTTCTGGTTCCCCGTACCAGCGCTCGGGTCGCTTTTGCTGGTACCTCCGGTGTTGGCGGTCAGGGGCGCGGCCAGTTCTTTGAGTTGCAGCATATTGGCACCCACTGCTGAGAGGGCGGACATCTGCTCGCCTACGCCGTAGAGGCCGTCCCAAGTTGTCGTGTTCCAGCGGAAGCCGCAGGTCATGCCGTCGCTACCTCCATCGCACTGTCCGGCTGCGCCTTGACCATTGGCTTGTAAATATGGGTTTATGGTGGCGGCAGTAGTAGGGGCCAGCTGCGTAGCGAGGGCTAGCCAACGGGCGAGAAAGCCTTTGAAGCAGAAGTTGTCTGAGTCGCAGTTTCCGAGCGGTTCGCAGGCGACCTCCATCAAGATTTTATTGTTGCTTGCTGGAGCAAATGTTTCGAACGTCTGGGTCAGAATGGATGTCAGAGGGGTGAGCCATTTCGCGTCCTCGGTATGGTTGTACATGTAACTCAGACCAGCGATGTAAAATCCATAGTTGTATGTCCATTGAATATGATCGGCAGTCGTGCAATTGGTAACGTCGCTGGTTCCGTCGTAGATTTGGCTGGTTGATGGGTCGTACAGGACCGAGGTTTCGAACCAATTCCAAGCCGTTTCCGACCAGTCGATATATGTCTGATTGCCGGTGTACCGTCCTAGGCGTGCTCCTAATTGCATTAGACCTCCGTTGGAAGCGACGTTCTTGTAGGTGTACTGTCATCGTAGTCAGTAAATGAGGGTGATATTGCACTCTGGGTCAAACGTACACCGCCGTTGAAGGCGAAGATCTGCCATCGAAGACCACCACCGCACGTCGAGGTATCCCATCTTGCAATCTGCTCGTTAAACACAGCCTGTGCCATAGACAGCCATGATGGGCCTGAAGTTGGGTTTGGAAAGCCGAGTTCTGCGGCGGTCATGGCAGCAAAAGCCCAGAAGACTTGGTCGTCGTTTCCTTCATCCTTGGTCTGGTTCGCAGGCATGAAATCGCCATTGGGTCCAGCTTGGAAACTGATGGCTTGACTGACCTCGTCGTTGTATGTGGTGTCGCCGGTATCTGTCGCGAGTATTAGCGGCTTGGCCGTGATGGACAATGCAACTTGGGGTTGGGTGTCGCAACGTACAATACCAGTATTCGATCATGGTCCCAAACATTGCACCAGCTTCCCACCAGTAGTACGGCGCCGGTAATTGACCTATGTTTGCTCCTGTTTCATTGCCTGTGTAGTACTTCATCATTCCGTATGCGATGTCGCTCATGGCCGTGGAAACCGAATCCGCACTGTTGATATTGATTTGTATGGCATTGACGGTGGAAAGCGCGAGAGAAAGCGCCAGCCATGGCGAAAAGAGGTGCATGGTCTGCTGTGAGAAAAGGAATGGTAGGGTAGGGTAGCGAGTGACTGCGATGTAGGTGAGCAGTGCAGTGCAGTTAGAGAGTGAGGTGACTAAAGTGAGAGAAACCTAGGAAGTGCAGTACAGTAGCAGCGAAGGAGTGGGCCGAGTTATTATTAGTGAATCATCAGTCTTCAGTCTTCACGCAGGACAAGCCAGCCTTCTGTGACAACCAGCCGGCAAATTGAACCGTAGCGCTGGCGCTCGATCACAACTGTGAATAATGGATCCAGTCTTCCCCGTTCGGGAGGGTCGGGAGGCTGACGTGCGCCTCACACGACATGCGAAACTTGTATTTATTCATAACTCATTCTGTCGGAACCCGCGGGGTCTATGTCCGAAGGGCGCCTAAAACACAGCATTCTTGCGCGGCTCATTTCACGGTCTCCAGCGTTCGAGAAGGCTGTTTATGGGTGCTCTCAACTGCTTGCATGATCTTGCTGAGCGTAGGTCATTTTCGTTCATGAATGAACGAGCGCGTGTTTCATATTGAAAGAGACAGAGACAGATTAATTATCATCATCAAGTCCACGGGTTCAGCTCGACATGTGGCGTGCGGACCGCGTGGATCTTCCAATGTTGCCAAGCGCGCTGCTGCTTGTTTCGGTGAGCTTAACCCCAGTGGGCAAAGCTTGATTGCGTTTCCCGGTCAGATCAGGAAGCCGCGAATGCAACGCGTCACTTCGAGGTCCCTGACGTGATGCCGCCAACCATCGTCTTTACCGTACCACTACGTGAGTGGGAATACGGCATCAGGGGCAGGGATCTTCACTTCGCGGGGTTCTACCTTATCTTCCGATCTATATTCCGATCTATATAAACCGGAGCTCATCGACGTGTTCGAGGAGAGCTGAGCGAAATGCTCGTTCCACTGGACCTGCTCGTGGAGATAGGGTTGGAGCCTGCCTTAGTCAACGCATTCAGCGTGCGAGTTGTCTACAAAAGCCCGAAAACCATTGTTCAGCTCTTCCACCTTTCAGCCGTTGCCAGGAGTCACCAGATCTCAGGACTGAAAGTTGAGTATAGAGAGTAAATCTCGAGAAATTTTGTCGTCAATATTCGCTGCCTTGCGTCTGGATGTGCTGTCATTGTCAGTTGACGTTCCGTGTCGCGGATCCTGGTAATATTCCAGATGTAATTCTAGACGTCTAGACATACGCCTGATACATACTACAGGCAGACGTCTTTTAAGGTGGATTATGTTCAAGGTTCTGTTCGTCTTTCGAAGCTAGGTGAGGTGAACGGACTTTGGTGCATCAATCCTCCTAGATGACCATGTTGGTTATTCGTCGCCGGACGAATTCTGCCATAACATGATGTTTAGACCATGCCCTGATGTCAAATTCGCAGGCAACAAGATGCGTATTCCAGATACGTGGACAGTCAACCTTCCTACAGTGTAGTGTGCTCTGATTCAGCGAGAGTCGCCGGGAAATCCGACTGGCACTATTTATAGATTCTAAATGTCGAACACAGTTACACAGTACATGTAGCACTTTGATGTCTGTGTCTGCAGTAAAGCACGGTATTGTGAAATGTCGTTTATCATCGAATGATTGCTGCGTCGCGAATGGAAAAGTATTGTTAGTCTGGAGGAGATCACAATCGACTCAATTATCCTCCACCTTGGTCTCGCTCAGCTCCGCTCCTCCATTCCGGCTGCTGGATGAACATGGTGTCGAGCCGTCCGGCACACCAATAGCATATCAGGCTAGACCCATGACTGCCATGTACGAGCACATGCGATATTTATGCGCTTCATTTGACCGTGGTCAGTACTACATGTACTGTACTGCTGCGATGTTTCTAGACCGCGAGCCAACCAGCCAAAGTGCCTGAACTGAACCCTTGATGTGCTTTCCATTCAATTGTGCTGCCCTACTCTGCCCCGCCCCGCAGAACCTCAAACCGCGATTGGGCCTGTGGACCTCATGGCAATCCGTTTCCAATTCCACTTCGGTTCGAGGCCTCGAATCGTGCCTTCCGCCATTCACTTCACCGGCTGGTGCCTCACATCACGAAACAACACACGACGTACTGTCTCAGTATCTTCTCATTTCAAACAACATGCAGCGTCTCCTGCTCCAATAAAACCAGAAAACTACGAGTAAACCTGCTCAACACTCCGCCGCTGGCTGGCTCGGCGTCGTCGCCCAATCCTGAGCATCAAGCACTGCCAAGCTTGGCAGTTGGCATGAATGCGCCGCCACAATGCCTCGTCCTCAGCTCGTGTCACATATTACTTTGCAGCGCTGGAAGAGCAACACTTCAGCTAATGGGCCTCCAAGTCCGAACCGGGCCACATCGTACAGCGGGACTCCAGCAAGAATGAAAGAGCATGGCGATCATAAAGGCATGGGCCTCGTCCTCAGAGTAGAAGTGCTCAAAGTAAACACAGCCTTCTGAATCCAACACAGCCGTGGATCAAGGTGTGCTAACATTGACCGTGCCTAGGGCAAAGACCTGGCCCCCAAGGACAAACGTGGTACCAGCGATCCTGTTCGTCTGCTCCGAAACCTCGGCACCTCCGAAGACCTCTGCTCACACCATCACAGTACCTTGTTCTGACACTTGGCGATTCGAGGGAAGCTACTCCTGTTGTACCAAAGACACTCAATCCGGAATGGAACCAAAGATTCGACCTGCCCATCACAGGCATAGAGAGTGTGCTGCTTGAGGCTATCTGCTGGGACAAAGACCGCTTCAGCAAGGACTATATGGGCCAGTTCGACATTGCTCTCGAAGAGATATTCAGGAACGGGCAGACATCTCAAGAGGTAGATACAACTGGGTTTGGAACTGTGAAGATTACCGACAACTGACATGTGCTCAGGCGAAGTGGTACAAGCTCCAGGGCAGAAGGCACGGCAAGAAGAGCAGTATTGTTTCGGGCGAGGTGCTCCTTAAGTTCTCCGTCTTCGACCCTATAAATACAACAGCCACGCCTCAGCAAATCCTCCAAAAATTCTACGGCCTTGTCGCGGCCGATTCATCGCAAGGAGACGCCGACTTGGACGATCTCGCACGCCTGGACTCTGCTGACCCAAACGATGTCGATGATGAGGATGACGACGACGACGACGACGACGACCAAGAGGATCCACAATATGACGGTCAAATAGACGGCAAGGATGGCGAACAATCTAAGAAGCACAAGAGAAGCCGCAGGTTGGCCAAGTTGAAGCGCAAAACAAAGGAACGCGCGTATGAGTTCACTGGTATGAGTGATGTTGCTGGTGTCATGTTCTTGGAAATCCAAAAGGTCACCGACCTCCCGCCAGAACGAAACATGACGAGAACCTCCTTTGATATGGATCCCTTCGTCGTCACCTCCCTTGGCAAGAAAACGTTCAGAACTCGCGTTATACGTCACAACCTCAACCCTGTGTTCGACGAGAAATTAGTCTTTCAAGTCTTGAGGCACGAAGTCAACTACTCGGTCAGTTTCTCCGTCGTTGACAAGGACAAATTCTCGGGCAACGACTTCGTAGGTACCACCTACTTTCCTCTGGAAACCGTCAAGTCTGTGCAACCTGTCGCCGACCCCGTGACTGGCCTCTATAGATGTCCTGATCCTCCAGATGCGGGTGGCATGCCTATCCCAGATTCGAGAAGATCGAGATGGAAGATTCCCATGTCCCGATCCACCTCGTCTGCCAATCTTCAGAGGTCACGCAACTCATCTTCAAACAACATCCAAAAGCTTTCACGAACGAATTCAAGCACTAGTATCAGCAACAAGCGACCCACCTTTTCGAAGGAGGACTCGATGAACTCTTTGAATATCAATGACGACAGGGACGATTTACAGATGCCACCCACAAGTAGCCCTTATGCAACCAGTAACCTGCGATCCTCCAGCCCAGCAATTCACGATGACTTCGGTAATAGTACCCCATCAATTCAGGTTGACAGTGAGGCCGTGGACGATCCAGATCTGCGACACTACACACTTCCACTCCAGCTGAAACACAAAGATCGGTGGGAAGACAAGCACTCGCCGGTAATACACATCAGAGCCAAGTATATGCCTTATCAAGCTCTGCGACAGCAATTCTGGAGAGCAATGCTGAAGCAATATGACGCTGACGACAACGGAACCATCGAAAGGGTCGAGCTGATCACGATGCTGGATACCCTTGGCTCTACTTTGCGCAACTCGACAATCGACACCTGGTTTACGCGCTTCGCAGACGAGAATGACCATGAGCAGATGTTGACAATTGATCAGGCTGTGATATGTCTCGAGGATCAACTACAGAAGACTCAGAATCGTACGGCTGGTGACATTATCCGTGGAAGCCTTCCGTCAAGTCTTACCGCACGCAATCAGTCGACCAACCTTACCCGTACCGACGGAAATTCTGGTGTCATTACACCCTCGCAAGGGTCACAGATGAGCTCCAAGGAACACACGCCTTTGAATAATCGCTCCACGACATCAATAATACCAACACAAGAAATCCCACACCATAGCACGGCGGGAGGGAAGGGTGAAATGCTACCTGATGATGATCTGTACAACGATGATCGAGGGGGCGAGGAGCATGTCGTCGAAATTCAAGAATGTCCAATCTGCCACCAACCTCGACTGCACAAGAAAACCGACGCCGACATTGTCACTCATATCGCGACTTGCGCTTCGCAAGATTGGCGAAAAGTTAATAATATTGTTATGGGCGGATTCGTCACGAGCAGCCAGGCGCAAAGAAAGTGGTATAGCAAGGTCATCACCAAGATTAGTTACGGTGGCTACAGAATCGGTGCAAACAGTGCCAACATCCTTGTCCAAGACCGTCTGACTGGACAGATCAACGAGGAAAGAATGAGCGTATATGTACGATTGGGTATCCGGTTGCTGTACAAGGGTTACAAGAGTAAAGACAACATGGAGACCAAGCGAATCCGCAGATTATTACGTTCGTTGTCTTTCAAGCAGGGCAGAAAGTACGATGACCCGGCTTCTGCTGCTCAGGTCCCAGGCTTCATCAACTTCCATCAGCTCGACATGTCGGAAGTTTTACTAACGACATCGGAGTTCAAAACATTCAACGAGTTCTTTTACCGCAAGCTCAAGCCTGACGCAAGACCCTGCTCCGCTCCAGACCGCCCTGAGATCGTCACATCTCCTGCAGATTGCCGAACTGTGGTCTTCAACAAGCTTGAGGACGCTCAGCGAATCTGGGTCAAAGGGCGTGAATTCTCGGTCGAGAAATTGCTCGGCGATGCTTATCCACAGGATGCGAAGCGATACAACAACGGCGCCCTCGGTATATTCAGGCTGGCACCTCAAGACTATCATCGTTTCCATATACCGGTTGATGGTATCATGGGAGAACCCAAACTCATCGATGGCGAGTATTATACTGTCAACCCTATGGCCATTCGAAGCGCACTTGATGTCTATGGTGAAAACATCAGAGTTGTTGTTCCAATCGACAGCGAGAAACACGGTCGTGTCATGGTTATCTGTGTAGGTGCGATGATGGTTGGAAGTACTATCATTACACGAAAGGCCGGAGAGCGGGTCCACAGAGCGGAGGAACTGGGCTACTTCAAGTTTGGTAAGTTGCTACCCACGAAACCTGCGGTTGGTATACTGACTACGATATCAGGCGGAAGCACCCTCTTAGTGCTCTTCGAGCCTGGAGTAATGCAATACGATCAGGATCTGATCGACAACTCGAGTGGTGCGCTGGAGACCTTGGTAAGCTTCGCTACCCAGGAAGTGTACATCATCACTGACAACAATAGGTCCGCGTCGGCATGTCTATTGGACACTGCATTGGCACCGCACCACACACGCCGGACAGACAAAAGGTCAATCCGTCCCAAGAGGAGAGGCAGGAGGCGAAGCGCAGGATCGAGGGCAGCTTTGCTCCATCGTCGAAGGTCTTACCTCACCCGACAGAGCTGGCGTAGAGCTTGTAGCTCTGGCAAGGTTATATTCTGGGGCCTGGTGCTCATTCAACATCCTAGGGACTCCTACTATCAATGTAGAATAACATTCCTGTTATCCGCGCCATCCAAGAGATGTCCGCATTTTCAACCATGATTTGACCTAGACTAATCCTTGAGGCGACCTTGCTGTCAATATTTGTGTAGTTTGTGTGCCAGTCGTTCACTTTTGTCTCATTAATGTCAAAATCCATATTCGTGACTTGATAGACACGACCTTTTATGCTCAGTTATGCAGTAAACAACCGCCAAGGACGCTAGTCCGGATTGAGCCAGATTCAAAACATTCAACCTCCAAGTTCCCCTCAGGATTCGCGATTGAGCACTGCATCATTAAGGTAAGCAACGGCCTACCACAAGAGGCACGCGACGACACACACCACTTCCGAGGACTTCACGACGCTCTTTCTGTCAACTTAACATCCAGGATTGTTATGCGACAAAGTATTATTTAATCACGGCTTGATCGCCTGACGCGCAGACTTCCGCGAACCCGCCCAGCTTCCAGCCTCGAGTCAATCAATGACTACCGTCCTCATCCGATCACCATTACAGCCATTGCCCATGAATCGCACGAGCGCAAACAACAACAACCGTCGAAGGACTACGCGGCATGTCTTTGACGACGATGACGAACCGCCGGCGAAGAAAGTGAAGACGGATGCGACAACAAAAGGCGCGTCGCAGAATGCTGGAGGTGTAGCGAAACCAATGATGAATGGCAAGGCAAATGGCACGATGTCGAGGAGTACGCGACAGAAGAAATGTAAGTCACAACACTGGGTTTTGTATGATAGTCGCATGAGCTGGGACACGAAGGAAACAACGCGGAACGCTCGACGCGAACAAGAAGCTGACGCGTAAAATAGCATACGACGAGGAAGATGAGGGTTTTGCATTCACGCGATCGACCAGATCCAAATCAAAAGTACCGCAGCAGCCAGAGCCAGAACCAGCAGTAGCACAACCAGTCCAGACCGAACAACCAGCACCCGCGGAGGAAGCGCCAGCGAGACAGCCACCGAAGAAGAAATCGCGAAAGACGCTACCTGTGACGCCGGAAAAGGAAGATGCAGGAGTAACGGGTCGACCTAGGCGGTCAAAGAGGCTATCCGGCGAGACCAGCAATGATCAGGATGCAGAGAAGGCTCCCTCGACGACTATGGAAGACGTGTTCACGGAGAAAGCCAAGACAGTGGACGCGCCGACGTCTGCGCCGACTATACAGGCATCGCAACCGGAACAAACAAAACAACCAGCACCAGCGACACAAGCTGGAGTTACCACAAATACGGTTCAGCCACGAACGGACAAGAAGCGAAGAATGACCAAGATCGACTTGGTGTTCGCGGAAACGCCAGTGATACGGCGGAATAAAGAAATGCGCAAGACCAGCGCAGATGGACACAGGCGGAGTAGCTCGGGCATACGAGGAAAGAGAGCATCATCACTTATTGACGCGGGGACATCAAACGCTGTGCCTCACTCGGAAGTGAATACGATGGAGTTTTACAAGCACATCTCGCAAGACTTGACGGAGCCACGCAGGATGCGGCAATTGCTTGTGTGGTGTGGCAACAGGGCTCTTCCTCCGAAGCCGTCTGGAGGGTTGGCTCCGGATGAGTCTCAAGCTAGGCATGCTGGTAAGTGTTGCAAATTTAGAAGCCAGTCAGAGTGCTGACGAGTTTAGCACGTGTGATTGTCGACGAACTTCTTGGTGACTTTGGAAATCGCAACGATCTCAGCAACTGGTTCGACAGAGAGGACACAGCGGCAACGGCATTAGTCAAGAAGCCAAATCCGCGAAATGCTCAGAATGCTATGAAGTTGCAGGAGCTGGAGACTGAACTCGCAAGGTATGTGGAGTTCGGGACGAGTCTTGACTATGACCACTGTAGCTAACAGAAAACAGACTGCAAGCAGAGAAGCGTAGCTGGGATGAGTTACTTTCATCGTCGAAAGCGCAGGCGGACTCTGTTCCCGAAACAGAACCGATGGACCTGGATCCTTCGAAGATCGACGCAAGTCTACTCGATCCATCTCAAGCAGACATTCTACAAGCTCTCATGGGCACATCATCCTCGAAGGAGGAAGCAACCACCACGAACCACACACTCGCACATATTCAATCACGGATCAACGAGATAACAATACCCCTCGAGTCCAAGATCGACACATTCGCCGACTCCTTGCACAGACTTGAGCAATACCGGCAAGGCGCCGAACGAGTGGCAGACAAGATTCTGGCCTCTGGCGCCGAGAGACTCGAGGATAGAGACCAAGAGCGCAAAGAGAAGGCGGGCGGCCAAGTTGATAGCATGGATGTGCTCAGAGCGCTTAGTAGAGCTGCAAACAAAGCTGGCAAGGGAAGGTCCGAATAGGAAACAGTCACGCAGCATTGCGGGCTGTAGATGTTTCACGAGGCTGAACGATGGCGCGCGGTCGTTTTGAATACCCTGAATGCATTTGGTTTGTCTCAGAGTTGTTGAGTCTTGTGGTCGAGTATAGCCTGCCGTGGGTGCTTCGCCTGAAACGGTGATCAATACCGAGTCGTGATTTCCAGGAACCCTTTTTAAGGTATTTGACGGCTTGAGCAGGGACTGTGACCTTACTTAATCGAGGATCATGCTGATCATCGGTTTCTGATATGCATCATGAATGAAATGATATGCATCAGCAGTGGAGAGTTCTCTTGATAATAAATTGTATTCTAATAAATGATAAATATACTTTAATCATATCACATCTTGAGCGTTAGCGGATCTACCGCTCGTCATTGATGGAACGGGCTTGTACCGTAGATTGCCCCATGCCAAACACACAACCCTATGGTTGCTTGTGTCATGACACACAATGAGCCTCCTTTGGCTGTCACCTCTCTATTCACAATGCCCGAGAGTGTGGACGAGCACCACCAGCCCATACGCGGTAGGCTGTCAGGCGCTCATGAAGTCCAGAACCTCCTGCACCCTGGCGACGACCCGACAACACCAACAACAGACGATTATGAAGCCGCGACGGGCACCACCGCATATACTGAGTCGCGCACCGCGAGTCTGCGTTCCACAAGCGTAGACTCTCGTCACCCACCTTCGCGGACGCTATCCATGAACGATCACAGAAAGAACAAGCGCATGAGTATAACACTCCCGGTACCTACTGGTGCTGCAAATGCTCAAGGTCCTGCGTCGCCTACCCGCTGGATGACGACGGCCACTGTACCAGAAGACTTGACATCTCCGACTGGACCAACAGACTCGACATTTCTCACTGCACTTGCCGCTCAAGAGCGACGAGTCCTGGAACTGAGGGAAGAGCTAGGCCGAGCCGAACTACAATTGAGGAAGCTGAAGAGAGATTGGGCGGCTCACGAGGCGCAGAAGAAGCGTCATGATGCGAAGCGGGTACAGAAGATGCGACCGATGAGTCTCGCGCTCCCGAGTCCGAATAGCAAGGAAGCAGAGACAGCCATGCGTGCGCACGAGATTGAGAGGAAGAAGGCATTGATGGTCGGCACAAAACAGTCCGGAAGGACCGTCTTTTCTGGATCAAGACACGCTCGTACCCTGTCGTTACTCACCACATCTGGAACCGATCATTCTGTGCCACATACACAGGCTGAACACACACCGAGTCAACTACAGAGACCACCGCTTACACATCGACCATCCACGAATGCGGACTTGACAAAAGAGGTGGTTCTTCATGCGGATGAGACTATTGATCTCGGCCTTCCCCGGGATGTGCTGATTCGCACTGGTAGACAGATGGCCTCGGACTTCAAGGATGGCCTGTGGACATTCATCGAAGATCTTAGACAAGTCACCGTGGGCGAAGAAGGCGTCAACGGATCCCAACAGCAGCAGCGGCATCCTCAACTCGGACGCTCGAATACAACAGGCCACCGCGCCGAAAGGGCGATGAACAGGGCCGGTCATGGTCCTCGACCTGGCCGGCCCCATCGAGATGCAAAGAAGCAAAGCACAGCACCATCAAGCACAAAACAACCACAACCACTACCAGCACCAGAAGAGACGCCGACGACACCTACAGAACCCGTGAAAGAAGACGGTCTAGTCGATGCCGCCGGTTCGTTCTGGAAAGAAAACGGCCTCGACGAGCCCGCACAAGCAGTCTCGCCCGTAAAGCGCAAACCCGTGAAGAAGTTCAGCAGTCCGAAACAAACCACCCACGTCTCGACCGACGACTGGGACGAAGACAAAGCCTGGGACGCATGGGACTCTCCCGTCACCGACCGAACCAGCAAAGACATCGCGACCGCCGACGCACAAGCCATGGACTCTAGCCGACCGGCGCGGCAGAATTCAGTCAAAGCGTGAGTGACGTGTCCTAACCATAAGATAAACGCGGCACGATGTTAGGTCTAACTGCTCCCAGCACGCGCAATTTCGGCGAACTCCTCTCCCCGACCCTCGACAGCCAGGCGAACCGCGAAGGCATTCCCTGGCCAGCGCTGATCAAGCTCGCGCCCAGCAATCTGCGGCGCACGGCGAGTCATCTGATGGAGGAGTGGGAGAAGTCGTTGACGGCTTCGCCCGACGAGATGGGCGGGAGGGCTGATTACGTCGCGACGACGGCGGTGGCAGCGGCGAATCGGAAGGCTGATTGAGATTGGTACGAGGTGGCCGGGAGGTTTTACTGTGTTTTATTTGATTGACGATAGATACCCTTGTCCGCGTTCTTTGCTCTGTTTGTATATAAGTTCCGCTGTCTGGGTCCTAATGAGCAGATCACTCGGGGCCTTATGGACGCTTATGGCCCACTCGTTCTACACGATAGAGGTAGATCCGTTCACATCGGCCGAAAATACTGCCAAGACGGAGGCAGTGAAGTGAATCAGTCGTCCTTGCTTTGTTTGTTCAGCGTTGCGTTGCGTTGCGTTGCGTTCGCGGAACACGACTTGGCACGCGTTAAATGGTGATGTAAATACCTTAGAATAGGTGAACTGATCTCATTATTCTTGCCGTCAGAACAGCGAGATATAATCATTCTTGGTCGTCTCACAATTGATGACATAATACCAATTTCGAAACAAACCAAGGCGTGAGCGCCTGACCCGACAAACGATTCGACAGATGCATGCTTGAAGCGACCCACTTTCACCTTTGTCTCAGGACTATAACCACCTCATTCTCGACACTACAGATGAATGGAACATGACCACCGGCTTATGAGATCAAACAGTCTAACATCATGTCTGATCTTTCGAGGGAGGATCTGCGACAGCTACAGAAACAACTACAACAAGCAGCCGTAGCATGTAATGAACGATGTTTATATCATTCTGCAAAATGGTCAGAAACACGAGTGTATCTCATTGATATACAAGATTGACAAGGGACAGGGCTGCAGAGTTGCTCAACTCGTTACCGGAATCTGAAACAGAGGACAACCTGGACGAAGATACCGAAATTGACTCGCCGGAGGGAGACGCCAGTAATGATACGATATTTAATCCACCTTCCAGTACTACAGATGCGCGACTGCAGCGCAAGGAACTACCAAAGTTTCTCATGGCCAAGTCCCTCTTCGATTGTCGAGAGTACGACAGGTGCGCCGCCACCTTATTACCGAGTCTCATACCACAACAACCCATCAATCGCGATCAGGGGCAACCGTATACCACCATTGGTAGAGCAACAGGGAAGGGAGAAGCCCGGGCGACAGCCTCACCACGAATTGTACAAACTCCGGCATCCCAGACTCCCAGACTGAGCCAAAAGTCACTATTCCTCGCTCTATACGCCAAATACATCGCCGGCGAAAAGCGAAAGGAGGAAGATAGCGAGATGATCCTCGGACCAGCAGACGGACCTATCACCATGAACAAGGAGCTGACGACAATATCGACGACCCTCGATCGATATTTCAGTGAGCGAAGTAGCGAAGCAGAAACCCAGTCGGACGGTTTCCTCGAATATCTGTATGCCGTCATCTTGCTCAAAACCAAGAATGAAGCACTTGCCAAGACATGGCTCATAAGGAGTGTGAGCCTCTACGAATGGAACTGGGGAGCATGGCAAGAGTTGACCAGCTTGATCGACTCAATTGAGGAGCTCTCCGAGATATGTCAGCACATCAAACCCAGCATGCCTGCATTTCTGTTCCAGATTCATTGCAGTCAGGAACTCTATCAAGCCAACGACCAGATCCACGATAAAATCACCCAGATCAGCAACGTCTTCCCCAATTCCGCATTTCTCCAAACACAACGAGCTCTGCTGCACTACCACGCCAAAGACTTTGAAGAAGCCGCCCGCATCTTCACCTCCATAATGGCCGACCACCCCTACCGGCTCGACTCTCTCGACAGCTACAGCAACATCCTGTACGTGATGGAAGGCCAACGCCCACGGCTCTCCTACCTCGCCTCGATCGCGTCCGCAACCGACAAATTCCGACCCGAAACCTGCTGCATAATCGGGAACCACTACAGCAAGTCGTCCGAGCACGAAAAAGCAGTAATGTACTTCCGACGCGCACTGACGCTGGACCGCTCCTTCCTGTCCGCCTGGACGCTGATGGGCCACGAGTACCTGGAGCTGAAGAACACGCAAGCGGCGATCGAGTCGTACCGCCGCGCCGTCGACGCCAACAAGAAGGACTACCGCGCCTGGCACGGCCTGGGGCTGGGCTACGAGATCCTGGACATGAACTCGTACGCCCTCTACTACTTCCAGCGCGCCGCCGCCCTGCAGCCCTGGGACCCCAAGATGTGGGCCGCCGTCGGCGAGGCGTTCAAGCGCTGCGGCAAGCTGGGCAACGCGGTCAAGGCGTTCAAGCGCGCGCTCGCGGCGCAGAGTCATGCCGAGAACGGCGATCTGGGGCTCGGTGTGTCGTTCGCCGCGAGCACGGCCAGCAGTGCGGCGGCGCTGGATCCGTTGATGGGCGCCGTTGGCGGCCGGCTCAATGCCGATGTGCTCTTTGAAATCGCCTGTTTGTACGAGCAGATGGACGATATGCACGAGGCGGCGGCGTACATGGAGCTGTGTCTTGCGCAGGAGGATGGGCCCGAGGAGGAGGATATTCCGCCGGGCGTCATGCCGTCTGCGGTGCCAACTGGTATTGGCGTTACGCAGACGACTAGTCGGGCGAGGTTGTGGTTGAGTAGGTGGTGTTTTGCGCGTCAGGAGTGGCAGAGGGCTACGGAATTGGCAAACGAGCTGTGTCAGGATGGCTTCGAGGTTGAAGAGGCCAAGGCGTTGATCAGAGATGTTAGAGCGAGGTTGGGTGGTGATGCTGTCGGTCTGGAAGGAACGCATCTTGCTTAGTGGTGAGACTGCACCGTAGGATTGAAAGCGATTGCAATTGTAGTGTGTGAACTATGCACAGAAAAAAGGACTCAACTCCGTCCTGCAGCCCGTTGTGTATGGTACTGGCATGCCATGCCATGCCATCGAGCCTGTGTTCCTCCCTCTTCATCTCCACCCTCCTTCACATCTCCTCAATCCCTCATCCTCATCTACCTCTCAGATAACAGCCAACGCAAGCGCAGACACAACACTCAACCCCACAACCGTCCACCCCGTAGTCTTCACCTGCTGATTCGTAATCATGCTACCCATATCCCACATCAAGTGCCTGATGCCATTGAAGCTATGGTACGTAAACGGGAACGCCAGCGTCAGCTTCGCGAGCACCTTGAGCGCGGCGGGCCACGCGGCAAACGCAGCCGCCATGCTGGCGCTCTCGAGGTGCCATCCGGTGAGGGGTGCGACCAGGTACGCGGCGCCGAAGACGTAGAAGAGCCCGCTCAGCGCGGACCCGGTGATGCGGTTCAACGCGCTGCCGTACCATGTGATCTGTGGCTTGTAGATGCTGAGGTGGGGTGAGACGGGTCGGTTCAGGCGCTGCTTGGCGAGGATCTCGTCGTGTGCTGTCTTCGAGGAGATGCTGGATGATTCGACCAGTCTGTGTTGTTAGTTGGGTTCTGAAGCGCGGGACGTGGGGGCAGGGGTGGAATTGTACCTCTTTTGCTGGAAGCCGTTGCTGGCGACGATGAAGGCTGGGCGCGCGGCGAGGAGCGAGGTTGGTTGGCGGGCGGCCACTGTGGTGGTGTTAGTATGCTGATGCCGCTGCTGCTGCTGTTGCTGCCTCGAGATGAGGATGCAGTGACTTACAGCGCCTGGCAGATTGCTGCATCAACTTCTGGGCTAGCATTGTGACGACGGTATCGAGATTGGTTGTAGGAAGTAGTGCGTAGAGCTCGACAACAGCAACGATGGTGTAGATCGAGGTGCAGTCCAGTCAATCGTCGTCCTGTCGTCGTCTCGGTCTAGCTCGGCAGTCACGCTCGGGTAGCCGACCAATCAGCACAAAGCTGGGGTAAGCAAGAAAGCTTTGCGTGACTACCTTAGACCTCAATTCCACCCGGCTTCTTTTCTTCCTTTCCTTCTTTTCTTTTATAATTAATTCCAGGGACAAGGCAGCGCTGTTTGGATTCTTCCATGAAGACGCAGTGGTTCGATTCAATTGGTCTGGCATTCTGTCAGGCTTCTGTCATGGTTCCGAGACTCAATATTCCCGTAGTTAATCGCGCATTTTAGCCAAGATACGATGACTCGGTGCGTTTCATATCCAGGGAGACAGATCTATATACCTGTGCATTGTGTTTTGTGTTTGACTGTGTGCGCTGCTGCTCGTTGAGGCTCGAAATGTCGTTGGAGTAAAGATGGATCAGCTCCTTGAGTGCTGTGATCACGCTAAAGAGCTGTATATTCATGTCTTTTCCTGAGGAGCTCAAACAGGCATATGTGCTCGCTACCAAGTGCAATTTTCATTGTCTACCTTTTACACCCTTCACAACAAAACGATATACGCGTGTTTTCAGTATTTGACGAGATCTGTCTGTTTTTTGGAAGAGGCCATCGAGACGTCTGTCCAGGCCATTACATCCAGTACTTGATGGAGCTGCCCTTGCAGCCTTCCCAACCTTGGTCGAGAGCCTGAACAACATCCTCCGGAAGCGGGCCCTTCTCCATATCGACCATGTTCTCCTCCATGTGCTTCACCGACGACGCACCAATGATAATGGCATCCCCAGTCTCGCGCTTCAACTGACTGTGATGCTGCATCCATCGGAGAGCACACTCGGCCTCGCTAAAGCCATGCTTGGCAGCGACTGGGCGCAAGAGATCCAGGGCGTTAAAGTACTCCTCCTTCCAGTAGCGCATGCGGTACATCTTGCCCTGCCATCGCTTTGGATCGAAACGTGCACCCTCCTCGATGTCCTTGTCTGCGTCCTCTCTGTGGTAGCGGTTAGTGAGATAGCCCCCGGCCAATGGGTTGTAGTTGTAAAAGGCAACGCCGTAGTGTCTCAGGCAAGGAAACAGTTCGTGCTCGACGGATCGGTGAAGTGCGTTGTATACTCCTTGGTAGACGTCTGGCATCTTGTAGCCGTTGGTCTTGCAGATCTCACAAATCTGGGCGACCTCCCAGCTTTGGTAGTTGCTGATTCCCAGACGCTTGAAGTGGCCCTCCTTGTACAGGTCGTTGACCGCTTTCATGGTGATCTCGTAAGGAGTTGTCCTGTCCGGGCCGTGAAGGTACCACATGTCGATCTTGTCGGCTTTGAGCTCTTTGAGAGACTTCATGAGGTTCTCGCGGAGCATCTCTGGTGTGTGGCGAAGAGTGTCATCCCATCCTGCGGGAACCTGTAATGTAACAACAATCAGTGGCCAGTCTAAAAACGGAGATGAAACGGAGATGATGCTTCTTACAGGCTTCCCGGCTGTTGGAAAGTACTTGGTATCCATTACGATACCTCGCTTCTGCCATTCGAGGTCTCCGAGCATCGTCTCCGAGGTACCATTACCGTAAGCACGAGCAGTGTCAATTTCGTTGTGACCATGTTTCTGGAAAGCATCAAGAATGTCTCCAGCTGCTTTCAGGTCATGTACTCGAGCTTGTTCAGCACCGGCCTCGCCAAATGTCATTGCTCCAAAAACGACATTGACGGCGGTCTTTTGCTGCGAAGTCATTGTTGCGGATACGAGAGAATTTGTGATTTTTAATAAAATGGTATTGAGTGAGACCAATGATTGGATCTTTGCAGAGTAACGTACAATAATTGAAGGAATCACAGTTCAGGGAACTCGAATGTATTCGTAGACTCTCCCTCGGGTCTGTCGGTCCATTGATGACATCGACCTGGAGTTTGTGTAGATGCATCGGGGATATCGGAGTTAACATTCTCGTATTTGCATGAAGCTCTTCGAATTTATATCAAACCCTTTCGGATGTACGATAATCATTGGCTTGAACACCGCTGTATATCGAATCGGACCCTGGCGAAGGATCATTATGGTTATTCTTGAAGAAGACAATCCACACGAAAGATAACTACAAGCAAGTCCGGAACACAGCTTCCTGATGGAGGCTCTCCAGCAGTGGTTCAAGGACAATGGAGGATACCTCCACCCGTCTACCGAGCTCAGTCGCGATGATGAGTTTGGCACATTATTACGAGCGACCGAGATACTAGATGAAGGCACTCCGATCATAACCGGACCTCATTCTCTATCTTTGTCCGCACTGAACGCCATGGTAGACGACACATATCCGGTCTTCAAGGAGAACGCCGATGCTTTCACTGTCGAAGCACTCGGTTTCTTCTATCTCATGGCGCAATGGATAGATAGAGAGAAATCGTTCTGGAAGCCATATCTGGACACTTTGCCTATTCCGGAAGAAGGGTTCGGCACCCCAAACTTCTTCGACGATGATGATCTCAGATGGATTGAAGGCACAGACCTGCATCTGGTCTACGTGAAAAGGAAAGAAATATGGGAGCAGTACTGGAGAGAAGGTGTGATTGTCCTTGAGCGACATGGTGTTGACAGTAAGCCATATACCTGGTAAGTCGTAGTATCGTTTTCTTTCGTAAGCTTGCTTCAAGGGACCATCAATCGTACAGAGACTATTCGCTCTCGTAAGTCTGTCTTCCAGAGTCAGTCGAAGAAACAGTCCCAGTTTCCCGGCCAGTAGACTGACAAAGTGTACAGGAATCTGTTCAAGTGGGCAGCAACTGTTTTCACCTCTCGTTCTTTCGGTTCCAGATCTGTACAGCCTCAAGACAGCAAGTACTGGACAGCCTACAAGACTGGACCGCAAGGACGACAAACCGTACTGCTCGACTTCAGTAACATGCCGTCGGACCGCAAAGATTTCCCTGTCCTCTTTCCGACCGTCGACACTCTGAACCACGACCCCTCAACACCGATCGAATGGTCCTTCGACCCCGGTCGCTTCACCCTACGTACCCTCGTATCTAACCGCGCCGGCGCGCAAATCTACAATAACTACGGGCCCAAAGCGAACGGAGAGTTGCTGATGGGCTACGGCTTCTGCCTTTCCACCAACGCCCATGACGGTGTGTTGGAAACCCTCAAACCGCCACCAGAGGCACTGCAACACCTCCTCAGCAAGTCCCATCCAGGCTACTTCAAAACAAACGGCACCTGGAACTCAGAAGCAGCGACATTCCACCTGCGCGCTCCGCCACCGAGCATAACAACAGACCCCGCCGCCATCTGGTCCAGCATACCCGACCCACTGATCGAACTATTCTACTACATAACCCGTCTCGAGCGCGGGTTGTCCATCAACGCCATCGATCCGCACCCCTCAGCATCAAATCTCTCGTCCCCATCGTCCCGGAACCCAGCGACCAACGACACCGCGATCCACGACTTCCTCTTCTCAGGCCCAGGACAAGCCTACCTACCACGCATCGCGTTCGCAATCGTGACATCACTTGTACCGAAGATGACCAAACTATCCACCGCGACAGCGAACCTGCCCTCCCCCTCGCCGCGCAACGCGCACCAGAGAAACGCCCAGATCTACCGCGACGGCCAGATGACCATCATGACCAGCATCCGCGAAGGGCTGAGCGCATACAACCGCTCGCTGCGGCCGCCTCTGCCCACAACAGCGTCCTTCAGCGGCTCGGCGATCTGGAGTCTAGAAGAAGTCTTCGCCGTGATGCGACGCGAGGCGGGCGATGCATGGGTGCAATTCGCCACTGGGATCTTCGGCTCGGATCGCGAGGACGGGAAGGTGTTCCGTGGCAGTCCCCTCGAGCGGGACACCATCTGGGTGCTGTGGGTGTGCTACATTACCATCCTTGCTGATGCGGAGAGGACGGCGGAACCGTATTGCAAACAAGGCTTGATCGCGCGCTGGGTCGCTGCGCTGAGGATTGAGTATGGTGAGCCGTTTGCGGAGGATGAAGGAGAGGAGGAGGAGGCGGTTCGCCTCCTGGGAGCTGCGGGCGGTGCTGCGGTGCGGACTGATAGGCATGATGGGAGGGACGGTGACTCGGTGTGGCGGTCGCGGCGTTGGAATAGTGCGTTTGTGCTTGATTGGGGCATGAGGGTTGTGCAGAGTCAGGGCATGATGATGAGGTGCGGCGAGGATGATGTCAGGTTTGTTGTCTATCTGCACGTCGAGGCGTGAGGATTCATTAGCAGGCACGCGCTACTCCGGGCCCGTCAAAGCAAAACAAAAAGAACACCGATGTATCGCTGCTTAGCAACTTAAGTTCTCCAGCTCCGTGAGCTCAATGGGTATATATATCTACATCCTCAATCACCACCTCCGCATCATCTCGTGCCATCATGTCACCCCTCCGTCCTTCTCCACTTACTCTCATCCTCGGCGTCAGCATCAGCAAACTCCTCCGCCCTCCTGACCCGTCCCGCACCCATGCCCAGTCCCCTCTCCAGCCCCTCCTCCTCGCCCTCGTCGCCAATCTCGCCCGCATCAGCCACTCCGGCCCCAGCAACGTGTTCCGGCATCCTGAAGTTCCCGTCCTCGTCCATGAACTGCGCCATATTCTCCGCCGTGATCCAGCCGCCGGCGCCCGGCGCCGCGCTCTCGTAGCCTTCTACTCCTCCGTCCTCGTTCCCGTCTTCGCCGTCGTCGTCGGATGACGGGTCCGGGTGCAGATCGGCGCAGGCCGAGACGGCGGCGTATAATTGCTGCGCGGGCGTTTGCGTGCGGCCGGAGATTGTAGTGCTCTCTTCCGGCGCGGTGTCTGACGTCGATGGGGTCGGTGTCAGATGCACTTCTAGGGTTTCCAGGTCCTCGTCGGCCGTGTTCTTGGCGTCGGACAAGATCAGTTGCATGTACAGACTGTGGCCTTGTTGGGCGTGTAGGCTGATGAATGGGTACGGTAGGGCTACGCCGCTGGAGGTGCTGGGGGACCAGAGAGTTAGGTTCGAGGATGTTATGTATGCTTCTACTTGGAGCGAGATTTGTTCTTCTGATGTGCCATTGCTGGTGCCGTTTGCGGCTGTGCTGTTGGGGGCTAATTGGGCGAAGGCTGGATGTGAAAGAGCTGATTGCGAGATGTGGAGGGTGCAGGATGAGGTGTAGTGCAGGACGGGTTTGCTGCTGTAGAAACTGCTGGGTGTCGCTTCTTGGTGTGTTGATAGAGGTGTGAACTCCGAGATATCTGGATGTTCTCTCAAGACTTCGAGTGCCATTGTAGGAGTCTTGGTCGTTGATTGACTGGGTTGCTGTAATTAATTGATTGCGAATTGAGTTGGCAAGCAGTTGGAGAAGCTCTACAAAAACAAAAAAGCGCGGTGACGCATTTCTTGGCGCTGAATGCAGGCATGTGGGGTTGTACAGATGAGCATAAGGTACAGTACCTTTAGTTGTGCATTGAAGCATTAGGATCATTTCACATTCGCAGCTTCGACTTTTGTATGAATCACTATACAAGAACAAGTCAATAAACATGCATGCGCCGACTTTAATCTTACAACTGATTTCTTCTATTATGTACAAGTGGCTATGAACCGTGGACCGCATGTCTAGACATTAAGCCTGATGAGGCTTCAAATACGACACTTCTCCCTAGAGTCGTTTAGTTTAAGAGCTTCCAAGACCGTGGCTGGAGAGCCAGTTCTGAATGACCTCGTAGCCAGCAGTGGAGTTGTAGTGGAAGTTGATACCGTGACCCGTGTTTGGTTGGATGTAAGCCTCAAAAGCAGAAGCATTTGGGAAGTTCTTGCTGACAGCAGCCGGAACACTTGCGGCAGCACCACCAGTAGCCAGACAGTCGCCACCACAGTAAATGTTGTCGTTCTCGCCGGTGAAGACCTGTACTGGGCCCTTGAAGGTGTTGATCATTGGAGCACCGTTTGCGAGGGTGAAGATCTCACCAGGAGTCACTGGCTGCTTGGTCATCTCGGCGAAGATGCCGATGCCGAGGTCAAAGTAGTTTGGGAGGAGGAATGCAAAGATATTGGAGGTGAAGTCGGACCAGGTCAGGTATCCATTGGGGTAGTTCAATTGGACGACTGTTTGGTTCCAGCCGTTGATGAGATCGCCGACTTCGGTGGTCGCGATTTCTTGCCAGATATCCGAGGAGGAGAGGTCGACGCCGACGTAGCTGAGACCAATCTCAACGGTGTTGACGAGGGATCCTACCATGTACTGGCGCCAGTTGCCCCAGCTGCCCATGGTCGACTTCAAGGTCTGGTTGCCGAATCTGAGAGGCTGGTTGAGGCGAGCGAGGTGCAAGTTCCAGTCGGCGAGAGTCTGGGCCAACCAGGTGCCGTTCATGGAGAAACCAGTCAGGACGATACCGTCGGTGATGTTTGGGTGTAGAGCACTGAGGAGGTAGGTTTGAGCAGACCCAAAAGAGTGACCGACGTGAACAGTCTTGCTAAACTTGGTTGGGACGGATGGGAATGTACCAGCGCGAAGCATCTGGGTGATCTCGTAAGTAGCAGAAACCTCGGCTGGGGCCTGAACGATGTTCAATGGGTCCGCATGTGAGCTGTTGCCGATACCGAAGCGGTCAATGGCGACAGTGTGGAACCCATTAGCGATGGCGATATCGGTATAAGAGTAGTTGTAGTTGTTGTAGGGAAGGTCCCAGTAGCTCTTGTCGAAACCAATTCCGTGACTGAGAACTTGGACCGTGGGGTTGGCGCTGCTGTCATTGTCCGGCTTGCAGTACTTGGCGCTGATGTTGTACATGCCTTGAACAGTCTGGTATCCACGAAGAGCGACATCGGTGAAGTTGGTGCCTTGCTTGGTGAAGTTGAGAGCGAACATAGTCGCATCGTAGTTTGATGCGATTTCTGGAACGTCAAACACACCTTGGCGAGCCATGATGTTGACAGGGACGGTGACGTTAGTGCAGACCTTGGCAGCACTGACAAGACTGCATGCTGCCAGCGCCATGGCAGCGGTGAATGATGGAGACATATTGATATTGAATGTGACAGGGATGAAGATACAGACGAAAAACCTCGTGTAGCCTACCTGAGCGAGATGCGTCTCGAGACTTATATACCTGTGCTGATCAGTGGAAGCGGCCACCGAACAGAGGCCCGCACCGTGGCTGCCTCTATTGATCTCCCAGGTCATTGCTGCTCCTTCCCTGCAAGTGGGAACTTTGTCTCACGCAAGTGACGTGGGTTGCGGCATGTTATCGAAGCTCGCGCAAGAAACACAGACTGAGTCGTAGCTCGGGTGGATACTATCCAGTGGAAAGTAGTGTGAGTACTTCCGTAGGCGGAGCGGGTCGTCTGCAGAGAAACAAGAGATGGTCAAGAGACGGTCACATAACGATAACCAGCTAAGGTCAGGGTAAAGCAGATCCAATCGCTAGCGTTTGCGGCCTGCAGAGTCCGGACCGCATTGACGACTGCACGATGATGCCAACGGAAGATTACCAACCAATGCGGAGTCGAGTTTCTTGGACAATGCTTTTAAAAGGTACGTCGAAGCCAATAATGCGATTCTGCGTAGAGGCATGCCAAATGTAACAATCTAAAATTTCGATCCACGGAGCCGCTTCTTTGATTGCGTTTTCGCGTGCGTCTCACCCCCTGATCGCTTGCACCGGGGCTTCTGGCTTCTGGCTTCATGATGCCTGCTCATCAATAACATCCAGTCGCAGTCGTGGTGATTTGGCTTTGCGGAGAGCCGCGAGCTTGACAGCGGTTCCTGCGATTATCATGTGAAGTTGCGGTCGGCTATCGCTAGCAGACGTTTGTGCTACGACAGACCGTGGTCAGTGATCAACCACAGGTGGTGCTCAGAAGCTGGGCAATGGTTCGTCGACCAGGGTTCCAGGCAGGTTGGCAGGTTGTGCCTGGGTAAAAAGCAGTGCGACGTGCAGAATGCAGCATGTCATGTCACGCCGAGTGGACCCACGTTTTGTTCGCTTTGCACATCGCGCAATGCCAAGACGGAGAGTCCCGAATTGCGGAGAACTGCACGTGCTGGACCGAGCTTCAGTCAACCGCAACTAATCGTCTAATCGTTACTTGAATTATATTGACGCGACAATAGTTTACTGCACGATATACCAACTAATCACGTCTCTGGCACACGTGAAGCGAGGACGCTGCTGTCTTAACGGACTATCGACATCGAAGTGGACACAATTTCCAAGCATTCCTGGACTACCGCACCCCTGCAGTTACCTCCATCAAACACACTTTGAAGATCTCTTTTCCAGAAGCGGTCTGAATATTTACAAATTGTCCAAACCTTCTTTCGCGATACGCGATGATCGCTTGAGCACAACATCGGCCGGACGGATTGCTCCACGAACTGCGCATGCGCCTTTGACAGCCTGGACTCACGAGTAGCGCTATCACAATGTCGATCTGGAACTCGGACAATATCACAGATGTCGCAGAGTCGGTTGGCGTCGGATCTCTGAACAAAGAGGTGGTTGAGCAATTGGCTCGTGATGTGGAATTCAGGATAAGCCAGGTCATTGAAGAGGCTCTCAAATTTATGCGACACAGCAAAAGGACAACCTTGAGCACACAGGACATCTCACAAGCTCTCAGATTACTTGATGTCGAGCCTCTCTACGGATACGAATCTACACGACCTTTACGGTTTGGCGAGGCTTCGATAGGACCTGGTCAGCCCCTGTTCTACATTGAAGATGAGGAAGTCGACTTTGAGAAGCTCATCAATGCGCCTCTTCCAAAGGTCCCACGAGAGATGTCGGTAACAGCACATTGGCTTGCCGTTGAAGGTGTTCAGCCATCAATACCGCAGAATCCCACAGCCGCAGACCAAAGACAGCAAGAGCTTCTGCCAAAAGGACCCGGTGCGAATCCGAATCTTGCTGCTGTCAGCGGCAACGACAACGTCTCGGTCAAACCTCTCGTCAAGCACATCCTCTCAAAAGAGCTCCAGCTATACTTTGATCAGATATGCAAGGCAGTTCTGGACGAGTCCAACGATGAATATAGATCTGCCGCATTTGCGAGCTTGCGCTCAGACCCTGGTCTTCACCAGCTCGTCCCCTATTTCATCCAATACATCTCCGAAAAGGTCACACACAACCTCAAAAGTCTTTTCGTCCTCAACCAGATGCTGCAATTGCTTGCCGCACTCATGGACAACCCGAGTCTCTTCATCGATCCATACGTAGCATCGCTCGTGCCTCCGGTCATGACTTGTCTGATTGGCAAGCACCTCGGCAACCCGACAACAGACGGATCACTAGCACACTTCACTCTGCGTGATACCGCAGCATCGCTACTTGCTTCAATAGCAAAAAGGTTCAGCCACAGTGCCGTCACGCTGAAACCGCGTATCGTTCGCTCTGTGCTGAAAGCATTTCTGGACTCACACAAGCCATTCGGTACGCACTACGGAGCCGTTCTGGGACTTCGAGGCGCTGCCGGAACCCCTGGCATTCGCAGTCTCATTCTGCCGAATCTCAAAGTCTATGATCTGGTGTTGAAGCAGGGAGTCAGCGACAGTCAACAAAAGGAACAGGCCAACAGGGTTGTGCAGGCACTGCTCAGTGCCTTGGAGATCTTGGAGCGGGATGCAATGGATATCACGAATGGTCATCCTGAGGGCGACGAGCTCAAGAATCGTTTGACAGAAGCCATCGGAGATGTCATGGGCACAAAGGTATTTGAAAGTGGCAGACCCTCTTTGGTGTCTGCTGTGCTGGAAAAGGATATCGCGGTTTAATGGCAGAAATAGGGGAAAATGACCTCCAAAAGGATACCCAGCGAAGGCGTTTGGGAAGAAGTTCGAAGTCACAGGCCGTATGATAAAGCACCTTCAAATAAAATGACGCGATGAGCTTGCATCAGACGCAACACATTTCCAAGTGATATCTTTCTCAGAGTGAAATAATAAGGTATAGTCATTTGCTGTGTGTACGACGCGAGGAAACGCGGTGCGGCGCGTCTGGAGCTTGCTTTCACATGCTTAAATCGGTCGTACGACTTCACCCCTAGATTATTTTGACGATTCACGTGCTGCAAGCTGATTAACGGCAAAATACTTGGTTGCTTTTTCTCAAAGGGATTCGGAAGATACAGGCACGAGATACCACCGACATAAGCATCTTACGGAACAATATCGCGATTTTACCAACCTTGAAATTGTACACCCAAAGTCTAGCACACAGCAGCGACCAGCCATGTCGTCGAGGAAAGCCAACGGCAATGCCAATGGCACGGTAGCAGGAAGCACCCATGATCAAAAGACGGACTACACAAGATGGCGCATGCGCGATGAGCGAGGACAGCAGATATGGACATACATCTCCCCGGAAGAGGCAGCAAAATGGCCGCAAAGTATACCAGAGAAATACCACCTTGGCCTCCCTACCGGCCTTCCAGAATTACCAGCAGCCCTTAAACCACTAGATGCCGCGCGGAACGGCCTGAGGTTCTTCTCGAAGCTGCAGTGCAATCTCGGAAACTGGACCTGCGAGTACGGCGGCCCTCTCTTCCTCCTCCCAGGTTTCATCATCACCTGGTATGTGACCAACACGCCTATTCCGGAGCATTACAGTATCGAGATCAAGAACTATCTGTTCGCGCGACAGAACCCAGACGATGGTGGGTGGGGTCTACATATCGAGGGACATACCTCGGTCTACGGCACCGCGATGAATTACGTTGTTCTTAGGATATTGGGAGCGAGTCCAGAAGATCCGAGGATGATCAAGGCAAGAGCTATGCTACACAAACTGGGCGGAGCGACGAATGGACCACATTGGGCGAAGTGGTACTTGAGTGTGTTGGGAGTCACTAGCTGGGATATTGTCAATCCAGTACCTCCGGAGCTTTGGCTGCTACCTGACTGGATGCCGATTGCGCCTTGGAGGTGGTGGGTCCACATGCGACAGGTCTTCTTGCCCATGTCGTATATCTGGTCGAAGAAATTCACATACCCGGAGAACCAGCTGATCAGAGATCTGAGGCAAGAACTGTTCATACAGCCATACGAGAGTATCAGATTCGGCTCGCACAGAAACGACATTGCCGACACCGACAACTACAATCCCAAATCGTGGCTCCTGAACTTGGTCAACTTCCTTCTCGTGTGGCTGTGGATCCCGCTCTTCAGGACGAAATCTCTTGTCGCTCGCGCCGAGGCATGGACATGGCACCTGGTTCAACGCGAAGACGAAAACACCGACTTCGCCAACCTGGCGCCTGTGAACCAGCCCATGAACGCGCTGTGCTGCTACATCCACGACGGGCCCGACAGCGAGTCCTTCGCCAGGCACCTGGCACACTTTGCCGACTTTCTATGGGTGAAGCACGAAGGCATGCTCGCCAACGGTACCAACGGCGTGCAGACCTGGGACACATCTTTCGCGATCCAAGCGATCATCGAAGCGGGACTCGAGCGCGAGCCCGAATGGCGGCCCGTCCTCGAGTCCGCCCTTGACTACCTCGACAGCCAACAGATCCGCGAAGAATGCCGCGACCGCGAGTCCTGCTACCGCCACAACCGCAAGGGCGCCTGGGGCTTCAGCACGCGCGAGCAAGGCTACACGGTATCCGACACCACGTCCGAGGCCCTCAAAGCAGTGCTGATGATGCAATCGCTGCCGTGGGCACCACAGCCCGTATCGGACGAGCGCATCCACGACGCCATCGACGTGATCCTGACAATGCAGAACGCCACCGGCGGCGTCTCGTCCTACGAGCCCGCGCGCGGCTCCGAGAAGCTCGAACTCCTCAACGCAGCCGAGGTCTTCGGGCGCATCATGGTCGAGTACGACTACCCGGAATGCACGACGGCGACGGTGACGGCGCTGTCGCTCTTCGGCAGCATCGACAACAAGTACCGCGAGAAGGACATCGCGCTGTTCAAGTACCGCGCCGTCGACTACATCCGCAAGGCGCAACGGTCCGACGGCAGCTGGTACGGCGCGTGGGGCATCTGCTTCACGTACGCGGGCATGTTTGCGCTCGAGGCGCTGGCCAGCGTCAAGGAGACGTATGCGCGGAGTGCGCGGGTGCGCAAGGGGGTCAAGTTCTTTCTCGATCGCCAGATGGCCGACGGTGGGTGGGGCGAGACGTACAAGAGTTGCGAGACGGGCGTGTGGTGTCAGCACGAGAAGAGCCAGGTCGTGCAGACGGCGTGGGTCGTCATTGGGTTGTTGGAGTGCGGCTTCGATGATCCGGAGCCGCTGAGGCGAGCGTGTAGGTTGTTGATGCAGAGGCAGAAGGCGAATGGCGAGTGGGAGCAGGAGAGTATCGAGGGGGTCTTCAACAAGAGCTGGTGAGTATTTGCTGTGCTTCTGAGGGGCGATGGCGGCTGACTGACGTTCGCCAGTATGATTTCTTACCCCAACTACAAGTTCATCTTCCCGATCAAGGCACTCGGAATGTTTGCGAAGAAGTTCGGAAATCCGGAGTTGTTGTAGAGTATGGAATGATCCATCAGGTCACGTATCACTCGAGCATAAAGGTGTGGACGAAGAAGACCTGCGCCGTCTTTGATATCCTCGATCGAACACAGGATCAGAGTATAACAAGACTCTTCATGAAATCAAGCTCACCAAGCACTCCGTCATTTTCTCACTCGCTTCACTGTGACTCTGGTCGACGCCCTTCGTGCAGCAAGCATGCCACATTCGCTATCTGACTTCACGACAAGGAAGCACGCCAGTCGTGTTTCTAGCTTAGCACAACGATTCGGCCTTCGAGCGGTCGCCCTACTAGTCTCCCTCCAACCCTCCCTCCAACTCTCCCTCCAACCCTCCCTCCAAGTCTCCTTCCAAGTCTCCTTCCAACTCTCCCTCCAAGTCTCCCTCCAACTCTCTTTCTAACTCTCCCTCTAACTCTCCCTCCAAGTCTCCCTCCAGCCCTCCCTCCAACTCTCCCTCCAACTCTCCCTCGAAGTCTTCCTCCGTAGCCACCGAAGAGGTATGCGAAGATTCTGCCTACGAGCACAAGGAATTGTCAGGCGAACTGTCTACATGTCAAATGCTGAGGCCAACGATCCAGAATATTTCTCTGTGCTTCCAGACAGAATCCGGATTCTCTGGAAATTTAGGAAAGCGATGAAAATATGGCTAGTAATAAACAGTAACACTAGAAAGCCTAAGCTGAAGACATAGAGTATAGTGTATGTAGCGGTAAAGTAGCCTAAGTAGGTATTTCGCTAGTGTGCGATGCTAATTCGCTATAGGTTGGTGCGCGGAGGTTCATCCATTTCTATAACTTCCATGTTTGTACGTATTGTGTTAGTGCGGCGGTGATGGGAAGGTGGAGGATCGCGGTCGGTGTTGGTGCGCTTCCAGCGGCGGTGCAGGCGGTGCTGCTGTTGGGAATGAGGTGGTGTCTAAATGAACACATTGACATCTGTTTCTGTAGATGTGGACATTGGAGAGGTTGGCATCTAGTCAAAAGAGGAGGAGGACTTACCTACAGATGAATAGTCCATTCTATGGACTTTTCCGGTCTATAGAATGTGTATACTGCCGTTTGTTGACTATAAGCTGCCTGTCAATCATCCAAATATCGCTACATCGCGCGGTTAAAGTATGTGAGAACGATTAGGTGGCCTTAGAGTCGCCTCGTTCATATACTCTCGCTTGATCACCAAGCAACGTGCAAACAGAGTTATGCTTCACCGTACCACGCAGAAGGAAATGATCACACTATAATTGACTTTTCGAAGTCCGTGGTTCGTGCCAAAGTCCGATATATTCGCTCGTGGTTAGCCCTTTGCAAAGTTTCGAGCCTTTGCGTCTATACCGACGACACTCGATGAATGCACGACTGATCTTGTGCTCGATCATTCTGAAGATGGCTTTTCGCTGCCTTGCTTCACGCAATGCTTTTCGGAAATGAGAGACGGCATCGTGAGCGGGGTATTGTCGCTCGCCCGAACTCGTCCGCACCTGCATTCGAATGAAGGATTGGTTTATTATTGTGCCCCTTGAGTCGGGCGCCACCACTGTCGGTCCGACGAAACGACCAGCCCTGGATCAAGCCGCGGCTGCATACCGGCCCGTCAGTCTATTGCCCGCATAGAGATTCCGTGCCCGTCAAAACCCAGAATTGTGTTTCAACGTCAAAGGTACGGGAATCCGATTTGTATTCATGCATTGTCACGATCTCCTGACCGTGGAGGAAGCACAACGTCCGAATGGTGCGCGTGAACGTATCCACCGCGTCACTGTTTTCACCGAGTACGACGAAGTATACATCGCATTGCGAAAATGTTGGTGCGCGTCACATTGCCCGTTTAGTGCAGGCTGGTGTGGTTGCTTATCGGCTCATGTCGCTTAAATGGTTGATTTGATGGTTCATGCACTCGGGATGAACTGGGAATACTCCGCGGCGAGATAGCTTTTCGACCAATCCAGCGCTCTGTTGGAGGAACGAGATAGCGACCGCGGGACGATCTCCGAGGCCGCGGAGCGGGCCCTGAGAAGACGGCGCGGTAATTGCCTAATTGCAACATCGTCTGAGGTTGGCAGACATAGGTTCGTGCGTAAAAATGAGGGACATCGAAGCGAAGGAGCAGTGTCCGCTTGGCAAGTGTCCACGGGAAGACTAACCGTTGCGATCGGGGTTGATCGAGTCTCTGGTGTCTGATCATGTGTCATACCGGCTCTGGTGTCGCAGAGCTTCCTTGAAACACGGCTGGTATAGGTGATAACCGGTAAGATGATCTTAAGCTTGTGCTGTGAATCGTGTGGATCGCGGAAAGGATCAGGAACGGCTTCGGGACGGAGACCCGGTGATGGCGGATTATTGAAACCAGCGGGCAGGCCAGTTGTATACAGGAGTGATGAATGCATGACTGCATTTCATGTGCTAGAGAAGGTTCGGTAAATAGAGTGTAATTCAGTCCTCATTAGAAGGTTCAAGCGGCAAGTGATGTTCATCGTGACCGGGTATAATCAAGACATACTTGAAAGGAGATGTGATATGCGCTTTGCTCGGCAAGGACCGATGATCAGAACCGTCGTGAAACCTTGCTCAACAGCATAGCTCCCCTGTCCGTTCGTACTCGTGTATCGTAGCTTATATGCCCATGCCATTATGAAATTTCGGTCAGGGTTGCAAGAGAATGGCATGTAGCTCATGAATACAGCATCTGCCGTGTGATTGGACCTGGTAAGGTACTTACCGACTTTGCCCATGTGCTACAGTAGTTCATATGCAACCATGTAAGACTCACGGCTGGCTGCTGCAACCATGAGGTGCTTGCGATCCTCCTGAGGAGTGGTGACTCGTGATTGCAGGAGGATAAGGTTGCGCCTCCCACACTATCTCTCTCGTGCGGGCGTAGCTTGCAGTGTCTTCGCCCGGTCCAGGCCCTTATCGGCTCCTGTTTCTTGCCTATTCTCCATATTGTGGCTTGCTGGAATTAGTCGGTAGAGTTGGGTGAGCGGGAAGATGCTGCCAATAACTGTTAGAAACAAAGTGACGGAGCCGACACCTAGCAGTAACATTGCCTGTATCGTATCTTACGCTGGCTTCGAGCCAAGGAGACCAATTCCCTCTAGTTATGTGATAGACACTCGTCATCGTGATAAGGTATACCTGTCTGATCTGAGTCGATACAGTACTGACTGTGTTGAAGCTTAATTGATTGCATTGCATTTGCTCGATATGGCATTGTTCGCTACCAACAATTGGCGAAACCGGGCAGCGTCCCGGATGTAATCCTTTATTATGCAATTGTTATGCTTTGTTGGTGCAACGTTTCACCCCACGAAATATACCGTGTCTTAGTGTAAAGTCATGGTCACGTGGGGTAGTACCGGCCTCGGCCGGACTTTCATTGGAAACCACGAGTCAGTATGCGAACCTCGCCTATCACCTGGCAGATCTAGTTGCTGCATGGCGAACCTATCTGTTGTGCAACCTGGGCAGTTTGCGTTCGTCCGTTAGGGCGGGATGGCCGGACACACCGAAGTGTGGGAAACCCTTCACTATGGGGTTTGCCGGACATGATAGTCCCGTTGAAGCAAAGAGATTTGGAATCTGAGATGTGTATGTATAAGTGTCGATAGTATTGTGCTCATGTTCGTGCTAGAAGAGGCATGTACCCTTCATTGTACTTGTTACATACGGGAATAAGTAGGTTGCACTCGTTTCCGTGCTCGATCGCGAGCTCTTCTCGTGATCCGTGAAAAAGGATTCTCCCATTCAAAACCTCGGTGGCACTCAAGCTGCTCCTGTGATCATTTCGGTTTGCGAACCGCTTCCGCTCCAGCCTCCCTATGACTAACCTTGTTGCCCTGTAGCCTTCTCCCGGCCTCACTCGTCAATCTTGGAGACTTTGGCGACCTTCATGCGACCCTTCTCCAAAGCTTTGATGTCGTCGCGGTGTTGGCCAATCCAGAGAATGTAGCGGGGCTGCAGTTCGTAGCCTGCGTCGTCAAGGAGGGCGGCTAGCCGGATCTGCGAGGCTTCCTCCATCTGCGCATGATCGAGGATATGCATCTGCTGGCCGTCCAGGTATGTCCAACGCTTGAGGCCGCGGACCAGGAGGTTCGCCTTGTCTTGCTTCAGACCACCCGAAACCAATATAGCCACAATGATGATGCGTGCCTTGTCCTCGGCAATGTCGTGGAGTGCTTTCTGTCGCTTGCACTGGTAAGTATCCTCTTTTCCAAAAACTTTGAGTGCTTTGACGACAGTTGTCTCCCTGGTTGGCTTCAGCTCGAGGGGTTCGCGATTGTCTGGATTGGCAGCGATCCATGTCACGAATCGTGCAAACATTGGTCTTTCGTGTCTGCGGCGCTCGTCGCTCGTCTCGGGGTCACGGGCGAACGTTGCGGCATTGATGAGGCGGCAATTTGACAACCACTCGAAAAGGCGTTGCTCCGTCGCAAAACCACATTGGTACTCCTCGGCATCAAGACCAAGGAAAGCCAAGACTGCACCCGGACTGTCGCTCAAGAGGATACGTGAACCCTTCTTGTCTCTCTTCTCCATCTCCTGAATGCGTACGTGGAGACCAGTGTCGGTAGCAGTCAATCCGTAACCGCGGATGGCCGTGCCAAGGATGCCCCACAGATCGCCGTAGGACTGCATGAAGGCGAGCCATTCGATATTGTCTTTGCACAGGTGGACATCGATCTGTGCATGGGTGTCCACGGTTCCAGGGACTGTGACTGCAAAGTGGCACATTTCTCCACCATCTTTGTGCCTGATGGAGTCAAGCCAAGAAGACATATCGGCAATGGAGTAGTCATGCTTCGGGCCGGAGACAAGGATGTCGACATCACCGTGGTCGTTCTTTTCAGGGACGTCCTTTGGAGAAATGCGATGGTGGAAATGTAGTCGGAGAGCTTCGAGTGCATGCTGGCGAAGAACTTCGTACCTTGACGTCTCAAGTCGAGTGATGTGGACTGGTTGTTGACCATCTGGGGTCTCGTTGAAAGCGTTTCCTCCCATGTTGGCGATGTGAAGATCGTGTGAATTTCTTTCGTTTCTGTCGCCAGGAGTTCCAATGAAGAAAGGTTCTCATATATCTTTCGGGAGGAGTGAAGTTTGCTAGTGACTCACGATGGTATGTGACTATGTTTGTCTACGCAGAGATTTCCAGCGACGTCTGGTCGTCTTGACGTCCAGGAATTCATTGTGAAGTAGCAAGCGTTTCCTGAGAAGAGATGTTTGGAGCACAGTGATGCTTGATCGGAAGACAATAGATCATTCCACGTTCACCATAGATGGGATCAGTCAAACATAAAACATGTAGCAAGCTGTTTTGCAGAAAGTGGTTGCATGAAGCTTCGCGGCCCGCGAGTCATGTGTGGTTCGGTGGCCTTCACTGCCGATCGAAACCCGGGGATTCATGACGTTGAAGCTTTCCCCAGATTTGCACGAGCGTGTTCCAAAAAGCCAAAAAACTCACAAGTTGGACCTCGTGCTGAACAGCTCGCAGCGCAGGAAATAGCAAGCACTTCAGTCGCAGTCATGGCCGTCCCCGAAGGTCTTTCGACCGTCACCTACGAGCAATTGGCAGAGCTCGAACACGAGTTTGATGAGCTCGATGTGGAGATCAGTGAGTGTGTCCAATTCACCACTCGTTGGCACTATCTAATCAAGAGTGCGACAAAGTCCGTAAACAGTACATCCAAGGCGTGTCATTATTTGCAAAACGTCGCGAACTCGTCTCACAGATTCCCAACTTCTGGCCACTTGTGTTCGAAGCTGCACCGCCGGAAATCGACTCCTACATTCAGCCCTCTGACTCGGAAGTCTTTGCCAAATGTCTTACCAACCTGGAGGTATCACGCTTCGAAGTACCTCTGGGCCCGGAGAAGATTGGTGAAAACGATGATCTAGGAGATCCTCGGAGTCTACTTATTCGGTTCGAGTTTGCAGAGAACGAATGGTTCAAGGACACCGTGCTGGAGAAAAAGCTTTGGTTTCGACGAGCAGAAGATGGGTGGACAGGTCTCGTATCAGAACCGGTCAGGATTCAATGGAAAAAGGGCAAGGACATGACTAACGGTCTCATGGATGGGGCCTTGAAGTTGTGGCAAGCACGACAGAAGGACGGAGACATGTCGAAGCGAGACCTGCCTGAGTTTGACGCTTTGGCGCGTATAGTAGAGAACTGGAGCGGAGCAAACACCAGCTTCTTCACGTGGTTTGCATTCATCTCGAATCGCCGATGGGTGAGCGCAGAGGAATCAGCAAAAGCCGTACGTACAGAGAGAGAACGTCGACAACAAGTTCGCGTAGGGAAAGGGGAGGCAAAGCCAGCGGAACTGCCGAGCGAAGACCCGATGGAGCAACAAGTCGAGGTACACGAGGACGGAGAGGGCATTGCCAACGTCCTTGCAGAAGATCTCTGGCCGGGAGCAATCCGATACTTCAGTGAGTTGCACGATGTGACGCACAAGAACCAACACTGACGAAAGCAGTTAATGCTCAGGAGGCTGGGGACTTGTCCGAGGGTGATTTCGAAGACGATGAAGATGAGGATGAGAGAGATATGCAGCAGGAAGACGACGACGACGACGATCCAGATGCACCTGTTGACATTCGTAGTTTGGTACAGAACAACGGTCGGCGAGGCCGACAAGATGAGTCAGGAGAGAGTCAGCGTCCTGGTAAGAAGCAGAAGCAGAGACGATGAGGAAACAATGGTATGATCGACGCAAGAGCCGTGGTTTCTGCTTCAAGGTGTGATTGGCGCGCGTACTGCGGAGAGCGGTGCATGTACGGTACTGCAATGTCGAACTCAAAATCCAATCTCTTGACGGCAAGTTCCTTCTTGACTCGCACACTGCAGCGTTGGTTATGCGTGGCAATCTGCTAGTGTAAACTTTGATGTGCCATGTAGTCAGTTGAGAGAGTCCATCCATTAATAGGAGAAATTGGCGCTTTTTTTCTCGTTCGTCTGCCCGGGCAGCTGTCGGTGGGGTCTTGTGCAGCCGTCGAGTGGTGTAACAATATGCTCGACAAGAACCCGCTCGTCTAAGCTGTTGATGTCGCTATCAGTGGTTGTGATATTGAAGAGGTGCGAAGAACGCTTCGGATTAGCCTTTCAACTATGAAGCTGGAACACGTTCGATGTAGAGTTGCTGCGAACGCTTTCTGAGCCGGAACTCAGAGTCTAAGAGTGCCTGTAACCGCCCTGTATCCGTGATGATACTTTCTCTGATTGCCGATCTGGGTCTCAGATGCGGTATTTGTCGGATCCGACGAGTAAGAAAATAGATGACTTGATCAGCGCCTGTGGGCAAATATCCTGCCGCATCTTGATTCGAGTGGCCGATGTGCTTGACAGATGATGAGAGTGTTGAGGTACACATCGTCAGACATTTCGTGGCGAGAATCAAGAGATAAATTATTGGATACACATCGCAAGATGGAGTGCCTGAAGGATCGACGAGGGTAACGGCTGGTTCATGCTGGTCATCTGAAGGATGACGCACGAAGAAGCATATGCGTCTTCGCAAGATGCGGTACCGATGGTCAGACGATGCCAATCTTTCACGAAAGGTGCTGCATACCTGTAATCTGGTGCGATGTACCTCAATACAGGTAATGCCGTGCTGACACTGAAAACTTGAAGCGGTAATCGCGAAGCTGTAAGATGTAGGAAGGCGCTACGTCATTTCGAACAGATTGCTGACTCGAGGCGGAATGAGGCGAATAAGCGTCTCGACGAAAGAGAGCTCCGACTTCTCGTTGAAAGCAGCACGATATCTGTACCTGTGATTCTTAGCTGTCAGTTGAAGTTTTATGGATTGATTGCTGATCGACCTCTGCTCTGTTGCTTTTGCGCATCACGGCATTCCTATTTCGGTTTATGGTTGCATGTCTCTGCTATTAGAGCTACACCCCTTGCCCATGCGAATGAGCTCATGCTTGCTTCATCTGACATCAGAAAACCTTGCATAGCTTCCTGATGTTGTTAGAACAACCCTCCACTCGGTGTACAACCAGGCACGAGTACATAGCTACATATCTAACTTGTTGGTGTTGTAAGGTGAGGCGACTGCCATGCCGTGGTAAGTGCAACTGCCAGACGCAGGTCACTGCCTGATGCTCCAGGCAGTGACGTCCCAGTTCGGGGTCACCGAGCCGTGACTCCTAAAAAGTACTGCCAACTCAGGAAGGGCAATGGATGATCAACAAAGTTATTATCGCTGCGACGCAGCGGCTGAGCTGTAGATAGCTCCCAGTTACATCTATTCGCAATGGTTGCTGTGGAACATCATCATGCCGTGATGCTAGTCAGTCTCCAACAGTGCCGACGGGACGTATTCCGTCTCATAATCCTTCGTACCATTACTAGAGAAATCGACACCATGCCCGTGGCACAGCGGCGGCATACAAGTGCCAGGTGACATCAAATTAAAACAAATCAATTGGTAACGCCGACGAACGGCACTAATTGGGAAGATACTGTATCTAAGGACACATGTCGAGTGCCTCGCTTAGCAGGTATGTACCCCAAATGGATAGGTACCGTGCAAAGGTAAGATAGGCATGTATCTGTAGACGTACCTCATGGACGCGGCATCATGTCTGTCTCCTGAGTCCTGACAGACGGGCTGAATACGGCTTCGGGTTTGGCACCGTTACTACCTACAAAGAACCCGAGCCTGTCCGCCACCAATCCCTTTCCACGCTCCGATCAGCGTCGGTATTTTCGGGTCGGCTTTTGAAATTATAGGCAAAGAGCCGTAGCGCTTTACCGCACTGTACCTGTAACGTATCCATATCCAAGTCCATTGCACACTACAACAAGTGACTGAGTGCCATGAGACTATCTTCCTTCTTCAACTTTCTTACACTCTATATAGTATCCACTGTATGTGCACGGCGATTCTGTTACCTCGACCCACTGTAGTACAACCGCAAGACACTTGCTGATTTCCCGATTATCAGATGCCGAGCTCGAATCGCTCGATTTTAAAATAGGTACGGGTCCCAGGCTCGCGCCTTGGGCGCTATGGAGAGGACTTTGCCTGATAGGAAAAGGGAACAAAGCTACCGAATAGGCAACCTGTGCGCCGAACTAGTTGCCTATAGCACAATCTTAATCCTTCACCGTTTGTTTTGTATAGTGAATTGGTTATCCACACACTATAAGGAGGCACGGATGAGGTACATGTAGCCGTGCTACACGGCACGTTTTGAAACGCGAGTCAGCGACGCTAACCAAACCTGGCGGCCAAGCTTCCACGTGCCAAGCTCCCAGTTCTCGGTTCAGCTTTTGTTCCAACCACGCATGCCGACGTTGCAATCGACCAGACATTTCCAGCTTGTTCCCACGCCGAGCCTGCATCGCATCGCATCTGCTTCGCACTGTTCACAACAGCCCTCCATTTTTGCCGTCTGACTTCAATGTTTGTTCAGTAGGGCACCTTGCTTGACGCCTACTGGCCGTGCCGTCAGCCTCTCTCGCGAGGTTCAGCAGGGAGGACAAGCAAACATGTGAGTAGTAGCATCTAATTGATTAATTCAATCTTTACCAATTACTCCGACCATCAAATTCCTCCAATTCTGAATTCGAGGGTACACACTAGTCTCGGTTCCAAGATATCATCGAGCTGTCAACCCCACTGTCTAGTCGCACGGCAGTACAGCATTAATATTCTATGGCACGCTAACAGCGGGTTGATGTCTCTTTTCTCTTTTACAGTACCACATCCAACTCGTCCTCCGAAGTTGAAACGCCACCATTATTCCCATCGACTCATTGCGACAATTGCGTTCAGGCCTCAGGCCACCACTCTCACCCACGGAATACTTCCGCCAATCTTTGTGAGCCGCCTTTTTCTTTTGACAACCCCGGTCTGAACTCTGGTTGCAAGTGGCCGTTTACCCTTGGATCGTTCACATCTCAGCCGCTACGGCGCTACATGTTCATGTTATGTTGTCGATCTTGGAATGTCGCAGTTGAGTCGCAGATCTGCATCGCTCGCAGCATTTACATCACGCCCCTCACATGACTGATGATTCTATGTTAGTGCTCGACCTGTCGACACATCGTCGTCATTCCAGCATCGGCCGCGCTTGATCGTCTACGTCTCCCGCGCTGCATCAATACTCGTAGAGCGGCACCCACCTATCTCCAGGAGCACATACCCACACTTCTTCCTTCTCCAATGTAAGGCCAATTCTTCAATTTACCGGTCGATCCATTAATCATTCTACATCCTTCTGCCGCATCGAACGATCACGTCTTTCCAGAATCAAGACCACATGGCTTGTGACAGACTTTGATGTCCACCATCGCACACGTCACACATTGCTTGCGCTGACCGCGTGTCGTTTAGCTCTGTGTCCTGCTCACGATTCTTGTCGGTTGACAATCCAAGATCCGCTTTCACTTCTAGACTCCGCTCCACCTCAGCCTCAACCCTTCACATTGTCCACTCGCTACCACCCCCAACTGGTCCGTCGGCCTATTGCAGCCGGTAGCTGGTTCATTTAGATACAGCCCACCCAACGGCACGCGCCTCACACGACCGTTGAAACCTGCGGCCTCGTACCAGCACATCTCCAACGCCGCACCTTATCACTATCCTTCTTTACCTCTTACACTACACTCCACTGTACTCACTTATCCTTCGGCAAACGCCCGCTCTCTGCCGCTTCTTAGCCGGCGACGCATGTCTGCCGCTGCACGACTCATCTAATTAAGAAACTCACGCCCGGCAGGACGGGACATCAACCTTATTACACCAGCTGCTAACCCTATTTCACAACCACTACGGTACACTGTTGCCTCTTACGGCTCCTACCGACATTGCCCACCCTCTGTCCTGCGTTGTCCTACCCAAACACGCAGAATCAGCTTCCTTGTCTGCCCTTTATTGCTATCAAGCCTCGCCTGCCCGCCCCAACTCAACGGTGTCTCCCACAGGACTGACTCGAACCGCCTACTGCTCGGCACCCATATATCTCTGCCACATCACCCCCACACTCTATACTCCGCCCTCCTGGCTTTTGCAACTCGCAACCTACTTCTTGCCGTTGCACCTTGCACTGACTTCACAGTCTCAATGCCTTCACCAAATGAATCACGGAGTCGAGGCTGGACACAGGCCAGGCCACAAACTGCCACAGCTTCGCCTGGCTCTACCTCTCACTATAGCGATTATGCCGTGAGGCGGCCAGATCCTCCCGTTACTATGGAACCTTCAGCTGAACGCTTTGGATCTCTGCCCCGTATCAACCCACATGCAACACCCTTTAGACCAGACCAGCAAACTCGCCAACTACCAGGTTTGGCTGAGCTTCTCAACCCAAGCGGACGCCCGGACGCCCCCTCCACACGTGCATTTGGGATCAACGCATCGCCGTCACCTTTCGCTCCTCGTCCATCAATATCTGGAAGTGATGCAAACTCACATTACACCAACGAAGCCACGAAGCCAGGGTATTGGCAGACACCTCAAACTCACGCCTCATCTTATCCAGCCACTACATTCAGCTCAAGACCCATCGAGCAGATGCACTCATCCACATATGAAGAAGCGCAAGCTCGGTCCATGCCACCGCCTCCGTCTGCCATGTCACAGATGTTTTCGCATCCTCAACAGCCTCAATTCCTACGGCCTCCTCCGGGTGCTGATATGCGACCACGCCCTTCGATTACAGCCGCCGACATAGCCTCTCAGGATGCGAGACGGGATTCAGCTCGCTCAAATTCTTTCGCTGCCGCGACGAATGCCGAATGCGTAGGTCAGCGTGAGATCCCTGGCAAGGGTCTTTGTTTCGTGTACAAGGACGGTGGTACTTGTCCAACTGTAATTGATGGAGAGGTGGTGAACCCGATGTGGGGAACCACGAAGGCTGGAAAGGCGAGAAAACGCCTTGCACAGGCCTGTTTGTCAGTGCAGATCTTACTGTTCACCATGCTACTCCCCCGACTAACTATTTATAGATCTTGCAGAGAGAAAAAGATTCGATGTGAACCTCGCTTACCGAAGTGTCTGCAATGCGAGAAATCAAAGCGCGAATGTATCATGTACGTCAGCCGAATGAACAGCTCGGCAGGGACTATACTCACCTTTCCGTAGGCCGTCTGCTCAGCAGCAGTCTCAGAGCGAATGTGCCAGCAATGCCAGCTCGGGAAGTCCACTACCAGCACTGTCGCCTGCTCCAGTGAGCCAAGCCGTGGCTGAAGCATCGTCGAGAACGTGGTCGCACGCCGCCGGCAACGCACCGAAACGAAGAAGATCTCAGGAGACGTCTCCCAATAATTTCTCTAGCAGTGGTCATCGCGATCAGATGGCACCTGAAATGCCGACATCACGAGTCTTGGTCATAAGATCCGCAGTTCCTATCGCAAATGGCATAGAAAGCTGGCGTCGAGTAAAGATTTCAGAACACGACCATTCAGCACAACCGCCGTCGCCCCCCAATCTGCCCTTTCCCGGAGCCGGCGATACGGAATGGACCATAGACCCTTACTTCAGCAACGGAGAAGCCACACTTCGATTGGTCGACAACTTCTTTGAGCAAGAGTACTGCTTTTTCTTATATCCACCCTCGGCATTCAAGCGTTGGGTCGTGAACTGTCGGGACAAGTCACGAGACGAACTCATGGTTCTCTACAGCTTGCTGGCGATATCTTCTGCGCAGGTTGCTGAAAATACAAGCTTCTCCAAGACGTGTACGGAACGAGCGGTCAATGCAGTTGCGAGCAATTTTGGCATGTTCAGTCTTGCGCTTGTACAGAGTCGGCTCTTTCTATCTACCTTGTTCTTGTCAAAAGGTCAAGAGAATCTCTACTGGGAGTACAGTGGAGCAATGCTCAGAGCTTTGAGTGCCGAGCGCCTGAACGTCGAAGATGGCTGCAGCGACAAGAAGGGAGCGCTCAACAGGAACTTGTTTGATTTGACTGACATGCAGTTGACGGAGTGCAAACGACGCACGTTCTGGGCTGCGTTCTTTACAGATGTAAGTGGCCAAGTTCTATTTCACGTCGCCTCTTATTATTGCACACTTTGTACTGACGATGTCTACAGCGATTGGCTCTCGTATTTGCCAAGCCGGTCTTCCAAATACCGCTGCAGTCAATACATCTCAAGCTTCCATGCTGCGACGAAGATTATGAGGGCGGTCAACCATCGAGAGCACCACTGTTTTCAGTCAGCGAGCTGACTGCGGCTCACCCTGCCACAGCATCGCCGACACTGACAGCCATGATTGGCATCTGTCAACTAATGGCAGAGGTATTCGACCTGGTATCGGCAAGTATGTTCATGCCAGAGACGGTTTATGCCCAACACTACGAGGCTCAGTTTTCACAACTACATCTCAAGCTCTCGCACTGGTACAACGAACGCCCAGCGGAGATCCGCGTGCTCAGTGCAGATATGCGGAGTTGCGGCGACCTACTAACCGGCAAGCCATTGACATGTTTGGCACTATATCACGGGACCATGTTACATCTGGTGCGTGCGGTGCGATGCAACATCCTTTCCAAGGAACATCGTCGACAGCATCGGAGAATGGCACAAGAACATGCCACACATCTACTTTCGATGGCACGTATGTTGTGCACAATGGCCCAAAATTTCACACAAGGTCAGGGTCTGCACAACCTAATATCACCAGTGATGGCTTGGGCGGTGTTCAATGCCATCGACACGCTGACCGCAGGCGGTCTGATGAGGAATATCGAATCAACATTGACACTTGCTATGGAGGGTCACAAACTTCTCGACGCGGTTTCACACGTCTGGCGCAGCACCAAGGTGCAGTCGCAAAAGGCCGGAGAGCGCATAATGGCTCTTCAGGCGAAAAACGAAGAATCACGCGAGCGCATGGGATCAACATCGATGCCGGATGCGGCGCCTCAGGCCTGGCGTATGGCGGAACCAATGTCCGAGTCTCTCGAGAAGGGATGCGACATCATGTTTGAGGATGACGATGAATGGCTGCTCGAGGCTATGCAGTGAAACAAGTAGATCACACAACGACGAATGTTCATTCATCCTTTTCGCGACTCGATCAGCGACAGTCAGACGTACGCATGTTGGGACTCGGTTTTTTCCGACTGTCAATAATACTTACTGCGCGTGAGGTCGAAGACTTCCGAGAGTCTCAACGGTTCGATATGCATCATCGACGGAACTGTCTTTTGTTGGTTTACCACGACCGAGGAATGTCGGCAATGCTAGGCTCTGGACGATGCATTTGAAGATGCCGGATAGGCGATATCGAGATACAGTATGGTCCAGCATACGTTATGATTTTCGATCTGCCACACAAGGCTCGGAACTATGCAATCTATCTTGAATCATCTTCATCAAGCATACCCACATGCGTGCTCATCGTTTGTTGCAGCGACTGCTGGGCGGTGGACTCGTTACACACGTGGTGCTGGCACTGTCGTGTCTGACGTCTGTCTCTGACAATGCGCAAAAGCAATTAATGCCAACCACGCTTCACGCTTACAACGGACTCCTTTTCGGAGCCGGACAGCTCATCATGGAAGGAGATTTACTCATCTCAGACACTGTTTGAAAACAATGGAGCGTGAACAACAACGAATGAAGATCTCGAGGCCGTGGAAGAGACTCACAAGGTTCACGGCTAAACGTCAGATACGCGAAATAATGGAAGCGTACCAGACAACGAGATCATAATACACGCCATGATGCGGGGAAGTCGGCTCCACAAATGTCTCGATGCTTCAATTGGGCAGATGTGGCTGCGTGCTACTGTAATTCAACCTCCACCCTCGCTTGATTCGCTCCCTTGTCTTTCCCAGAAAGAAGAGACGGGATGCACACACAACGTATTTATCCACAGCGGCAATCTGGGCCGAAATTTGTCGTGTCCCGATCGCAGACCTACCTCGCCACTACGCTTGTGCTGCATATCACAACGGTGTCACGCCGTCCAGAATTGGAGAATGGCCGAGTATACCGCCGAGTCTCGTCCGACACTCCATCCTGTCACCCTGAGTCTGCACCGGGTTTGCGCCGGGTTTGCATAAGGGTATCTGCGGCTGTCTCGTACTCAACTATTCATCAAGACTGCATCGTCGCATCTTTTACCTTTCTAACAAAAACCTTGGCTCGCCAATTCTCGGCAGCTTAACGGTCCGGCGTCCGGTATCCCTGTACAGCAAACGCATTCTACGATGGCAATTGCAGGCATCGCTTGTGACGGCAGAATGCAAGCACAACGAAATTCATATGCTGGTCTGATCTCGCTTGCGTCGAACGATTGAGTACAGAAGAAATAATCTGCTCCCAACAATGACTGCGTTGACACGATCGACGTCGAAGCTCGGACATCGCCTTCGGAGGAGAAGATAGAAGCGATCTTACCCGGATCCGCTTCTTGGATAATAATAACGACATCCTCCACGCCTGTAACAGAACATTACTCGACAAGGTCCATAATTTTCGGTATCACACGTGCTTCTTCTCCACGGAGATCCAGCCCACGATTCAGTAGCGAAATGGCGACCATGGTGACACTATCACTTTCCAGATCCACACTCTTCACGCTCGAGCTCCACCGTGCGTGCCATATTTGAACAATGCCCTGCACGATCAGAACAACATATACGGTGGATACGACTGACTCGATAGCCTAATCATTTTGCGGGGATGCTGAATATATTCTCCGAGGAAAAACATGCATGACTCGACTTATCTTCAGTTCCCGATATCTGGACTCTTCGGGGACAACCAAGGCATGCCGCCGAAGGATTCATGGCAGACGTCAGACCGTGTTGTTATCCCTTTCTCATACCCGTTTCCAACTCGGTTATCTACCCCACAATATCACTGCTCCTTCACGGAAGGATGAAAGAGACAAACGTGGAGCCGAGAGACGTTGCGATCCTGCCGTAGCTCCAAGCAAGTCATGACAAATTGCCCTAGCTACCACATCAGTACACTCTTGCGTTGGCGGTGAGCAGTGTTATCAGACCTCGACGCTTAAAGCAACCGTTCTTGTGACGTTGAACCAATGCCCGAGAAGATACAGCAGATACCCCATCAGCACCCGGGCCGTTGTATATCGCTGCCTCTATAGCGTGGCAGCAAGCGAAGAGACGGAGCCCTAAGTGGCTCTTCGATAAGCTGATCAGACTTTGCTGTTCACTAGTCAATACCGCCGACGAAAGGACGGTTCGACAGGCCCACGACCAAGGTCACTACCATGCTCTTTACAGTAGAAGGCACTAGATGGCTGTTGACTGTAATTGCGCAGGGGAGAGGCACTTTGTTACAATGCTGCTTTCTAACCCGGATCCGGAAGCAGACCGCCATAGCTTTTTCTGACGCTGTATCACCTATACTCCACGCATGTATACTACTACGGGAAGTTACAGGTGAGGCGAATGTTCATACCTGGGTCACCTTTCATACTCAAATCACATTTTCGTACCCAAATCACATTTTCGTACCCAAATCACATTTTCGTACCCAAATCACATTTTCGTACCCAAATCACATTTTC
>Ga0268246_10000080_pt1 | contig 95586 bp, 81 predicted proteins | sample AgamicOrSfe_FD_200242 | JGI IMG/M metagenome (GOLD analysis project Ga0268246, IMG submission 200242) | Agave microbial communities from Guanajuato, Mexico - Or.Sf.e (v2) (version 2) | ecosystem: Host-associated > Plants > Phyllosphere > Phylloplane/Leaf | place: Guanajuato, Mexico | collected... | reverse complement strand
CCCTAACCCCAACCCTAACCCCAACCCTAACTGTATTCCTCACCTTATCTCTCAAATTCAAGTTGCGAACAGCCGCAAGGTAGCGTAAGTAGAACTGTGGCCGTGTAGACATACTTGTGGCATACAATGGTTCTATAGAGCATGATTCGAGTTGTCCCTTGTTGATTTATCATCCATGTCGTCCGCCCTCTTGGCTTCCCATTGTGTGACACATGGCGAGAAAATGAGGTTTCCGAAGAAAGCTTGGTGGATGGTACCATAGCTAACGACCAGCCACAGGATGACGACCACCAACGATAGAATCGTTCCAAGAACTTTGAAGAATGCCGATGGAAGTTCTGTCGCAAAGGTGTCTGCCGCAGTGGCGAACACACCTAACGGGAAAGTGAAGCCCCACCAGCCGAGGTTGAATGGGAATTTGCTTCGTGTAATCGATGCCACAGCAAAAAAGAGCCATACCAGACCAAATCCCCAAAGGATGAAGGCGACCATTATTCCAACGACATAAAATATTTGGCCTGCAAGCGGTGCTTTTGGAATCGTATCTACCGCGCCGAGAATTCGCAGTGCTTGTGCGCCTAGTTGCATGCTGGCGAACGAGCCCTGACCCAGTGGACCAAGCGGCAGGAAGACTGAGACGATGACTTCGCGTGGCGGCAGCGCATCCATTGTCAATCTTTGGAAGTAGAGGACCAGGGTGACCATTGCGGTTGGCAGACCGCAGCCCAGAAGGATGTAACTGACAATCATGGTGATAAGGGCGTGGTCTAGCGGTAGTGCGCTCGCCACGATCGCGCCGGAAGCCGAGGCAACAATAGTTGCGACGATAGGCAGAAGCCATGTTGCGGTCATGGTCGACATCTTGGCCTAGAAGAGATAACAGATATCAGAGACTGATCAGAAGAGATAGGACGGGTGCTGTACCTCATGGTTATACATAATGAGAAATGGTAAGTAAACGTTTGTGCTGAGCGCGAGGGCAATATCGACCCACCACAAGGCCCATGCAAGTTGTGCAGCCCAATTGCCCCATACTGGCACGCAGACGAAGACAATCATGTTGATGATCGTCGCCAGCCCCATTGGCATGGTACCTGGTAGGCAATCAGCAGGCGCTCCTTTGTTTGACGGGCGTGTTGTACAACATGCATCCTTCGGTCCTCATCACTTACCGAGAAACAGAGATTGAACAGGGTGGTTTATCATGCAGCTCCATACACCACGAAACATGGTGTACCTCAAGATAGATATGAAAAGAAAAAGAACAAAAAGGACTACGTTCAAAGCGAAAATGATTACCGACAACCAGTATATCCAACGAGCGTTATATGGCAAATTATGAAGTAATATCGAAACGATTCCAGTTCCCATATTGACGCTGAACCAGGAAGGCGTGAAGTTTAGTACTATTCGGCGCCATCCTTTGTGATTGCGTTTGTCGCGGGAGTGTTCGAGAATGGCCCGATTCGACGTGACGTTCGCATCATGAGCCTGTGTTGATCGAGCAGATGGAGAATCTGGGGCGCCTGAAGTTGCCGGATCCATCGGCGTGGAGTTAATTAATCGATGCTCCAATTGATGCGAGCGCTTTTCGAGGATATCATGAAGAACAGAGCGACTCATCAGAGCGTGGACGTGAACGACGACTCCCCGCCGCAACGGATCCGGCGCACCCGAGTGTCAAGACAGAAGCGACTTGAATTCCGCTGGTCTGCTTCGACTGCTCCTCTGACCTGGCGGAACAGCCCATGCCAAGCATATTCTTGAGTCATTGGCAGAGATACTTCTGATTATCCTGACTCTCCGGTGTTGGAACATTGGAGTAGGAACGATGGATTTGGTCCAGGGAAACACAATCATTGAAGGGTGCAGGTCACTGGAAGAAGAGCTAGAACTCGGTCACTGATTATTAAGGCGACATACCAAGCGATAGTCGTTATATTTGGGTCGTATATTATACAATAACATTATGGATTACATTACTCCTCCAAAATCATGTCCATTGAAATAAGATCGTTGGCCAGCAACGAAAAAAGTGAGAATTACATCATGCAGGAGCTGGCCACTTCTGGCCAGTCTTACGTGAGTAGCTCTTGGCGATGAGAGTCCTGTTCAAGTGGAAGTTCGTTGCAACCGGCTTCTCACCCTTTGGACGACCGATGTTGGCTGCGTACTCGCCGCCGTAGTTTCCGGGCGACTGGTAGTTGCAGTAGGTCACATCACCACCGTATGCCGCAGGCATTGGAGTAGAGTCTGTCGCGCTGCTGGCAACCGACTTGCACCTCCACGTGGCGCAACCGATCTTCGTAGTAGACTTCCAGACGACTTGTGTGAAATGACCCCATTGCTCAAAGTTCTCCATGTTGGTACCGTAATCCGGTTGTGCCTCGCCGTAATTGCCGCTGAAAGCATTGATCTCGGAATACCATTGGTCGGTGATGATGCCGGCGATGTCGTCCGCAGGGTTTCCGAGCGCCAGGTTCTGACCGTACTGAAGTCCGTTTTCATTCATGAAGTGAGCGAATGTACATCGCTTTGCAGACTTCATGGCTGCCTGCGCAAGCTGCGCATCCCAGATGACATTTGGAGCGCTGTGGTTTGCTCGGTGAAGGTTGTGGCGTTGTACGGCTGCTTGGGCATAGCGAGTTGCGATCGGCTTTGCAAAGGCTTCAACTGGCTGAGGTGGAAGTGTAGCGTCGGTGTCTGCGATGGTCGAGGACGGCATTGATACACCGCTTGTCGAGTTCTGAACAACGGGCGGACCGGCTATAGCATCGTCGGATCCAGCACTGCCGTCTACACCACGTTCGATCATGACGGTATCTTCATGCCTTTCAATGGGACTGCCGAGAGCGATAACGGCAAATACCGAAGTAAAAATAAGAGATGGTCGCATGTTGAATAAAGTAAAGTATTCAAGTGGATGATAGTATTGAAAATGAGAGATGAATGAACTTATCGTATCGTCGCGCTGAACATACCTTCTTATAAGTTGAGGGCGCAGAGTCCAGGCATGATCGTCATTAATAGAGCAGTGACTGGTGTGTAAAGAAGTCTCAGCAGTAGTAGCCTTATAGGCTGGGACCGTTATTCGCAGCGGCCATGATGCTGGGGCCGTTGTGTTTACGACGTTATAGAGAGGTGGAAGAGCAACGGGTCTTGCTCGCCACCCGATACGCGCAAGGCGATCTTCGATAGTGATAGAGCGGACGACCATAGCATCATCGTTCGTGCCTTTAGCGGTCCGTAGGAGCGCATGGAACATAAAGCCGTGTGTGATCTTTGCTGAAGACAGACAGTGGAAGTGAGACGCGAGAGAAAGAGGAGTATTCTGGATAGGCTCGGGCCATGTGTTTCCCGCGTTTGGACGTCGCACCGCCCCCCCATGCGACTACATTGTTGTTACCTTGATAGCTGAGCCAATACTGTCAGGATCTGCTCTTCTTATGCCAATCGAGACTTGGGATGCCGACTCTTGATCACGAGCTATTGTAGCGAATGCACTATCGTGCAATTTGAGCTAGAAAATAGCAACAATGTTTGGATCTCACCATTGGGCCCAACAGTAATCCTGCAGTGTTACAGTAGGCTCCTGTGAATTATGATTCGTGCTGATGTATTCTTGACTCCTTGCCCATTTTCAGTCAGCAATCGTCTTGATCACCTACTGAACTGTAGGTCAATCGAGCTGTTTGACTGTGTTTATGCTCTGAGATCTGAATCTGAGATCAGCATAACAAGCCTCAGATCTCGTAATTCGCGCTGAAACATCCCGTCCCACTCTACCCACTGCTTATACACAGAACCTCATGGCTCCCCGATACAGATATGAGACCCTCACGGGCTCTTTCAAACAGGATGATCCTACCACACACGACGCATCATTCGACTTTGTAAGCGCAACGTCGATGACTTCAGGTGTTAGGCTCACATCATGACCAGACCGACAACTTTGGATTGATCAACCGTAAATATGACGAAAGCAACGTTAGTGACGACTCGCAATGGACAAAGCTGGCTACACACATTGCTGCTCTGAATGACCAAGCCGCCGATGAACGCTATCACCTTCTCGTCCTCGGTCGTCACGGCGAAGGTTGGCACAACCGCACGGAAACCAACTACGGCACGAAAGCATGGGACGTATGTGTGCTAAAAATATCCATCGAGGAAGACAATTGACTTGTGCAGGACTATTATGCCAAGCTCGACGAAGTTGATGGCAAGACACTCGTCGATGCCCACCTCACTAATAAGGGGAAGGGTCAGGCCAGAACAGCTAACGACGCTTGGAGGCGAGCGCTGGCGGCCGGTATGCCTTGGCCGGAATCGTACTACGTGAGCCCGCTGGATAGATGTCTCGAGACGTGCAAAATCACTTTTGAAGGACTCGACTTTCCCGGAGAAAGGCCATTCGTGCCAAAGGTTAGAGAGCTTCTCCGAGAGGTTTACGGTGTGCACACCTGCGACAAACGAAGCTCGAAGTCATACATCGCTTCCAACTACCCGTTCCCTATCGAGGACGGGTTCGCAGAGGAGGATCCTTTCTGGACTGCGGAACATCGCGAAACAGACAAGGAACAAGAGGCACGCCTGCGCAAATTCCTGGACCAAGTATTCGAAGTCGATGACTCGACGTACATCTCCATGACGGCTCACTCGGGTGCGATTCGAAACATTTTGAAGGTCTTGGGCCATAGAGAATTTGGCCTTCAGACTGGTGGTGTCATACCCGTGCTGATCAAACGTACGACGGTTGCGTAGTTGCTTCATACAAGCCGTTTTCAGGAAATCTAGACACCTACGGGTAACCATCACAAGAACAATATGACATAGTTCAGGCCTAAGGCATTTGACCATAGTGTATCTAGAAAATCTAGGTAATTGTATCATTTGCAAGAAAGACGGAGTCGCTTGGTCGAGATGGTTAGCATAGTGGCTTGCCAATATGTCCGATCAAAGACTCCCGTCGTAACTCCTGCTACATCCGATCCAATACCCTCACAGTAGAGACCACAGCACCGAAACGAGGATCGAAAGATCCAAATCTATCGGATCGGTGCTGGCACTACACCATCGTACAACATACAGTATGGTCTTCCTGTACACGTGATTTTTGTGTCTTTCTCCTCCTAACCGGGCGTCATCAGACCGACTCCCTACGCTTTGATGGTCTTCCTGCCCATGGACTTCCTCTGGTTCTTCTCGCGCTCTTTCTCCAGGAACTTTCTCTGGTCATCCGCACTCAATCCCTTGAGTATCTTCTCACGCTCCTCCTTCTTGGCCTTGTCTGTCTTCTCCTTGCGGCCCTCGGCCTTTTCCAGCTCGTCAAGCTTGCGGATTTTCTTGATCTCCTCATCTCTGGTGGCCTTGACGCGGCGCATGGCCTCAGCTCGGAAGTGGGCCTTGCTGACAAGGTGATCAGGCATTCTGAGAAAGGATGCGATAATTGGCTGAGTCGTTTCTGGCTTGCCAATCTGAACGTTGAGCTGAAGGCGCTTTTTTGGGACCAGATCATCGAGACTATTCACTGTCAGTTCATCTCAAACTCTTGGTCTGATTGACCTACGTCTTGGGCGCGTCCTCTGGCATGTCGGTCACAATCAGCGACTCAAAGTCATCACCGCAGGTGGTGATAGCCTTGATAAGCTCAGGCGTCAGAAGAGCATCGGTGACTTCGGCACTCTCGCTCATAACGGATGCCCATGGTGGAAGCTTCAAGTTATCCTTGGTGACGGTCAAGCTGAGATCGTAGCGCTCGTCCCGCAGTCTCTTCATTTTGTCCTTGTGTACAACCGCCCAGATGAAGCCATCGTACGTGCTCTGTGCTCCTTTACGCTCGAGCTTCTGGTCTGCTGCTTGTGGAACCAACGCGACTTCTCTTCCGTCGAATGGATACGCTGTGATCTCAGCCTTCTCTGTCGGTGGTGGAAGGGTGTCGAAGAAGAAGCTCAGGACGATGTCAGATATCCACATAACCGGGCTGTATCGCTTGACCAGATTGAGCTTGATATCCACAAATGCAACGTTCTGGCGACCGGTCGCGTAGCTCATGAAGACGTCGGGGCTCTTCTCCTTGTAAAGCTCCTGCGGAACAAGCCCTTGACTAGACACGTCGTCTGCGCTCGGTTGACTCCTGCCGCCGCCAAAACCAACAACCTCAAATTCGTTTGTGAACAGCGGCGCATTCGAGGTCATCCAACTCTTGGCCTTGCGCCTATTTGTTGATGTTCCCCAGAAGTGGAAGAATGCCAGAAGGATGATGACCGGGACAATGCATGCTTCGACGACGAAATCGGCTGGTGATACGCGCTCGTATACGCGGTACCACTTTGTGTATGGACGTTGAGTGAAGGGCACATTTGGACCAAAGGTCTGGTACGCTGGAAGAGTTGACGTCGTCGCAGTGAATGCAGGAGATGGCGAGGCTGCGCTAGCAAAGTCGGCGAAATCTACAAAGGTGTCAGGATTGACGTGCGAGTACGCAGGGGTCCGCGCGATGTAAGGGCACTGCGCCCTTTGACAAGGCCTTGTGTGAACGTACCTGAGTCCGCTGAAGGGATGGCTGAGGGCGACGGTGTCGACCCACCGAACAGACCCCGAATGATGTCCGCCATGGTATTGTAACGGACGCTGCCTATCACAATGGTTGAGAGAGCAATATACAGTGAAGCGACCCCAAGTCTCTCATAAGGACACGGAGGCTTTGGCGAGCAAATCATTGGTCCAAGCTTCAGCTTCTCCGCAAATCCTCATCTTCAACTTTAGCGACAGGACCTCGACTCCAACCTGACACGCTACCGAATGCTGAAATATGGCCAGCAGTCTGCCGCGACCCTGCTATGCCGGTCATTGAGGCCGTGAGCACTACTCGTACACCACGTCCTTTACCACTCCAGTCGATACGGCACCTCTGCATTCCTCCGCTTGCCAATTCTCGGTAGCCCACCACAATGTCGCTGCCTAACTTGGTGCAAGCCTCGTTCGCAAGGTATAGGAAAGCCCTGATACTGTACAGAATACTGTACGGATTTTTCAGACCGTGCGCTCCGTAGCTGGTCAGTACGCTATGGTGCTCAGAATAACTTGCTACCTGCATCGGCGCCAGGTGATCCGGACCAGATATATAAGGTAGTATGTTTCCCAGTGTCCCATAGTGTAGTCATCCCTGCTTTTACTCAAGGCTCGCCTTTTCCCTTGCTATTATCTCACATCAGTCACATTTCGAGATATGGCCAGTTCAAGACTTCGGACCGACGTCATGCTCGAACAAATGCAATTAGCAGACATCGTTCCGATCATTTTTTTCGGCATTTATAGTAGAAGTATATCGACGAAGCGTGTCGACTCAGCCTTGGAAACCTCACTGAGAAGGCTATGGATATGGAGTTTTTGTGGATCGCATTCATGCTGGAACCAAGCTTTATAACGCCAGCTCGACATTCTGCTTGTAAGCAGACTAAGTCCTTCTCATCGCCCAACAGCTGTCGACAAGGATGAAAGCAACCACGTATCACGAAGGTCTTTCGGTTGCCGGACACGTGCACTCGGAAGTCAACTAGCAGGATTAAACATGGAACGTCGACCGAAAAATATGGACATTAGGAGGAGCTGGAGCAGGTCTCGACAGATGCAGTACATGTCTGATGGAAATCTCCTTCAGATCATCGCTCTGAATCTACAGGATTCTCACTCCGCAAGCCCCTGGCCAGTTCTATACAGATCTTTCGCGGCAGTGTGAACCGGCGTGTACCAATGTTGGTGTTCGGATTGAGGACGAATCGGGCTGTGTAGTAATCGGGTGTAGAAACTCGAATATACTTTCGAAAATGACGTCTCGCGCTTCACCACTTTGATGTCCGCTTCATTCTGGTCTTAGACCTGAGCAACAGCGAATGGTAGTATCTGCTCGTTGCATCTGCCGAAGTCATCGTTATATGAATGAGTGAAGCTTTACATCCTTCTCAGCTGGTTGAAATCAAAGTTCGCCGAATCGTCCTCATGCCGCATGATACTAGTCGTACTTCAGCCTCGCGGTTTACCCATCGTGGTTCATCCTCGATCGAAAGAAAGTGAGAGGTTTACCAAACGCGGTCATTTCGCCAGCGTGTTCACGAACTACAGACTCCGGCAGTTGACTGCGGTAGAAAGATGGATTAACCGTACGACCAGTGAGATGTTTTCCTACTGTGACTTACCCTTGACCGTGTCGACGGGGCAAGGTATCTCGAGGCGCTGCTCTGCTCTCTGACGACGTCTGCATGAATGATCTTGGGACACCGATCAGTGCGTCAGCTGCCGCTGTGCTCAGGGTTTGGTGGCATACCTGATCCGTATTGGACGGTCCAAATGAGGTAATGCGTCGACCGTTACGGCTTTAGGTTTGCAAAATTTACCCTTCCACTCTTGGGCCCCGACTCCGCGGAAAGTTCGGCTGAACAGAACACCTCCACCACCCCGTTGTTTCAACCGTATAGCGCAATTAAGCTTTCTCAGCCACCGGTTCGTTGCAAGCACATGGCGCCTCTCTCGTCACGCCAAGCTACTACGGTTTTCGCTGGGACGGTTCGCACGATTACAAGACCAAACAAGCCTGTACAACAAGTGTTACCAAGCTAAAACAAGCTTGAATACAAGGTAGGTACATATCGACTCCTTACATAGGTGCTTCGTGGAGGCAGATGACCTCGTGTCCATCGTCCGCCCCTCATTCCACCAGAGCGACTCGATGGTATTTAGTCACTTGGATTGCACGAGCGACATCCGGAGAGAATGCTGCAAAGGTCGCAGACGGTGGCTTGAGCTTCACGTCCTTCATCGCCGCTGTCCAGAGCTTCGGAGGATCAACGATCTTACATGAACATGTTCGATAGACCATCCACGACGATCGACTCTTGGAACTGAGAAGGCTAGCAGCATAAGAAGCAATCCGAAAATTAGACTTCGTCACCATATCGGGTGTAACTGCTGGATATCGCTGTTCCGTGGGCCTCTGCAGGAACCCATCGGTATTCAAGCGAGTTAGAGTTCACCCCTGGGTGAGGTTGTATTCGATTGAGATACCTCCAAAGTCAATGAACAGCGCCGAACTCAGTTCGATTCCTTCGATGCCGCTTCACGACTCCGGCCGGCATACAAGCCATCGATCCTTCGCGCCAACATCATGATGCTATACGCAAGAGGCGTGATGAAGCTGCAGCATTGCAAAAGCCAAGGCATTGCAAAAGGCATAAATACCGGCAGCTCATCTCAGTAATTCCAGAACTATCAGCTCAGCAACATACCCAACCCTCTCAGCATTTCATCACCTCTACAGTCTTCGGCTCCTATTCCAGCTGTGTCATCGTCTCACTCCTGAAGATGCCTTCTTTCAGCAAAACCGTGCTCCTCTTGAGCGCCGTGTCTCAATTCGCCTTCGTCCTTGCCGCACCTGTTCCTCAGCTCGCTGGCGAAGGCAGCGCGTGTAACTCCATCTTGAGCAGCACCGACAACGGTGTCGGGTATGGCGTCGAGAATGCCGAGGGTGCGTTGAATGTTAATTGAATGCTAATCAAGCCTCGCTGACACGGCCTAGACAACACTGCTGCTTTAGTCAGTGGCTCGAAGACTCGCCGTCAGCTCGCCGGTGAGGGCAGCGCCTGCAACTCTGTCCTCAGCAGCACTGACAATGGTGTCGGCTACGGCGTTGAGAACGCCGAGGACAACACTGCGGCTACCATCTCTGGCACCAGCACCAGCTCCACCACCTCGGGAAGCGGTCAGGCCCCACCACCACCGCCAAAGAAGGGTCCCAAGGCCAAGCGCCAGGCCGACAAGATCGCGAATGGCGCGGCCGGGGTCTTGAATGCAGCCGGCCTGCCTACTGTTGCCGACCCAGTCAAGACCTACGGTGACTCGATCGACGGAGAGCTTACCAGTGGTGCTTCGAACCTGGGCGCACCGGTTGGTAACTCGGAGGCCTCCACCCTCGAGGGCATCGGTAAATCCGTCCCAAGAGTCAAGCGCCAAGCAGACAAGATCGCCAATGGCGCTGCTGAAATCATCAAGGCCACAGGACAAGACCAGCTGGCCGGCATCGAGAAGAATGAAGGAGATACCATTGACGGTCAACTTACAAGTGACGCTAGTAATCTTGGTGCGCAAGTTGGCAACTACGAGGAGACCACTTTGGAGAATGCTGGCAAGTCTGTCCCGAGGGTTTAGATGTTGGCTTTCCATGGTACTCAATCGCGATGAGACCGACAAACTTGTGCCGATACGTGTATGAATAGATGAAAGCGAGGTATTGACGGGTATTCAAAAGAGCGTTACACGAGCAATGTATTCTGTTACTATCTATATTGATTCATATTTTGACAAACACAACAGCATTGCTTTTCTCATCTCACAGTCGTAAATGTTCATGCGGATCTGGCATAGCCGTAGGCGTTAGAAATAGTCGTACGGCTCTTGCACGAACCATGGCTGCCGCTGCTGCTGCTGCTGCCATTTCCGGGCCCTCCGTAGTTGGTGGCGTATGAGGCATTCCAGGCAGTGGTGTACATTGCGCAGAACATGCCCTCCTCAACTCCGTTGGTGCTCTGGATGTAAGTGTTGAAGAAGTTGCAAGACGCTTGAGCGTTGCAGGCTGCGGCACACTGGCTTGGGTTGAAAGAGTCGAACTTGTTGTATCCCAAGTAGCCGTGTGGGGCTTGGATGGCGCCGGCGAGCGGGTTTGGTGCGTGGTAGCCAGGGATCTGGTAGTTGTTCACCTTGCCGGTAGATGGGCACGTACGGTTCTTGTACAGAGTAGCAGTGTCGATGACAGCGTTGCTAGATGAGTTGACGAGCTCGTGGGTAAGGTGAGTGCAGTTCTCGACGACAAGGCGGGACCATGCGTAGGTCGCGTTGGAGATATCCAATCCGACTACCTGGAAGTTGGAAATGTTGCCGAAAGAATCGAGACCAGCGTAGTGACCACCCAGACCGTTGACGATGTACCACGGAGCAGATGGGTTGTTGAGACCGGCAGGATCAATGGCACCACCAAGTGCGATTGGGTCATTGCGCTCGTAGACGTGGAAATGGCCGTTCATAACCAAGTCGACGGAGTACTGGTTGAAAATGGGTTCAAAAGCCGCCTGACAGGCGGTACAGGTGTCTCCGGAAGTGTAGTATGGGCGGTGACCTAACGCGACAACCCAAGGAGTGAGGGTGCGGTTGACAGCTGCAAGGTCTGCGCGCAACCAGGCAAGCTGTGTGTTGTTTGGAGCGAAAGGACCGGCAGGGTAGTCGGCGTCTGGAGCGTTTGGAATGTCAGTCTCGGTGTCGTAGGAGACGAAATGGACCATGCCGTAGTCGTAGGAGTACCACATGTTGCCGACACCAGGGTTGTTCTTGGCCTGGGTGGCGACGTCACTGGGCATACGCCAGTGGTTCACGTAGCCGGTGAAGTTCTCCTGACCTGGCATGCAAAGGTCACTGGCCTTGTTCAGGCAGTTGGCTTCGTGGTTACCAGGGCTGACCATGTATGGTCGGACGGTAGTGATTGGGGTCAGCTGGTCGAAGAAGTCATCGAGGATAGATTCGTATGCCTTGTAGGCTTGGGCGTAGGTAGCGTTGCCGTTGATATATCCAGCCTGGGTCTCCTTCAACCAGGTGTCGGCGTAAGCCAGGTCACCGGCTAGTGATGTTAGTCTTTCCTCAAAGGTTGTCAACCACTGAATGTGACTTACGGTGGGCAACAAAGGAGTAAGTAGACGTCTCGTTGGCCATAGATTGGATGGTGTTCTGCTCTCCTGGCAAGAGGAGCGTACGGTTGTCGATACCCGAACCGCCAGTGGTGCTCAGACCCTCATCACCCATAGCACCCATATCGATGACTACAGCGACGTTGAACGGGGTAGCATCTCCAGCTGGGCGACTAGTGTTGAAAGTGTATGGTTGAGGTACAACATTTGGCAGGAGGTGGCTGGGCAGGTAGTAGTACTGCATGTTTGGCAGCAGACCGGAAATCTGAACATGGTTGTTGTAGGTCAAAGAAGTGTTGTAGGTTACAGAGACATTTCCAACAGCGGTTTGATTGAGCTGATTCGGGCTCAAACCGTAATGAACAGTTGGGTTGCTGACCTGGTCGAAAGTGTTCCAACTGATGGTGATTCCAGTCGAACCGTGGAAAGCAGAACGGGTCTGCGAGTTAAGAGACTTGTTGTAGTTCAACGCCTCGGTGACTTGAAGAGCAGAAGCGAACAGAACAGCGCCAAAGGCACGGGCACATTTGACCATCATGTCGGCTTCGAATAAAGAAAGAGATTGAAACGTGATTAACTTACAGAACAAGCGACCTACCAGTCTTTCTTTATATCTTGGCATAAAGCGGGCCTCCTGCACGATGATTGATCCTCGAAAAGCAAGCATGAGAAGTGTGTGAATTGACGCAAAGTCAAGTACATATATCTCAAAGTAGTGGAGTTGTCCGTGGTCGAGGACAAGCAAATCAGCTGTCGAGAAGGCCAAGCACGTGGTGAGTCTCAGGGCGCGAGATCTGCACAAACAGACAGGCGCAGAAAAAGTTGGGGCTCGGTTGATGTCCATGCCCAAAGCTTGTAGTCGCGACATCTTGATTGGTCGACTTTACCCCAGGAACGGGGATAACACGGCATCGGGGTGTGCAGTTACGCTGTGGCTTGGCCCAACTCCGTGGAAAACAAACCTTCGCCCCACGTGTTCCTGACTGCCTGGGATCTGCTGGAAGACGAGCAAGAGTGGTCTTCGTCGAAGGCAGCATGCACGAGTTTCCATTGTTTTATAACGAGTTCGGGAAATGCGGCTTTCATGAATTTGATCTCAAAATGACGTGATACAGCACGAATCGTAGCTGTCTGCTAAGTCAGATATATTACAGAAAGAGCAGCACCACATATAGTATCTCTCATGGCACCATCAGAGCCGCTGCCAAGGCTTAAACTGCAAGTCCGCAGTGCCACGATCTCTCCCACCCGTGCCTTTGTGGTTTTCAGTGAATGGCGCCGCTCCGTTCTTTTTGCTTGGCATCGTCAGAAGCAAGCTTTAGCAAGCTTTCCCCGACACTGTGTTGGTTTGTCGGCCCCGCGCTTTCCCTCTCAAAGCGACTCGATCTATGGAGGCATCTTCATGGAGACTCGACCACATGGCGACTAGGGCCTCGCCGATAGGTCGCGTTCCTGATCAGCGATGTCTCGTCGGGAAGCTACCAAAAGCCACATTCGACGACTTCATCAAGGTGAGTGAGATTCGACCTTTGGACATGAAGCTATATAATTTACTCTGCGCACCTTTGTAAGTTCTCTAATCACCTTCACCGCACTCTTCGTTTGAAATTCCCTCGACCATACCAAGATGAAGTTCTCTCAAGCTCTCAATGGCGCCGTCCTGGCCTTCGCCGCCGAGGTTGCTGCTGCTCCTACCACCACTACCTTCAACGCAAGCTCAGTTGCTGGTTCTCAGACCTCTGACGTCTTCCCACCTTCTGGCACTACTGTCAACTCTTCCCAGTTTCCTGGAGAGTCTGTCGTTGGATTCCCTGGCCCAACCCCAACTGGTGTAGAGCCTGCCGCTGCTCAGACTGCCGCCCTCTACCCATACAACGAGAAGGCGGCCGGCAGCTTCCCTCTTACTGCACCACAGCCTCACGGAGCTGGAGCCTTCAGTGACAACTTGTAGGTCTAGTGTCTACAGCACACAAGAACGACCACGACTGACTTTCAAACAGCGACATCACCAAGTACTGGGGTAACCTTTCCCCATGGTACTCCGTTTCATCCGCCGACTACGGTCTTCCTAATGCCAACCCTCTGATCCCAGCCGGCTGCGAGATTACACAGATGTTCCTCTTGTACCGCCACGGAGCCCGTTACCCAACCAGCGGAGCTGCGCCACAAACCTTTGCACAAAAGGTCGCCAACGCTACCAAGGCTGCTGGCGGCTTCAAGACTACTGGAGAGCTTGCTTTCCTCGCTGACTGGACCTACAAGCTCGGTGCTGAGCTCCTGACTCCTTTCGGTCGTCTCCAGAACTTCGAGCTCGGTGTCGAGTACCGTCAGCTGTACGGCGAGCTTCTCAACAACTTCACTGCTCAACACGCTCTGCCAGTTTTCCGCACTGAGAGCCAGGACCGCATGGTCAAGACCGCCGAGAACTTTGCCGCTGGTTTCTTTGGTGTTCCAGAGTACATGAACCAGGTCAACATTGAGATCCTCGTCGAGTCCACTGGTGTCAACAACTCTGGAGCTCCATACGAGGTTTGCAACAACTCCAACATTGCTTCTCGTGGAAGCATCGGCACCACCGTTGCCAACGAGTTTGCCAACAATGCATTCAACGCTACTCTTGACAGACTTAACTCTGAGGTATGACCATTAGGCTTTTCCGAACGCACAATACTGATACGAGCTTGCAGGTCTCTGGAGCCTTGCACTTTACCCCCACCGATGCCATTGCCATGTTGCAGCTCTGCAGTTACGAGACCGACTCTCTCGGCTACTCGGCCTTCTGCGGTCTCTTCTCCGCTCAGGACTTCGAGAACTACGAGTACTACTTTGACCTTGTAAGGAGAATCATGCAATCCTTCTCTGGCCACTGCGACTGACATACTGAACAGTCCTTCTACTACAACCAAGGTCCAGGTTCGCCAGTCTCGGCCGCTCAGGGTAAGGGCTTCCTTCAAGAATGGGTTGCTCGTCTCACCCACACCTACCCACAAGCCACCTCCGCCCTCAACGAGACCTTCGACAACAACCCAACCTACTTCCCTCTCAACCAGTCCATCTACGCCGATGCTACCCACGAGGTCGTTATCCTTGACACCCTGACCGCTTTCAACTTGACTGCCCTCTTCAACGGTCCACCGCTCAACTACACCACCGGCAACGAAGGTAGAAACTCCTTTGTCGCCTCCAAGGTCGTGCCTTTCGCTACCCACTTCACCACCCAAATCTTGTCTTGCCCTGCTCGCAACGTTACCCAGCAGATCAGATTCATTGTCAACGACGCTATCATTCCCGTCAATGCTTCCCAGTAAGTCTTTCCATTTTTGACCACTCTAGCAGTCGTGCTTACCAATAATGTAGCCCTGGTTGCCCTAACGACCCAGACGGCTTGTGCCCTCTTCCTACTATGATCAACGTCCTCCAGCAGCGCATCAACGAGATCGACTTCAACTACGACTGCTTCGGAAACTACACTGCTGTTCCAGGAATGAACTACAACGGACGTGCCCCAAGATCCTAAGGTAGTCAAGTAAATCCTTACGCGAGCGGTAATGGAGTAAATGCCGGAGTGAGTATCATACGTAATTTAAGATCTAATATACAATACGTAATTAGCATAATGATGATGAATTCTCGTGCATCAAGGTTGCTGTGGTTTTTGAATATTAGTCGTTGATATGGCGCGTTGTTTGTGTATGGTAAGAGGGTTACTTGCTCTCCAGTATAACATGTCGAAAATTGTGGCATCCCAACGGCATGATACGTTCCAAACCCATTCGACGGGAGCTTGTAGCAAACTTCAAGCGTGAAAGCATTTCTGAACACATATTCGAGGTACAGTGGGAGAGTGGATCACCGTCGAGGTCCCGAGTAATGGATTTTGGCTTTTCCGTTTCGCCGGCGCGTCATGAATCAACGTCAAATGAACTCGCCAGGACAGACACCATGATGGTGATAGTATCATATGCACCAGTATTGACACATTGTGTTTGACAAGATAGAAGCTCTACTGACCTATTGATAACTTACGACCTGATGAGCACGGATCATCTGCAGGCGAATCACGATGAGGGTCATCGACTAGAGAATGGTCACGCATCTTCTGGAGAGGTCAGGGAAAAAGATGAGAAGACGAAGTTTACATGGCGCCAATGGATAGTTGAACGCTTCAATTGGTCGTTCTTCACTTGTACACAGTCAACTGGAGGTATCGCAATTGTCTTGTCAGAATGTCCTAAACAATTCCCCGGCTTGCAAACGATCGGAATCGTCGTCTTCATCTTCAATTTGGTTCTTTTCCTGATCTTCGCTACCCTAATGATACTTCGCTGGATTACCAAGCCGTCAAAATTCAGAGAATGCTTTACACAACCACCGGAATGCTTCTTCTATGGATCTTTCTGGCTTACGACTGCAACCATCATCATTTCAATGAATCGATTCGGTGTCCCTAGGGCAGGACCATGGCTTGTCGTCGCCATTCGAGTCTGCTTCTGGATCTACGCAGCCTGCACGATCCTTTCGACCTCTATACATATCGTCGTTGTGTACAAGCACACTCCGATACAGTCGATACAGATGAGCCCAGCCTGGTTTCTACTCATCTTTCAGGCGATGCTCACAGGCACTGTCGCTTCCGCAATCGCAATGGACCAACCGCCTGCGCAACGTCTACCCATCATTGTCGCAGGCGTAGCATATCAAGGTCTCGGGTGGTTGGGCAGCCTACTGATATTGACCTGGTTCTTTGGTATGCTGATGGAAAAGGGCTGGCCGGCACCGAGTCAGGCACCGGGAATGTTCATGCCTATAGGATCCGCGGGATTCACGATCGTGGCGCTGATCGGAGCAGCGAGGTCCGCGCCCACAGGATACGGCTACTTTGCGACACATCCAACGGCACCAGAGATCCTGCTGGTTGTGGCAACATGGGTGGGTGTATTTCTGTGGGTGTTCGGCTTATGGCTGTTTGGCGTGGCGCTGTTCATCACACTCGGAAGTGTCATGACCAAGGAGGACGGGGTCATGAAATTTCCCATGACCTTCAAAAATACCTGGTGGGGTGAGTAAGACTTCCTGTGTCCAGGTGCTGAAGACGAACCGGGCCTCCTCGACTGTCAGATACAACTGAGAACGCTTGTATCATGCGCAGTCAATCAGTCCATTACTGACAAACCACAGCTCTGATATTCCCGAATGTTGGATTCACGCTCGCGACAGTCTACCTTGGACAGGAATTCGAGAGCAATGCCATTGCTTGGGTCGCAACGGCCATGACCCTTCTCCTCGTAGCGACTTGGCTGTTTGATCTTTTCCTCATGTTGAAAGCGATTTTCGTGTCCTTATTCGTTGATTCGAGGGTTAAGCTATCGTAGTTTGCCGTATTGGAATCTATCATTTACTTCGGCAGACGTCTGCATTCTGTTGAGTTAGTCACAATGCAGCGATGCAGTACAAGTCCTTGAGATGAGATATTGAACAGCTTGACGGGGCGAAATTGCATTACAGTGTTCCACTGTCGAGCCCACACCCTTGTAGATAATTTGTTTCAAGCAGACATGTAAGCGTATGCTCGGACTGCGAGTACCAGGTAACGTTGATGATCAACCTAGGCACAGCGGAGGATCGTAAGCACACGACCGAGACGACTTCGATCCCCACAGCCGCGGAATCCGCCTCGATTCAGATTATTCTGCGGGGAAAGGGACCCTCGCGAAAACCTTCATCGGGAAGCCGCGGGAAAGCTTCCAGATGATGTCGCCTTCAGCTGGTCCGAGTCGTGTCGTGTTTCTCGTCTATACCAGCATAATGATGTATTGATGGCTTTTGTTTGAGCGCCTTTACGTACACTCACTTCTCACACAGCTTTCTCTGGGCATGTTTCCCGCAAACTATCTTCTGGTCGGCGATTCTTACCCCTGAATTGCTGGACTCGAGAGGACCTTCTGAATAACGTGTCGCATACGGCCACAGCATGTTGGCATTTTCAGCGGCACCACCTCGCCTGGGGCGGTTTGGACAGCTTTGCGTTTGTGTTGTTATCGTAATAATTCTGGCATGGACTCTTCTCACCCGCACGACAGTGGGCACAACGATCCAGCAACAGATACCCGTACCGCACAAGGCTCCTGCGCCTGGTAAATCGCAACATCCTATCGAAGACTTGATGCGTCAGGCCGACGAAAACTTCCAAGAAACTCTGGCGAAAGAGTCACGTACAATACAAGAGGCGGAACTTGCGTATGTGGTTCGCCGGAAACATCGGCCTCCGCCAGGATTTGACCTCTGGTTCAAGTTCGCACAAGGGAAAAAGGCTGTGATCGTGGAGGACTTCTTCGATCGCATATATGAAGACCTCAGACCATTTTGGGGCTATCCACCATATGAAATGAGAGTCCAAGCACACAACTGGTTCTTCCAGATACGCATACGGGATGGCAGGATGCTCAAACATGGAGACGATGTCGATCGGCCATGGATGAATCTCTGGGGAGATCTTATTGCATCGGTTGCGCAATACCTACCGGACCTTGACATACCAATCAACGAAATGGACGAGTCTCGTATTGTTGCACCTTGGGAAGAGATAAATCGATTGGTAGAGGAGGGTGACAGGAAAAGAGTCAACTTCCCAGTCGCCAAGATCATTACCGAGTACAGGCAAACAATCATCCCGGACAAAGAGCGAGCAGTCCCTTCGTTCGACTTTGCCTTTCAATTTGACGGACCGTATTGGAAGCTCGCGGCCGCAGGCTGCCATCCGGAATCACCCGCGCGAAGCGATTACAAGCCGGACTACAACTACGCAAAACCTCCGGAGATCTCCCCTGAACATCCTGCCTACAGCCACGAAGGATATGTCGCGAATTGGACCCTCGCAAAGTCGCTATGCGACAACCCGTCTCTGCAAGGCCTGCATGGTACATTCGTGGAGCCTCTTTCGACCGCCACCACGAAAAGGCTGTTCCCGATGTTTGGTGGATCGAAACTATCGGTGAACAACGAGATCTTGTTGCCCGCCGCTATGTACTGGACTGACGATCCTTTCTACTCCGGCGGCGACTGGCACGGGGGTGAATGGAAGACGAAGCAGAACAAGGCTATCTGGAGAGGAGCTGCTTCTGGCGGACGCAACCGAGAAGAGAACTGGACAAGATTTCAACGACATCGGTTTGTCGCGATGATGAATGGCACCACCCTTCAGGAAGCTGGCATGTCAGGAAAGAGGCCAAAGACTTTCACTATGCCGAGCTATGAGGCATACCAAGTCGAGGGCACCAAGACTGGTTCACTTGGTCGTTGGATCAGCGAAATAGCTGACGCGGCCTTTGTTCACTTGCTCTGTTTCCCAGACACCGAGCCACCGTTTTGTCCATATACTAATCCACACTATGCCGTTGCAGAACAGATGCCAATGAAGCAACAATACGATTACAAGTACCTCCCTGATATTGACGGCAACTCATTCTCTGGTCGCTACCGCGGGTTTCTAGCCTCGACATCATTACCGATCAAGGCAACGATCTATAACGAATGGCACGACTCGAGACTCGTCCCGTGGAAACATTTTGTTCCAATGCACAATACATTTGTCGATATCTATGGTATCCTCGACTACTTCATCGGTAGCGGCGGATCGCCTGGCCACGACAACGCGGCCAAGAACATCGCAATGAGCGGCCATGACTGGGCGCAAAAGGTCTTGAGGAAGGAAGATATGCAGGTCTATGTTTATCGTTTGCTCTTGGAGTACGCGAGACTGGTGGATGACAACCGTGAGCAATTAGCTTATTTGTCTTTCGCGGCGTAAAAGGCTTGAGCTTTCGACCGCTTCGGAAACACTTCATGTAGAATTGGATAAATGATGTTATGGTTTAGTTATGTTATCCTTTAGATCGTTGAGCGCTTGCATAGTTGGTTTTGGTAGGAGGCATAGGGCAGAAATTGTCGATGCGTATACCCAGTGACCAATGTGTGGTTTGGTCAATGACAAAGATATTCGTGCCGAGTATACGCGTACCTGGTCCTACGGCGTTACTACCGTAGCATCCACACATTACTCACTCATCGGGACCTGATAAACGTCGGACCTCGAATTACTAGATATCGGACTGCCAAGTGGTACCTACGTTGTCATACAGGCTACGTTGATCAAAGTGAGTAGCCTGCTTGCCTATACGGCTGCTAGACAACGTACATGTAGCTGTTCCAGAGAGGTCCGGTGTTTAGTAATAATATGAGGTCCGGTGTTTATTAACTCCCTCGCTCATCCGATAATCTGTGCCAAGCTTTGGTTTTCTGAGGTTCGGAATCTTGCCGTCTCCTCCGCATGCGCTCGATGGCAGGAACTCCAGTCTTCTACCATCAAAGCTTGAACCTATACCACCTTACCATAAAATACTTAGACGTGCTCGTACCAGGATCTCTGCAACAGATACTGCACGCTGCCTTGTTCCCTTAGTGTGTATGCAGACGATTGGTACAAGATTATTCGGTGGCTTGGCCCAAATAGTTCAAGCAGAGTCATTGTTTGCCAAACGCTTGACTCATACAACTTTTTTTGCCCGCGTCAGCTTTCGACACAACAGATCGGCTCACACTACCAACCAACCCTCTCACAAATTCACAATCATGAACGGTAGTACACAGCCTCACACGCAGACCATGGACGATCTGGCTGCTTCCCTGCAGTCCTTTGGCATCTCCAATGTCCCTCAGACCTCCAACGTTCACACATACCCCACCTTCAATCAGTTCGACATTTACCGCTCGCATGTCACTGAACTCCTTGCGCCTATCACCGGCGCTGATCCCAAGATCATTTACTCGGCATTACAATGGACACAAGTGCTGGACTTTGGAGATCTCATGCTCCCGGTGCCAGCTTTGAGGTTGAAGGGAAAGAAGCCAGATGAAATGGCGAAAGAGATTGCTGCAAAGGTCGGTCTCAAATCACTGGCACTATGGTTGCGGCACTGACTCGGATCTAGTTTCCTGAATCACCGCTCGTACAACCACCTTCGGTCGAAAAAACATTCGTCCGCTTCTTCTTCAAGCCGGATGCGCTGACCCGTCTCGTCCTTCCTTCGATCCTTCGCAACGGCACCAAGTACGGTTTCAACCCAAACCTCGGTCTCAAGAACCCTGAGAACCCTAGCGAGGGCAAGCAAAAGATGATTGTTGAATTCTCTTCGCCCAACATTGCGAAACCTTTCCATGCCGGTCATCTCCGCTCTACAATTATTGGTGGTTTCTTGGGCAACTTATATGAGGAGGCTGGCTGGGACGTCACTCGTATGAACTACCTAGGAGACTGGGGAAAGCAGTACGGTTTGCTGGCGGTCGGATTTGACAGGTTTGGTAGCGAGGAAAAACTGGAGCAGAACCCCATCGGACATCTCTACGACATCTACGTCAAGATCAACTCCGTCGGATCAGAACAGAAGGAAAAAATCGAGGCGCTGCAGAGAGAAATCACAGAGTTGCAATCGAAGGATGAACCAATCGCGGATAAGCAGGCGGACGTCGAGAGGCTGCAAAGCGAGAGCGTCGACGAGATCGCTCGTGGATATTTCAAGCGCATGGTAGATGGAGACCAAGAAGCCATTGCGATTTGGCGCAAGTTTCGCGACCTCAGTATCGTCAAGTACAAGGACACCTACGCTCGTCTCAACATCCACTTTGACGACTACTCCGGCGAATCACAAGTTCAGAACGAGAGCATGGACAAAGCGGCTGCTGTCATGTCCGAGAAGGGAGTCAGCGAGAACAGCGATGGTGCCATCATTGTCGATCTCACAAAGTACCAGAAGAAGCTGGGAAAGGCTTTGGTCAAGAAGAAGGATGGTACCAGCTTGTACCTCACCCGTGATATCGGAGCTGCACAGGAGCGCATGGAGAAGTACCACTTTGATAAGATGATTTACGTTGTTGCGACTCAGCAAGATCTTCATCTTGCACAGCTATTCAAGATTCTGGAAGTCATGGGCGGTGAATATGCAGAGGTCTCAAAGCGCTGCCAGCACATCAACTTTGGCATGGTACTGGGAATGAGCACTCGCAAGGGCACGGCCAAGTTCCTGGACGACATCCTTCGCGATGTTGGAGAGAAGATGCACGATGTCATGAGGAGCAACGAGGGCAAGTACGAGCAGGTCAACGATCCGGAAAAGACCGCCGACACGCTCGGTATCTCAGCCGTCATGGTTCAGGACATGTCCGGCAAGAGAATCAACAACTACGAGTTTGACATCAATCGCATGACCTCTTTCGAGGGCGACACTGGTCCTTATCTGCAGTACGCCCACGCTCGTCTCTGCTCCGTGGCCCGCAAGGCAGATCTGAGCCACGAGGATCTCCTGTCAGCAGACTGGTCACTGTTGTCCGAGAAGCACGCGATCGATGTCGTTCGCTCTTTGGCACAATGGCCCGACGTTTTCCTCAACACGATCAAGACTCAGGAGCCAGTCACGGTTCTCACATATCTCTTCAAGATGACACATTTGCTCAGCAGCAGTTACGAGGCCTTGAACGTAGTTCGTGCGGAGCCAGAGGTCAAGAAGGCTCGTGGTGCGCTCTACGACTGCGCCAGGCAAGTATTGAACAATGCCATGAGGTTGCTCGGATTGAGCCCTGTTGAGAGGTAAGCTTTGACAAGTCTTCAGACGAGATGACACAACTAACGAAGTATAGAATGTAAAAGCCGCAATGATACCCATGAAGAGGAAAGCGGGGGAATGATGCGGTAGCATGCTGGAATGTGCAACGATTCAATTCTCAAGCATCGCTACAAGCATCGCATTAGGGCTTGGGTGATGGACAGGAAAAGCAAGTCTTCAATGACAGTGTTGTGAGACTCAGGTTGTGCCAACCATGTGATATCCCCGCAAGCATTGGTCAAGCGTTTGGTACGGCCTCGGGCTTCATCCGAGACATGCAGATCGACTCTGTCTCCACCACGTGTTGGCCCCCATATCTGCTGTTTGCAAAGTGGTGACAAGTGCTTATACACGCCACAGCATTCCTCATGCAGGAAAATGGAGTAGACCATCGATACAAACGGTCCTTCGACATCGAAATGCGGCACGACCAAAGAGCGGTGAAGGTACTTGTCAAAAGTCATTTTTATAGTCCCAACTTTGTTCCCACTCCACGAATCACGACCGATCAGTGTATAAAGCACATGGCTGATGACACCAATGGATTGTGAGCTTTCAGAGAGGATCTGACATGAATACATGTAGAGCAAGAAAAGCTTATATTTCGGACGTATGGGTTGTGTGGCCGATGATGGGCGGTTGCACGTGGATGAGTCGGCAAAGTACCTACGGTAGTTGTCATATCACACCTTGGTTGCACGCCCATATTACCGATACTGGATGTGGTTCGATACACCTACATGCCTGGCTGCGTTGGTAGAAGATGAAACTAGATGTGCGTGATGTGCTTCATAAGAGATGTCTATTGATAGACGTAATAGCCATTGAGGGAGCGTGGTGTACGCGACTACATGTCGTGGACTTATTTGTTGTTCAGCGAGCAATGCGTTTCAACCACAGAAACCACGAACAAGAGTGATGCATATCAGAACCCAGCACTTTCCGGTTTGACGTGGCGACCTCAGAGAGGACCAATACCGAGCTTGTTCCACCACACCCTCTGCATCCATTCGTCTCTTCGCACGAATAGCATCGATACCTTCTATGGGTCCTATCGTCCTCATTCATTTTGGAGACCGTAACTCTGCATCTTGGAAGTACACATGTCGACAACCGCGAGCGGGTCCATCTACCGCAGAAGACGCAATCGCTGCACGCTGGCCAGTCGATGCGGTGATCCGCATGGTGCATTGAAACGAGCGCCAGGCGCCCGTTTCCTACGGAATACAATAACCATCAACCGCCTACTTTTTTTGGAAGCTAAGTATCTATTCTTTCTTTATCGTTTCCAAGATGTATCTTATATGAACATATCGTCCGCAATTATATATTCCCACTTAGAGCCATTGACCAGTTGCAAGCAGGCCTTGAGCTCACGGATGACCACCGTGTCGTGGCATTAGGCAGTCTCGCCTGTCAATCACAGCTGCATATCACCGCTGCAGGTCTCATACTACCTTCGGCGCCGAACCTGAACTACTGCTGTCATTGCTGGCCTCTACCGTTTGGCCGCTCTGTCGCAACTCTGTTTGCCCAGGACCATGCGTATTCTTTCCGCCCTTGAACCACATAACATATTTCTCTAGCCTCTCGTCAGTACCTTCACGCTTCATCAGACAGTCACTATCAACGCCTGTCATGTCCAGCTCGATCAAACCAATCGACGCTTATCCAGATATGGAACGCCTTGATGCCCAATGTTCCTAGTCACCACAGACGCACCGCTGATCCAATCAATCGAACAGCCCCGCGTCAGCCAAATCTGCGGTACCGTGCAGTAATCATCCAACCTGAAGAGACACTCTTCTATCGCTGGCATCTGCCACTGAAACATCTGTCGCAATCATGTCGCAAGAGTCTTCGCGGCCTCTACCTGCTATGGTGGAAGACTTTGACGAAGACCAAGGACGATCGAAGCCCGAGACGAGACTGTCGGCAAAACGTCCGACATCCAACCATCCCCGCCGCCGATCGGAAGTCAACGTCAATCAACCAAAACACCCCGACGCAGCAAGTGACTCTGGTTATTCCAGTCATACACATTCGACGAACGCGAGCGCCGATGTCGCGAAAACCATTCCCGCAGTCAGGGCGCCGTCTCCGCCAAAGATTGTCACCATTGACAGCTCACTTCCACCTCCCGCCATCGATACCGCACTCCCAAATAGATTCCTGAGTAAGAATTCAGAACCCTCTGCTACCAACACTTCAAAGGACTCCAGACGTCGCTCGGTACAGATCGATCCGAAAGACGTCAGAGGAACACATCAAGTTCGGACATCTGCAGGTCAACAACCTTATCCACAAACCACGGCTCAAGAGTGTCGTGATCCAAACTGCGAATGTTACCGCCGCTACCCTGCCACCACATCACCATTAGATCGCCGAGTGAATGTCAGCCAAGCGCCATTCAACGACCTTCGCTATTCCTACCATCAGCATGCCTCTCGGCAGCCTTCGTCTTCGACGACTTTCCCAGTCCAGTCCACGTATCCTGGCACCGCGTCAGTCTATACCTCGAGTAGCTCTGCCAGGCCATCCATGCGGACACGATCTCGTCCAGCGAGCTACCACGCAGGGTATGGCTATTCTTACTATCCAGATGCGCATTTCACCAATGCAGGTCTTCCGCCTTCGTCATCTCAGAATTATGCTCAACAAGCACAGTACTACCAATATCCTCAGCAGTACCCAGGCGGCACTACACCGGCAGCACGCTATCACCTGCTCTCGCCCGTCGTGGCTTCTCCGCAATCACCTGCATACAATGTCAGGCCAGTGTTGCAACATGCAAGCACCGATACAATAACACCCCGGAGAACGACTCGTTGTCCCGCTCCCATCACCACTCACGGCCTTAGTTCGGCAACTCGACCATATCCAGTGACCTCATTGTCTGCAGGAGCATATACGCAGCGCGACCAAGCCTCACGCACCATCGGAGCATATTCTGATGATCGATACGAGCGGCCGCGTTACGCGGACGACGCCTGGCCATCAGCGCCTAGAGATTCGCAAATGCCTCCGCCTATCTTGCGCCGATCTTCAACTCGCAAGACGCATAACTTGGTACCGGCAGTTGAACCACCAAGAGAATCTCATCGGTCTCACTCCAGTCGCTCGCGCTCGCGCACGGATGCTGGAGTAACAACGAGAACCTTTATTCGGTATACCTACGGAGACTCTACAGAACGACAAGAGCAGGATAGATCAAGGCGAGATCGTCGAGAGTCTTCCTCGAACAGACCTCGGCAACCTTCAGTCAGTACCGCAACCTCTGGCAACGACAGACCTTCAACTTACTCCAGCAACACTGGCGGATACGTTGACGGCGGAGGCGAGAGGCGTAACGATAGGCGAACGGCACCATCCGAAGATCGCGACCGACCTCTGTATGAGACTGGGCAATCGAGCCAGGAGCAGACCGCAGCTCAAGCGGAGGCCTATCAGGCCCGAGTACGCGGTGTCGACACCCCTGTACAGGTCACCACCGAGAGCGTTGCTCGTGCTCGCGGCCAATCGTCCAGCTTCATTCGTCCGATCATGCCACAGTCCAATGACTATCAACCTCGTTCGGCAGTCTCCGGCTCCAGTGGACACAAGTCTCACAATCGCAGCAACCGGCAATCTATGGACGGCTCACGTGTTAGTCGAACTGATACAGGCGAGATCCGATTTCGCATGGAGCAGGGTACCTCTATTCGCTTGGATGATAGAGAAATAAGAGTCGAGAACAACGAAATCATCATTGGGAACATCGAGTCCAGACAGCGGGAACGGAGGCACCACCGTGATGATGGCGGTACCGAAGCTTCAGACAGACATCACAGCAGGTCTGACGGACGACGCAGGGCGGAGAGTGAAGTGAGGGGTCGTCGGCACAGTAGGGCAAGGAGCACTGTTCCGCATGAGAGGGAACAAAGACGGTAAATTGCGCTGGTACTACTTGATGGTACTACAGGAAGACCTGCGCCGTGGATTATCCCTAAATGCACCTCTGGCTTGTATGCGCAGTGGCTTAACGATCACTTCGGCGGGACGACGATCCAGCTCGACTTCATGAGTATTCTTTACATATCACGACAATGTTACGACAATGTTCAACGACGTCTATACGACTGAACGACCTTTTGTTTCCATTTCAACAGGCGAGCGAGTGAGCGACTATTCACCTATACTTGCACTGCCGGGCGACACTTCTTCCGATCACTCTTCACGACACCGCTGCTACTTCTCACCATTCAATTGCGATGCATTAATTTGACGACATGATATTCTAATCTCCTCTGAGCTTTTGAGGTAATTTGTACGTATGTATGTATTGTAAACCTCTCAACATTCACTCCACCTGAATTCCATTCTCGATGTCCTCACTTTCACTTGCCAGCGCGCTCCTTCACCACGGCAATCACCTCGTGACAGATATCCTTTCCAAGTCGACCAGACGGAACAATCTCCCATTAACCTCATTTTCTCATACGCGACCTTTGAACATATACTTCGCAATCATGCCACCGTTTCGCCGTCATCTGCTACATCTCACGACTGGATACTCTTCCGACGACGAGCAGTCGTCTTTAGCATCAACAACGGCCTCGCCCGCGCAATTGAAACCCACCGAAGATGACAGTGTCCTTGTAACTCCTGTACCGCCATCACCATTACTCGTCTCATTACACACTCGGCCTCCGTCACAACCTCAGACAAAGGGTGCCTTCAATACCAAGCCAAAGTGGCAGCAAACTAAGGAAGTGCAGTGCGAAGAAAGGGACGCCACTTGGCCGCTCGCAGTAGATATTCACAAGCATGAGTCGACCGACCATCATCGCAGCGGATTTGACGACCAATTCAGACGGAACGATGCAGTCAACGGAAGTCCTGGAACGTCTCAGACAACGATCATTGGATGCGATGAAGGGCAAGCAGACATCAAACAGAACGTGCGCAATTTCAGCAGACCATTCAGATCCACCAGCGCAAGCCTGTTCGACTCATCAAGCGATATTCTTGACGCAAAAGGCCCCAACTCAGCAGCAACCACTGCGACAACTGCAAAGACCTCACCGACCATGACCAACGCCATGAAAGAAACCCAGTCCACAAGAGCAAGGCGTAGATCTTCGTCATCGACCGTCACATCACAGGGACCAACTGAAAGAAGAGGCTGGTCCGTTCCATCAAGGACATCGACGACGAATCAATCTCCGCTTGCCGCGAATATTTCTCCTGCCCGGCAGAACAGCACGAATTCTGAGACGAGGAACATGGTCGCCCGATTCGTTCCACCACCTGGTACACGAACATCATCGCTGCCTTCTCCGTTAGGCAGATTCGGTAGCGGAGGAGACGGTGTTAGTGTCGGCCGCGGGTCCGATGCAAACGGCGGTCTTGGACATGCGAAGACCGGGTCCAATATCAGAGCACCGTGCCAGCAGTCATTGAAACGGCAGTAAGTAGTCGCTTTCTTCAATTACACGTCTCTTCATCTCGTCAGACTTGGTACACCAACCCACCTTCTCCATCTCAGTGAAATCTCGTTTGTGTTTGTTGGTCTGCTATTCCCTAGAATCGCTTTAGACCCAAGGCTGACGCATCCATCACAGAAGGTCTTCCCATGCCTCCCAAGCTTCGTTGAACGAGCGATACCATCATCAGGAATCAAACGAGTCACCAAGATCACCACCCAAGAGCGTGCCCGGACTCATCGGCATAGCATGGTCAGGAATAGCAGACGAATGGTGGCCTCCTCGCTCATCCTCTCGGTGCCGGTACACTCAGACTGCGCGCAATGCACACACTGCTCACCGGCTTTCGTCCATTAACGAGATGAGAGAAGATGTGACCCCGGCCGGCGAGCAGAAGCACGATCGAAGTGCGAAATCTCAGCCAACTCAGCAGATCGACTCAGACCGTACCCCGAGAAGCGAGAAGAGTCGCAGTCGGGACCGAGCAACGAAGAAAGATCAGACAGATGCGGCAAAGGACGTCTGGGGTTCGACAATCGTGATCAAGAAGAGGAGAGAAGGTGAGATGATGAAAGTCAGAGAGAAAGCTGTTTGGTGGTGATGCTTTATACAACACTGTGGCCAGAGTCACATTACCTTGGCGCTTAGTGTGTTCTGGGCTGTTGCAGACGAACGAGTATGGTGCGTCCGGATTCAAGTTCGCGGTCTCTGTATAGTCCATGCTCTTTGGGCCAACGAAGTCTGCCACGTCTTTATCATGCACTTCGATATATCGGGCGATGGATGAAGAAGCAGATACACTCGTGACTTTACTTATGCACGACGAAATGCCAAAGAAGTAAAAGCAGCGCAGCGGCGTTGGATGGCTTCGTGGCGTATTCATAGCTATCTACAAGCGAGCGTCATTATCGTCTTTCCCAGCCTGTCTGTTCCGGCCAGCACTTTCCGCATCTTTCCTCCTGCCAGCTCATTTTCCAATCCCATATCAGATATCACTCATGCCCCTCCTGTACCCGGCCATAACGTCCCTCCCACCACCGCCTCGTCCACCCTTGACAGGACTACTCTGCCTACCACCAGTAGCATGAGGACGATACGCATCGTAATAGCTGTTCTGACCAGCAGAAGTGTTGGTATGACCCGCTGACGCACTGTCGTCGCCCTGAGTGTATGAGAAGTCACGAGCACGCTTCTGCGGGCTGGAAGCTCTAGACTCGCGGCGGGCACCAGCTGGCTTCTTGGTCGGAGATGGGGTTCGTGATTTGGGTGTCGGCTTGAGCTCGATAGGTCGTTCCCTAGCTGCCTCAGCAGCTATACTTTCGGCGTCCCTCTTCCATTGGCGCTCCATGGCTGCTGCGTCGTGTCTGGCCTTCTTCTCCGCGGTAGCCGTCTCCTCGGTTCTTTGTGTCTTCTTCTTCTTCGGGCGGTAGGTATCCGACGATGTCTCGGTCATGGTCTCGCTGCCAAAACGGCTGCCATCTGCTTCGCGGTTGATTCCACCAACGCGGGCAACTCTCTCATGGCGGTATTGCTTGAGGTCGCGGTCGCGGTAGCGTTGTGTGTGATGACCGCCGGTTTGAGGACGAGGTTTGTGGTGTCGAGGAGCGTGGCTTGCAACTTCGCTCATTGCTTCTGTACGGTCGTCACCAAAATCGGTAAAGTTGTCGCGATAATAGGCGCTGTGAGTGCCGCCGAAACCACGTTGTGCCAGAATACCCTTTCTGCCCTTTTCATCCCGAGCGATCACACTCTTTGCAGCCCATCTCGCTTGTTTGTCGGCAATGCTTTGACCAGAAAACTTTGTGCTTCGGGAACCGCTGTAGATGGTCCTGCCATCGGGGCCCTTTTTGCGTAAGACGGTCGATTTGTAGTCGTCCCAATCTCCTTGTTGCCATTTGAAACCTCCATTCTTGGACCAAAAGAAGAACCACAACGAGGCGAGCACCATTGCAACGCCGAGGATGGCGAAGAAGGCAAAGTAGACCTGGTTGTTGAAGGATTCTGGTGGCTTGCACCCCGCACAGGGAACGTATGTGTTGGTCGATGAGTCGGCTCGAGTTACAAGACGTGAGGGCTTCAGCGATGGCGATGATGGGAGTCGAGGAAGAAAATCGCTTGCAATATCTCCAGGAGTTGCTCTGCGATCTAGGTCGAGAGAGGACACGGCAAGGCCATTGATGTTTGAGACGACTGTCGACGGGAGTGATCGAGCCAGCAGTCTCAACATTGTTACTGGTAAAGGAGCCATCGCAAAGTCACTGAGCCCGGCTCAGGAGAATACACTCTAGGCCGAAGCCCGAGGGGTGTCGGAGCAGCTGGTGTCAGAAAGTGCTAGGTGATGAATCTCAGTGAGCGGCTTGTGAATTATTCGCTTGCTATGGGATGAATGACGGTCGTGATTGTGGACGTTGGATTGTGGAGGATAATGGTATGAACGCGCAACGTCCAGATAGAACAGCTAGTCAAGGATACGAAGTATGGCAGTCGTGGCTGGGTCGTTGGCAAATTGGTGGTTGGGCGTGGCTGGCACTGCGTCACCGGGAAATTTCCAGGATTTCCCCACAGAAGTAAACACTCCTTTCATCCCCTCAGCAACGAAGTCGTCGCGCAAGATCGCCATCCCCGAGTTCTGGAGAGATCTCTTTGCGCAGCAGTCAGTATATGAATACAGCATTGAATAAGTTCATACGTAGCATTCCAGCACAACATTCGCAGTCATGAGGTTCTTCGATGCGATCCGCTTCCTGAAGAATTGCAACTCGAATTGCGACAGCATACCGGAGGAATTTCATCCCGGTTCCAATGCGCCACGACATGATACATCAGTCCGTCCCCGTCGCGGTCGGATCAACTCTTGTCCACGCATATCAGTTGTTATATTCTTGGCTCGAAGGAACGATTTCCTCAATTGGAATCTAAGAATAAGTATCAGAGGACATCTTTCAGGGTGCCGTTCCGCAAGTGCACTGCTTCTGTACTCTTTCGATCTCCTGTCACTACCTTTCCATCTTGCTACCCATTCGCTACTAGACTACTAGACCATGAAGTTCGATCCAGGGAACGATATACCAGATCTGCAAGGCAAGACCATTCTCGTGATTGGTGGTACCAACGGTCTAGGTAAAGAGACCATTTTACAACTTGTCAAGAACAACCCTGCTACAATCATCTTCACCGGCCGCTCACAGGTTTCTGCCGATATCGTCATCGAGGCATGTACCTCCATTTCCGCAGTCACAACAGTGCATTTCGTCGCCGTTGACCTCTCCTCATTCCCCTCCATCACGTCCGGTTTACGGAGGATCACGACCTTGGCGCCTCGAATTGACATTGTTCTCTGCATCGCAGGACAAATGACGACGCCGGTTTCGCTCACCCCTGCGGGCCACGAGATACTCTTCGCCATAAACCATCTCTCGCACGCGCTGATACTCAAGCATCTAATCCCCACATTGCAATCCGGCGCAGGCACCGCACCGCAAAGCCCCGTTCGAGTCGTACTCTACGCCTCCGAAGCTGCCGAAATACCAGGAATCTCGATAGACTTCGACAAGCTGAAGACAGAGGCGGAAGGCTCCTGGATCGATGTCTGGCGTCGGTATGGCCGCAGCAAGCTAGCCAACATCCTCTATACCAAAGCTTTGGCGCGACGATATCCGGAAATTACGTTTGCGTCCGTCCATCCTGGAGTCAGCTGGACTGGGCTTGTTGATAGCAGCTCGTGGAGTCAGAGGATGTTCATCAAGGCCACCACCTTTTGGTCTGCTGTGGGGCCGGATGAGGCAGCGTGGAACGGTATGTGGGCTGCTACTGCGTCGGATGTCGAGAGTGGGATATACTACAAGCCTGTAGGCGTCAAAGGACCGAATGATGGCAAATATGGAGACGAGGCGGTCGAAGAACAGTTATGGGATTGGACGCAGAAGGAGCTTGTGGGATGGTAATGCGGTTGAGGGTAAAGAGAAGAGGCACATATGGCCAAGAATTCAATAGGTAAAAGTCGCTTGAGCCAAAGGACTCTGTACTTAGTGGATATTGATCGAGAGGCGGATGCTGAAGAGTCCGGGCTGAAAGATACCACTTGGACGATGAACTTCCGCACTGTAATACTGCCCGTCATCTTCACGACATCTTCGGCGGTGTGGTGTTTCGCGCAAAGAGATGAGCGGACACTGTGGACGTGGGGTTCTTCGCAGATATGCTTCAAAACGATGGGAAGTACCTTATAACGCAAAAACGCCAATATGCTATTATATGGTATCTCTACATGCTATGCTATATGACAAATCAAGATCAACCCAGAACGTCAAAAATCCAACATCCTTTCGACCCATTCATGCATGTGTTTGCTCATCAGATAACGTTATGCATGTACTTGTCCTGCATCATTCTTCATTGAAAATTCCAAACCGCAGCGTCCATATATTATAAAGCAGCGTCGAACCCGTGATCTCATATCGTAAAATCATCGCGCATTCTTCTCATCGTTCAATCAATACTCAAACTCCACAACCTGCATCTCCTCATTCCAGCTCACAGTCTTGGCCCTCTTGGCGCTGTTTCCTCCCCTTCCTCGTCTCTTCTCTTCCTCCTCTTCGTTCTCCTCCTCAAGTGTGTACAGTTCCCACGCTGGTTCGCGCCACGAGTGTCTCTTGCCCGACAACGTGCGAAGGGAGTTCAGCCGCGGTCTGCGTGTTGGCGAGTCGACAGAGAGGTCGCATCCACTGCTCCTCCGACGGTCCCCCTCCCACCCGTCAAGGTCTTCGATCATGTCGGCGTCCGAGTCAGAGTCGTTGACGATGAAGGCGTCGTCAAAGTCGGAAGTGGTTGTGATGGGTAAGCCCCATTGCATGACGCCGAGCTCGGGTGACGAAGGGTTGGAGAAATCCGAGTCGATGAGGTCTGGCATGGCGTCTTCCGGAGGCGTGAATGATTGCGGGAATGGAGGCGGTAGAGGAGCAGGCATCGAGCCTGGTCTACTCTTGGTCGAGGTCGAGTGTTTGAGGAGGCGGCGAGCAACGTACGTTTCCCACTTCTCCTCCAGACGGGCACGGAAGAAGTAGTCTTTCTTTGCGTCGGACTGTGACTCATATGTAGCGATGCCTGCGCTGTAGCTTGACTCATCGAACGTGTCTTCTTCTTCCAGGACGGGAGACAGAAAATGTGAGAATGGATCGTCGTCTTCTCGTATCTCTGAGAGCGGCCTGGTATAGTTTGCATGTTCTTTGAGAACGTTTGCTTGGTCAGGCTCGACAGATTCGACGGCTTGAACAGGTACCGGAGACACTCTCGGGACAGAGTCCGAGGGATTAGGATCCGAGAAGAAGGAGAAGCTCATGGGCCATGTAAGGTGACGAACATGGTACCTTGAAGGCGACATGATTGATTCAAACATGCAGGGACGGCCAGTAAGCAGATTCGATATTGAATGATGATAGGATGGAAGGCGGTTGTGGCGGTGAGGAAAGATTGGGGATAGGGTAGAGATCCGGCTCAAGGCCGGTACAAGCAGGCTGTAAATCAAATGAAATCAGGCAGTACGTGAGGGTGTGAAGGGTTCTTTATGCAGGTGGATGATCTATCCGATACTTTAAGAGTAGAAAGAGTGGATGGAGCAGACTGGAAGACAAGAGATGGAAAGTGCTCACCGCTTGGTACGGTGGTGCTGGTCTGGCCGCTTTATGGTCGAAGCAGAGAGGTCAAAGCGCTTGATGCCTGCAGTAGTATATGACCACAATCACATGCTCTTTGGTAGAGCCACTGCAGGCAGATATAGATCTACGATGTTGCCTAGAGTCCACTGACTAGAGATAAGTGGGCTGAGCTCCCAACGTTGGCTGTGCGTATACCTGATTGCGTAGTCCGGTGAACAGATGAGTGATACTACCCACCATATGACTGCTACGTTTGAGAGCCGAATCCATTGTAATCGAGTCAAGGTTTGGCGCATGTGCAGAGATGGTGGGACCAGCACACCCTCTCTATCGCAGTATGGCGTGCATGAACCCTCATCAGACGCGGACCGAACAATGCAGGTGTGCAGTAGCGCAGCGCCTACAAAGATGTGAGTCGCGTAAAGTAGATTTAGCGCGAGGAGAAGTGGTTGAAATGAGAAAGATTGCGATGGTGAGAGGTCGGGACTGGTCAGGCGGTGAGCAGCGCGGCACGAAATCAAGTCGGACGATATGGCGCTATCCGGCGGTGTGGGGGCGGATACGACCGCTTCATTTATTCTGACTAGATTCACGATGCCTTGGCCCAGCCATACCATGGTACAATGCCCGTGTTTGGACATATCGTATTGTCAGATGGTAAACAATGACGGCCATATAATCGGCCTCACCCTCGGTGTTTGGTCTGGTGATGAGAGAAACAAACCTGCTCAGCAACGAATCTCGGTGGCTGGTCGACCATGAGATCCAAGTTCTTCTCAATGTTTTGCTGCATTAGGTCATCTGGTCAAGGAGGTCATCGTATCGCGCGCAGAAACCTTTGGTCTCGCGCATGAGCGTGCAATCCCGACAAATTGGCTAATCTGGGTCAGTCAGGCGGTCTCGTGCGGTTCCCCTTGCTGGATTCCAGATCTCGTGTGACCTGGTTGAAGGAATCCTCCGAGTGGTCGACCACCTGAAGTCTAGATCTACGGCAGCACGACATTCGAGACAACCACATGTGACAGCACATCACCGCCGGAGAACAAGTACCTTGTTCTTGGTCACCTATCTAATATGGTCTGAGTCTATTACCAAGTCGAGGCAGGCTTCAATAAGGTGGCAATTCAAAGCAGCGATGTGATTTACACGAACTGCTACTCTCGGATCTCCCGCTTGCATTGTGTTGATTAAAAGCCTTGACAGTAACGTGAAATGATATTGCAGGTTGCTTATGGACTAGAGTACTTGTAGTTGTACTGCGATTTGGCCTTCTCTAGGTGTTCGTGGAGCTCTTTGTCTTTCTTCTGGGTCTCTTCATCTTCCTGCAACTTCTTCATGTATGGCTCGTTGGTGATGCCAGGCGCACTGGGAATACTCAGACCCTTTTTGACCGCTGGTCTAGCATTGATGCGTTCCCACCACTTGTTGACATTTGGAAACTGCTTCAGATCGATACCAGCGAAATAAGAGACGTTGACCCAGCTGAAGTTGGCAATGTCTGCGACACTGTACTTGTTGCCGACCAGGTATTCCTTGCCCTCGAGAGCCTTGTCGAGGATACCATACAGACGCTCTGTCTCACCGACGTACCTCTGGGTCGGGTATGGGATCCGCTCCTTTGCAAGGCGGAAGAAGTGGTTTGCTTGGCCCTGTCCCAATGTTAGTCCGTGGAGATAGACGTTGCGGGAAGAGGTCGCGAACCTGCATAGGTCCCAGTCCACCATGCTGCCACGCAACCCACTGCTCTTGGTATGAGAGATCTGGGTCGCTTGTGAAGCAGAACTTGTGCTCAGGGTCGTAGTGACGAGTGAGGTAAGATATGATAGCTATTGATGTCAGTCAAGGCTGTCGAGAGGTGATCGTTGTACGAGTATCAGCCAGCGAATGCATCGACAAGAACGCCATTACTGTGTATCGCATTGGCGTAACAAGCGCTCGATGTGCTGCCATTGGTCTCCGGCGGATGTATGATATCGGTCTGCCCCACGCCCACCGGTATGCAATCTGCTGGCTATCGTACAACGATCGATATTGTTGTATGCGAACCTACTCACCAGCTCCTTCCATGATGCCTAGTCCTCCCTTGTCATGGTCGACCAGGACCGGAATGCGACCATTGGGTCCTAGCTTGGTAAACCACTCCTCCTTCTGGATGTTCTCCATGATGTTGATGCTTTGAAAGACATAGTCGGATCCACCGTAGGCTTCCTTGAGCTCTTCGAGGATAATGCTGGCCTTGTGGCCGTTTGGTGTACCAAAGGTAAGAAGCTCGAGGCCCTTGTTCGCAATCAGTCCAGTAGGTCGAGACATTGTTGATGGTGGGGTCTTCTGTACGGTTTCTGGAAGGACTCTGACGAGTTGTCGTGAGGTCTGAAACAATCTGAGAATGGGCGTCTTGAACATGAGAAGCACGAATAAAAGACACAGAACTCGATAAACGGGTCTCATGAGTTCATGTAAACTTCAAGAGCTCTATGATGCTCCAATTGCGATTGGTAATGCCAAACACGGTGATGTCAGTTCCCCGCGGTTCCGAATCTCCAGCTTTGGAAGTCTCCTTGCACTTGCGGAAAAGTTTCCGTGACGAGTATTCTTGTCGGGAAGATATATCCATCTAACCGTCTCGGACATCGAACAACGTAAAGATCCAGCATAATTCTCGCAATATAGACGTTAGCTACCATATCATTGTACAGTTCCGAAAGTGCTACGACTCAGCAAATTCGACTAGAGCAGTACCAGCCTTGCATAGGTCTCCTGCTTTGTGCACGATCTTTGATATGATACCATCCTGCGGCGCTCGAATGACCGTCTCCATCTTCATACTTTCTATCACGACCAACGGCTGATTTTTCTTGACTTCAGCTCCTTCTTCAACTTCTACCCGGAGAACCTTGCAAGGCATGGGCGCGAGCACACTGTTCGTGACGTCTTTCATACCCAGCGCCTTCTCCGCCCATTTAGGCACGACCAGCTGTAGCCGGAACTGTTGACCTTGCTGAAACAGCATAAGATGATTTGTTGACGAATCTTTGATCACCCGAGTCTCCATCCTGGTGTGCGGCATGAATGACTGGAGGATGCGAGTCGACGGGTCAAAGTGACTAGTCACTCTCGTGGAAGATCCTCCTTCGATCGATACGTCGAATACCTTCTCTCCGCTTTGCCTGACATTGACGGTGATGGATGAAGTCACGGGCTTGCCGTCGACGCTCAGTGAAGCCAAAGTGAACGACCGCGGTTGCACTGAAGCCCCAAATCCAAGCAAACCAGTCGACCATGTTTGAGAATGAGTCGAGTTCCTGTTGTTTTGCTCCTCGAGAAACAGACCGATTGCAGCTTGTGCATAAAGCTCGTCCGGAATATGCTGTGGTTTGAAGAGCTCTTCTCGATACTTCTGGATATACCCAGTCTCTACTTCACCCGCGACGAACGCCGGACTGACGCACATCTTCTTGAGAAATTCAATATTGGTCACCGGTCCTGCAATTTCGTAACTTTCAAGTGCGACCTTTAGATTTTGCAATGCTGTCCTCCGGTCGGGACCCTTGACGATGAGCTTGGCAATCATCGGGTCATAGAAAGACGAGATCTCGTCGCCTGCCGCAAAGCCAGCATCGATGCGGACTGTTTCGGTAGGTGTCGGCGTGCTGAGATGAAGCAGGCTTCCAGAATCGGGTACAAAATTCATGTCCGGGTTCTCTGCGTATATGCGCGCTTCGATGGAATGACCCAAGCTCTTGATTCGCTCATGAATATCTTGTTGTGTAAGGGGAAGTGTACCACCTTCTGCGACTGTGATCTGCCATTGCACCAGATCTTCCCCGGTGACCATCTCCGTGACTGGGTGTTCAACCTGCAGCCGAGTGTTCATCTCCATGAAGAAGAACTCTCCAGTATCATTATCGAAGATGAACTCGACAGTACCTGCACCCTCGTATCCGACTGCTAGTGCTGCTGCTCTCGCCTTCTCCCAGAGATCCTGCCTCACGTCCTCTGCCAGGTTTGGCGCGGGAGACTCTTCCAAGATCTTCTGGTGTCTTCTTTGTATGCTGCAGTCTCTCTCGCCAAGTGCAACGCAGTTCCCGTGTTTGTCAGCGAATACTTGTACTTCAATGTGGCGTGGCGTGGTGATGTACTTTTCGATCAGCATGATATCGTCTCCGAATGAGCTGCGTGCTTCAGACTTGGCTGACTCCAACTGTGATGCAAATTCATCCGATGAATTGACGATGCGCATACCTTTCCCTCCACCACCTTTGACTGCTTTCAACAATACAGGATACCCCATTCGATCTGCTTGATCGGCGAGAAACTTTGGGTCTTGCTCAGAGCCATGATACCCCGGTATACAGGGCACGCCTGCAGCAATCATGATCTCTTTCGACCTGCTTTTGTCACCCATGGCATCAATGGCTGGTGAAGGAGGTCCGATGAAGTTGAGTCCAGCATCGGTACATTTCTGAGCAAACGCGGCGTTCTCACTCAGGAAGCCGTAGCCGGGATGAATGCCTTGACAGCCGTTCGCTTTGGCGACCTGAATGATGTAGTCACCGTCAAGATATCTGCTCGGATCGCCCAAGTTGACAGCAAAGGGAGAACTTAAAGCATGCTGGCTATGCGCGTCCGGATCTGTGTATAGTACTGTGGTTCGGATACCAGACTTTGCTGCGGTACGCCCAACTCGAAGAGCTATTTCACCACGATTGGCTATCAAGATTGATTGCAGCGGCTTTCGTTCAATCGCAGCTGCAGTCACAGTCCCCGTCCACCTTCGGCCAGCCTTCCAAGGCAAGGCTACATGTCCGTTCAAGAGTCTGTGCTTGGGTAGCATAGTGGCAGCTTGTTGTTGCCTTCTGTGTCATATCGACCCTGGCGCAGCTCGAGAGAATGCACATAGCGATGGAATGTATACCTTACACGACGTCCCCTCATCTGCCAATGTGCTCGAGCCGAGACACCGAGGGTAACCGCGTGACAGCGCGGAATTGTGCCGAACGTCCAGGCGTGGGCAGAACGCGGAGAAAGCGCGATTGTGATTGCTCCAAGTCATAATATCAGATTCGAATAGATCTTGCTTGGTGATCATGCGCGAAATCATTCCTACGCATCCGAATTGTTAATGTCAGCTTATCCGGTATCGACTCTGTAGCGCGATTGGTGCCCACGGAGAATCGTTGACGTGTAACACGATACAAGCTGGAGCGTATCAGATTCCCATCGGCTAAGCTGCGCGTCGCTTCAGCCTACAGGATTCGAGGTCGGCTTTTCGTACGACAGGTAGTCTTCGGTCCGCCGACTTCAAACACCAAGTCGGAATGCTATCACAGTCTGGTACATGAGCATCCGCTACTCTCGAATTGATCCTTTATCCTTCAATACAGCCGCGCGAACCCGAGCCGAACGTTCACTCACATTCACTTGACGCTACAATCTCGCCATGGCTGACTTCGATGATGATTACGATGACGCATATTACCTCGACGATGACTACGTCTACGTAGATGACAGCTTCGATCTCGCGGATGATTTGGCTGAGAACTCGATACCGGAACCTCCACTTATCGACAGGAAAGAGGAAGATTGGGACGACTTTGACAGCTACGATTACTGGATGGACATTGAATACAACACAGATGAATACTACGATACTCTGCTACAGCAAAACGGTCGGAGTCTCAGACAAGATGCTGGAAAGAAACGGAAAGTCGAACTGAACACAGACGGGGCCGTACCTGCATCTAAAAGACGGAAGGTATCGGCTGTCCAGAGCAAGGGGACCGAAGGCAATGGACTCCATGAGATTACGCCGGTGATATGGTTGCCCTTCAGAGAGACACACCCTTTATGCGACATTTTGCAACCGTACAGGGTATCGTCACCCTACACGCTCTTCTCTGACTGGAGGGAAGTGTTCAGAGACTCGACCGGATTCTTCACCGCACCAAACACTGGCAGAAAGTTGAAGCTGGAGGCTTTGGCGTCAGTAGGCGAAGAGGTGGAGGGAAGAGACAAAGACATGCTGGGCGACGAGGATGAAGGAGATGGAGGGCTCGAGGGCCACGAGGAGGAGGGCGAAGAGGGCGACGAAGAGCAGGACGAGGAAAGCGAAGACGAAGAAGACGACGACCACGAGGGAGAAGAGCTTGGTCTGGATCCGCAACAACTAATGTCAGTCTTGCAACAGAAGTTGTCGGGCTCAGGTATGGGTGGCGCCCAACAAGCGAAGTTGATGGAGACAATCATGTCGACGCTTTCTAAAGGAGGAGCTGGAGGGCTTGAAGACATACTTGGAGAGTTGACCGAAAGCATTCTCGATCAAGCAACACAGGAAGGATCGGATTCGGGCGCAGCCCAATGGCTATCGCAACAGGGTATATCCCTCAACGCGGAAGAGGACCAGCAAGACGATGAGACTCATCAAAATGAAGGGAACGACATGAATGTACCCCCACAAAGCGGTAGTGCGCTCCCTGGACCTTCAACGTCCAAGTCTGACCCGCCAGTCCCCCTATCGCACGACGACATCACGAGCGAAGACCAGAAAGTGTTGAAAGAAATCGAAGCAGCCGAGAAACCTGCTGCGACTTCGAGCAAAGAGCTGAACGATCACAAAGTCAATTCTAAGCAGACGGCCAGCTCCGCACCCAAACACATTCAGAAAAGCAAGGCACCCGTCGCTGCACCCAGGGTCACCAGATCAAGAGCTGGACCAGCGTCGACCAGTGTTGAAAAACCAGCGACTCGCAAACGGAAAGTAGACGTCGATGAAGCAGCAGAACCCGATACCAAGCCTAAAAGACAGGCGCGAAATTTTGCTGCGCCGACTGCAAGCAGTGCCAACAAAAATACTGAGCCAACGAAGAAAACGACAAGGACTACCAGGCAGAGCAAGAAATAAATAGATTGTGTCCAGGAGGGTAGGCATCATTCGCTGCGAACAAATGTCATTTGATGAACACCGTTAGGTTACCCAAGATACTCGGCAAACAATAGATATCTACGTATTTGCTTGCCTTTTATCGTCGACGAATAGTGCTTTAGCGAGGAAAGGTGTGCAAAATTAACAGAGCCTTTCCACCGCACGGCTTATATCTGCGGTATGACATTGCCGGGCTTGTATACAGCAATGATGGCGTGCACAACCCATCAATAATGTGATTTCAATTGGCTTTCCTTAGACCGCAAACCCTGTTTGGCATCTGGGGTCAAATCTAGATTAACGCGCCGTTCGGGACCCGCTGTCAGACGCAGGGCTCACCACGGGATCAGGGTCTTTTGACTGTTTCGCGAATTGCAGCAGCCGCTGACGAAAGAGGGTTTGGCCTATCACAACCCTGTTTTGTGACTGGGGTCGGCGCATCTGTAACCCTCCATAAAGATCACTCGCTGGCGGTCTGGCATTGAGTACACATCCATCCTTCTCTCAAATCAGCTGGTCACAAGATACTCAAGTCAAAAGCACGCGTGTGAGCGATCGCCACATCACCGCTTCACCAACGAAAAATCAGGTGCGTTCTTGCTCATTTGCGCTCACAAAGTCTATTAGAGACATGCATGGGTATATAATAAGACTGCATGGTACACATTCCACGACACCGTCCATAACACAGCCCTGTTCTGCTCGCTATACCTTTTCGTCGTATCCGTTTGGCTCAGGCTAATCAAAATCTATTCGAGTTCGCAGTATCTTGACTCACCTTGGCGCAATAATTAATTTCGTAGAACAGCCACCAAGCCTCACCGCTTCGACTTAACGGCTCGGACTTGGTCTGGCCAAACATTTTGCAACAACAACCACCACATAGCAGTCAGTTCTTTATAGCTACAGCTGAGCGCCTGCATTTCGCTCTGAATTCTGTTCAGAACCCACCACAATCTCCAAAACATGGACCGCCTAGCAGACTACTCATCTTCAGGCGGAGCTATCGGCGCAATTGGCCGCACGATCCTCCGCTTCTTCCAATTCGTTCTCGCTCTCACTGTCGCCGGCCTGTACGGTGTTGATCTTCATGCCGCGCAAAAAGCGCACGTCGGCGCTGATGGCAAATGGGTATTTGCAGAAGTCGTCGCGGGACTCTCCGCCGTCTCGTGTATACTTTACGGCATTCCCTTCTTGAAGAGCTACTGGCTGTGGGCTTGGGACTTTTGTCTCTTGTGAGTATACACTCCATCCATACTTTGAGGTCGCGCCCACTGACATCGTGCTCAGTGCTCTCTGGACTGCTCTTTTCGGCCTCTTTGGTAGCATCTACATCAAGGATCATCCATCCCCAGAACAAAGTGGGCAGATTCGGATGAAGAATGCTGTTTGGGTCGATTTGGCCAACATGCTGCTCTGGTTGATCACATTCGTGTACGGCCTCATCATTTGGTTCAGGAGGAGACAGACTCGTTCCACACACACTGGTCGTGCCATCGTCTAGGACGTCTGGCCGTAATTGCTATGTGTGGGAGGAATCTGCAGGATCTACTTTTCAAGCTGTCTAGCAGTCGGATCTGCTGCCGAAATTCTCCCTGACAAGGGAAGTGCGAGGTGGTTTACTTCATGGCGGGTCGTTTTCTGGTGTGCTTCAATACTCGATACCACTCTGCGTTGTTTATTCAGTTCAATCAGTTCTTCTTTGTATGTCGATCATGAGATTGGTTCTTGCGAAGCGTACACCGTGATGAAGAAATACGAAAGTGTGACAGTTCGTGCAGTACTTTGCATGTGCCCTGAGATCGTTCACCCCTCGCAGACCTCCGGGCGGGCCGGAAGCTGCCGAGTTCCTGCATGACGAAAGCTCTCCAGTCTCCCTAACGTAAAACTGACCCTATACCTTCTCAATGATCGTCTCGGTCCATGATCAGGACCTCCCAAAACTCCAGTCACCCTCGATTGATCTATTCGCATTCGACCCTTCCCGGCTGCGAGCGACATGACCAAGCACCACACATGAATCCCAGGATCACGACATGTTCAACCTTCAATCCTTCGTCCAGAAGGCGCAGACGTTTATTGATACTAATGTCGCGCCCTTGAACCTTTCCTCCGACAGGAAGCCTTCGAAATCTGCCTTGTTCCGCCATCAATTCCATCTACCAGATTCTCAAAACCCTCTTCACGAAATCACGGCGGAGCTGACCTTAGCGACCAAGGCAGGTGCCAAATCCGCTGGCGGGCGTAAGAGCTGGGAAAAGGAGAATTGGGATAAACCCGGTGGAACCCACTATGTCGGTAGGCTACATCTCAGCGAGCAATTCCTGTGTTTCTCGACCCAAAACACCAGCTTCGCGTCGACAGCTACAACCTCCGCATCTACTACATTCACTGGTCAGACGAATGGCAATGGGCCGGCGGGCAACGGATTCACCCTCCCTTTGTGTGCAGTCAGGCGGGTCGAGCGGCTACACAGTCAGACCAACGAGTTCGCCCTGTCGATAAGCACTTGGAATGGGTATCCCGCACCGGGCGAGACGAACCCAAAGGCGCCCAAGTCTCAGGGCAGCAAGACGTCGCCAGCAGCGCCAAAACTCGTGATCCAGTTAGCGGGCAGTCGTCAGCACTGCGAAAGGTTTTGCGATGGGCTCAAGAAAGGGTTGCGCGAGGGGCTGCGCGAAGTGGAGGGGATGAGGCGGGTCATCGAAGGGTGCTACTCAGAGTACATGCTGGCGGCCGAGGCTTTACGGCGGCTGAAGACGGAGCCAGGGGTACCACAAGCCGCGCTGTCCGAGACCTCAGCCCACGATGAACCCACGCCACCTGACACTGGTCTCGGGACGCTCTTCAAGTATCCCGGCGATGCCAAGAAGCTGCGCGATAAGGGCAAGATGCGATTGTGGTACGAATATATGAGGGAGAATGGACGAAATGTGACACTGGTGCGACAGCCCGACCTTCCGCGATTGATCAGAATTGGCCTGCCGAATCGACTGCGTGGCGAGATCTGGGAGGTCACGTCGGGGGCCTTCTACATGAAGCTTCAAAGGCCGAAATTGTATCAAGAGACACTGGCGAAGCATGACGGAAAGACATCGCTAGCTACCGAAGACATTGAGAAAGACCTCAACCGAAGTCTGCCAGAGTATCCTGGCTTTCAAAGTGAAGAGGGTATTGGACGGTTACGGCGAGTCCTGACCGCTTACAGCTGGACAAATACTGATGTCGGGTACTGTCAGGCCATGAATATCGTGGTGGCAGCTCTTCTAATGTGAGTTGATTCAGATTGTGACCCAAGTGATACTAACAGACAAAAGCTATCTCTCGGAAACACAAGCTTTTTACGTCCTGTCGGTATTGTGTGATCGTCTGCTGCCGGGATATTACTCAACAACTATGTACGGCACTCTCCTGGATCAAAAAGTGTTCGAGTCACTGGTCGACAGGACGCTACCGATCCTTTCCGAGCATCTTCATAAGTCAGATGTTCAGCTTTCCGTCGCATCTCTTCCATGGTTCCTCTCCTTGTACATCAACTCCATGCCTCTCAATTTCGCTTTCCGCGTTCTCGATGTATTCTTTCTCGAAGGGCCCAAGGTACTTTTCCAGGTCGGTCTCGCCATCCTTCGCATCAACGGTGAAGAACTACTTGACGCCGGAGATGACGGTAGCTTCATCTCTGTTCTGAAGTCCTTCTTCGCACGTCTCGGAGATTCTGCACATCCCAAGTCCGAGAACCCGAAGCTTCGGGCAATTACCAATTTCCAGGCTCTTATGGTCGTTGCCTTCAAGGAGTTCTCTGGCATCACCCAAGCCACAATTACCGATCTCCGGGCAAAACACAAGGATGCGGTACTTGACAACATCGAGACATTTGCGAAACGAACATCTATTCGCAACCTTGGTCCCGAAAGCAAGAAGCTCAGCTCGAACGACCTTGGGTTTCTTTATGACCGGTACTACGGTACACTATACGAGAGGCAGCAACGCATGCAGATCATTCAGGAAGAGACAGATCGTCGCTCCAAGGCAGCCAAGTCGAAAGCAACAGAAGTCGTCACTGGCGTACCAGGTAATGCACCCGAGATGGGACGCGTGGGCTTAGGACCTAGTCCTACTCTCATGGACTACGATGCCTTCCGCGAGTTCCTGGCAGGTCTTTCCAGATGGGCTATTACAGATTCCCCGTCATCGCCACCAAGAGACCAATCACCTGAAAAGCAGGGAACCCTTTTTGCCACGTTTCGCAATCGAAGCAAGTCATTGTCGCCATGGGGTAACGGTCCGGAACCAGCAGACCACGACTTCATGCAAAAGCTCTACAAATCATGGTTGGCGCAGGGTGGAGATTCATTGACCTTGCAGGATGTTGTAGCAGGTCTGGCACGCATCAAAGGGCAGCCCGATATCATGCGTAACATTGCATATTTCTTCGAACTCTACGATACCGATAAGGATGGCAAAGTCGACAGAGAGGGCATTCTCAGCATCTCTGAAGGCCTGCTATTCCTCTCGCGAAGAGGAATGCACCCCGGGTCGACCAACGCCTCGACTGAGACTCTTGCACAGCGAGAATCTATTGACGGAACACATACAAGGAGTATGAGTAGAGACGAACAGTTTCTCGGCGCCATCTCCGCCTTCATTCGCAGGTGCTTCGAGTATGCTGACCCAGGTAAGGTGTCGGAAGGGAACGAGGAGGGTTTGCTGGATCTTGCGGAGAAGATTGAAGACTCAAGGATATCTGACAACGAGCCTAACAGCAAGCACGACAAGGATCTATCTTTCGGGCAGACCACTGGCAACAAGAACGCCTCAGCCAATGCCGCACTCGATCCGGAGAACCCGTTGCACTTGACACTGCCAACATTCCGAATGTTGGTCCTCGCCGACGAGAACCTCGAAGCTTTCTTCGACAGCGGTTTTCCGAACTCCTTCCACCTCGCCGATGCGCCGCTAAGATCTTCTATCATCACAACAGCTCCTAACCTCTCCGCTTTCGCTGCCACACAAGCAGGACTACCAACACACCGATCCGATACCCAACAAATGGTCTCCACAGCAGGACCAGGCGCTGGCGTCGTCGCTCCCGGCAAAGGCATCCGCGGTATGCTCGATAATATCGTCACCGACGGCATGAGAGTTGCTGCAGAAGTAAAGCGACGAATGGACGAAGCACAGAAAGAGCTTGATCGAGGAGGAGTCACACGCGGCACCGAAGAAGATGACGACGATGATGAAGATGAAGGCGGCAGAGATCTCCTCGAAGGAGCAGATGCGGAAGCGGGTGTCGCTGCTGATCAAGGACAGAAAGGCGAGGGGCTAGGTTTACTGGACGAAGCGATTGAGAAAGAGGTCAAGATTGACAAGGGCAAGGGACGGGAAGTTGTGTCGCCGGTGGAGTCGACCAACGAGGACAAGGAAACGGTCTTTGAACGATGATGATATACCACGGTCTGCTTATCGGCCAGCACACAAATGATCTATAACGCTTCCCTACCATACGTCTTCTCTCGGTAGTCCACCGTAGTCGTCTCTTTTGTGTAAACTAAATTTCACAACGAATTGACGCTCATCTGGACGATTTGTATGCCTAGCAATCGAGCCATGGCTAACAAATGTGTGTCGGTCCAGAAGCCTGAGCTTGCTGACGTAGTAGTAGGTATCATAAACGATCCTGATCCTGGCGTAATAGCTGTGAGTTGAGTCCTTGACTACGGTACGATCGGGGCTACGCCTGTGGATGACGTCGAAGAGTTAAAAGGTACTGTGACAGAGAAATTCGCGGTCGAAGTGATTTTGGACGGTGGTAGCTGATGTCGAATCAAGGTAGATCACATCAACTGTCATCGATGGAGAGTTTGTGCACTCGTAGGTACTGTATCAATCTTACGAACAAGACGTACGGAGTTTACCAGTAACCCACTCAACGGTCGATCCATTGGAGTGATAATGCCCTGTTTTGTTCCAGATCACGATCAAGGCAAGCAAGTTTCACATACATCCACTCGGCATATCTATCCAGTAATATTCAGATCTCGATACATTCAATTTTTCACAAGGTATCACTGCTAGTAGCGTGTCCCGAACGCCGTTGAATGCAGTGTACTATCATTACTCATGACATCAAATCGCTTTTCTCTCCCTTCTCCGCGACTGACCAGGTTCACCAACAGCGCGAGTCTAAACACCCCGGAAAATCCTAGTGAATAAGAACCAAACCGCGCCGATCCAGCGAATGGCACTCAAGACCACAACGCTGTACAGCACGACAGCCATGTAAATCGTGCTCCTCTGGTTCTCCGTCTCGTCTTGCGTGCTCGTCCCGATACTGACCCGCTCGAGTCCACCTGTATTGAGAACGACAGCGGCCAAGGCCAAGTTCGAGAACATCCAGCTCAGCACAACGGCTGATCGGAATCCCTTGTAATAGTCCTCGTGCTTTTCCTGGTCCGACATGATCTTCTTCGGCACAACGTACTTGGTCGCGAATGCGCGGAGTTCTGCTTCGTATTGAGAGTTGAGATCGTGGTCGTCGGTGGGGAGGGAGACGTCGACTTTACCACCAGGCTTGGTGGTTGCGGTGGGCAATTTCTCCGGTTTGTCGTCACCTTTCGTACCCCAAGTGATGTCGTGTGTGTTGCAAAAGGCGTAGACGTTGAGAATGTTGATGTAGGTCGGCGTGAGCAGTAGATACTGAATGAAAGAGGTGAACATGTGCCACGGATCGAGGAACATGATCGAGGCGACAAAGTATAGAACGTATGTAGCCATCATGGAAAGGATCAAGGTTCTGAAGAGATTGTTGGTGAAGAGGTCGACGAATGTGAAGCCTTTCTCTGCCACTTGTTGTTGCACTGATTTGACGGTGATAAAGACCGTAGCAAACATCAGGTATGCCATGAGGACTGCCCAAAAGTAGACCTGGGTCATGTAGAATTTGTTGGAACCTTGAGGTCGATTACCGAGTGCCAACACGAAACACGTGATAAGTGTCGCCAGATAGAGGAACTCAAAGACAATGGAGAGGATGTTGCCAGGCGGAAAACCGAGACTCGCGTCGGATAACGAAGTGGTCAGAATACGGAAGACGAGGAAGAAGTTGCCCTGTCACAAGTTAGCGCACCGCATGCATTCTCGAGACCGATTAGACTCACGATAGCAAACCAAGCAAATAACATGCTGATCAGCTGGTAGAAGAATTCAACCATGAACATGATGTTGCGGACAAAGGAGTGGTTGCTTCGGAAGATTTGGTAGAAGTGAGCCAAGGCGTAGACGGCAGCGAAGAATGATCCGTTCAGCCAACGTCTTCTTTGGAGAATGAAGTCGGACATCTCTGTCGGAACGTCAGTCTCACCAGTGGCAGACTTGACGTATTGGAGGATCCAGGAACAGTTGCGTTTGGAAACCAGCTCGAAACAGAGAATACGATCTTCGGCGAGGTACATATTTGCGGTGAAGATACCAGCGTTTGCACCATGCATCTTCTCACCCTTGAAGTACTTCTCAAGCGGGCCCTGGCCGGTCTTGTCGTTCTGCAGCGCGACATATCTGTAGGCAGAGAAGGCACCTGGCAAGACGGTAATGAAGCCGAACGCCGATTCGAGAGGCTTGTCCAGGATATTACTCATCTTGTATTCGAAGTTCTGCGCAGCGACCAGCGGGTTGAGCAGTGCCTTTCCTCGCGACAACATGGCTTTGATCTCACCACAAGCACCGCCGCACATCGGCTCGACGTCGAAGACCTTCCAGAGTTTGTAGATTGAGTCGCGCCCCGGTCGAGTACCGGCATCGATGAGAACGCAAATGTTGGGATCCAGAACTTGACCAAACGCTTGGAAGAACCATCTATGCGAGTTGATCTTCTTTTGGTTCTTCTCCTTGAGACAGAAGAGCATCTGAACCGGTGTGTTGCCCTTCTTGACCTGTACCACATGGTTCTTGATTTCCATGGTCATCTGAGAGGTGTACTCGTAGATATGAGCGGTGACATCTTTTCCATTGACCTGCTGCTTCGCAATGCCATCTTGGTACACACCCATGGCGGCCAACACAGCTCTTGTCCTGGGATTGATCTTTGCACGTCCGTCGCTCACGACGCAAACAACAATCTTTTTCCAGGCATCCTTTCCCCAGGTCTTGCTGCTATTCCGGGAATTCATAAACTCAATGTTTTTGATCACACCCATCATTGTCCGCGCGAAAAGCTCGTCCTCCTCGTTGTACATGGTAACCACAATGAAGAGTTCGGTATGCCTTGGTTTGGCGAAGAGCTTTTGTCGCAATGTAAACTGCTCATCATAAAAGTCAGCTGGATCGCAAGTCGCGGCGGTGTATCGCATGTGAGTATATTCGTCTCGCTCGGGCGGTTGGACGTGGTCGATTTGATTGAGCAATCTTGGAGGTACTGGACAATCGAGGACGAGGTTGCCTTTGAACAGTTGGACTTCTTTGACCGTTTTCCATCTGCGAATCGGCGCGGCGGACGGCGGTGGTTGATTGTATGCATTCTCGACATCATGCTGCGATTGCTCGACGGGGGTTGGCATCTGATGTGGATCTGGCCCGTATGTATTGTCAGGGGCCAACATTGGCCTTGTGTCCACCTCATCTTGCCAGTATTGGCCTTGGTGTCCATTGTATTCGTTCAAGGGAGTCGAATCGTCGAAAGGTGTGACTGGAGCTTGTGGGTGATATGGTTGGTTATAGTATGCATCGTGGTGGTCTTCTGGATTGAGGGCGTAGCCATGACCGCTTGGCTGAGATGTTGGGTTATAAGGATGAGTGGCTTCGTAGCCTTCATTGTGGCCGTAGGTGCTGGGAATATTCTCCACGGAGTACTACGACCTTGTCAGCGGCGCCGGTCAACACACTTCCTTCCATCACATACTGTTGGCTGCGCTTGTAATCTATCGCCTGCTCTTCCCGCTACCGGTCCCATTGGCATCTCCAAATGACTGTTGTGGTAGCCTGTATCTTGCATGTTGTAGGACTCAAGGGGATGACCTGGTGACGGAGTTCTGGCCATTTGCGGATGTTGTATTATTTGATTGTCGACGAATGGATTCTGCGGATGCGCTCCGTATGGGTCGTCGTCTTCTGGACTGTGACCACCTCCGTAGCCTGTTGAAGACTGTCAGTCATCACGTTTCGATATACTAGTCTGCGACAAACGGGGTCGTCAGAGAGTGCGCGGTGCGACAACCAGCGAGTCGGGACCCGTGGCTGGCCTGGAATGCGCGTGCGCCCACGCAATGCATGGCCTCTCTAACGAATCCGAGCCATCTGATAGCTTCTCACATACCGAGTCGATTGTAAGCCATGGTCGTTGCTCGTTATCCGAATGCCCAATAGCTGATCCCCCTTTTCCCAGCAATTCTGAGTCGAAATTCTGATGCGGCAGAGTGTCTGAGAATGAAGGATGTGCAAAACGGATTTAGTGGATTGCTGGACGATTCCGACACAGCGAAAAGGAGGCTGATGGACAGCTGAGTCTCACAGTATGATTGCAGGACCACTTTCTGTTTACTGCGGCTGCAGATCCCCGCAATTTGGTTGTCCGAACGAAGATGGAGCTCAAGATTCCCAATCGCCCACGAATGATATGCGATGAGACGATATTGTGGTTTGTACTTGAGAGCGAATGGTATTCGAATGGAGTCGAAGAGTACTATGAATTGTCGAAATACGAGCGCAGAGAGTGATCGTGTTGAGTCCATGTACTCAGCCTTATCCAACACGCAAGCAGCCCAGCAACGATGGTGGACCCTGAACTCAATAATGTACTTCGCCTTGTACCGTTACGCAAAGGACAACTCTCAGGAGAAGATTTCGTGACGGGCCGTACGGGGTACTCCACTGGGCTATGAATAGCGGTCACTCAGCCTGTGAGTACCGTACAGATTCACCTCGACTACAAAATCCTGTAGCACCGGAGGCGTGAGTAGCCCAGTTGCGGACGTGAGATCAGCTGCACGCTGCGCTCCATTATGTGTGTGTTCTCAAGGTGAACTCGAACGCTCCTGGGCTGACCTGTACAGCTTGGTGGACCCGCAGAAAGTACTTGTTCCCAATTGCAGGCTTGACAAGTAGCCGTGTCGAAGTCATACCGTACATGCGGCACGAAAACAGAGCATCGTCAGACTGTAGAGACTCAGTCCTGCATTCAGATCATTCTAACTGCATGCTCCACACCTACGCTACGGGTCGTGTAGAAACGAAACAAATCATTAGGAGCAAGTAAGCTTCTGATTGATGTACTTCTAACAAATCTGATATCCTGGTAACTAGTAATTGAACTCTCTCAACATCGCATGATCTCTGCCGCCGAAAAACCTCTTATTCCTCCACTGATAGTAGAATCGCAATCCCAGACAACCCACTGCCACGAAGAAGAGCAAAGCAGCATTGGTCCAGTGACCGGTCGGGTATCCCTTCTTTACCTCGTCGGCCTTGTAGATGAAGACTCCGACAATCTGGCCCGGAGCACCAAATGAGACGTTCAGCGCGATCGCCAGACCAGCAGCAGCGGTGGTGTGCATGTTACTCGACAGCCAGCCAAGAAGCGGAGGAATACAGGCGAAGGCTCCACTCGCGGCGACAATCAGACAGCCGTAGCGGGCCGAGTAAGCGGTTGGGGGTAGAAGCGCTGATGCCATAAAGCCAGCGGCGCCGATTGTGCTGAAGACAGCCGAGTGAAGCGCTCGAGCATTAAAATAGTCGGCTGAGTATGATGCCGCCAGAGTGACAACATAAGCCACTGCATACGGTGGGACAGTCACCAGCTGTGCCTCGAGATTCTTGAATCCAAGACCAGCGGTTATCGTAGGTGTGAACAGTGACAAAGATGAGAACGGCGCCGAAATGCCAAAGTAGATGGCGTAATGACCCCAAAGTCTCCAGTCCAAGAGAGTGGCCTTCGCATCTGCCCATGTCATGGATTTGGCCGCTCCAGAAGATCCATGCTTGGCTAGGCGAGCGCTTGCCAACGCTTTTTCCTCTGGCGACAACCAACGCGCCGTTTCAGGATAGTCGGGGAGCAGAAACCAGACCAATAGTGCAGATAGAAGAGAGGGAATGCCTTCAAGAACGAAAAGCCAGCGCCAGGCCGACAAACCGCCTGTACCATCCATGTGGCCGACACCGAACGCAATGGCGCCACCGAATGCTCCAGCGAGAGTAGCCGAAGCCAGGATCACAGCGACCCGAAACGCCCTCTCTTCCGGACGATACCAGAAAGTGAGGTAGTAGACCAGGCCGGGGAATAGACCAGCTTCGAAGACACCCAACAAGAAACGAATGACCGTCACGGTTGCAAAGTTCTTTGAACCACCGAGACCCATGGTGCATGCGCCCCAAGAGAGCATGAGGAAGGCGATCCAACGGCTTGGTCTCATCTTCTTGAGCATGTAATTCGATGGAACCTCGAAAAGAGCATAAGCGATCAGGAATATCATGAGTGCGAGGGTGTATTGGTAGTTGGTCATGTGGGTTTGCGAGAGGAGATCATGTTTCTTGTCGGAGTTGAGCGTCTTTGCATTTCCTGCGAATTGTCAGCGAGGCGCAGATCCGTGTGTTCTGATATGTACCAATGTTCGATCGATCCAAATAGCAGAGCAAGTAGATGCCCGCAGACAGGGGCACAATGCCTAGGTCTTGACGGCGAACAAGCTTGCGCTGGGCATCCAGAGGTGGTTCAACTTCAGTCTGGTCGAGGTAGATGTCGTGACCTTTTTCGCCTGCGTCGGCCGCGGCAAACGAGCCACTTGACTGCACATTCATTGTCGCACGAGTGTTGACGAGTCCCCCAGAAGCACAGCCGGCTGAACAAACATGGGAGACGAAGGCCCTGATATAGAGGCCATGGATGCCTCGGAGACCCCGTGGGGTGGTACGAAGTTGGTGGATGAAGAGGGGAAGGAGATGCAGCCCCACCAATTGAAGTAAATCAATTGGGTCAAGCCCTTGTTGAACGGAGAGCTTCCGACGGTGAATTACCTTTCCTAGCTGAGCTCCGAGGACGGTCATGATCGTTGCATACCATACCTCGACATAATTGCCTGGCCCACTGAACGCTACTGTAGTACCGAGTCCATGGTGTTCTTGCCAATGGCCGTGAAAAGACCCGCCATGGAACGATGAGTTCCTTGAAAGATGCGGCTCTTCCAAGAAATCATGTTAAATCGGTTCATCGGAGCGTGCCCACGTCAGAATGAATACATGTAGGTAGTCTGAATCGTTCAAGTACAGTGTACATGTGCAGAAAGACGGAACATGGCCGCTCGCGTACAGCCACAGAATGCGTCTGACTCACGTGAGTGGACCTGTTCGGGCGTCGCAGCACGAACAGTAGTCCACATGATTCATGAGCTGGCGTGCTGGCTCCAGGTGCCTAACGCGAAGCGCGTGTCGGTCGTGCCAGACGGAAGGAGCGAGTACGAGGGAAAAGGCTGGGTACTTGAACAACTGCTCGCACACCAGCGCGACGACGCTCGCGACGACGCCCGCGAGAGCGACGGCGAGAGCGACGGCGAGAGCGACGGCGAGGTCGATTGAGGTCTACACCAAAGGCTGCGTTCCGAGCACACTGAGAGTACCTGATGTAGAGAAGAGCTCGTTGTGATACCACGTCAAATCAGGTGATCGCTGCATCAAAATTCCGAGCTTCAGACAGATGAGTGGTCATCCCATTGATTGCTCAAGTACCACGAGTTCCTGGCTCATGTCTGGTACGAGCACAGCTCGGGTTTGCTCGAGTCAACAACGTTGTGTATGCTCATATCGTCTTTCACATCCGAGATCTGGCTCAACACGGGGATCTGTCAGGTCGGGAGGTATCGCTCGTATTCTATGGTGTGCAGATTCTATATCATAAATTCGCAATTTGTTCTTCGACCTCGTCTGTCATGTTCATACAAGACATCTTCCATTGATCTGACATCTACCTGACAAGAAGAGCACTCATACCAGCGACAGCAGAGGCAATCATGAGAGTAGCACGGCCGTAGTTCAGGGAGATCCACTTGCTTTGCAGCCTTCTCAACTCCTTCTCGTTCCTGCTGTACGACTCGCTCTTGACCTCACCGCTCTTCTCAGCCTCCTCCAATCTCGAGGCCAAAGCAGCCTGGTTTCTGTTCAATGGAACCATGATGAGGAGCGCATATGCAGTGGTAGCGACGCTGAGACCGGTTGCGAGGGCCAGACGAGGGAACTTGTGCGCGGCGAGGACAGCGTCGCGGCTGTAGTAGTAGGTCAAGCCGGTCATGACGAGGTTGCCGAGTGTGCAGAAGGCGTTGAGTGGTGGGAAGAACTTCTCGCTGTTGTGAAGGAGGTAGGCGGTCTGGTGGCCGGCGTAGTGAGATGGAACATATGGGACTTGAAGCATTGGCATGATCAAAGGTGACTGGAGAACAGAACCACCTGGACGATATTAGCGGGTGCTACGAATGTCAAGGGGAAGTTGCTGACCGAAGTTGACGGCGGCGCCGAGGGTGGTAAGGATCTGGATGGGCTCAATGAAGCCTAGGATCTCGTGTGCGGTGACCATGATGGCGGTTGTATGGATGGTAGTCTATGTGTGAGAGGTTGTAGAAGGTGTTGTTGATGATTGGAAGGAAGAACCTGCAGCTCGAGCTGCGTCTGACAGGACTTATAAACGAAGCTCAACACTCTACCTAGCTATCCGAACCTTGCTCAATGCTCACATCCCATGCCACGAATAGCTCTCGGGCAATCGGCCCCGCACATACCGGAGAATTAACCTACCTCGATCCGGACTTTCACGTGAAAGCTCGAAGGGACTGCCATGGCGTATACATCTGTCTGCTGTTTGCCAAGCATGTTTTCAAGCAGCCTTTAAGATATGTCGCTATTGTTCGACAGTTCTGCCTTTGACCATTCGCTACATGAGACGATGGAGACTGTGGTAAACGCAAAGACAGATGGAGAATGACCAAGCTCGTGCCACAAACTCGTATGCCGATGATGATCTGCGAAGCCGACGCCGATTCAGCGTAGCGTTTCGGAGAATTAATCATGCCCAACATCAAGAATGAACTCGTTCTTTGTCCATGGAATATTTTTTGAGCGACAGGGTGCGCTGGTCGGCATTTGCGCGTAGCTGAGTACTCTTACTGGCGGTTTGACCAGGTAAATAGGTATAGATCTGAACTCCGCCCATCTCGCAGAACCGCTTGGCACCAGAGCTTCCAATCTGTACCTACCGTCCATCTCCGCATCATTCAGTCCATCGGTCGCACCATTACATGTACATGTAATAATGCGCCCTTTATGGTCTCTTTGTTCCTCTTACGACTGAACGACTTCATCGAAAGATCTGTCTCTTGAGAAATGACTTTTATTCAATGGGGTATCTTAAACTGCTAGGGTTGACCAAGCCGGCAAACATAGCCAAAGGGTATTGTTGAAAACAAGACAAGCCTTCACTGCACGCTGTACTGCGACCTCGCTACTACGAACTTCTCCTTCCCATAGGCTCGAAAGGAAAGATGGCAGCAACAATGGCCATGACAACATACAGCGCAGCACAAATGAAGATCGGTACCGGTGTCGACGTGTTCGCTGCGGTCGCAATTCCTGCACTCACAATACCCATGATTCGGTTGAAACCGATGGCGATACCGTTACCTGTACCCCTGTGCGCGGATGGGAGTACTTCGGGAGTATAGGCATAGAGGGTTGCGTAGTAGATGTTGAGCGAGAAGCTGATGGCGCAGGTGAAGCCGATGTTCTGGTTCTCGGTGCGTACTTGAGTGTATGCAAAAAAGAACACCATGGTCATCAGTGCGCCGATGATCATGGTGCCTCGACGACCCCAGAAGAAGCGGCTGCGGCACATGTAGCCTGCCAGGATTGGGGATGGAATGGAGGAGAAGTTTGCAAGAGCATAGTTGCGCCATGTCAGGTAAGCGGACCCGGAACCAGTCGCAGCGCCTCGAGTTGCGAGGTACGTTGGCAGGAAGACGTTGTACAGTGGATATGCAAGTCCTGCCCAGTCAGTGCTTGTTCAAAATTGTGTAGACGGCTCAGTACTAACCGATCAGAAGCCATGAAAACCAAATCAACGAGGTTGAAAGTGCGAGCTTCCTCGTAGCGAACAGTCCCGTGAGATGGACGCCTATCTCAGCAAAGGAGAAAGAGAATCGCTTCTTCGCATGCGTTGGTGTGCCACCACTCTGACTGTTGATAGTACCGCAAGCTTCCATATGCTCGATAGTGAGGCTGCATTGGCGGTTATACTTCTTGGCAATGAACTGAAGAGTCTCGACGCATTCGGCATCACGGCCCTCACCGACCAGAAACTTCGGTGTCTCGCGGAGGTTGATCACGGTGATACGCAGAATCGACATGACGAATACCAGCGCTCCGTTGGCATACCAGACGTATCGCCATCCCTTGTTGTTGTCGTATGTACATGTCGCAGCACTTGTACAGGCCGAAGAGTAGTTTGGCAGAAAGGCCCAGGCGAAAAGACCCGCAACCAATTGACCAACACCCCACCAAGCGGCCATCAGAGTCAGAAGCCATTGGTCCTGCGACGGGAGATACTCAAGGAAGACTGCAGTGTCCAATACCAGGTTCCCGCCCGCACCGAACGCTGCGAGACATGTGAACAGACCGAGCACGATCCAGTTCGGGGATGCGCCTGCCACAATGGCAAAGACGGAGCAGATCATAAGGGACGTGTTGAAGGCGAATTTGCGGCCAATGACATCTGCTGAAAGGCCCCAGAAAAGAGCCCCGACAAGCATACCGACGTAGACAGCGATGGTTAGGCCTGCATGGAATGATGGTCTGAATTCATAGGCCGCCTGAGTTGCGACGATAGACTGGACGAGGAGGATCTGAGAATCAACCGAGTATCTGGATTGGTCAGTCAAATTTGTCTTTCTTTGTCCAACTGGATCACCCCGAGCAGGACGTTGACCAGTCGCTTCATCGTGAGAGACCAGAACATTGTAGGATCCCTTCGATACCACGCCGCTCTGCGCCTTCCTCATTCCCGGTATCTTCTTCCATGCTCTTGCGATCCAGAGAAAGATGAACTCACCCAAAGCCATTCAAGCAAAACAGCTTCCAGTGGTATGGTGTGAAACCAATTTGGTCAATGGCATTGTTCACGAGATGCATCTTGGCGTTCAGTACGGGGTCCAAGTGCTCTCGTGAAAGGATATCACTCTTTCCTAGAGAAGAGACATCATCGTCGAAGATCTGCTGGTGAGCCGAAGACTCAAGATCCTTCTTATCGGGGGGACTTGAAGACGCCATGGTGCTGTCGCGTGTCCAGCGCGGGGCAGTCAGGAAACGAGAAAAGGTATCGCGTGATGAGGCTCGAGGTATGTGTTGCTCGTAGTCTGGCGTAGTCGAATTAGTCCTGAATCGTTCGAAAAATACGATGATAAGGATTGGAACAACAAAGTGAGACAGGAAACAGCAGAATACTTATCTTAATGTGGCAGAACAGGCTATCTCACCACGCGACACAAGAATTTGCACCAATGATGTTGGTCAGATCTGCACCAATCCCAAGAGGTCGGCTAGAAGAGCACGTGGGAGAATGAAGCCGACAGCTGGTTGGAGGAACGCGGGTTGAAAGCTGGGTAACTTCTCGTGCGGGGTCGCGAGAAGTGTAACAAGCCCGACGCCGCAGGTCGAAACATGATGAGATTGAGGACTGAGCTGCATCGGGTGAGGCCATCGTAAGGTATATTTTCGTGCCATGCCTGATGCGCACGTGCTCGACCAAATCACCAAGTTATGGCTCGAAAGTGTTCTTGAAAATCGTCAAACGCAGTTTTGTATTAGCAGGTGTCTGCGGTCGTGGCAGCTTTCGAGTCTCAGGCCAAGAGGCGGCGAGCTCCGGCGATCTATATGTACATACCCGTCCGCTGCCTGAACGTGAAAACGACATCTTGGGCAACAACTTGACCACCATCAGTGTTTCGTATCCAATCGTAGTCTGGATGCAGGGCGAACTGGCTCTTCGAAAGCACATCGGGGCAGGACCAGTCGCCGACTGCGCGAAGCGGTCTTGGCAGGAGCGGTGATTGGCACGAGTCACCGAAATCACCGTTTGCGGCTTTGGGGCTGTCAGGTAAGGCAGGTTCTATTCGAGCCGAGGTAGTTGAGGTACTGTATACATGTACTTGACGTGAGTACATGTATTTATAAGCAGGCCGCACAGCTTGTTAGAAGACCGCCTACTTTAAGTGTTCTCATGTGCATTACTAACACCAGCGCGCTTCTATTCTCACGTCAACCGACATCGCGGTGTATCACTCTTCAACGTCACTCACTTCGCAATGTCTGATACATTATGGTCGTGCTCAGAGCTAAATCCAAACAAGCTCTACCCCTGGACCGAACGTCCAGGGCCTCAGACCCAAAATCAATGCCGCAGTGCAATCAACGGTCCGCTTTGACCACTGCTCCTGTATCTCGTCAATGACAGCACGCGTCTGCGCTCTCATCAGCAAACTTGATCACATCTGCTCCAACCTTGACATGTTCAGTCGAGCTCTTCGTTTGGTACTCATGGGCGGCCAAAGATGTCCACGGCAATCAGACGAATGGTCATCAAACATCGCAACGCGAGCGAAAAGCAGAGCCTGCGGCCACCAGGACTCGAGCCGCATCTCCAAGCCCTTGAGTCGTCTAACGGCTGCTGTGCATCAAGTCCCCTATCACCTACTCAGACTTATACAAGGTAAGAGAGGCCCACAGAGAGCAAACCTTGTAGGTCGTCCATTCCAACTCGCACATCACTGATCACTTATTGGACTCACATTCATCTCGGCACTACCTTCATGCTCTAGTCATCGCGTGCCAGACCTCGAATAAACACAATAGCTCCAGTCGACGTCGTCACCGAATATGGACAGCGTGAACAAAAACAGTGAAGCGGTGTCGTTACCTACTTGGACAGGTAGTGTTCAAGGGCTCTACAACAAGCGCTCTCGACGCCCTCGAGCTATACGTCTGCTCGCACTCGTATCCATTGTCGGATTCATCTACCTACTCACAGCGCAGTCCTCGCTGTCGGTCTTCGGAGGGAAAGATGATGCAGTTGCGTTTCAGGAAGTCAGGTCGTCCAGTGATTATGCACAGCAGAGAAGAGCAAAGAAACAACAATCACTCGTGTCGGGGAACAAGGGTGAGACGGTGGAGGCAGATATCATTTATCCTCTTCGGATCGAGCCCACGAACAAGGACAGAGAGACTGTTCAATTCGAAACAAGTCTTAGGATTGTTCTCGACAACACTCCTACTGAGACGCAACTTGAGCGACTGCTCTCGCCGATCCAGGAATCTGGTAAGCAACGGTTGCAAGACACCGCTCTCCGAGCTCGCGCACTCAAATCTATGCTTGAGCCTTGGGAAGATCTCCACCTGGTCAAAGAACAAGACAAGACTCACGTTCGCGACGACATCCTGAGATATCTCCAGCAAGCGGATGACCTGTCCAGTATAAGCACGACTGACAGCAGAGCCGAGATGATCCGATCTTACGAGAACTATCGTTCGGCGGTTGCGAAGCTTTCTACCCTACTCTTCCCATGGACCGCTCCATACTTTGCCGATCACATGACCCTACACGCTCACATCCGCCATGGAGGCCGTGGCATCGTCATGTCCGCCGGTAATCGCCACATCAAACACCTGCTGACGTCGATCAAATCGATCCGCCAGCTGGGCTGCAACCTACCCATCGAGATCATGTATCTTGGAGAAGCTGATCTCACGGACATCGCACGTACCGAGCTCGAGACCTTACCTGGGGTGGTGACTCGTAACATGAAGACAATGATCAACGACAAAGGATGGGCTTTGAAAGGCTGGTCCGGCAAATCACACGCCATCCTACTATCATCCTTCCGCGAGGTGCTGTACGTTGACGCAGACGTTCTTTGGCTACAGAATCCGGCAGTATTGTTTGACGAGACAGCATACCTCAACACCGGAGCGCTTTTCTTTTATGATCAAATCATTTCTCCAGAATCGCAATCGAGGCGCCAATGGCTGCAAGAAGTTCTTCCAAAACCGATATCAACGCACGTTACAGTATCTCGTTTATGGACTGGAGAGAGCAATCGCATGCAAGAGTCGGGAGTTATCGTCGTCGATAAATGGCAGCACTTCATGGCGATCCTGTTCGTGACAAGGATGAATGGACCAGATCGAGACGGCAACAGGGAAAAGGGGATTGTTGGAACCTACGACATGATCAACAGCGACAAAGAGACGTTCTGGATTGGCTTCGAGGCTGTCGGAGATACGGATTATACATTCTACGAAGGTGAAGCTGCGAACATGGGCGTTGCGCGAGTTGACCGAGGAGAAAGCCCAAAAATTGCGGCAACATACGAACGTATTGCCAAGCACGCGGAGCACGGAAGCACCACCGGGTATGGTGATGATTCTGTCTTGTCAGGTGAGGCAGAGCTACGGAAGAGCCCAACGCAAGCCGATAGACTTGCGGAGATCAGTACTCAGGAAATGGTGAAATCTCCGGAGAACAATCAAACCATTCAGGACGAGGCGGAGGACCCAATGGGCCAGGCGAAAGCAGCAGCTGATACACCCAGCTTCGCTGACGATGCTGCAGTCAGACCAAACACTTTGCTGCCGCCAGGCGTCCATATGGATGAACTGATTCCGGCTGACGGACAGGCGATATCAGATGCTTCCTCTACCTCGGATTCGATCGACGATTATGACGAAGCCGGGACAGACGAGTACTCTGGCTCTGACTATGCATCGGTGGTGGCGGCTACTGAGGAACTAGAGCAGGATGGGCTTGTTACTCCATCGCAGACGAACACATTCGACGACGATGATGCGGTGCGGCCGAACATGCTGGCTCCGCCCGGCTCCGAGGCAAATGCAGCGAGTGCTATTGCTCTCGGTGCAGGGATGGCAGACGTAGAGCAAGATGAAGACAACGAAGAAGATAAAGGGCTCAGCATCTACGACAGTGTTCATCTCGGCGACTCGGACGGGTCAACCGCCGACGAAGAATTTACGTCAGTGGAGGGACTTGCAAGCACAGCGACTCACAGTACCCTGAAACGACGTACCACTATCCTTCCAGCAGAACGTCAATTCCAGCGCGCACGTACGACGACCGAAAAGAAGGCCTCGGCTTGGATTCACGCTGATCGACCCGACACACAGTCCGCAGAGAGCTTCAGCTACAGTAAACCAATCGCCAAGGGTCAACCGTTGGATGTTTCCACTTCATCAAGCGTATCGGATCAGAATTACACAATCTGCTCCCAGCAAGTGCTGCATCTTGACACAAAAGACCGACCGCTGTGGTTCAGCGGCTGGATTGTGGAAAGTTCTGAGAATACTGACGTCGAAGTGTCGGAATTTCAAGTCTTTGTCAAGGAGAAGAGAGGAGACGGCAGCGTGGCTTCGTGGAGTCGAAGAGAGGATGGGCTGAGCTGCTTGAAGAGTGATCGTATTCTGAGGTTCACGAAGCAGGAAAAGGCAGTGCTGGAAAGGATCGTCGAGACTGCTGGTGAGGTTGGTGCCTTGGGTGAAGACTGGAGTAAGAGCAAACGGAGGCGGCGTTAAAGGATCAATGAATGGTCGACGATCAACGGCGTTTGGGCAGATATACCATTGATGATTTGTTTTTGAGTAATGCGATTCCTTCTTCTTTCTGACTAAAAGCCTCATGTTGCAACCTTGAATGTTTGTGTAATGGTGCAGGTTGTGTTCCTTTGTCGTAGTTATTATTTGCGCAGTCGAGAGAGGTTGCGGCCGACTTCGTCAGCTTTGATCCTCCCTCCCTCTGATGGAAGACCCTTCAGCTCGAGTGCGACATTACGGTTGGACACAAAATTTTGATTGCGAGATCCTGTCAGTGATGTGTGCGACAATCCGTCACTTTCTTTTAGAGCCATCGCAAGAGTTATATACCGACGCAGCCTTCGTGCCCAGTACGCTCCCCTGCGGCTAACAAAATCAGTGTCACATACAACGTTAGATCCACCCTTTTCAGAACACTATGTATAGCATCAGCTGTTTATCATTCTTGTCGCGCCGCATCGATGAGAAGTAGAGTGTATAAGTATAGCAGTTATCATGTTCGCTGACAATGAGCTCGAGGCCGAACTCTTCAGCCTCGATTTGCTTAGGCTCAAATTGTTTGGCCTTGATATAAGCAGTCTAGATTTACTCGGACTCGACGTTATTGACTTCGAGATTCCAGGTAATCCGGTCTTCGTTGTCATTGTTTTTAAGACCACTATCCTCGTGATCATCAGCCTCTATAGCAATGTTCTCGTGGCCGTTGACCTCAGCATCAGTGTGCTCGACATTACATTGCTGTTCTCGTTGTCAATGCCTCGCTCGCAGAGGACTTGTACTTTAGACTTGAGTGCCTTGAGTTTTTGGTGCATCTTGCTTAGCAGCTCACAGCTGTGATAGCGATATAGTTGACTACTAATCATCTTGTCATCTATTGTAGACATTGAATCTTTTGCAAATTAATTGACCTTGCGTTGTGTTAAAGACGCCCGAGGATTTACATTGGAACAGTGAATTCTGTCACCCGTCTGACGCGCTGACCGGATGCACAATTTACGATAGCCTCGAGTAATCGCGCAATTCTACTTTTCGCAAGCACAAAGCCAATTGGTACTTATCATGGTGAGTCCACTCATCTTAGCACGATTAAAGTGTCTCTAACAGCCCAGGCGCCCATCAAGAAGCGCACTCGCACGCGCGCTCGCGTTGCCAAATCGCTGCGCCCACTGCCAGATTCGAGTTCAGACCCGACACCCAGCACAGTCGAGCCCGACCTCGAGACTCACAACGCAACGCCATTTTCCTCATTCACGGCCACGAAACGTGATAAGCAGCGCATGAAACACAGCCAGCTACTCTCGCGAATCGAAAAAACAGCACCGGGCAAAATCACAAAGCGCCGACGGCCGGGAAAGAAACTTGTCGCTGGACTGGAAGGACTGCTGGATTCGTTACCTGATGTGGCGGACAAGAGCAAGAATAGCGGCGCGGACGAGGAAGATGAATGGGAGGGCATATCCGACGACGAAGTCGAGACCAAGATTGCACGAATACGGCGGCGAAAGAGGGGTGATGTCGCGGCAGGAGGAGATGGAAAGATGGTTCTCAAAACATTGAAGAGCAGACCTGGTGCGCTGAAGAAAAAAGCAAAGATGGAGGAGAAGGAGCGAGAGAGGTTCAGGCTCAACATGGCGCAGATGGCAAAGCCGGTGGAACAACAGGCGGGTGCTGCGAATACCGACACCGAGGCGAATACCAGCAGTGCTCGATGGGCTGCGCTGAGGGGATTCATCGGGCAGACGATGCAACAGAACCCAACATTCACGAAGTAATATTTTCGCGGACAAAAGCACAATTGCAGAAGAAACACGACAATGATATCCAGGAGCGAGCAATGTAGAACGTACTACCACCACGGCGATAGCCACAGCTTGAACCAACTATCTGCGATGTCTATTTCATCAATCTAGCTATAGTCGCCTCCAGAGTGGCCATACGTTTTAATAGAGCTATGTCCGCCTGCGGTTGGTAAAACGGTGGACGCCATCTGCTCTGATCAACAGCCGCATCTACTCTGCGCTCATCTGGGACAGCCAGCAACGTAGGTGCGACAAATGATGACCTATCTCGAACATTGTGTGACACGGGATTGTCATCTTGCACCGCAGGCATTGCGCCAGGCCAATATGACTGCCAAGGCGACGCGTTGGATGAGCGACTCCGAACATCACTACGATCGAAGTGATTTACCACGGGCCACATACCGAATGCATTGGCTGACGAACCTGCCACGGATTGCGAGCCAGTTTGAGAAGGTGCCGAGTTGTCCAAGTCAGGGTCTGACTCTTCGGGGAATGTGGACTCAACGGTTTCGTTCGTCAATTGGAAGTCGTCGTAAACATTACGATTGTCATCGTTCTGAGGTGACGCGGGCTGGTTACCTCTTGCCTCGGCTGATCGACCTGCCACGGGTCGCGAGCCACTTTGGTTGGGTGCCGGATCGTCAAGTTCAGATTTTGGCTTGTCGACGTCGTCCTCAGTCAAGTCGACCACCTCCCTTTTCGGCTTCGCTATGGGTGTTGATGGATCTGGGCCAGGATCGCCGTTCGTGTTGTGCACACGCGTTACAGGAGGAGTCCTGGGCGCAGGATGCCGGATGGTTTCGCGGGCGGGACCAGATCGGCGACGTTTGTTAGCCAGGGCAGGACGTGCACGAGACGGGGTGGATTGGCTTGCGGGATCCGATCTGCGGCGCTTTGCAAGGGGAACCCGAGATGAAGAAGGCAGAGTGGCTTCGTTTGCGGGACTTTCGATGTGTGCTCCCTGCTCGCGAATGAATCGTCCATCTGGGCCGCGCTGATTGTATCTGTAGTTTGGCTTAGCCCCAGATGCAGATGGTGATGTTGCGGATCCCTGCGAGCTCGACTGGCGTGACGCAGCAGAGGGTTCGTGTATTCGCTGCGTTCGAGCAGCTGCTCGAATTCGCTCGTCTACGCGACGGAGTTCGTCCAGCGGTATAACGACCCGAGGAGAATTGGAACGACCGGCTGGCTGCAAGTCATTGTCAGTGTTCTTGTGAGACGTGCCCGAAGCGGATCGGAGCTCGACAGCGGATGGAGCCCGACTAGACCCTGGCGAACCTGAGCTCGAGATCGGTGTAGGGGCATATGAAGAGGACGAATTTGCGGAGGAGGAAGAAGTCGCTGACCCATGATCCGAGCCATTCCCGGCGTTGTCACCGCTCGCACCTTGAATGGGACAGGAACTGGATGCTGCAGAGTCACGGCAGCGGCCTTGACCGTTTCTTGCCCGACCAGTCGAGAATCGGTGCCAGGGCACAAAGATTTGATCAGGCAATCCGTTCGAGCAGGCGTCCACTGTGGGTGTTGAAGCCGCAGACGGTTCTTGGAATATGAGATCTCTCATTTTCAGAAATTCAGCTGCGGTAAGCAAGTCTTGCAGAACTTTGGTCAACACGCTACCGGGAATATCATTGTTGGGGACAACCGATGCACCGCTGGGATGACAGTCTCGATTGTTACATTTGCTGAAGTCGAGGCCTGATGATACCGAACGAGCCCTGAACCAGATGACCAGATCGACAGGCAGGCCGGCATATCTGTCGGTCGTGAGCTCTTCAGAGTTTGCCGGGATGCATGCGTCGCTGAAGTAAAAGTTGAGTGGGAGATCTTGCTTCTCGTGCTCGGGCATACTCCGTAATCTTAGATTCAAGAGTGCTGGGCAAATACGGTCAACATAATCGCAAGTGCACAGGTTGAGCTCTCTCCTCATCGTTAAATGAAGACCTGCTTCGTCGATCACAGGCTCCCATTGCACTTTTGACTCGAAGCGCTGTTTCAAATCTCTGTCGGAGAAGCCTCGCGAGTTGTCGAACGCTTTGATGGCGCTTGCAGAGGGAAAGTCCCTTGGGAGCTCAAGGCCGGGTGCACAAGCTCGCAAAGCCTGCTCCAAGATGGATCGCCGGATCTTCGTGGCTCCCTCACTAGTGTTGGTCCACGACCGCGATCGGAGCTGCCGTCTGTACCATCTGACCAGAGACCGAGCCAACTCTGGCGTACACCTCGGTACTTTAGCGAGATGAGTGATGCCGTATCGGCCGCCCACTAGGTAACCATAGAGGTTCGAAGTGTTCATCCTCAACCAAGGTAACGATCCACTTAGCTCATCCACGTTTTCGACAAAGTGAGTGCGCAGATGGCTGCGCTCTTCAAGCACCATCTCATCGGTCTCGCGAACCACTCGCCTGGCGCCATACATGATAGCGAGACCCTCTTCGCTCCAAGCAGCATCGACAAGTCCCAGGAACTCCAACTTGGCGCAGTCTGCCTCGGCTTCCGCTCTGGCCTCCATACAGTGAACCCCCAATTTCTTGGCCAAATCTTGTAGTAGCGCCAACGGCTGCGCTGGTGACAGATACTCCTTTCGCCGAAGCACAGCATAAGGACCATCGAAGACGAGAATCGGGCATACATTGCGGCTGATGAGGTCCGCCAGACGAAAAAGGATCGCGGTTTCTGTTCTGTGAAAATATCTTTCCTCCGACCGCGTGATGGTCGGTGGATTCCGCTCATAGGCCGAATACAGGCCAGCTGCGTCGATGGCGACACGAAACGGTCGGCTTTTTTCCCTGAGCATTTCATCAGCGAGCGTTGCGATTGAGGTAACATCCCCTTCTCCAACGATATCCCAGAGTCCATCGATGAAAGGCATCTTTGAATGAAGCAACAAGAAAAGTTCGCTCTTGAAAGGACTGAGTTTGAGGTGATGAAAGAGGGAAACAATGAAAAGTTCGAGATGATGGAAGAGGGAAACAACGAGAGATCCGTCTGGTGCACACGTAGAAAATAGAGAAAATCAGCGCGCGCTGCGAGGTATGCGCGTTGGATGGGTCCTAATGTCATTCATCTATTTGCGTGCATATAGCTTCGCTGATCAAGGTGAATAACCCACCCACTCGGCTCGGGTTAATGTGAACGCAGAGACTATCTTGTGGTCAATGTTACCTCGCTACTCACAAGTAAAAGACAAGGTATCGAGCGAAGAGCAGTGTGTCCATGTGGTTGCCGGCCACAACAAATAAATAGTAGGCTGGCGGGGCTGGAACAAGCGGGTCTTGGCAGTCATCATCATCTTTAGGCAAATATCACACCTTCGATCCTGTCCCAGTGCTGTATCTTGTTTCAGTACATGTAGTTAGCATTCTCGAATATCATGAGCTCACCATTCACCATCCCGATTGTCAAGCACTGACAATGTATCATACAGAGAAGTCCTGGCAACAATCGTTCTGATTCACGATTAGTCATGAATGCGAGTAATGCTGCTGTGGTTACCAACCTGCCTTCTTCTTTGCCAGGGCCCCCATGCCTCCACACATCGCGATCGGGTCATGACCCTTCCGACCGGCTTTCGAACCCGGCTTGTCTGCCGTTCGGCTGGAACCAAGCTTCGACAAGACATCGATACTTGTTGCTTAGCCAAATCTTGCTGTGCATTAGGAGAGACTTCCAGCCTCAAACGAAGTGGTGCCTGAACATCTGCCACACATTACTGCAAAGCCTGAATATTCGAGGGTCCTGCATGTCGAGGCTCAGTCTCTCGCCGCACACTGCCGGATAGATCGTTTGGGAGAGCCATGACGACCTCGACGAGGACAGTCGCACGTATTGGTACAAATTCTCCGCAGCGGATAGCCAATATCAGCCTCCGGCACGGTTATCCAAGTCTGACATCAGCTCACGTGATGATTTCTCCGCATCCTCCACGGACTTTGCTTCAAATGCCTTCGGACTTGGCAAACCTTGTTCGGCTTCTTCTCAATCCATCCCAAAACATGCCACCACTTCTATCAATTATTCTCCGGACATACGCGTCTTTCCAGCCTTTCTTCCAAGATGTGCTGTCATAGCCCCATGATGGCAACGATCCGCGTCATGCATATATCTCTATATATGATGGCTGGAATCTGCAGCGTGCAGCATCCGCATTTACCGACTTGATTCGAAACAAACTTCACACATTATCTCCAACAACACACACACATCATGAAGGTCACTTTCGCATCATCCGCAGCCGCAGCTGCTCTCATCTCGACTGCCTCTGCTCAAGGTTATGGTGGCAATAGCAACAATGGCAACAATGGAAATGGCAATGACTGGAACGGTGCGCCCTCTGGAGCGCCTTCTGGAGCCCCATGGGCCGCAGCTGGAGGTGGACCTAACTGTCTTGTATGTTCAATTATGCTACCGTTGGTATAGACGTCCGCTGACCCTATCCCAGAGCAACTGCTGGCAGGACCTCTCCGGCGAGAACTGGGGCAATGGCATGTCTTCCCTTTGCAGCAACACCACCGCCATCAACACTTTGAACTCTTGCATTTCTAGCTCCAGCTGCGACACAAGTGACAAGGAGAGTAAGTACATTCACAGATCAATGCTCCCACCACCTCGCTAACTCTACAGGCACCTACCAAGTCCTCGCACAAATGTGCGCCAACACCGGTCACGCCATCAGCGCCGCTCCAGAGGCATCCTTCTCCGCTACCTCTGGTGGCTCAGCGTACCCAACCACTAACACTGCTTGGTCATCATACGCCTCGTATTGGGCGACTGTCACCGGTGCCCCCGCCAACGCTACAGGTGCTCCAGGCTGGAGAGCAGGAGGAGGATACGGACCGTTCGGTCCAGGCGGTCCAGGAAACGGCTACGGATCATGGGGATCATCTGGATCATGGACAAGCGGACCATGGACAAACTGGTGGGGATCATCAGGCTGCCCTCCGTCGACCTGGTCAGGCTGGACTAGCGGTCCATGGGGTACCAACCCACCTTGGACTTCATGGTCAGGCTGCGCTGCTACCACCACTGCCAGCTCTGTCGTCACCACCACCGTCACCACCGGCGGTTCAGCCAGTGTCGTTACCACTACCGCTTACGGTGTCAAGGTCGACGCTGCCACCACTGGTGGAACTCCAACTGGTTCCGCCGCCAAGGCTACCAGCAGTGGATCATCTGGTGAGCGTCGCGCCGTCGCCAGTGCCGGTGTTGGTCTCACTGCCATGCTCGCTGCCATGCTCATGTTGTAGACGGTAAATGTCGCAACTGGCATGTCCACTCCATAGATAGCGTGTCGATGCTATCTGACACACTCGTTACATGATTCATGATCATTCCATAGTTACTACTGTAAATAGTAAGATTTTTGTACGATACCAGAATTGTTGCCGTTTCGGTTCTCACACGGAAAATACTTTAACTTCCTGCCATGTGCTCTTGTGCTCACGTTCCGATATTGATTCACGCTTTTCCCTAGCCCTCTTCGCTCTTCGATTGTGGGACAAGGGCCCACTGCATCTCATTTCGTTCTAACGGAACAAATCTCTCGGTGCCTTTACGACGACACGTCAAAACAGGTTGCTCGAAGCCTAATTGATGCAAAGTGGTGCAGCCTTGACGGAACGAATGCTTATGCTGACGCCGACCGAACCTTGCCGCACCGTCTCCGTCGCTTCGGCCACTGCCTCTGCGATATCTTGCAGCCCCGACCATATCATCTCTTGATAGACAGGGTCGTTGTCCGTAGATCGCATGGCGCAAGTTACGCGCAGACCATCTCGTCCGCGGCTTTGGGAGTCGTCGTCGTCGTCGCGAGGCTGGCTCCGTCTTCTACAACGTCAGCAGAGACAGTCTTCGGGCAGGCATGAACTGCACCGGGAAACAGAGAACAGGAGATGCACTATCCGGTATTGAGTATCCTGCCATAATCGAGATGACTGTTTTCGATACACTCGCTTCGAGGTTCTGCACAATGCGACACTATCATACTGCGAGTCGAGTACAGAGCTGATTGTGTTAGTTCAAAACACTTGTAAAAACGACATAGGGCCAATCGAGGTATCTCAGATAGTCTTGGAAAGTCTATTGGGACAGCAGCCTACATAGCGCGCCCCTTGCCTTTGTCTCGTCGTTGCTCCTCTTACCGTTGCTCCTGCTGCTGCCGCTGCAGCATCTCCTCCAAATCCTGCCGGCAGTGAGCGAACAATCTCGCAGTCTCCTCATTTGATCTCCTCTTCTTTTCTTCCTGCTCTCTCTGCCATTCAGGGTCTCCCGCCATCTGCAGCTCGAGCCTGCGCTGATCCTCCGCTGCCTTTTCCGCCTCCTCGTTCTGCGCTCTGAACTGCGCTTGCTCCTCTTCCGTCATCACTGGCAACGACATGTACCACTCGTAGTAATCCCTTTGGTCCGGCGACAGCACTTCCAGGAACTTCTGCCGCGCTATCTCCTCGAGTTCTTCATCATCCAGCACTGTAGTCTGCGCCATATCATCTGCAGACTCATGCTGCGCATGTGAGCTCTCCCCTTCGGTCGCCACCGGGACCTTCGTAGAGCTCCTTCTCTCAGCCCTCTCAGCCCTCTTGCGCGTCTGCTCTGCTCTGAACTCTGCTCTGATATCCGCATCGCTTAGCGGCACTTTCATTCCCATGCCTGCGAGAAAGTGATCCTCCCAGAGAATTCCTTTAGCTGGATCGAAGGTCTCCAGACATGCGATCTCCTTCCTGGCTCTTTCCGAGTACTCAGCAGGTGCCTCGTGTCTCACTTCGCGTGCAATACTGTCTTGTGCTGTGCCTTCGAGCGCGCGAAGCAGCGGAGCGTCTCCTGCGGCCTCTCCGAAGATCCTCAGGATTTGGTCTGCTAGCTCCTCAGGGCAGGGGTCGGGGAACACCTTCGCCGGCCGCGGCCATCGTTGCGGATGTGGGTTCTTCCTCGGTCGTCGCGGCGGCTTCGATGCAGACTTTGACGACGATGGCGCGTGAAGATCGCCCAAGCGTTGGAAAGGAGCGCGGCTTTGAGCGGCTTGTTGAGCAGCTTGTTGAGCAGCTCTTTCTCCTCGCACTCTTACAAACTCCTCAAAGCCAGCAGTCCTGTCCTCGAGATAAATGTATGGGTCTGGAGAGGAGTCTCCTGCTCTGGTCTCTTGTGAATCGGACACCTCTCGCGGATCATGTGCCGGTTGCTTGCCCGTGAATCTGGTGCTCAATGTTGGCTCGGGCGATGCAAGATCGACAAAGGATAGAGACGGGTTAGCGTCAATGCGCAGGCGCTTGAGTTCCCTCGACACCTTGGTAGGCCTCGAGCTTGCGTCGACACTATGCTCGTTCCCCGTATCCCCTGGCGTGTCGACGATACGAGTGTTTTCGGTGTTAGGTGTCATCGAACCATTTGGAGACTGCGAAGAGATCGAGATGGGAGCGTCGACAGCCCCGTTGCTGTCCGATCGCTGAGGCAAGTCTTCTGAAGGTGACGAAGAGACCGCCAATGTCTCTGTCGAACCCGCTCCTTCGGGCAAGAACCAGTATCCATCCTTCTGCTGTGCTCCGTTATCCTCGACCCCCTCTTGATCATCTGTGTCGTCTTGTACAAGATCGGCGAAAGTGACTATCTTGCGTCGCTTTGGTCCGATTTGCTCCAGAGACGCTTGCCCACCGAGCGATGGATTGGCATCAATAAGGAGCCTCTTCATCTCGCGCGATCTCGGTGCGGGTGCTGGTGAGGCTTGCGGCTGGGCGTTTGGAGATTCATCTGCCGTGGGATTGGCGGAGATGCGCCGTGTTACGACCATGTTGGATACGGCTGAGTGAAAAGACTGCGCCTGCTTGAGGCAGCAGAGATCTACCAGTACGTGATGTGCACGGGTTGCGGCAGAGCGTGACGGTTTCGGTCCTCGTACAGCTCCCGTACTTAAGTTACGCAACAGTCTTGTCAAGCTGCATCTGAGCTTTCCACTGCTCGCAAGCCAGTAACGACAACTAGTAATGTAGATTCTCTATATCGGCCCAATCCGAGTCATGGGAGGATGCGGTAAGAACCGATACAATTGGCCAAGTTCTCTCGGACATGCTACAAAAATAGTAACGTTATTCGTCGCATTGGACAAAAGTCCGACGATATCCAATCGTTCCATCGTTCTCAGCGCTGTATCACGGTAACCATCCTTGACTCTCTTGCAAGGTCATCATTACGACCGCGGCACGGCAGAAATAACACCAGGTCTCGAGCTCTTCACTCGAAGCTCTATTGTAGGTGCTCTTGATTCATCCACCATCGCGATCTCAATACAGGCTTTTGTCACTCTGTAATTGGACACTGAATAGTGACCGGGCACGTTGGATCACCCCGTGAGTAACTCTTCAGCCTGATATTCGTCGCGCAGCTACTTCGGAGAAGGTAAGGGAGCCATGTGCGACTCTTCAGCTGCAGTAGCCTTGTGTAATGCTTCAGCCACACGAACGGTTGATTATTCTTTTACGTCTCACAGTCCTATTTCAAACTTCCCAGCTCTAGCTCTCTGCTGCTCAGGATTGACCGATTCAGCCGGACACGAGTTCGACTCATGTTTCGTCGCGATGAGGCTGTCTGTGCGATGGAACCTCGAAAAACTGGCCGCGTATATCAAGGTGCGACTTGCACGCTGCTGCTGGCCACTGTCGGCAGCCATTCCCTTCTAGCCTCACCATGGTCGGCCAAAGAAAAGATCAAGCTCGATACGTAGTGGTTGCTACAGAAGACGAATGTGGGATGAAGAGTGATGAGGAAGAGCGCGACACAATACCACAGTGGGTGAACAACAGCTGGAAGTGCAAAGGTCAATATCGTGGATCCACGCACATCCATTCGCACCGCTGGCGGATTCCGGCATCTGTGGCTCTGCTGTTCTTGGGCATGGCCGTTGGTGGGATGCTCTTGCTTGTCATCAACCATAGGTCAGCATCTTCCCTTGACCTACCGAACAAGCTGCTAAAGGATCGTAGTCGCAGTCACACGAACATCACGTTGGGAGAAAATCCAATTCCACACTTACTCGTAGGACTCCCCTGGAACCCTTCGATGACTGGTCTTGACTTCTCCATCAACGACGCTGCGCAAACCAAGCCTGACCCCAGAGGCTTGGGCAAGAAGCTCGTTGTGCTGGATGTCGACACACGGGCCTGGGCGACTGAAGACCCTGCACATATGTCGCAGCTGACGTGGGGCCGACTGAATCACTATCTCTATGGTTAGTGCACGAACCACGAACCTCGGCCGGATCAGCACTAACATATAATAGCTCAAATGCATGGTTATGACTACAAATTCGTTCAAGCACCTCCAGTCGCCAACGACACGCACCCGACGTGGGTGAAAGTCCAAGCAATCCGTGAAGTTCTCAAGGAAGGCTACAAATTTGTCGTCTTCACCGACTCCGACGTCATCTTTCCACATCTCAGAATGTCGATGGAGTACCTGTTGCAGCGCTGGAACGTCAGCGCCGAAATCGCAGTCACCATCGGACACGCGCCAAAATTGCAATCCAGCCTGGATCGTGTACATCAAAAGCAAGGAGTCAACACTGGTTTCATGATGGTGCAGGACACGCCGATCACGGACAACATGCTCAAGGATTGGGCCGAGTGTCCTTCAGAGGTCAAATATCCAGGTTGCGCCCACTGGAAGAATGTGATGTGGCACGAACAAAGTGCTTACAACGACTACATACGCTATGACTATCCCAATGTTACCCGAGAAGTTCCTTGCAATGAGGTCAATGGTGCACCGGAGCACGAAGAAAAGGGCGAGGCTCACTGCGACGGGATTCTTGTGCGGCATTACTGGGTTGCGAAGAACAAGGTCAAGGAGGCGGTACAAGCTTCGATCGCTGATGCTGTATTACCTGAGGTCGTCGATGATATGATGATGGCATGGACAGCGTAGGACATCCCTCTACTCTAACCCGCATCTCATCCTTCCACTTACAATTCTCCGGCAAACGCAATGTACAAGTAACTCGTTGTGCCTCTACTGGCACTGAGGCACTAAAATGGGATGCCACCAACTGGAGTCGGAATTGCGCGCTACCGATCTCTCTGTCGGGTCGACCATTTCCTGCAGCGCATTCGGACGACTATACCGAAGGGGATACCTCATCACGAGAGATTTCTGGTCTCGACTTCGCTTTCCTGGATCTTCGTTCGCCATGACTGGACAACCAGCTGGGTACTGCTGTTCCTTCCCAGATCCAGAACCCGACCCACCTACGACAATGACAACTATGCCCTTCGATACAGGCCGTGTTAGCTGCGGTCAAGAGCCAGGGCAAGCACGCGCACACCCTACTAAGACATCTTCCACTGTGAGTATTAATATGTGGTATTGAAGCACACGAGTGTTTTCTGCGGCCGATCGCTTCAAATCACGAGCCCTGCATAATCTCAGACCGGATCTTTTCTCCGCAAGTAAGTGGCCATCCGGCCTCGATATAACCGTGGGTACCACAAAGATCGGGAGTATTTTCGAGAACCTAATTATGTCAGTACTCGAAAGCCCTCTTGGGACCCACATCAGTTGCATTACTTCGAACTTCACGAGTAGCACGATCAAACATACAAGATGATTTCATCCCGACATCTTCTACCATAAGCCTATCGACCCAGGCAACCAGAGCAAACGGAGAACGACTTCGCTGGGCGAGAGCCGTATGAGAAGAGCGAGGACATTCATACCACCAGGGCACGACAAGAGCAAGGAGATACCACGGAGGTTACACAAGAAGAGCAAGAATACACATGGGTTACACGACGAGCGGTCTAGTTGGTGGTATCTGGCCAATATCACTGGCGGAACGAGGTTCTGATGTTGACAAGAATGCTGCCGACGCGGAGGACTGACAGAGCTCAGTACCGAAAGCGCTTGAATCCTTGCTGGGAAGAGGACTCGAGGTCTGTATGACTATTGCCTGCTCTGTCTGCTTGGCTCGAGTGAGCCTCGCGTTAGGGTGGTCCTGCAGCCTGACAGATGCTGCCAAGCACATCGCAATCTCTGCAGCGCAGCCGGAAGCGGACTGGAGACTCGCGACGTGTACACCCTGCTCGATGCTGGCTGCGGTATTGTCGACCTTATGACCAAAACACGTCTTGAGAAGACGCGTTCTAGAAGCTAGAAGATTCAGAGCCCAAAGCTTAGACCGTCGTCTATGCCACATCGAGAACCATCTTAAAACGCAACTTGTTGCTGTCGAATAGCGTTCAGGACATTGCCAACAACACGTTCAGGGTACCACGTCAGACGGAGTTTTAAACCCTTGAAGCCAGGCGCTATAGCAAAGGGCATCAAACTGGTGGGTAGTCTCGGCCAGTCTTTGTACTTGTATGTCGAATTGGAGGCGCGTTTCGCAGCTGGAATTCTGAAGCATGTACGATATCCCAACAACCGACCTTTGTATGTCCAGACTATGTTTGACACGATAGATACGGCAGGCAGACGCCGCAGCCGCCGTGCCTATATCTCGCCTTTGGAGATTCTGCAGCCAGCTGAAGAAGGAAGAATCTGTTGCCGGCCGCAAGGCGCAAGGCTAGCACAGAACGGTTGTCGCTCGCCTGCACGACATGACTATCCATGAAGAGGCCGAGCAAATACTGGGATAACATGCACGATAGGTGGATGGCGAAGGACAAGATACACTGGTTTGTGATAAAGGGTCCACCACTACGATCGGAGAGGCTATTGGTCACAACTTCGAAGGACACAGTAGTGCAGTTGTTGGCACGCAAATGTATTAGATATACTTCTACGACGACTATCAAGTCCGCATGTCTTCTGCTGTAACCGACTACCCTGTCAAGCTCCTTACACCGTCTAGGTTGAGGATGATCAGATTTTTAATCGTGATTACCATCCTAAGTGTAATGCCTCTACTGTTGAATCGACCGACTCAGCCATCGCCTCGGAGTTGCACACCGAATGGGGGTACCTCAAGGTCGACCGTCCGCAGAGCTGACGCTAAAAGCTGTGGAACGGTATTTGCTGACTTCGATTGAAGTCAATGGCGCAGACGACACCCTCGTTCCAAGCTCTTAAGGCACAGAGGAGCTTCCAAGAAGTGCGAAGGATGATTGCAAAGCAGCACCTTGCAGATGGCATGCCGTCGGCTACATAATAGTTCAACACGCCGCCTTCGTACGACCGGATTGTTTCTACATGACGGACACGGCAAGCAGACGCCGTGCCTCGATCGCGTCTCTCGAGATCCTGCGGACAGAACATCAGGCCGACGTGGTCTCTTGCCGTGGCTGGCACTTGTCAACGACAAGAACGGACTGTTTCTCTCCTCTTCTACATGTACTCTTGATCCGGATCCGGCGAACCGCTTCCTGAACGGCCCGCCTCTGCCGTCATACCGTCCGTCGTTGCTTAGCTGCCAATGCTCACGGTTCTCGATAAAGTCAATGCATCCATTGGAGGCGAGTCTCATCGTCTGCTTCGTTGTGCCGGTGAGCTCGTTAGTCATTATTTGCTCGAGAGGGTCGTTGTTCTGATGGCCGAAAATGGCCAAGCGATCTGCTTCCACAGATTGATGACCGGCGTCATACACCTCGTCTTTGTTTTTCTGCCCGAACTACACGGATTTGACTACCTTGTTGCCACGGCAGCGCTCTGTCGAACATTGCCACCTACACTGACGTTGTGCTGGGCCAAAGAAGAGACGGCCAATGGCAGACTTGCTCCAGGAAACATAGACCAAGGGAATGTTGACAGGCAGAGACGAGGCTCCATTTTGACGAATAGAACAGCAATGCTTGGACGCTCGAGCCCCTTCGTATGCGAGACCTATTTGGCTACGAGCGTTCTAGCCGCTAAAGATACAGGCGATGATTATTCGGGACGTTGTCTTGCAGGACTATGCACATCAAGCCAGCAAGGTAGTACTTGTACACAGCTTCGGAGCGGCATCAGTATTTAATGAATCTCGTCGCTTATGCTGTCAGCCTACACGTCTGTGGGTCTTCGTCTGGTGGGTAAGGAATCTCTAGTCCATGGCAACGCTGATTCGGTCTCAGAAGTGGTCTGTCTGGTCGGCATGGAGGAACGTCAGCAGCACCGAAACAACGCATGGCACACTGTTAGCTTTGCCATGGATCTGAACAAGACCAAATCCCTTACTCTGTCGTCATCAACGGCAACCCGGTCGACATTGCGCGCGTCGGTATACGCCTGGACGATTTTACCCAACCCATGACGAAGAAAGTGGCCTTGCTCCGCAGACCGAGTTGGTAAAGCTTTTGCAGCATCTCGAGTCGCGTGTCATGGTCCTGCACTACAAGGCGAGCCTCCGCATTGTTCGCGCTCCTCGCGCTCAACCGCTCGACGTACCATGGCAGGTGGACCACGGCGTTCCATGCAGGACCAGATGTCGGAACTCCGACGACCGTGTCTGCGAGACAGTTTCGTGTGCTGATTCCTCCATCAAGGTAGCCTGATACGGCTGTCTCATCACGTACTGCTAGCAGTGACAGTCATAATGGACAGAACCTTGTCGATCATCGGACTTTGTGCTCAAGCTTTTAGAATTGGCGACGTGCTCGCACCTAGCGCGCGGAGACTGCAGCTACTGATGGTCTGATCGAGAAGATGTGGTTCTCAAAGCATGTTCATAGGCTTTGCACCACGGGGATTTCGAACGATAAGTGACTTACATGTAAAGCCTCTATATGAACGTGTTGCTTGCTCGAACGTGATGACCTACTCGACCAGACTTGTATCTGTAGCTGGAAAGTTACTCTCCACGCAGGTTGTTCCTATCGAGCTAACGGAGTTGTCGTCTTCGGTCTGAATGTGGTGATGGAGTTGATCTGTGATAGACATCAGTGTTGCGTCGGTCGATTGGGTGATGCACGCGTACAGAGCCGCAAGACGCTCTTGTTTGCTCCGACAGCGACTGTCGATCATCTCCTTATTCAATCGTCCGTCGGGACGCTTGCATGTGCAGTAAACCACCGGCGGCCATCGTAACTTTTTGTCGCCGTCACCGTTCCCGGTTCGGTGAGGGACTAGTCCGGAGTGAATACCGAGAGCCGCGGATCAGGCAAAGACGATGCCTGATGCGCGAATTCGTACTCGTTCGGCATTTGACTTGTTGGACGCGGGACTCCCTCCTTGTTCACCTTTGTAAATTGCTGCGGGACACTGCTTCCCCTGCGATCCCGGCCTCCGACTTTGTGTAGCACCTCCTCATATCGTCTCCAGTCTCTTTTGGGCCTCTCGGCCTGTTTTTCTTCTCGATTGTATACCCACGCGACGATCTCAGGTCATCTCTGGCTCCCCGCCTGTCCGTGCTGATGCCTCCATTCTCTTTGCTGGGGTTGCCCTTCCCGGCCCGCCGATGGTATATATTGCAGCTGATGCTTGAGAATAGGAGCGGGCCTTGCAATATGGTCCAGTGGCAGTTGCGCATATTTTGAGGTATTCGGCGCATCGATTTGTTTTCGACACCAGAGTTCAGTCGATGTGATCTTTCATGTCCGAAACGCGATTGGGCGTGCTGCAGGGCCAAGGATCTGTCAAAGTGGAAGAAGGATGTTCTGCCTGGGCGTATGTGATTGCAAGTGCTACTGTGATAGCACGGCGCCGATTAGAAGCGAACACGTAGTAGTTTGTTGTGGTGACCTCTTTGGGTAGACTCCGATACGCAATCATGACCGACCGAGCTCTTGAAATTCGTTGCGCAACCCGCCTTGTCATTCAGATTTGTCATCTCTTGCTCGACTCGGATTGTATTGGGGTTAGCTGCCTCCAGGAACTGCTGACAGGAGACGTAGTGGAAACTAGAATTCCTGGGTGTGACAACTTGAATCGATGAGATCTATGAGCTTTCGGGTATACCTTTCCATCATGGATACAGCTCACCGGATGGATTCCGTCACGATACCTGCAGCCATAACTGCCGACTCCGATCGTGCATGTTCGGCTGGAAGATACGAGGCTCCAGGTTTCGACTAGTGTAACATTCTCATTTGCAAAAACCATTGTATGTCGGGGCGTTGTGCTTGAGACATCTTATGAAGAAGAAATAATCTGCAGTGCTGAAAATATGCACCTGATGAGCACGGCGCAGCAGAGCTTGAGCACGGACCGAGATGCACGCATCGCATCGCGGACCGTGTGCAGCTAAAAGTCAGGCGAGTGGATCCGCAAATTTCCGAGATCTATCCGAAAACCGGGGAGTCAAATAAAGTGGGTAATGAAGTGGGTACTGAGATTGAAACGGGCAAACACGCGTCTCGTAGCTCAGAATATGTGGGTATCGACGGGCGGAGTCATTGAAGAAGAATTGTTTGGCAGACTGGATGAAAACGTGACAAAGCATTCAGAAGAAGGTCTGGACGCGTGGGGTTGATTCTGTGCGAACGTGGAGGCCGAATGAGGTCAAGCTGGCCAATCGTACATAGGAAGCTTGAACGTTCCACCACCTTCCAAAAATGTGGTAGACATGACCAAGTTCATCAACTTGTCTACGCCTAGCCACTTGAGCCAACCCATAATTGACAACGACATTCTGATACCCCAAGCAGTCTCGGGGTTGACGATCCATGGAGCTCCTGGAGGCACGAATTGGCAGCCCTTTGCGAAGGGCCCGATCACCTCCTGGTATTTGACCAAGGCAGCGGGGACAAGTGCTGACTCTCCATCAGCTCGCCGGCGAGAACATACGCCCCGACGATGGCAGCTGTGGCACCTCTGCCTGACAGCGGAGAAGGCGCGTACCCGGCGTCACCGATCAAAGCGACACGTCCCGTGTACAGCTTGTCCATTTGCACCTGTGCGACCTCTGATCCGTAGACGTCGTCCGACTCGCGGAGCGCCTTCAACAATTGTGGTGCTAGCCATCCCGCATCTTTGAACATGTCCTCAAGATGATCCTTTAGCGCCTCTTGTCCTTGCTTTTGAACCTCGATGAGTTTGTCGACGGCCGTACGGTCGCCGTGGGTGATTTTGCCGAAAATTGCGTGGTTGCGACCAATCCGGTCAGGACGCAGCAAGATGAGCCGTCGACCAGGCGCGTTGTACCATCTTGCGATTCCGTCGCCAAGTAGGTCCTCCGGAACGGTGAACCAAGCAAAGAAAGCGTTGAACGATCGGATGTTTGCACGGTCCGTGATGTCGAAGGCGGTCCTGCGAAGCTTGGAACCGAGGCCGTCAGCCGCGACGACGAGGTCGTACGATTGCTTGTGGGCCTTTGAGAATGTGATATCGACTTTGCCGCCGTGTTGCTCGACTCCGATAATTTCATCTCCAAACATGTATCGTGCTCTTTCTTTGGTCGCGTCAATGAAGATCCTTGCAAGATCACCACGAAGCACTTCGTACTCGGACGTGAAACCTTGTATCTCTGTCGACCCCGTCTGTTCGAACAATGCTCTTATCGTTCCATTTTCTTCAATGAAGCCAATGGCTTTCTCGGTTGTGTGGTTGGCTTTGATTTCTGGTTCGAGGTTCATCAATTTTACGACCTCAACCGCTGACTGCCGAATGTCAATACTCTGACCTGTAGTGCGAAGAGACGGGTCGCGCTCGACGACGGTGACTGTTACGCCGGCCTTGAGGAGCCAGAAAGCTAAGACCGGCCCTGCGATGCCAGCGCCGCTGATGAGAACGTTGAGTCCAGCCATGGTGATTGGTTCAGCGATGTGCCGTCAGTGTGGTCTACGATAGACGCCTGTCTGACAGGCAAGCAGTCTTTGATGATTTGCGCCAACAGCTTGCATACAAAGGTACCTACGATTCGCGATGCCGTACTCTGTTCTTATACCGACGCCAGGACACAGCTGCATGATGAAGCCAACAGCGCGTGGCTGCAGATGCACAAGGCACGGTGACAGAAGACTGTGGAAGAACCAATAGCAATCGCATCACTTATCCCCATATGGCAGACCGACGCCAAGCATGCGGAGAGCGGGTCGTCGGCCAATCGGGGGTCCGACTTCCACGCCAGCGCCGCAGGACAAACCCGCGACTCTGATACATGTACAATCTATACGATTGAGTCGCAGTGGGACTTCTCCTTAGGTGAGCTTACGGCCACAAGACAACAGATTATCGTAGCCCACGTACCGACTCACGACCACAATCCTATTGAGACCACCACCATGACTTATGATCAGCTGAGACTTCTTGGGCCTTTGCGGTTGATAGCACTGTCGGCAGCCTTCATACCTCTAACTATCGCCAGCCTCGTGTTCTCTCTACAATTCGGCAAACTCACATCTTATGGCGCCTTTCAACACGCATGGTTTGGACGATTCTGGGGATGGTTCGGTCCGCTTTCGACCGAACAAGGAAAAGCCGCCGTGGAACCTTTGCTGAAGGATGCTGAAGGTGTCGTTCTTGACATTGGACCCGGCAACGGACAGTGGCTTTACTTGTTTGCTGCTGGCCAAAACTCCAAAATCACCAAGATCTATGGCGTCGAGCCAAACACCGAACATCATAAGGCTCTCCGGGAGTCGATTGTAAGAGCGGGGCTAGAGGGTGTATACGAGATACTCAGTGTGGGGGCAGAAGATTTGGGGACCTGCGGGATACGTGAGGGTAGCATTGACACCATTGCGACCGTTCAGGTACTTTGTTCTGTCCCGGGGCCACAAAAGATTGTCAAAGCTTTGTACCCATACCTCAAGCCTGGTGGTCGGTGGCTGGTATATGAGCACATTCGCACACCGCATCGACACGATTTGGTCAGTTCTTGGCAGGGTCAGTGTAACACGTATGCAGGTACGGCACGCGCTGATCGAAAATCTAGGGTTGATCGATCATGTATGGCCGCACTTTTTCGATGGTTGCTCTATCACTCGTCCCACCGATGAATGGCTCCTACAAGCTGGGGAATGGGAAACGGTCAACTTGAAACCCGGCGACGACGAGACGAAGTTTGATGTCATACCGCACGCGATCGGAACCCTCGTCAAAAAGAGATGATCGAAAGAGATGATCATCGATGATGTACACAATGTGATGCCCTTGCAGAAAAACGCAGTGGAAGGGACACGGACTTGGCTTCTAGAATATTCCTGGAATGTTGGAATGTTGAAATGACTGAATCACGCATGCCTGTGGTGTGGGCCACTTCGTCATTCATACATTCCTCCATGAGCTCGAGATCGGACGAGATCGTTATGTCATGACCGGAGGATCCCATCACAATAAGTCAGGACTCCCCCGCTTCGACATCTTGTTGACATTGTAACCTTCCATCGTCTTTGTTGCACCTGTCTCTCCCTCCAAAAGCCTGCAAATCACGATCAATCACCATGCTGTTCGTCTCATTCACTGTCGTTTTTCTTGGTATCCTCGGGCTTGCAGCATGTGTCGAAGACTGCAAGACATGCAAATACCTAACCAACGCATGCGGAGAGAAATATGGAGGGTAAGTCTGCCAGGCTTTCACAGCGACCACTACTGATCAGATGCCAGGTGCTACGACTCTTGCAAGACAAAGTTCGACCTTGCCTTTCCGCCGCCGAAGTGCTCATTATCAGTCGAAAGCAAGGCAAAGGCTGTGAAGACGCCGCGCTCGGCCAAGAAGACAAAAACGAGCAGTGTCCATCATACAAAGTCCGCAGCCTCCACGCATAGACCCGTCTCAAAGGAGGATGCATCCTTAACTGTCACCGCACCACCAGTATTGATCGCCACACCTGCTGCAACGTCATGTACACCATCATCGATTTGTGTGGACAAGATCAATTCGTGCTACATGCGATATGGAGGGTAAGCAATACCATCTTCTTCCCACTCCGATCTCCTCGAAATCACTTCTCCGGACTTCAATCAAATGTGCTGTAACTGACGCTTTCCCAGATGCTACGATGCTAATTTCTGCGACGGAAACACCAACCCGATCTCCATTCCAGCATGTCCGACCATGACGACAGTGTTGAGGTAGATACAAGGGCCGAGGTCGGTGGAAAGCACGATGCAGGATCATGAAAGTTGAGCACTGCGCGCGGCTCTCGTTGATGTATCCCAGAGTGCTTGTAGCGTGGCCTCACCATAACGGATGACGAAAACAATTACGTAAACGCATTGCAAAGCATCAATCTCTATGTACATGTAGCGACTTGCTTTTTCACAAGAGTCACGCGTATTGGCACCCTTCCCGTGTGGTTCTGCAACTTCGCACTTCACCAGGTAAGACTTCCGCTGCGGACTGTTTCACTAAGGCTGCGTGATCGAGTTGTCCTATGAGGTTGACCTCGTAGCAGCTGTTGCAGACGTGCTTTTGCGAGTCGCTGTCGTTACCAGAACGAAGTCTTACACGAACCTACCTAAGCAAAGATGCAACCAGTGTCGGACGCGACGTCTGTGCTTTCGCGCGCATACGCTCGTCCCAGATGCTGATACGTGCACTATGTAAGGGAGATTTAGGTTTTCTGACTGTGAAGCCAAATCTATTCTACCCCGATCAAGCGTACCGAAAATTCCGAAAAGCCCTGGAGGATTCCAGTTTGATTGGCGATCGCCGTACTGAATTTCTCCGAGAGTCTTTGCCCGCATGATGGATATGGCAAGAAGCAGTATAGCACATCCGAGGCGATTGGGAGGTGGATACGGATGCAGAGAAGGGCGATGCACGACACATTGCGGAAGCACAGACAATTTCATTATGGCAAGCTCGCAGCTAAGAATGGTCATAATTCGTGGGAGACGACTGATGGCGAGCTGCTGGCAGCAGCGGAGAGTTTGCAACGCGAGTCATCACTCCTGGACCTCCTCGTCATCGACCCGGGCTCTCATCTTGCCTTTGTCTCGATTCCCATCGCGCTCTATCTCACTGAAAGGGGTTCCTTGGCGACTGAATTCAGTTGTACCACCACGAAGGACAGCTCCGCTACCAGCGTCTCGCTCCCTTATTCGACCCAAATTTACCGGGCCATCGAGTCTCGCATCGCTTCGACCTCCTCCAGCTTGACGCATCGACAGGGGTGTGGCCCTGCCATCAAGACCATATGAAGATTGTCCCATTCCGCCATCTTGCGCAGTCGTCATCGAGCGAGTGGTAATACCATCGTTGAATCGACCCTTCATCTTATCCTGACCGCGCGAGTACCGACGGCGGAGGAGTACCGCGACCAGTGCGATCAGACCAAGGGCGACAAAGATGATTATGACCATCATGACCCATTTCCAATGACCGGCCCACCATCCTTGCTGCTTTGGGGCTGTGTTTTGTGTGGTTCCGCTGGTCGTGGTCGATGAGCCGCTATCTGCAACACTCGGTGCGGTCGTGGGTGTGGAGGTAGTGGTCGCAGACGAAGATGCTGCCGCCGCCGCCGCCGCAGTTCCTCCGTTTGCACAATTGTTGGTATACCATGTTGCGATTTGCGCGAGGTCGCTACCGCTGCAGACATTACCGCAGACCGTCTGCGGGCTGTTTCGAAGCGAAGTGAGATATCCTGACTGGCAGAAACACGACTCGTAGGTGGCTTGGCTGGTGACGGGGTTGGCTGGTGGTACGCAAGCAGCTTGAGCCTGACTCAACAGAGTACATTGCTGGGCGCAAGACGGTAGTGCATTGTTGCCGAAAATGAGGAGTTGTTGACCGACAGTCTGTGTGGCGGTGAGTGCCAGTAGCAGCAATGCGAACATGATTGGAAGTATGGCGCCTGCTGTGAGTTTCAAAAGCTGGCTTCTGCCCGGGATAAGACTGGGGAGTACCAAGAAGAATCGAAGGTATTGGACGCGTCGAGATTGTAAGAATGAGTCGAGCGATGACCCACTGCAGAGGCAGACGAGGCGATGAGTCTCACGTGCGCATATCAATGTCGTGCTGAGCTCAAGAAGACATAAGACGTTGCATTGTGGTATGGAGTAAGGCTGAGAAGACTCAAAGACCCTGCGTCGAATGAGCTCGTTTCAGATTGCGCGACAGAGCTTTGACGGCATTCGCCGGTGATACGACAACGCGACGCGGGCGCGACTGCCTGGAACCATTGTAAAACATGCTTCGCTTTTTGCAATGTAGGTGCGGAGCTATGATCTATACAGATATCTCGAAAGACACGACACATATAGGGACAAATCGAAGGAAAGTTTCATCGTTCAGAGCATCGAACCTAATTCGAACCCTCGAGTGACTAACGGTTTCTTAGTGGCCGTCAATCTGCCATGTCAAGCTTTTGTGGAGCGAGCAAACTCCGGGGTCCAGTCTCGGCAGGTACAGACACGAACCAGAGAATTGTAAGGTAGGTAGAACGCAGACGATGTCACGTAGGCAACGACACTTACAGTAAAAGAGAACAAAGCTCAGGAATCAGGCCAGAGGCGTCCGATCATGAAGGCACTAACGCCGCTTGTTTAACGAAGGTATCATCGTGACCGACCCAACTTGACCATGAAAATCACGCTTCTAGATCGCGTTTCAATACGTTTCCGACATGAACGACTCCTTGAACTGGGCAGCGTGTAGCGAAATGATCTTAGTCAAGCCCAACCGAATCCATCTAGATCATGATATGATCACTGTTGAATTAAAATATAGAGGCTGCGACGGTTGACTCATCCTACTGCGAAGGCAAACAGCGCTGCCTTTTCCAGCGTTCCTTGTGTCCGTGACAGTTATTACCTACTTTGACAGGTCTTGGCCATCTTGGCTGGAGCTTCCGTTCGCGCACGGTCTTGCTTTTGAGCTTCTCCGAAACTGCTCAACCAAATCCCCGTGGAGAAGACGACACTTGGCAACATTGGCACCGGCACTGGCATCATAATCTAACGTTCTTTGAGGTGTTTCGTACATGATATTTCAGTGACCGGGCTGCACGTCTTCACAATGCAGCAATTATTCGACCAAGAACGCAGGACCAACGCACCGCCACCACGAGCCTGCTTTGCGGCGTGTGGTGATGTCATCGCACTGGCAACAGGCATGCGCCACTGATCAAAGCTTGATGCCTCCTTTTGTTGTCGCCCTGGCCAGACTCTGCCGGTAGCAAGCGCCTATATGTACAATTCCCTGCGTTTCCTCACTCCGTACTCTTCGACATACGCATTGTTCACCACTGTATTCCATTGCACCATTATTGTTTGTTTGCTTCTCATCCATTGCACCATTATTGTTTGTTTTCTTCTCATCCATTGCTCACTTTTGGTCCGGTGCTAACGACCTCAGGAGTAACAACGAACAGCCCACAACTCACCTTCAACCCTTTGTTCGCCTTCCTTCATCCCTTCCTCCTCTACTCTTCTGCATCAATTCTCGCCATGAAGGTCTCACTGGGTTCATACCTTGCGGCGGGCCTCATCGTCGCGGTGCCTGCTGCTGCCACTCGCACAGTCTCCATGGATCTCGTCAAAAGGAGTCGTACCAACCCCTCTGATCCTCACAGGATCTACAAAAGACAGCAAAGTGCTGGAGGGACTGTGGAAGAGTCGGTATATGATGTGTTGACTTGGAGTACTGGTGGTGCATACTATACCAACGTTTCAATTGGCACTCCGCCCCAGGTGCTCACCGTCATTCTCGACACTGGAAGCAGCGACCTGTATGTTGACGCAAGCACATCCGACGCCTGCATGGACACGACTGCTTTCAACACTTGCAAGGGAGGTTCATTCAACCCACGTGCAAGCTCCAGCTACAAGGTTGTTGTTCCTGATGGCTTTAACACTTCCTTCGGTGATGGCTCGACCGCGACTGGCGATTATGCTACGGACAATGTTTACATCGGTGACGTCTCGCTGAAGAACACCCAATTCGGCGTCGCTACGAATGTCAACTCCACTACTGGCTTCGCTGTCAGTCTGATGGGTCTCGGCTACTCAGCAAACGAGGCGGCTGGAGACTACTACCCGAACATGCCCGAGATGCTGCAGCAGTCAGGCGCCATAAACTCACGTCTTTACAGTGTCTTCTTGAATGACCTGGATGACGCATCCGGTACCATTCTGTTCGGAGGTGTTGACACTTCAAAATACATTGGCCCTCTTGCCACACTCGACCTCCTTCCTGTCGATCTGCAAACACAAACCGGGCAAGATGTCGGCGTCGTGTTCGAGTTTGTCGTTGCTGTCACAGGAGTCACTGTTTCCCAGAACGGCAAAACCACCACGTTGGTGTCGAATGGTGATGCGAACGGAGGTCATGGCTCGTTGCCTGTCCTTCTCGATACTGGATCCGCAGCTTGGACAGTACCAACTTCTATATACACCAAGGTCGTGGCGCTCTTCAACGGTGCCGTTGACGAATATGGTAACATTCCGTGCTCGCATCAAACCGACAACCTCAACATCACATTGCAGTTTGGCGGCGAGAAGAGCGTTACTGTTCCGGCTCGTGATCTCATAGTCCCTGTCTACGATCCATCTACCAACAAGCAAAATACAACCTCCAACGGCCAGCCATTGTGCACATTCATGTTGACTCCGGATGTCGGTGGCCAGCAGATGGCACAGTCGGGATTCCTCACGCTGGGTGATGCAGTTCTACGCAGCATGTACGTCGTGTTCGACCTGGACAATGGTCAGGTCTCCATCGCCCAGGCCGTTGCAAACGCCAGCACCGACGCTTCTTCTTCAGGCTCAGGCAACAACATCAAGGTCGTGCAAGCCGGCCCGTCCGGCGTGGCTCAGGCTGTCGGAAACGCAAACGGTGGTGTGTCGACCGCAGCTCCAAACTCTTTCACCATTGCGCCCGAAGTTACTGCTACAATCTCCCTCTCCGTTCAGACTGTCAGCTCAGCTGTTGGCACCGCGACCGGCCTTGCTGCAATTCCCGAGCAAGGTCAAGCCAATGTCAACCCAACGACCGGTGCGACTGCGACTCCTCCCTCTGGCTCCGGCTCAGGCTCGGGATCCAGCAGCGGCTCAGGCAGCGGCTCCTCCTCAACCCACAAGGGTGCTGCTGGTAGCGTGTCGGTCCCGGTCTTCTCTTGGAACATTTTCGCGCTCGCCTCCGTATGGCTGACAATGGGAGTTCTCGGTGCTGGCTTGATTTTGTAAGGGCATGGATTGAACACAGTCGTTTCATAGCATAGCATAGCGAACGTCAAAACATGGCGCGGAGTTTCTTCTCGTCTTTCTTCTTTCGCACACAACTGCGTCACCGCGTGAACATCCTCGTCCCGTGCTTGCAATGCAAACACTCACTTCATGACTGCTCTCCAGATACCTTCATCGAGTCCGCTCGCCTGCGTACATTGAAGCTTCCCTGCGCGAGTACGAGACATCCGGGAAGTTACAGAACTTAGGCGGTCTTCTAACATGATCGATCCTACTTCAAGCATCGCTGGGTTTTGCCTAGGCATTTCTTACCAGATTCTCACTTTGACCCCAGCAAGCCATGCACGACTGATTTTAGGGGTCGTACGTCACACCACCCTATACGCTGTCCCACGGGTCGATTCGGAGCAAACTCGAAAGAAATGGCGGACCCGCGCTCCTGCACTTGAACCCTGCGCATGTGATTCTAGCTCATCGATAGCTGACCGTCCCACAGGAATCTTTCTTTTCGTCGTGGCCCGGCTTTTCAGATCAATACTTGCTGGGTCCCGGATTGCGGGTTGCTATCGAGCGACTCCATACCGTCGAGATTTGTGGTCTTGTGCTTCGCGAGGATGATGATGCATAAGCGCTCGCCATGGAAGTCGTGTCCAGGAGCTGATCCTTATACCATGTGCGAAATTCAACTTTGAAATGCGTACGCCCGCTCCCCAGAATCATGTCACGTCCTAGGTATACGATCCATTCCTCCGTGCGGGCCAAGTGGACGTCTGCTACTGCATACAGAGACGCGTGGCATGCCACACCAGATGTGGATCCTCGGCCCACAAAATTTCGCGTCAAGATCGCGTTTTACGTCCGTGCCGCCGGCAGAGGTCCTGCCCAAAAGCCGAAAGCCGATCGACGCATTACCCCATGTCTTCTTTCTTAGCTTTATCTATATTCAAATCTTCGCCGAACAAGCTGCACCGAACATTTACAGAATGGCCGGATCATACGAAAGCAATATCCTATCATGTATCATGCGAACAAACAAGGCGTGGCACCCCGCCCCGCAACGCTACGTTAGTAGCATCGCACTATACCATCCATTTCTTCCATGAAGCACGGGAGAGGCGACACCGCTCACAAGGCAAACCTCTGTTTCCACAACGTACTGCTCAGGCCCGTACCATATTAGTTTCCACAAATCAGCCGTCGTATCACCAGCAGAGAATAACGTACTCGCCCTCTCGGACACCTTCTGAATGAGTTGCCGGCATCCATGGCTGGAGCATCTAGAGTGCTGCGACCCGTCAGCCGAAGCCCTTCCTGACGCGTTTCTACTGGTCGAGATAGCTGCAATGCATGAGGCAGTATCGAAGCTCGGCATAGAGGCAAACAAGGCTGCAGCCTTACTACATGTATGTACCCCCACGGTCCATCTCCCAGCTCTTCAACAGTAAATATATATCGAGACGGCCGGACCTCTGAGACGATAAGTTTGTCCCCATCCATTCTTGCTTCGTCTCTCGGCCTGTACACAGCGCCGCAAAAGCCACGGTCGCTTGCCTACATTACACCACAAAGGACACTGAGGATGCCAACCCACCAGGGTATTCACGGTCCAGGGAAGCGTTATACCTGTGTCGTTCTGCTTAAGGTACCCACATGCTCGCTGCTGACACCATGAGTCGACGACCACGCCCATTGTAAGCGACAATTCTCAGTCCTCAATGCGTCTGGCAGGAACATGGACTCGAACGAGATCCGTGGCGTTCCGAATGCCTCCAGCCTCGCCTTGTAGAGGACTTTCATTAGTTAATTGCATCCGATATTCCATGACGAATCAATTGCGTCCTATCGCTTACCATTGCTTCGTAAGAGAGATCAACAAGTCAGATTCAAACAACCGCATCGTGCCCTTGTAAGGTTTACTGACGGAGGATAACCTCGCAGCACCATAACAGTAGTCAAAAGTACAGGTAGCAACCTCGTTGACGAGTTATGAACGTAATCGATGACGCTACTCGCTTCCGATAACGGAGGCCTGTCGCAAGCGCGACGTGTGGAATAACTTCGGCGGAAATTCAGATATTAAATCGCTCCTCCACAATCAATGACAAAAAAGTGGGTATCAGACAAAGCTTCCCAATGAAGTCCGTGCGGTCACGTCCGTGCTTTAACATCAGTCGTCTGTCGAACGCGATGAGTAGAGCAATCCGAATATTGCGAAATCAAAAAGATAAACTGGAAATCTTGATTTGCACTTCGGACTCTGACACGTATGCGCGTTTCCAGAAATCTGTCAGGTTGACAGTACTTTATAAGTGTTAACCTGGCGCGAGACATATATCGGCTGATAGATGCCGCCCTTGAACTCGACTCTGCTTCCGGAGTATGCACAAGCCAAGGTGCAGATAGATGCTATCTCTCCAAGCGAAAATACAAGAGGGTAGAGTTTTGCCGTTGTCAAAGCTCAGGTTTGATCACAACTGACAATCCATCCTGGTCGATTCAAAGAGTGCGCGACTTAAGCATGGGCCTTCCCGTGGCGTGACCGAAGGCCAATCCATGGTCAATCGAGACTATCAGTAATAGAAAGTGGAAGAGCTTCGTCCGTACCCCTCGGCTCGAGCACGCGCAATAAGCTGACAGCTCCGGCAACCACTCGTCAGCATCGCTCGAAACGAGCATACGACGACCATGACATGATCGCGCTTGGATGCCGCGAGGGGTTGGAACCTCTGTTGAAAAGGGAATGATGCCGCTCGCTTACTCACAGTTCTGTTTTTGGGCCTCTCTGAAGGACAGCAGGCAGTGTCCAGTCCAAAGGATGTGGGTGTATACTTTACGTCCGTGCCTGGCCCGGGGCCACAATTATACTGTGGGTCTTGATCCGGTCTTACCAAAAGCGATCGCCGCGGGCTTTTTATGCTGACAAGCCATCGTTCAACCTCGTTCTGTATCACATACTCGACCACATAAGACGTACCGAGCACATCCACTTCTGCCGGACCCGCTGGAAAATCTCGTCGATGGTCGTTCCGACCGCGATGTTTGAATCGCGAGTGACCGAGGAGAACACCAAAGAAAAGAGCCAGTTCAGGTTAGGTACTCTTGTGGGCGCACACGCCTTTCAAGGTCTGATACCAAGTTTGAGCTTCGACATCGATGGGTAAGATGCGGACTAGCAATGATCACGCCAATGCATCTTGAAGAGTGGTCCCCGATTGGGCAGTGTTACAGTCTCTTCTGAGGAGAGGGAAGATACGCACCGAAAACAATAATCCGCAATTCAGTACGAAGCTTGACCAAAAGGTCGGACTCGGGGTATCAGTCCGTGTATGGTCCCCGTAGAGCGTTACAACACGTCGTCAAGTCTCGATCAGTATCCTCACAAGTCGAATCAGAATACATGACGAAAGTGCCTGTGCCAGCAATGGCATTTCTCCGCGTCGGGTTGCTTGAGCAGTGAGAAGAGACCGCGTAGATTCGTTGCCTCTAACAACGCGGTGTGGTGGTTTTGGTGATCATGACCACAACTGTCGGGGATATATCGGCCGAGTATGACATTACCCGCGAGCGTATATTGTAGCTGCGCAGTGGGGTGACAATTCCATCGACTACCCGGACGCCTTACAGACAATACACGAAAGAACCCGAAGCATCGCAGAAGTAGTTTGGCCATTGTCCATGGCCTTGACGGCGTCCTCTCTAACATTGTGGATCCAGCATGTAAAGAACGCGGATCAGATACCCGGCTTGGCCAAGGAAAGCCTATGATGATCACCAGAAGCGAGTATACGGAGACTGCATGGATAGCTGCAATAAGCGCTTCGTACATGCAGAGTTCCTAGTGCATTGTGCAGCTATGCCCAGGGGGTGTTCTTTCCGTCTTTTTCTCTGGCCTTGTCAGGCTAATAAGTAGACTCTCTGCGGTCTGAAAACTGGGAAAGCCGATAGCAGAGGACCACGCGGCTGAGGAAAAGGAATGTCGACCGGTCGACCGTGTGACGCATATTCTGCTGTGGATATGTGCAGCGGTGTTTCGGGTGTGGATCTTAACATTGCTGCTGAACCTGCTGCAGATGTAGCATACATGTACGTTATCGGAAAGACGACGTGCCAGGCAGGACTCGTGAGATTTCAGTCGCTGCAGCGCCAAGAAGCGTTCGCGACGCCGGAAGAATCCGGTCGGCCTTGGTCGTCTCTATAATTGCCGGCCCAGTACCATTACCGAAACACTTCAATTGGGCTTGCAAAATCTTCGGCCTGATTACATATATTTTGTTTACCTCTTTTTTGGTGTTTCATCGTGCGCGCCGCGCGCGTGACCGGAAGGGTATACTCGACTTCCTTATACAACGATTTGTGCCGTGGCCCGAAACTGCGGAAGGTGTCGGTCCGTCCCCGATGGCCTCACTGGTTCCGAGATTGCCAGCTCTTTCCAGAACGAGCTCGACAAGGACTTCGCTTGAGCTCATCGATCTCAATTAGGCGAGGCTGTACAGAACTGCACGACAATTGGAAATACCGCCGCCGCACCTCTGATCACGCTCCTCAACACAAGTTCGGTACGGTACAGTTTTCCTTCCGAGCGTTCTTCAGCCGCATTCACCTCTGTCTTCTTCTGGATGTCGACATCTGCATGCCGCTCGCGTTTTTACCGCGGCTTGCTTTGACTCAGCCTCTATCACGATGAGCCGTGTCCGTACCTGAAGCTCGCAGCACACTATTCGCCGAGAACGAAACGGAAGATCAAGAGCATGATACGAACCGCCTAGGCAGGATATCTTCCGCGGCGACCTACTGCCTACAAGAGCAAGGACAATGGCTGAAGCAGGTCAATGGCACTCTGGTGTGCCGTTTCGCAGGACAAAGGTCGCGTTTCATCTCATGACTCCCGTTCGAAAGCGGCGCACTGGGAGGATGTCCATCTCATTCCGCAAGAGCAACAAGCACACCTTGCAGTATCTGTGGTGTATCTGTGGTGAGTTCCCACCAGTCGTGGTTTCACAACCTCTCCTGGTCTTTCCGATAATTCTATTCCCGTCTGGGCGGCTCTATCAAGATTGTAGTGTCCGGTAACATGCTGCCCTTGCACATCTTTCTGTTCTACCGGCATATTCATTAGCAAGTTTCACGGCAGTGTTGGACCTGCATTATATACTTTGAGAACATTGAGCACTACATCAAGTCCTTGTGCCGATCTGGCCATGCAGTGTCAGGCTGAGTTCACGAGGTAAGCGCCTGCCTGGAGTCTGGATTTCGGATACTCCCAATAATCGGTTACACGGCGTGAGCAGCGTCATGTAAGATCGCCCTCATGCGTTAATCCTCTCCAGTTTTCGCACATCACCCGATACACGACATTCCCAAACGCGAGAAGCCAATAGGCGACCAAATCACATACGCAGCCTTACCGCACCTGACGTCCTCAGCCTCACTGTCGCATACAGCTGAGCTTGGTGACCTCGCATTTTGAACATCTCCACCGAGCTTTGTGCCTACAAATAGATAAGTGGATGCCGACCAGCTAAGTCTTTTTTCCTTGTCTGCACTATCATAACATCAAACGGTCAAGCAAGATGCGTTTCTCTCACCTTGTTGGCGTTTCAGCCCTGCATTTCCTCGCTCAGATTCAGCTCACTACGGCCACCTTTTGTCTAACAGACCATGATGCCAAGGTCGTAGCGAACAACTTCGCACAACTTCTCAGCAACTTCTCCGTACCACTGGCGCAAGCAGTCCTTGCCAACGACTTTACCGATCAATCGGACAGCGCCAACTCTTTGGCCGATGGTGGTACTCAATCACCTCTGCCAGTACGTACTGATCATGACACATTGCTTATGGCATTGATCTTGTTCTAATGAACCTCGTCAGCTCGGTAGCCTCTCATTCAGCTCTAAAGCACAGGATATTGCTTCACAAGCCAGCCAGCCAAAAATTCCATTCTCCACTCTTAATGTCTGGCACACATGCGATCACGTCTTCCTGCGCGGGGTCTCGAAGCAGCAACCACAGCAGGTCCAAGGCATCGACATTTTCGAAGTCAGCCCTCAGTCGAACGTTTCCGACTGGTCGCAGTACGGACTGTATCAGATCAAGACAATTTATGGCGAGTTCAACTCTGTGGCTTGGATCCAAAACGCGCCGTTCAACTGCACAATAACGTGTCCACCCGGACCTATGGCATGATGGACGTTATTACCATCGATCATTAGACATACAGGACCTCATCATGAAGCGGAGTGTTGTAAAGCTATCTTGTTTCCGCAATACTCCATGAAATATCATAACAGCCCGTCGAGCAACAGCTTCACGAGTGTTTCATCGTACATGTCGCGCATTCCAATCAGTGCTCACTTTTGACATTTCTCACCCCCATCGCCCTGGTTCCTATCCTTCGGAACTCTCCTCGCACTTCATAGCCTCCTCTTTGTCTGAGATCAATCTTTTCTCGCGCTCATTCCGTACCGTCAGCATCGTCTAGATTGACGGGCTGGACATCGACCGTGATCCCTTTATCCCGCCCATCCTTCTACGACACTGACTCTCCACCTCCTATATTTCTGTCTTTGTCATTGTCGTCGTGGTCCCATCCCTGTGACTGCGTTGCAAGACCTGTACCTTCGAGTTCTGGCCGGCGAGCGTTGGGCTTCCGCAATAGTCGTCGCAGCCCACTCGAGATCTGTGTCGCCGGAGGTCCCAGCATTCGAAGTCGTCAACGGAGCCGTTCGTACTCTGGTCCGGCAGCCAAGCTCCACTTTCTTTACGAGGCACGCAGGCATCGCAATATTGGTCGCACGTAACTTGTTTTGTTCGAGCTGGGAGCTAGGATCTGGGGCACGTCCGCGATCGGGACGACCAAGCCCCAACAGTGGGGCATTAACTTTCGTGCTGGAAATTCCGCGACCGCCGCAAGTGCAGCGGAACACTTTGTCCTGTATGGGGTCCGAGCGATCAACAATCACATCATCACGCATCGATCCGAAGTAGTCCCACAATTCAACACTTTCCTCGAATCGGACTCGTCGTCTGCTATGGAATCAGCAACACTTCAAGCTGGCCTCACAGCACCCGCCGTCATCGACAAACCACGCTTGACGCCGACAGGACCAGGGATCGCGATCAAAAGGACGAGGACTCCCATGGTGCTGAAATGACAGTCAACAAGCGGTCACGGTTGGCCGACACAAGCCTGCGCAATGATTCATTACGCGACAAAAGCCGCAGCGCCCCTGAAGTCGAGATGGATGTTGCAGCATTCACGTTGCGTGGGAAGAGCCCGGACAGATAAGGAAAACTCGACGCGCAAGTGAGGATAAATGGGTTGCATGGGATATCGATCGCCTTTTGCCAGAATGTGAAGCGTGCGGACAAACAAAGAACCGAGAGGCCCAGGGGAAGATGGGGCGCTGCGTGGGCTCGGTCGTCTCTTGCCAGTTCGGGACAACCCCTGATGTGATATCTGCTTCTAGAAAGCACCGGAGACGGTAACGAATCGCTTTTCGAGGACAGACCAGGGCTCGTAGTGCAAAGCGCCGTAGCTTCAGGTGGAACAGAACCGCGATCGTCTCCAACCCTTGTGTCGCCCTTACCAACGCGACCGCGATTCCTTGTCAGGGAAGCCGCCCAACTCGTTGCAATAGTGCCCGGCGATATCAGCAGCGTTGCACTTTGTCCAGAACGACGCTCTTCTCCGCAGAGCCGGGATCGCTATGCCGCAACCTTGCTTATCTTTCCAGACTTTGTTGCACCGCAAATGCGAGTCGCCAGCTCAGCTTGTGCTCTATCGGTATCGAGAACCATATTGCCTTGGAGCCTTCTTCCGGTTTGGTGAAAAGCAGATCTCTGGATTGGCTAAGTACCCGAAACGCTCAAACTCGATCTCGAATTCAGATTCCATCGACCTGAGGAGACTGCCCTGCCCCAGGGTTTGACAAAAGGACTCGCGCTGAAGTGCCGCATGCTGCCATTGAGAACGGCATATCACCTTGGAACAAGGAAACTCGAGCGCTTGCTAAGAAGCAGCCGTTAATAACATCGAGCTTGGTATTCGTGTAGCGTTGCCGGTTGTCAGGCGCAGATCAGCAAGCCTATTCTGCACTTTGACGATGCGGGCTGACGTGGACCAGTGACGCATCGCCGTACCGCCTTCTTGGTAGAAACCCTCGCAAATACCGTGCAGCGCAGTCGCACATGCTCCACGTTGATACGTGCGCCCTAGCCCAACGACACGAGAGCATCGAGCGAGACCAACCACGGCTCCTACCCTTCAGTACAGAAGCCGAGCTTCTGGTTGAACAGGAACAATAAAAGCCGAGGACTTCTGGGGAAGCAGGTCTTTGAAGTGGTCATTCCGAATGCCGGAGAAGGGAGGCGGAATGTTCGTGGCGGGCCATTACCGATTCGTACTCTTGTCAAGCTGGACCAGGATGGGCTGACATTGTCATTGACCTCCAGGTTGCTGCGGATTCTCCTAGAGAGGAAGATGTCGATACAAGGGCTCAACTCTCGAGACTGGGCGGTTTGTTCGGACTAATCGGCTTGGAGTATCGAGACTGCCGTGATCGGCTAAGAAGCGATGCCATTCTCAATACGTAGTTATTTGGAGGATCAGCTACCACCCATAGCCACCAGCACGACTCGATTAGTCATAAAAAGCCCGCACGCTCCGGCGTCCGGGCTCGGCCGCGCGGGGGAGGTGCACGCCATCCCCCGGGCGAACAGGGCAAGCAGGCAGGCGGCCTCCGCCGGTTCCCCCGGGAAGGGAGGGCCACGGCGTCGGCGC